>Ga0196963_10001290_pt1 | contig 17555 bp, 22 predicted proteins | sample S1_5metaG_FD_148600 | JGI IMG/M metagenome (GOLD analysis project Ga0196963, IMG submission 148600) | Soil microbial communities from Anza Borrego desert, Southern California, United States - S1_5 | ecosystem: Environmental > Terrestrial > Soil > Desert | place: USA: California | collected... | reverse complement strand
GCGTATCGCAGACTTGGAGAAGGCGAGCGATGCTGAGCTGGTTATCGCCCTTCTCGTATTTCTGAATCTGCTGAAAGGTGAGACCGAGCTTGGTGCCCAAGCCCTGCTGGGACCAGCCGAGTTGAATGCGGCGCTGCTTCAGCAGCGCGCCGATGCGCTCATCCAGCGCGCGATCCAGTTGCCGACGACCCCGTTTGCGCGAGCGCGCTCTCTTCACGACGTAACTCTCCTGCGGTTCACGCGATTGAACGCGTGTGCAATATGCAGCGTAACTTAAAACTGATGGAAGAGAGGTTGCAACGACAACTTCGTTAAAAATCGCTCATGTTCAAAATGAAAGGGCCGGACCTGCGGGGTCCGCCCTTTCATATTGGACTAAATGCTTGGGTCAGGCGGCTTTGCCGGCCACGCCCTTATCCGAAAGAAGCTTCTGGAGCTCGCCGCTGTCGAACATCTCGCGCACGATGTCGCAACCGCCGACGAACTCACCCTTCACGTAGAGCTGCGGAATGGTCGGCCAATTGGAGAATTCCTTGATCCCCTGGCGCAGGCTGGGATCCTGGAGGATGTCGATCCCCTTGAACTTCACGCCGAGATGCGTGAGCACCTGGACCACCGCGGCCGAGAAGCCGCATTGCGGGAAGACGGGCGACCCCTTCATGTAAAGCACGATGTCGTTCGACGAGATGTCGTCCTTGATGCGGTCGCTGACGGAGGCGTCCATGAACCTTCTCCTTATTCCGGGGCCGAAGTCTGCAGCGCCATCGCGTGCAGTTCGTTGCCCATGCGGCCTTTGAGGGCCTGATAAACCATCTGGTGCTGCTGCACCCGTGTCTTGCCCTTGAACGAAGCCGAGACGACATGCGCGGCGTAGTGGTCGCCGTCGCCGCGCAGATCGTCAATCGTCACCGTCGCGTCGGGCAGCGCCTCGCGGATCAGCCGTTCAATCTCCGCGGCGGGCATCGGCATCGCATTAACCCCAATCGCTGTCTGGTCTAGGCGTCCCGGGCCATGTATGTCGGCAGCCAGCCTTCATGCGCGGCGCGCAGGTCCTCGACGGATATAAGTGTCCGCCCATCGAGTGTCAAACTGCCGTCGGCGCGGGTCCTGCCGATGCGAAAGGCCCAGGCGCCTACGCGATGCGCGGTCTGGAGTACCGCCTCGCCGTCGCTGGAGGTCACCAAGTAGCGGCCCTGATCCTCGCCAAACAGCCAGGCATGGAGAGGCGGGGCGTCGGATTCCGTGGGGGCCGCCAGGTCGAAGCCGCGGTTGCCGGCCAACGCCATTTCGGCGAGCGCGCAGAGCAGGCCGCCGTCTGACACGTCGTGGCACGCGTTGACCATGCCGCCCTCGATCAGGGCCCGGACGAGGCCCCCGTGGCGCTTCTCAATGCCGAGCGCGACGGGCGGCGGGGCGCCCTCTTCACGGCCGCACAGCTCGCGCAGATAGAGCGACTGGCCGAGCCAGCCCGGCGTCTCGCCGATACAGATGATATCCTGACCGGGCTCCTTGAAAGCGATGTCGACGGTCAGGTCGATATCCTCGATCAGGCCGACGCCGCCGATGACCGGAGCGGGCAGGATCGCCTGGCCGTTGGTTTCGTTGTAGAGCGACACGTTGCCCGAGACGACGGGATACTCGAGCGCCTCGCAGGCGAGGCGCATGCCGTTAATCGCGCCGACGAACTGGCCCATGATCTCCGGCCGCTCGGGATTGCCGAAATTCATGTTGTCGGTGATGGCGATGGGCCGTGCGCCGGTCGCGGACAGATTGCGATAGGTTTCGACCACGGCCTGCATGCCGCCGGTTTCCGGGTCGGCCGCGCAGTAGCGCGGCGTGCAGTCCACGACCAACGCCAGGCCTTTTTTCGAATCGGGCAGCCGTACCACCGCCGCGTCGGTGCCGGGGCGCTGCACCGTGTGGCCACGCACGAGGTGATCGTATTGCTCCCAGATCCAGCGCCGGCTGGCGAGGTCGGGGGAGGCCATCAGCGTCTTGAGCGCCGCGGCGGCGTCGTGCACGGGCACGTCCTTCGCGGCGATCTCCGGCTTCTTCGGGGTCGCTTTCCACGGCCGGTCGTATTGCGGCGCCTGTTCGGAGATCGGCTGCACCGGCATGTCGGCCTCGACCTTGCCATGCCGCTTCAGTACCAGATGGCCCGTGGTCGTCAGCGTGCCGATGGTGACGCAATCCAGCTCGTACTTGTCGAAAATCTTCTGCGCCATTTCCTGGCGCTCGGGCTTGAGCACCATGAGCATGCGCTCCTGGCTCTCCGAGAGCATGATCTCGTAGGCGCTCATGCTGCTCTCGCGCACCGGCACCTTGTCGAGGTCGAGCTCGATGCCGAGCCCGCCCTTGCCGGCCATTTCGACCGAGGAGGAGGTGAGGCCGGCGGCACCCATGTCCTGGATGCAGACGATGGCGTCGGTTTCCATCAGCTCAAGGCAGGCCTCGATCAGCAGCTTCTCGGTGAACGGATCGCCGACCTGCACGGTCGGGCGCTTTTCCTCGGCGTCCTCGTTGAACTCGGCCGAGGCCATGGTGGCGCCGTGGATGCCGTCACGGCCGGTCTTGGCGCCGACATAGACGACCGGGTTCCCGGGGCCGGCGGCCTTCGAATAGAAGATGCGGTCGGCCTTGGCGAGGCCGACAGTCATCGCGTTGACCAGGCAGTTGCCATTGTACGAGGCGTGGAAATTGGTTTCGCCGCCCACCGTCGGCACGCCGACACAATTGCCGTAGCCGCCGATGCCGTTGACCACGCCGGCCACGAGCTGGCGCGTCTTCGGGTGCTTGGGATCGCCGAAGCGCAGCGCATTGAGGTTGGCGATCGGGCGCGCGCCCATGGTGAAGACGTCGCGCATGATGCCGCCCACACCGGTGGCCGCACCCTGATAGGGCTCGATGTAGGACGGGTGGTTATGACTCTCGATCTTGAAGATGGCAGCCTGGCCGTCGCCGATGTCGATCACGCCGGCGTTCTCGCCGGGGCCGCAGATGACGCGCGGACCGGTGGTCGGCAGGGTCTTGAGCCATTTCTTCGACGACTTGTACGAGCAGTGCTCGCTCCACATCACCGAGAAAATGCCGAGCTCCGTATGGCTCGGCTCGCGGCCGAGGATGGCAAGCACACGGTCGTATTCCTCGTGCGACAAGCCCATCAGATCGTTGGGGCGCTGGGCAGCGGGCTTGGTGGCCATCAGGCGAGCGCCTCGGTGATGCTGTCGAAAAGAGACCTGCCGCTGATCGAGCCCAGCTTGGGATCGGTGGCGTTCTCGGGATGCGGCATCATGCCGAGCACATTCTTCCTGGCGTTAAAGATGCCGGCAATGTTGCGTGCCGAACCGTTGGCGTTGCCTTCGGCGTTTACCGCGCCCTCAGGCGTGCAGTAGCGAAAGGCCACGCGGCCTTCGCCTTCGAGAGTATCGAGAGTCTTGGTGTCGGCGAAGTAATTGCCTTCACCATGAGCGACAGGGACGCTGAGCACGTCGCCGGCCTTGTAGCGCCCGGTGAACGGGCTCTCGCGGCTCTCGACCCTGAGGCCGACGTTGCGGCAGATGAATTTAAGGCTGGCGTTGCGCAGCAGCACGCCGGGCAGCAGGCCGGACTCGCAAAGGATCTGGAACCCGTTGCACACGCCGAACACCAACACTCCCTTGTCAGCTCGCGCCTTCACCTCGCGCATGATCGGCGAATGCGCGGCAATGGCGCCGGTGCGCAGGTAGTCGCCGTAGGAGAAGCCGCCCGGAAGGACGATCAGGTCCACCGGGGGCAGGTCGCGCTCGCTGTGCCAGACGAGGAGCGGCTTCCGGCCCGAGGAACGCTCGAGCGCATCGACGATATCGTGCTCTCGATTGGACCCGGGGAAAACGACGACGGCCGCTTTCATCCCACCAGCTCGACCGTGTAGTTTTCGATGACGGTGTTGGCGAGAAGCTTCTCGCACATCTGTCTGACCGCCGCTTCGGCCTTGGTGCGGTCCTTCTCGGCCAGCTCGATCTCGATGTATTTGCCCTGGCGGACATCGCCGACACCGGCGAAGCCGAGCGTCTCGAGGGCGTGGCCGATGGCTTTGCCCTGGGGGTCGAGGACGCCGTTCTTGAGGGTGACGTGAACTTTAGCCTTCATCTCTCACCCTCACTGCATTGTGGCCGGACCCTTCAGGTCGCGCGGGCCGCCTTCGGGGAAAATGCCGAGCCGGCGTGCGACTTCCTGATACGCTTCCTCGACCTTGCCGAGGTCGCGGCGGAAGCGGTCCTTATCCATCTTTTCGTTGGTCTTGACGTCCCACAGGCGGGCGCAGTCCGGGCTGATCTCGTCGGCCAGCACGATACGCATCTCTTCCTCGTTCCACAGGCGGCCGAACTCGATCTTGAAGTCGATCAGCTTGACGCCGACGCCGAGGAAAAGGCCGTAGAGGAAATCGTTGATGCGCAGGGACAGCGCCATAATGTCATCGAGATCCTGCGTCGTCGCCCAGCCGAACGCGGTGATGTGCTCCTCGGAGACCATTGGGTCGCCAAGCTGATCGTTCTTGTAATAGTACTCGACCACGGAGCGCGGCAGCGCCTGGCCCTCGGGGACGCCGAAGCGTTCGGAGAACGAGCCGGCGGCGACGTTGCGGATCACAACCTCGATCGGGATGATCTCCACCTCGCGCACGAGCTGCTCGCGCATGTTGAGGCGGCGGATGAAGTGCGTCGGGATGCCGATCTCTTCCAGCCGCGTCATCAGGTATTCGGAGATGCGGTTGTTGAGCACGCCCTTACCGGTAATGATGCCTTTTTTCTTCGCGTTGAACGCTGTCGCATCATCCTTGAAGTACTGAACGAGCGTTCCGGGCTCCGGTCCTTCAAACAGGATCTTAGCCTTGCCTTCGTAAACTTGTCGGCGGCGAGACATGGCGTCCGGGGATTATTGCGTGAGGCTGGGCAGCGCGAATCCGCAAGGTGTGTGCGGTGCGGGAAGGCGCCCTATATACTCCCTCACCCAAGGCCCCGCAATGACGCGGATAATTCCGCTAGATCAGAGCTTTACGTCCTGAAATGGCGTGATGTCCGGAGCGCCGGCCGCGAACCTCCAGGCGATGCCCGGGGCAGGCTTCCGGCCCGGGGCGGCGATGGCGATCAGGGAACTCGACGATGTGCCGTAACCGGCTCGCTTCCCGTTCTTTTCTTCCGTCACAATGGTCAGCGCGCCGTGGGGCCCTGCCTCAGGTTCGTGCTCACGGCTGCCCATGAGCTTCTCCCATGACTGCCAGTCGCCGCGGCCGGGATCGGGAAGCGTCGCGGTGGCAAATTTCGGGCGATGGAAGCGGATGCGGGCAGAGCTCGGATCGTTCATGTCGTGAGCGGTAATGGCAGAGAGGCCAGGGGCGATGGCCTCGACTTTTAGGCCGCATGCACCGCTGCCGCTGAGCGAGCGAATCCAATACGCGTCGTGATTGTCGGCAACGACCATGTTGAAGGGGCGATAGGCCCTGCAGTCGATATCGCCCAGCGCTTTGGCGGCTTCGGCCGCGTCCGCGTGATCGAGAGCTTCCAGCACCAGTTCACCGCGCGAGCGCAGGCCTGGAGCCGGGCCCAGGGTACCATGACGGTTGAGGATCGCAGCGACCACGCCGGTCTGGTTGACGCCGAGCCAGGAGCCGCCGGCCAGGTCGTCGCGCGCGCCGACGACCTCGGGACGGTCGGCCCAGTGTCGGCCCGGCGGGCTCCACGGGCGATCGAGCATCTCGTCGCGGTTGGCGGCGATGAGCACCGGCCAGGGGGCGTCCGGCCGGCGCAGAATTATTACCGTGCACATTACAAAACGGACACGTGGTTGAAGAAAGCCTGTCGTGACATTACGTGAGTGCCGCGAGCGGAACGTTGTGCCAGATGCGAGAGGACGGACATGAGCGGTTTTGACGAGCGCGAGAAAGCCTTCGAGAACAAGTTCAAGCGCGACCAGGAATTGCAGTTCAAGGTCAAGGCGCGGCGCAACAAGCTGCTTGGCCTTTGGGTGGCGTCGAAGACCGGCCTCGCCGGCGACGCGGCGGAGACATATGCCAAGAGCATGGTCGCAGCCGATTTCGAGAAGCCAGGCGATGACGACATCGTGCAGAAGGTCGTGCAGGATCTTGGCGCCAAGGGCATGACGATTACCGAGGCCGACGTGAAGCGCGAACTCGACCGCCTGGAAGCCGAAGCCAAGCGCCAGATCATGGAAGCGGTCTGAAGCTTCAGCTGGCCTACAGACTGGCGTTTATCCGTGTTCAACGGCGGCGGCCTTTGCGTTGCCCGCCGAAGACGCGGGCAAAAATCATGTCGACGCGTTTGAAATGGTAGCCGAGGTCGAATAGCGCCTCGATTTCCTTCACCTTCAGCTTCTTTGTCACAGCGGGGTCGCCCTGGAGGCGTTCCATGAAGCCGTCACCGCGTTTCCATGCCTCCATGGCATGCCGTTGCACGATGGAATAGGCCTCTTCGCGCGACACGCCGGCCTGGGTCAGAGCCAGGAGGACGCGCTGCGAATGCACGAGGCCGCCCAGCTTGTCGAGATTGGCCTGCATGTTCTCCGGGTAGACGACCAGCTTCTCGACCACGCCGCCGAGACGGTTCAGCGCGAAGTCCAGCGCGATGGTGGCGTCGGGCGCGAAGACGCGCTCGACGGCCGAGTGCGAGATGTCGCGCTCGTGCCAGAGCGCCACATTTTCCAGCGCCGGTGCGACCGCGGCGCGCACGATGCGTGACAGGCCGGTTAGATTCTCCGTCAGCACCGGGTTACGCTTGTGCGGCATCGCCGACGAGCCTTTTTGACCGGGGCTGAAATACTCTTCGGCTTCGCGCAGCTCGCTGCGCTGCAGATGGCGGATCTCGATCGCCAGGCGCTCGATCGAGGCCGCCACAACGCCCAGGGCAGCGAAGAATGCCGCGTGGCGGTCGCGGGGAATGACCTGGGTCGAAACCGGCTCGACGGCGAGGCCGAGTTTTTCAGCGACATACTCCTCGACGAAGGGATTGATGTTGGCGAACGTGCCCACCGCTCCGGAAATGGCGCAGGTGGCGATCTCGCGCCGCGCGGCTTCGAGCCGCGCCCGGTTGCGGGAGAATTCGGCGTAATACGTCGCGAGCTTCAGGCCGAAGGTTATCGGCTCGGCATGGATGCCGTGGCTGCGGCCGATGCAGGGCGTCTTCTTATGCTCGAGCGCGCGCTTCTTGAGTGCCGCCAGCACCCGGTCGACGCCGGCAAGCAGAAGGTCGGCCGCCTGAGTGAGCTGAACCGCGAAGCAGGTGTCGAGGACGTCGGACGACGTCATGCCTTGGTGCACGAAGCGCGCCGCCGGTCCGACATGCTCCGCAAGATTGGTCAGGAAGGCGATGACGTCATGCTTGGTCTCGCGTTCGATCGCGTCGATACGGTCGACTTCGAACTTGCCCTTTTTCCAAACCTCCTTGGCCGCGGCTTTCGGGATGACGCCGAGCCTCGCCTGCGCGTCGCAGGCATGGGCTTCGATCTCGAACCAGATGCGGAAGCGGTTCTCGGGCGCCCAGATTGCCGTCATCTCGGGGCGGCTATAGCGAGGGATCACGCGGAGGCCTTATCGTCGTCTGGGAAGCGGAAGGGGAGAGGATCACTGCTGGCCGGGGGAGCGTGCGGTCGTCACGCCAATCATGCTGTCGCGGGTCACCAAATCGGCTAGCTGGTCCTCGGTCATGCCTTCGGTCCCGGGGGGCCGCAAGGGCAGGACGAGATAGCGCAGGTCGGCGGTGGAGTCCATGACGCGGACTTCGACGGCTGTGGGCAGGTCGGTACCGAATTCCTTAAGCACGCCGCGCGGATCCTTGACGGCGCGGGCCCGGTACGCCTCGCTCTTGTACCAGGCAGGCGGGATGCCGAGGATCGCCTTGGGGTAGCAGGAGCACAGTGTGCAGGTCACGAGGTGATGCCGGCCCGGGGTGTTCTCCAGGGCGAGTACCGCAGGGGCGTTCGACGTATCGATGCCGAGTTCGCCCGCCGCGGCCTTGGCGTCGGCCAGCAGGCGCTTCTTGAACGCGGGATCGGTCCAGGCGCGGGCGATGATCCTCGCGCCCATGGCGGCGTTGCGCGAATCCATGAGCTCGATCTGCCGGCGCCACTCGTCGGCCGTGACGATGCCCTTCTCGATCAGCAGTTCGCGCATCGCCTGCTCGAGGATGCGGTACTCCAACCGCGGCTCGCGGCCATGGTCACTGATGGGCGCATGCGGATGAGGATGCACGTGATCGTGATGATGGTCGGTCATGAAGCCTCGCGTCGCGCCGCCGGCTCGAGCCAATGCTCGAAGAGATCGGCCATCAGCGAATCGCGCGGACCGCCGCCGCCATCCGGAAACAGGGCGCGCTGGGGGAATCTGACCTGATAGAGCGGGCGTTCTTCGGCGGGCCGGGCGAAAGCGAGGTCTTCCGGGTTGGCAAAGCGGCCGAGCACGCGCTCGATCGTGCCTTCGGCCCCGCGCACGAAATGAGGTGTGCGGATATGCACCCGGGCGCTCGCCTCCGGCCAGTCGTCGCGGACGCGAACCGCAACTCCGGGGGCGAAGCGGGTCATGCCGATTTGTCCGCCACTTCGCGGAGGGCGGCACAGCGCAGCATCACTTCCTCTTCGCCGAGAACGTCCTTCTCGAGCAGAAGGTCGTGCACCGCCTGCAGCCATTTTTCGTAGTAGGCGAGCCCGTGATACTCCTCCGGGCTCAGGGCCTCAATGGCGCGGCGCAGCTCGTCCACCCGGATAAGTTTGCGGCGGGACAGCAGATAGACCAGCGCGTCGACGGATTTGTCGAACTGGGTCAGCTCGTGCTCGGTCCGGTCGATCGGCTGCGAGGCCGCCGGTTCGACGCCGCCGAGATCATGCATGGCGCGGTGGGTGTGTTTGCCCATGGCGCCGAAACTACGCCAGCAGTCAACAGGCGACAATTGCCGGAACGTCGGGGCCGCCGTGCGGCCCGCGCAGCCCCGAGTGGGCCAGCTAAGAAGTTAATCCTCGGGCGGCGCTGGCGTCGGCGGCTAATAGCCGCGGCGAGTGCGCCATTCGTCGCGCCACAGGTCGAACAGCCGCTGCTGCTGCCAAGCCATCAGGCGGGCGCGGATTGCGGTCAACAGGCTGGTGAAGGACGTCATTGAAGCCAACTCTCTCCCCATTCGCCGCTTGCTGCGGTCGTGTGCAGCGAATAACTGGAGATTGTGTCGGCTTGGCGGGAACGCCATGACAAGGTCAGGGCAAATTGCGGCGCGATGGTGGTACGCGCACGCCTATCAGATCAGGCCCAGACTCTTCATGCTCGCGTGGCCGCTGCGTCCGATGATCAGGTGATCGTGGACGGCGATGCCGAGGGCGGCCGCCGCTCGCGCCACTTCGCGCGTCATCTCGACATCGGCCTTCGAGGGAGATGGATCGCCCGACGGGTGATTGTGGACGAGGATGATCGCCGACGCTTCGAGTTCCAGCGCGCGTTTGACTACCTCGCGGGGATACACGGGGGTGTGGTCGATGGTGCCGCGGCTCTGGGTCTCGGCCGCGATCAGGCCGTTTTTGCGGTCGAGGAACAGAAGGTGGAACTCCTCGGTCGCCGCATGGGCGAGCCGCGCCCGGCAATAATCGAGCACCGCCTGGCCGGAGCCAAAGACCGGCCGCGTCTGGACAGTCTCGCGGGTCAGTCGGATGGCGGCCTCGTGGATGGCCTTGAGAGCATCGACCGTGGTCTCCCCGAGTCCGGAATCGTCAAGAGCGGTCCGCGAGGCGCCGAGGACGGCGGCGAAACCGCCGAAGCGCGCGATCAGGCTCTTGGCCAGCGGTTTCACATCCCGGCGCGGGATGGCCTGGAAGAGGATCAGCTCGAGGAGTTCGTAGTCGGCGAGGGCCGAACCGCCCCCCTCTCGGAAGCGGGTCCGGAGCCGGTCGCGATGACCAAGATAATGCGGCTCTTCCGCGTCGCCCGGCTTGCTCATGGCCGGATCGTCTAACGTCCGGCCCGGCCGCGCAAGCGTCTCGGCCGCCGGATGTTGCGACCCCAGCGTCGCGGCGATTTGTCGATATAGTGAATATCCGTATCACCGAGTCATTCGGCGGCAATTGATCAGGCGGGAGGACCCTTGAGCATTTCACGGTTATTTGCGTGGATCGTCGCGGTCGTTGGGGCTGCAGCCGTAGTCCTTCGTCGGGCGGGTGACAGCAGCCAACCTGCCTGGGGCGGCAATCCGGCAATCCCGGCTGGCAAGGCCCAGGGAAGCCTGCCCACGCTCAAGATGCCGACCGCCCGGGGCTGGGAGCCGGGGCAGCTTCCGGTCGCAGCGCCGGGACTTAAGGTCAACGCCCTCGCGGCCGGCCTCAAGCACCCGCGCTGGATTTACGTGCTGCCGAACCGCGACGTGCTCGTCTCGGAAGCCATGAATGCGCCAAGGCCGCCGAAGAGCCTCTTCGACTACGCCATGATCGCCACACTGCAGCGCGCGGGCGCGATGGGGAAAAGCCCGAATTGCATCACGCTGCTGCGCGACGCTGACGGCGACGGTGTCGCCGAGATCCGGGAGACGTTCCATGAGGGGCTGAACATGCCTTTCGGCATGGAGCTGGTCGGCGACACGTTCTATATCGGCGCGACCGACGGAATCGTCGCCTTTCCCTACGTGCCGGGCAGCACACGTCTCACCGGGCAAGGACGCCGGCTGACCACGTTCAAGCCGGGCGGCCACTGGACGCGGAGCCTGCTGGCGAGCCCGGATGGCCGCAAGCTCTATGCCGGGGTCGGCTCGGCCACCAACATCGCCGACAACGGCATGGAAGCGGAAGAGGGCCGGGCCGCCATTCACGAGCTCGATCTGGCGACGAACGTCAGCCGCATTTTCGCAGGCGGTCTGCGCAATCCCGTGGGCATGGCGTGGGAGCCGCACACCGGCGCCCTGTGGACAGTGGTCAACGAACGCGACGGATTAGGCGACGAAACACCGCCTGACTATCTGACCTCCGTGCGCGACGGCGGCTTTTATGGCTGGCCCTATTGCTATTGGGGACAGATCGTCGATGACCGGGTGCCGCAGGACAAGGCCAAGGTCGCGACGGCCATCACGCCGGACTATGCGCTCGGTGGGCATACCGCGTCGCTCGGCCTGTGCTGGTTGCCGGCGGGGGTGCTTCCGGGATTTCCCGAAGGCATGGTGATCGGCCAGCACGGCTCTTGGAACCGCAGCAAGCTGAGCGGTTACGCGGTCGTGTTCATACCCTTCACGAACGGACGTCCGTCCGGTCCGCCGCGCAACATCCTCACGGGTTTCCTGGCGCCGGACGAAAAGGTCTCTTACGGGCGGCCGGTCGGAGTGACACTCGGCCCGGACAGCTCGCTGCTGGTCGCCGACGACGTGGGAAATGTGATCTGGCGCGTGACGGCCGCGTAGGCTCGTCCGGTCAGGTCTTGTGGAGGGAGGCGAGGGCCGAGCGCAGCGCTTCGCGCCACACGGGCGGGAAATGCTTGGGAATGATGGTCGGCGTCTGGCGCAAGTCAACGGGCGTGTAGCCGCTGCCGTCGTCTGAACGGCGCATGATCCAATAGCCGTGATAGTTGGACACCGGCCCGCCGAAATAGTCGGCCACCGCCAGCGTCACCCCGGGGTGATACAGGGTCCCGGATTTGGCGTCGGTCAACGAATGGCGGTTGCTGGCGGCGCGTGCGGCGTCCGGGTCGACCTCGTGGAGCTGGGCTTCGAGATCGTCACCGCAGAGGTAGCCGCCCGGCGCCACCAGGTTTTCCGCACCCCGCAGATCCGCCAGAACGTCATCGTAGAGATGCCGGCCGTCGATATAGACGAGATCGAAATGGCGTTCGCGAAGGTAGGGGAAGGTCTCGACCCCCGAGCCGCGAATATGACGGATGGCGACTTTGCCGCGGTTGGCGTACGAGATGTTGTGCCGGAACAGCTCGTAGACGAAATCCATGTGCCGGTCATCGGACATGGCGATCAAGCCCTGTTGAGACGTGCCCTTGCTCTCGGCGACCGCCAGGACCTTCTCGTCGTAATACCCGACCCAGGGGTCGATGCAGAGGATGTCGCCGCCGTCCGGGCAGAATTTGTTGATGGCCTCGGCCCAGGTGAGGGCCGAGAAGCCGGCATAGGAGCCGACCTCCAGGATACGCACGCGCCGCCCGGCTTTCCCGAGCAGGCTGACCGATGCAGCCATGAAAGGGTGGCGCATGGCATTGCCTTGGACGCCCTGGGTCTCGCCCGCGAAAAAGGGCGCGTCTCCGGCGAGGAAGCGGACTATCGAGCTGGTCATCGATCCCCCTTCACCGGCCAGCCGATCACGGCTTCAGCGCCTCAGCCGTAAGGCGGGCGGGTATAGCCCTTGGGCGAGGCCGTGAAAATCTCGACCCCGGTAGCGGTCACGCCTACCGAGTGCTCGAACTGGGCCGAGAGCGACTTGTCCTTGGTGACGGCGGTCCAGCCATCGTTGAGGATCTTCACCTCCCACCGGCCGGCATTGATCATCGGCTCGACAGTGAAGAACATGCCCTCGCGCAAGGCGAGGCCCGTACCCGGCTCGCCGTAGTGGAGCACCGAGGGAGCGTCGTGAAAGATTCGGCCGAGGCCGTGGCCGCAAAAGTCGCGCACGACGGAAAAGCGGTGGCCCTCGGCGTAGGACTGGATGGCATGGCCGATATCGCCGAGCGTGGTGCCCGGCTTGATGATCTCGATGCCGCGCATCATCGCCTCGTAGGTCACCTCGACCAGGCGGCGCGCTTTTACCCCGACATCGCCGACGAGGTACATGCGGCTGGTATCGCCGTGCCAGCCGTCGACGATCACCGTCACGTCGATGTTCACGATGTCGCCGTCCTGGAGGATCTTCTCCGGGCTCGGAATGCCGTGGCACACGACGTGGTTGACCGATGTGCAGACCGATTTGGGAAAGCCGCGGTAGCCGAGGGGGGCGGGGGTGGCTCCGGCGCCGACGATGCGCTCATGGCACAACCGGTCGAGCGCCTCGGTGCTGATCCCGGGCTTAACGTGGTCGGTGATGAAATCGAGGACTTCGGCGGCGAGCGCGCCGGCCTTGCGCATGCCCGCAAACGCCTCGGCGGCATGCACCTTGACGGTGCGACTTTCCGGATCAGCGGTTTGGATATCCGTCATAGCGAAGATTTAGGCTGAATCGCCCGATTTCGCCAGTCCGGTAGTGGCCGTGGGGGTGCCGACCGGGCGAGAATCCTCGTCCTCCGGCAGCAGAGCAGAAGCAAAAACCGGCTCCCCGGCCAGGTAGCGCTCGGCCGCATCCGGCTGCTCGAGCAGGATTCGGACCGCGGCGATCAACGTCAGCGTCCGCCAGGGAAGCCCAAAGGCGTCCTCGGCGTGGGCAAAACCGGCCAGTGCGGCATCGACAATCTCCCGCGGCTCCACCGGGTAGGGACCCGGCCCGCTGCGTTGGGCGCGCCTGCCGAAATAGAGGTCGGGATTCTCGACTGTGGAGCGGCAGTGTCCGGCGTCGCGTGAATAGACGGCCCGGCAGCGCAGCGGGCGGACGCTGTAGATCGTGCAACGGCCATCGTCGGCGAGGAAGGCGCAGGGGATGCGGAGCTGGGCCCAGGCGAGATTGCCCATGCCGCGCGAGCGCTCGGCCAGCGCGTCGATCCGCACCTTGAGCGCCGCCCGTGCCGCCGGCGTGAAGGTCGTATCAACATGCCGCGCGATGGCAATGGCTTCCACGGGTTCCACCGCGACTTGCTGGTGGCAGCACCAGGCGCAGCCGGCAGCGCAGGCGAAGCCCGGCTGCTTGCGGCCTTCCACGGCCGGGCGGATTTCATCCCAGCAGCGATCGGCCAGCCTTGCGGCATCAGCCACCGCGCGACCCACTGTTGCGGCGTTGCGCCCGGCCCGCAGCGCATCGAGGGTGATGTTCTGCACGGCAACACGCAGGCTGGTGGCTGGTGTCGGTGCCGCTGGCGCGGCTGCGCGTGACGGCGCAGGCGGGAGCGGCGGGGCGACGGCCGGCCGCTGGCCGGAGAGATACGCGAAGGCATCGCCCGCGCCGAACCCGCCACGGGTCGCGCCCACCGGGGGCTGAGGCACGGACGGTGCCGGGCCGAGCTTTGCCTGCCGTCGGCGGTCCTTACGATTCATGGTGCTGACGATTCATGGTCTTGGCGATTCAGGGGCCGGGCGCGTCATCGCGCGGAGTTTGCCCGAGGTGCGTCCCGGTGGCCAGCGGCGCTGGGGATCGCGTATGCTGGCACCATGTCTGATACCTCCGACGATCGCATCTACACCGCCTGCGTCCTGGTTATCGGCAACGAGATTCTCTCCGGCCGGACCAAGGACGCCAATCTTGCCTGGCTTGCCGAGCGACTCAATGCCGCAGGCATCCGTCTGCGCGAGGCACGGGTCATCGCCGATATCGAGGATGAGATCGTGCGCACGATCAACGAGATCCGCGTGCGCTACGACTACGTCTTCACCACCGGCGGCATCGGCCCGACGCATGACGACATTACAGCCGACTGCGTCGCCCGCGCCTTCGGAGTCGAATTGGTCGAAGACCCGGAGGCGATCCGCCGCCTGCTGCGCAACTACGCCAACCCCGCCGACCTCAACGCGGCGCGCCGGCGCATGGCCCGCATCCCGGTCGGGGGCATCCTGATCGACAACCCGGTGAGCCACGCGCCAGGGTTCCAGATCGGAAACGTCTACGTGATGGCCGGCGTGCCGCGCATCATGCAGGCGATGTTCGACGGTATTCGGCATCGCCTCAAGGGCGGCAAGCCGATGCTGTCGCGCACGCTCAGCGCCGACCTCCCCGAAGGCAAGATGGCCGAAGGCCTGACCGAGCTGCAGAACCGCTTCAGCGATCTCGAGATCGGCAGTTATCCCTACTTCCGCATGGGCAAGGTGGGCGCGGCGATCGTCCTGCGGGGCACCGACAAGGCGCGCCTCGACGCGGCGGCGGTGGAGCTGGCGGCTCTGATGCGCTCGCTGGGCGGCGAGCCGGTGGAGGACAAGGCGTAGCCGTCGGGTGATCTGGTGGCCCCTGTGGGACTTGAACCCACATGCCTTGCGGCTCACGATTTTAAGTCGTGTGCGTATACCATTCCGCCAAGGGGCCGACGGCGGTGACGTGACCATGCCCCCGAACGCAAATCAAGGCGCTACCCGAACGGCCGGCTGGCCGCCCTGATTTTGGAATGTCGTTGCCAAAGCCGGGGGGCATTGTCGCAGATGAAATCGACGAACATTGTGCCCCAGATCGCGGTCCGCCTATCGTGTGCCATCGCCGGTAGGGTTCACAAACCCGACGATACGGTTTCCTTTGGGACGACAATCGACATAAGCTTCGGCCCGGCTTTCAAACGAGCACGCCCCCGTGACTTTCAGCACCCATCGCCCCCGTGCCTGTTTCCAGGCGGAAGGCGCTGCCAGCAGCGCCGGAACAGCGTCCACCTGGCCCGATGCCGTCTATGCCGTCCTGAAGGAAGCGGACGTGTGCCAAGCCTGTTACGTGCCAGATGCCGGACACGCGCGGCTGATCGACAAGCTGCACGGCGATGCCGACGTCCAGACCACGGTTCTCACGACGGAGGAAGAAGGCGTCGCCCTGGCCGCTGGCGCCTGGCTCGGGGGCCAGAGATCCGTCCTGCTCATGCAGTCGAGCGGGGTCGGCAACTGCATCAACATGCTCAGCCTGCTGGCGAGCTGCCGGTTTCCGCTCCTGACCCTTGTGACCATGCGGGGCGAGTGGGCGGAATTCAATCCGTGGCAGGTCCCAATGGGGCGCGCGACACCGGTAACGCTCGAGGCTATGGGGGTGAGGGTCATTCGCGTGGATGTGGCCGAGGAGGTCGCCGATACGGTCTCGGCGGCAGCCGCGCTGGCCTTCGACGGTGATCAGGCGGTAGCCGTTCTTCTGTCGCAGCGCCTGCTGGGCCGCAAGCGCTGGACGGGCAAATGAGCAAGACCGGCGCTCTCGATCGTCGCGTCGCGGTCAAGGAACTGACCGGGGATCGCCGCGAACTCCTTATCGTTTCCGGGCTCGGCTCACCCAGTTACGATCTGTTTGCGGCGGGCGATCACGACGGCAATTTCTACCTTTGGGGCGCCATGGGCGGCGCGGCGGTGATGGGGCTCGGCTTGGCGCTGGCCCAGCCGCAGCGGCCGGTGTTGGTCCTCACCGGCGACGGTGAACAGCTGATGGGTCTTGGCAGCTTTGCGACAATCGCCGCGAAGCGACCCGGCAATCTATCGATCGTCGTGCTCGACAACGGGCAGTACGGCGAGACCGGCATGCAGCGCAGCCATACCGGATTGGGTATCGAACTGCACCGCATTGCCTCGGCAGCCGGCCTGATCGCGACGGATATTCACGATCATGCCGGGATTGCGGCCTTTCGCCCCGAGTTGCAGAAAACTTCGGGTTCGCCGCGCTTCGCGACGATCCGCATCGCTGCGGAGAATCCCGAGCGCGCCCTGCCGCCGCGCGACGGTGTGTTCCTCAAGCATCGGTTCCGCCGGCATCTGGGCTTCGCGGTCAGCTAGCATCGCCGGTCACGCATCGGAGGCACTATGGAGACGGTAGGGTTTATTGGCCTGGGTCGTATGGGCCGGCCAATGGCCGCGAATTTGCGGCGCAAAGGCTTTGACCTCGCGGTGCACGATATCAACGCGGAGCCGATCCGTGTCCTGGAAGAGCTGGGCGCCCGGCGGGCGAACGGGGCGGCGGGCGTCGCCCAGGCGAGCGACGTCGTCATCACGATGCTGCCAAGCTCGGTCGAAGTGGAGGCGACGGTGCTCGGGCCGGACGGAATTCTGGCAAACAGCAAGCCCGGTCAGGTGATCATGGATATGAGCACCGTCGAGCCGGCGACCACCGACCGCCTGGCGACGGCGGCAAAGGAGCGCGGCGTCACGGTCGTCGATGCGCCGGTGGGTCGGCTTGCCGCCCACGCGGATCGCGGCGAATCGCTGTTCATGGTCGGTGCGTCGGATGCCGATTACGAGCGCGTCCTGCCATTGCTGCGCGCCATGGGCTCGACGATCTATCACTGCGGGCCCGTCGGCAGCGGCACGCGGACGAAACTGGTCAACAACCTTGTGGCTATTACGCTGTGTCAGGTGAACGCCGAGGCTCTCGCATTGTCCCAGCGCTTCGGGCTCGACCTGACGAAGACGCTGGAAGTGCTCTACGGAACGACGGCAACCAACGGTCAGCTCCGCCTGAACTGGCCGGCGAAAGTCCTGGCCGGTGATACCAGCCCGGGCTTCACCATCGATCTCGCGCACAAGGATCTCTCGCTCATCCTCAGCGCGGCCCACGCGGCAAAAGTGCCGCTGCCGGCGGTGGCGGCCACTCGTGAGATGTTCTCGGTCGCACGGGCCAGCGGACACGGGCTTGCGGATTTTTCCGGTATCGTGGACGCCCTGTGCGACATCGCGCAGATCGACAAACCCCGCGTGCCCGCGGGGTGGAAGCCACCGGGGTAATACATTCCGTTCGCGCGGATGCGCCCGGAACCTTGGCGCGAAGCGGCTCGTTTAGGACTCGGCACGCTGGTGGTA
>Ga0196963_10001289_pt1 | contig 17569 bp, 12 predicted proteins | sample S1_5metaG_FD_148600 | JGI IMG/M metagenome (GOLD analysis project Ga0196963, IMG submission 148600) | Soil microbial communities from Anza Borrego desert, Southern California, United States - S1_5 | ecosystem: Environmental > Terrestrial > Soil > Desert | place: USA: California | collected... | reverse complement strand
GCCTACGCCCGCGAGGAAGACCGCCTCCGCGCCCTCAGCGCCGGCTTCGACGCCCACCTCTCCAAACCCGTCGAACCCGCCGAGTTCATCGCCCTCATCGCCCGCCTCGCCGCCGCCCCCACCCCCACCCGAAAACGCCCCCAATCCCAATCCGCCGCCGCCCGCTAACCCGCCCCGCGGAGGGCGGGGCTCCGTTCCAAGAGCGCGAAGGCTCCGCGTCCGAGCCCTGTCGTCCCGCCCACGCGCGGCCGCCTCGGGCCGCGCAGTTCGGGGAGCCTGAGGAGTCGTCGCCTATCCCATTTCGTACGCGGGCATAGAAGAGGGCGGGCGGGGCCATGGAGGCCCGCCCGCCCCAACCGAGGCGCCGGTCGCGGGGGCGGCCGTGATCGGCACGCCCGCCCCCGCGCGCACATCACGCCCGCCCGGCCGACCGGCGGCGGACCCGGCGGGTCATCAACGTCGCACCGGCGAGCCCGATCCCGGCCAGCGCGCCCGGCTCGGGCACCGAGACCAGGACGCGGAACTCGCCCGAGTCGCCGAACGCGCCGCCCTCGTCGACCAGCCTGAACTTCGCCTCGTACACGCCGGGTGCGGCCGCGCCGTCCGTCCAGAACGTGGGCGTGAACGACATCGAGGCGTCCGGCTCGCCCAGGTGCAGTTCGTCCCCCGGACCGTTCAGCCCGGAGGTCAGCGCCGTCGGCGTGCCGACGTTCAGGCCCGGCGTCAGGCTCACGAGCACGAGGTGGACGTCCGCCCCGGCCATCGCCGCGTCCCACCGCCCGCCGCTGGAGTTGAACAGGTACTGCGCGGGCGTGCCCGCCGCCGCGGTCGCCAGCGACTGGGTCGACCGCACCTCGAAGAACGAGAAGTGGTAGCCCGGGTCGTCCGGGTCCGCGTACGGCGCGCTCGCGAGCTTGCCCGCGTAGACCCCGGTGCCGGTCGCCAGCCGGACCGGGGGGATCGTCCCCTCGGGCAGGTAGTCGCTCGCCGACCACGCCTGCGCCGTCGACGCGCCGAGGTTCGGCCCCGTGTAGATCCGCGTCGCCTTCGAGTGGTAATGGCTCGACGCCGGCGACTCGGTGGACGGGTGCGCGTACAGGATCGTCAGCCGGTTGTAGTTCGGGTTCGGCAACCCCGAGTACGCGCCGGACGTGAACGCCGGCATATCGTCGACCCCGACGTAATAGGACGCGATCTCCGCGGCCCCGGCCGGCGCGACCGGCGCCAGCGCCGACAGCCCCGCCGCCGCCGCGCCCAGACTCAGGCCCACGTTCGATGACCAATTCATCCGATGCTCCTTGTGCCGCTATACTGCGGCGGTACGTGTTTCCCAGCGGCCGCCGGCGGTTCAAGCGCCGGCGGCCGCGACTCGTTCGTGATTCAATGTCAGTTCGTCCGCCGCCGCCGCCGCCCGAGCAGCCCCGCCGCCGCGAGGCCGCCGCCGGCCAGCGTCCCCGGCTCGGGTACCAGGTTCTCGTTCACGTAGTCGATCACCCGGTCGTGCTGGCGTTCCGTCAGGCCGTTGTTGAACACGAGCCAGATCGGCAGCGACCCTTGGACCGACCCGTCGCCGCTCGTCAGCTCGACCGCGAGCACGTAGACCCCCGCCGCCGGCTCGACCCCGTCGCCCGCGACGTTGTTCCCGTCCGACCCGTTCAGGAACGAGTTCAGGTGGCGGTGGATCGACCCGAAGCCGTCGACGGTGCCGATCGCGTACCCGGCCACGCCGCCGGTGCCCGCGCCGGCCGTCGCGTTCTGCGCCCCGAAGTTGAGCCGCAGCTCCTCGCCGGACGGCACGCCGGTCAGCGTGACCGGCCCGGCCCCGCCGCCCCAGTACGCAAGGTTCGCCGGCAGCCCGGACGCGGCGGTCCCGAGCACGTTGAACCTCAGCTGGCTCCCGGGCGGGAGCGACCCGGACGGCGCGTTGAACCCCGGGTCGGCCGCGAAGTACGGGTCGGCCGCCTCCTCGCCGAAGTCGAAGCCGAACACGCGAAGGCCCGGGATCGACTCCGAGGTCGCGTCCACGAACCCACTGGTTTGGATCCGCCCGCCGGCGACCTGCGGGACGATGTCGGCGTGCTGGGCGAGCGTCGCCGGCGCGGCGACGAGCAGGCAGACGAAGAGCGATGCCGCCGCGGGGGCCGCGGCAGTCGGTGCGTGTCTCATGGCGATGGTCCTTCCGTCCCCTCCTGGGGGACTCGTGTGTTTTTAGGCCCGGGGGCGTGCGCTTCGGGGGCGGCCGACGCCGGCCGCGCGGCCCGCTATTGCGCGACCGCCGGGTCGAACTTGTTCTTCTCGAACGACTCGAACACGTCGCGGAGCGTCAGGGTCTCGGCGTGCCCGTCGAGGAACCCGTACGTCGCGCGGGCCTCCCACGACTTGGGCTTGCCGCCGTGGATCGACGTGGCCAAGCGGCCCGCCGCCTGCACCGGGACGTTGCTGACGAACTGCTCGACGTGCGCGTGGTCGGTGCCCGCGTACGGCCCGTGCTCGGCGATCTCGACGAAGCAGACGGTCGCCGACGACCGGCGCACCTGCGTGATCCGCTTGTACGGCCCGCCCCACGGGCACAGGTCCCAGTCGAGGAATACGTTGATCCCGTACGTCGTCCGCCGGAACTGCGTCCCGCCGCTGCCGGGCACGGCCTCGCCGCCGGGCCAGTGCGGGCTGTCGTCGGCCGGGCACCGGAGCAAGAGCGGGGCGTCGTAGTACACCTGGAGCGCGTTGAACCAGGACACGGCCTCGTTCCCGCCGACGCCGCCGTGTGCCATGCCGCCCTGGATCAGGTAGCCCTTGTTGTCGTTGGCGTACAGGACGACGGCCATCTGCATGTTCCGCACGTTCGACAGGCACTTGGCCGCGCTCGCGGCGGCGCGCGCCTTGGACAACGACGGCAGGAGGATGCCGATCAGTAACGCGATGATGCCGATGACGACCAGCAGCTCGACGAGCGTGAACGCGCGTCGCGGCTGCCGGCCGCCACGCGGGGCGGGCGCACGACGGCCGCACGGGCGGCCGACGACGCGCCCGCGCGAGCGGGACGATCCGGGCACGGAGACCTCAGTTCGGTCAGAGGAGGAATCGGGTGGCGCGCGGGCCCGACGGTTGTCGCGAGAGCGGGAGTCGCCGGGCCAGTGCGTACACCGGCGACGGCGGTCCGCGCTCTCGCGCGGCACGTCACGGGATCGCTACCACACTGCCGCTGGCGGCGGCGGCGCGCTACAGGGGGTGGGAGGGGACGGCCGGCGGCCCACGGGCCGGGGGGAGGGGCGCAAAAGCGTGCGCGGCGGGCGCGTCGTGACGGAGGGCCGCGACCGGGTCGCCGACGTCGTCGGCCGCCAACGCCGCCGTCACGGCGACGCCGCCGACGACGATGCCGCCGATGGCGACGCAGGCGGCGCAGCCTTGGTGAGAATCGTCGCCGCCGTCGGCGGGCTTAGGCCGTCCATCCGGCTCGGCGCCGGCCGCCCGCCCCACCGGCACGTGACGCGCGACGTCGCCTTCGTCGTACGGGTCGGGGTCGCGGTCGTGGTCGTGGTGGTGACAGTGGCCGTCGTGCGCGGCCGCCGGGCCACCCGCGGCGGTGTGGGCCGCGTGCGCGTGGCCGGCCGGCCCGTGCTCCAGCCGCTCGTGCGCGAGCCGCGCGAAGCCGGTCGCCCAAGAGGCGAAGGCGAGCAGGGCCGCCCAACTGAGGATGACGCGCGGGAGTCGCATCGGGGTCGATCGGGAGCGCGGGACGACGCGGTGACGCCGCCGTCACCCGCGCCCTCCAACTTAGCGGCCGCATAGCCGCCTGTCAACGCTGATGCAATCAGATTGCATTTAGAACGGGCGCAGCGCTTGGACGGGTGAAGGGTCTGGAGGTTTCAAAGGGGCAAGTCCAAGGGGGATCAGGGACGGTTCCGCACCCCCCCGCTGCAACCGCGCCCAAACTCCGTCAGCGACTCGCCGAGAAAGCATCCCACGCCGTCTCTATCGCAACCCGACCCCGCGACTCTCCTGCTGCAACCCACGTTTACCCGTATCCCCGAAGCGGTTTGGTCACCTTCGGTGACCATGTAATCGGTGCCCGCCCCCAAATCCCACATGGCCTTCTTCGAAGAGCTCCAGCAGCGCGCCGACGCCGACGCCCAAGACCCCCTCTTCCACCTCGGCGCCATCCGCAACTCCGACGACGTCGTCCGCCGCCGCGCCAAAGCCCTCGGCTTCACCCCCCCACCCGACCAACCCTGCGGCCCCCCCAACCCAATATCCCGCCCCCCTGACCTCTGACCCCGCTCTGCCGAAACCTTTGGCGCCACCCGGCAGACGAACCACTAATCTCACGAATCAACACGAATGAGTCGGGCCGATTCGTGCCCATTCGTGCGATTCGTGGTTCATCCCCCCCGCCCCCTCTGACATCTGACTTCTGACCTCACGGCCCCCGCGCACCGTCCCGATCAACCGCCCCGTCGCGCGCAACAAATCCAGGTAAAACACCGTCCGGTCGAACTTCGCCCCCGTGAGCAGCAGCTGCGCGCTCAGCAACTGGTCCTGCGCCGTCAGCACGTCCAGCACGATCGCCAAACTGTTCGCCAGCGCCGCCTGCGCCTGCTTGAGTGCCTCGTCGGCCGCGGCAACCTGGTCTTCGAGTTCTTTCACCCGCCGCTCGGCCGTCCGCAGATTCAGAATCGCCTGCCGAACGTCATTGACCACCGACCGCCGCAAGTTCGACTCCGCCAGCGCCGCCTGCCGCAGCCGGCTCCACGCGTTCCGCACGTCCGCCTCGATGATCCCCGCCGAGAAGATCGGCACGTGCGCCGTCAGCACCGAATTCCACTTGCTCGCGTCCGAGAAAAACTCCCGGTACAAAAACCCCGTCACGTTCAGCGACACCGACGGGTAATACTGCGCCACCGCAACGTCCACCGACTCCCGCGCAACCTCGACTGCCGCCGCCGCCGCCCGCAGATCCTGCCGCCCCTCCAGCGCCGCCCGTTCCAGCTCCGCATCCCCCGGCCGCCGGTCCGGCACCACGAAATCGTCCGCCAACGGATAGTCCGCCCGGCCCAAACCCGTCAGGAAAACCAGCGTGTTCCGCGCATTCCCAACGTCGCCCTCCGCCAGCGCCAGCCGCGCCCGCGTATCCGCCGCCTGCGCCTTCGACTGCGCCACCGCCAGCTTGGTTGAAAGGCCGTTCGCCAGCCGCCCCTCCTCGTCCCTGACCCGCGCCTCCTGCAACTTCAGCCCGTTCCGCAACACCTCCACCTGCCGCTCGCTCCGCAGCACCTGGTAAAACACCTGCGCCGTGTTCAGCAGCACCGCCGACTGAACGTCCATCAGCAACTCGCGCCGCTGGCGGATCTGCGCCTCGGCCGCCTTGAGGTTCGCCGCGTCCGCCCCGCCGCGGAACAAGTTGATGCTCCCGACGACCGGCGCCTCGGTGCGGTAACTGACCCGCCCCGCATTGCGGAAGTCGCCGCTCCCGACCGTGCCCGTCGCCGTCGTGCCCGTCCCCGACCCCGTCCCACCGGCGCCGATCCCGCTCCCGCCCGGCCCGACGCCGGTCGCCCCGCCGTCGCTCGCGCGCTGCTCCAGCGTGAAGTTCGGTTGGAAGCTGACGGTCGGCAGGAAGTTGGCCACCGCCCGGTTCTTGGCGATCAGCGCCTGCACGTAGTCCTCGCCCCGCAGCGCGATCTCCTCGTTGTTCTGGCTCGTCAGCGACAGCGCGGCCGCGAGCGACAGCTTTTCACCCGGCCCCGGCTCGGCGACGCGCGGGACGCGCGCGTCCAGCAGGTCGCGGTAGAGCGCGACCTCCTTCTTCTGATCCACGGGCGCGCAACCGGTGAGCACGAGCGCACTGAGCAGCGCCGCCGGGATCACGCCGCGCCAAAGTGCACCTTCGGTGCGACCGCTAAGTAGGTTCATTTGCTGCGACAAGTGTGTTTCGAGAGGTGCGGATTACCGGGGGGATTCTTCTGCCTTGGTGAGTGCGGGTACGGCCTGCGGCGCCTCCGCCTTGCGGGGCTCGGCGGCGTTCGTGCTCGGCACGCCCGCCACCTCCACCTCCAGCCCGTCCGTCAGCCGCTCGCCCGGGTTGGCGATCACCCACTCCCCCCCGTCGAGCCCGGCCGTGACCTCCATCTCCTGCCCGAAGTCGCGGCCCGGCTGGATGTCGCGGAACGTCACCTTGCCCGCGCTCACCACCGCCACGCGCGTCCCCTTCGCGTTGTACACCAGCGCGCTGGTCGGCACGCGCACGGGCGGCTTGTCCTGCTTCACCTTCAGCCGCACCTGCCCGTACATGCCGGCGTACAGCAGCCCCTCCTTGTTCGGCACCTCGATCTCGATCCGCAGCGTGCGCGTCTGCGGGTCGATCGCGCCCGCCGTCCGCGCCACGCGCCCGGCGAACGCGCGGGCCGGACCGCCCCTGGCCATGAACGCCGCCGGCATGTCCTTCTTGATGAACATCGCGTACTGCTGCGGCACGCTCGCGTACACCCGCAGCACGTCCGTCTGCTCGATCTTCAAAAGCTCCCGCCCCGTCGAGCCCGGCGTGATCAGCGCGCCGACGTCGAAGTTCCGTCCGGTGATCGTGCCCGTGAACGGCGCCGTCACCCGCTGCCAGCTCGACAGCGCCTCGAGCCGCTTCGCGTCCGCCTCGCCCCCGCTGACCACGCCCTTCGCCGCCGCCAGCTGCGCCTTGGCCTGCGCGAACGCGCTCTGCTTCTCGTCCAGCTGCTGCTGCGTCACCCCGCCGGTCTTGGCGAAGCCAGCGTACCGGTCGAGCGTCCCCTGCGCCAGGTCAAAATCGTTCTGCGCCTTGCCCTGGTTCGCCTGGGCCTGCACCACGACCGCCCGCGCCTGCGCCAGCTGCGCATCCACCTCCGGGGTGTCGATCTCCGCCAGCAACTGCCCTTCCTTCACCACATCGCCGATGTCGACCAGCAGCTTCTTCAAATACCCGTTGGCCCGCGGGTAGATGGCCGTCGACTGGTTCGCCCGGGCATCCCCGGGCAGCGACAGGTCCGACTCGGCCTGCGACCGCTTGACGACCGACACCTGCACGACGGGCTTGGCCTCGCGGTCCTCCTCGGCCTCGCGCGCCAGCCGCGCCGTCCGCTCGCGGTACGGCAGGTATCCGAGCAAAAACAACCCACCCAAAACTGCGACGATCACGAACGCGATCACCGCGACGGTGCCGGTGCCGACTTTGGGGAGATCCGTCGGGATCGCGTCGTGGTCGAGCGGCGTAGTCGCTTGTGGTGTATTCGGTGAGGAACTCATCGTGTGCTCTGGGCTGTCGGACATCGATTCTAGGTCATTCCCGGTCAGTGACGGCAAACGGCTCGGACGGAGCCTCGCCCTCCCCTGCTCACGCCAGCGCCGGTGCGCCGGGCGTCGCCGCGCGCTCCTCCGGCTCCATCAACTCCGGCTCGACGTGCGTCTGCGGGGCCCGCTTCCGCAGGGCGCTGTACACGACCGGGACGAACAGGAGCGTCGCGAACGTCGCGACGAGCAGGCCGCCGATGACGGCGCGGCCGAGCGGCGCGTTTTGCTCGCCGCCCTCGCCCAGGCCCAGCGACATCGGCAGCATGCCGATGATCATCGCCAGGGCCGTCATGCAGACCGGCCGGAGTCGCGTCAGGCCGGCCGTCAGCGCCGCGTCGTGGGCGTTCATGCCGAGTTTGCGCTGGTCGTTGGCGAACGTGATGACCAGGATGCTGTTCGCCGTCGCCACGCCGACCGCCATGATCGCGCCCATGAGGGCCGGCACGCTCACGGTCGTCCCGGTCGCCAGGAGCATCCAGAGGATGCCCGCCGCCGCCCCGGGCAGCGCCATCAGGATGATCAGCGGGTCGACCCAACTCTGGAAGTTAACGACCATCAGCAGGTAAACCAGCAGCACGGCGAACACGAGTCCGGCGGCGAGCCCGCTGTAGGATGCCGACATGCTCTCGACCTGCCCGCGGATGGCGATCTTGCTGCCCTTGGGGAGTTGCTTCTCATAATCCGCCACGACTTGCCGCACGCGGTCGGCGACGGACCCGAGGTCGCCCTCCGACACGTCGAGTTGCACGTTGAACGTCTGGACGATGTTGTTGTGCGTGATGTTCGTCGCCGAGGCACCTCGGCCGACCGTTGCGAGGTTGCCCAAGAGCTGCGTGCGCGACGGATCGCCCGGGGCCGTGCCCGTGCCCGTGCCCGAGCCGGGTACGATCGGCGTGTTCTCCAAATCGTTCAGCGACGTGATCTCGTACTGCGGCGTCTGGATCAACACGTTGTAGTTCACGCCGTTGACCGGGTTGAGCCAGTAGTTCGGCGCGACCTGGTTCGACGACGAGAGCGAGATGAGCAGGTCGCCGGCCACGTCGCGCTGCGTCACGCCGACTTGGTCGGCGAGCGTGCGGTCGACGTCCACGCGGATGTCGGGCGTCTGCGTGACCTGCGCCAGCCGCGCGTCGGCCGCACCCGGGATGTTCCGCACGTCGTCCAGCAGCCGCTGGGCGAGCTTGCGGTTGGCGTCCAAATTCGGCAGCGGACCGCTCACCTGGATGTCGATCGGGGCGCTCAGCCCGAAGTTCAGCACCTGCGTCGAGATGTCCGAAGCCGCGAAGAAGAACACGCAGTCCGGGAACTTCTTCGGCAGCGCCTTCCGCAGCTTGTTCACGTAGTCCGCGGTCGGCCCGTGATGCTCCTTGAGCGCGATCATGATCTCACCGTCGGCCGGGCCGATCAGCGTGCCGTCGCTGAGCGATAGGTTGATGCCGCTGTTCGGGATGCCCATGTTGTCGAGCAGGACGCTGACCTCGTGGGCCGGGATGACCTTGCGGATCTCCTCGGACACCTGGGCGAAGTACCGCTCGGTCTCCTCGATGCGCGTGCCGGCCGGGGCGCGCACGTGCAGGCGGATCTGCCCCGCGTCCACGCGCGGGAAGAAGTCGTTGCCGATGAACGGGTAAATCGCCGCCGACACGCCCACGAGCAGGACGAACGCGACGGTGACGGCTAGGCGGTGCGACAGGGCCCAGGCGAGCAGCCCGCCGTACCCGCGGCGCATCGTCTCGAACTTCCGGTTGAACGCGTGGTGCGTGCGCCAGATCAGGTCGAACCGCGCGATGAGCCACAGCAGGCATATGCCCGCCGCGATGCCCACGACCCAGCCCGCCGCGGCGAGCGGGTGCGTCACGGCCCACGCCCACACGCCGGTGAGCCAACCGCGCACCCCGGGCACGTAGGTCCCGAGACCCGTGCCGGTGATCGCGAACACGGCCGCGGCGAGCAGCGCCGCCAAACCGACGGCGACCGCGCGGAACGCGACGGCCGAGTACCACGGCCGGTGCGCCGCCTGCCACGCCGCCTCGCCGCGGTGCCGCTTGGCCTCGAGCGCCGCCTTGGCGTGCGGGTCGTTCGGGTCCAACTGCCCCCCGTACATCTCGACCTCGCTCGCCAGCAGGTAGTGCACCATCGTGGGCACGAGCGTCCGGCTCAGGAGGTAGCTGGTCATCATCGCGAACACGACCGCCAGCGCGAGCGGCGTGAACAAAAACTTGGCCGCCCCTGCGATGAACACGACCGGCACGAACACGATGCAGATGCACAGCGTCGCGACGAACGCCGGCACGGCGATCTGCTGCGCCCCGTCCAGGATCGCTCGCACCAGCCGCTTGCGCTGGTGCAGATTTCGATGGATGTTCTCGATCTCCACCGTCGCGTCGTCGACGAGGATGCCGACCGCCAGCGCCATCCCGCCGAGCGTCATCGTGTTCAGCGTGTGCCCCATCGCGCTGAGCACGATGATCGACACCAAAATCGACAGCGGGATCGAGATCACGACGATCAGCGTGCTCCGCCAGCTGCCGAGGAAGAGCAGGATCATCAGGGCGGTCAGCCCCGCGGCGATGAGCGCCTCGTGCACGACGCCGGTCACGCTGGCGCGGACGAACACCGATTGGTCGAACAGCGGCGTGATCTTCAGGTCGGCCGGCAGCGTCTGCTGGATGATCGGCAGCCGCCGCTTGACCTCGGCCACCACGTCCAGTGTCGACCCGCCGCCCGTCTTCAAAATCGACAGCAGCACCGCGCGCTTGCCGTCGGCGTGCGCGATGTTCGTCTGCACCGCGAATCCATCCCGCACGTGCGCCACGTCCCGCACGTGCACCGTCGTCCCGTTGATCGTCTTGATCGGCAAATCGTTCAGTGCCGCCACGTTGTCCGGGCTCGAGTTCAGGCGGACCGGATACTCCTGCGTTCCCACCTTCACGCTGCCCGCGGGCAGAATCAGGTTCTGGTTGTTCACCGCCGCGCTCACGTCGCTCGGCGAGATCCCCCACGCGTACAGCTTGGCCGGGTCGAGGTCGACCACCACCTGCCGCTGCTTACCCCCGTAGGGGTACGGGATCATGATGTTCGGGATCGTGATCAACTGCGGGCGCAGCTGGTTGATCGTGATGTCGAACAGCCGGTTCTCCGGGATCGTGTCGGAGCTCATCGACAGCTGCAGGATGGGCACGTCGCTCGCGCTGTACCGGATGATTAGCGGGGGCTGGCTGCCCGGCGGCATCTGGCGGATGGCCGTCTGCGCGACGGCCGTCACCTGCGCCGTGGCCGCCTCGATCTTCGCGCCGGGCTGGAAGTACACCTTCACGACCGCGTTGCCGTTGAGCGAGAGGCTCTCCACCCGCTCCACGTCGTTCACGGTCGTGATCAGGAACCGCTCGAACGGCGTGACCACCCGCTTTTCCATCTCGTCGGGGCTGATCCCGTCGTACCGGAACACGCACGAGATGACCGGGATGTCCACCGACGGGAAGATGTCCGTCGGCATCCGGCGAATGGTGACCACGCCCAGGATCGCCACCAGCATCGCGGCGACGACGAACGTGTAAGGCCTGCGGAGCGCGAGTCGAACGATCCACATACGACTTGTCTCAAGAGGGAGGTGACGATGCGATAAGCGATCAGCGGTACGGGAACCGCGCTCGCGATGGTTCCGGGGAACCCACGGAACGAGTTCCGTGGGCTTTCGGAGGCGCGTTTACCGCTTTCAGGAGTCGGGCGCCGCGGGCTTTGCGAATACCCTGCCGAGCACGTCCATTGCCGCCGCGAGGGTCTTGCGCTCCGGTTCGCCGAGTTGCTCGAGTTTTTCTGCCACCGCGTCGCGCGTCGCCGCCTGGGCCGTGTCGAGGACCGACTCACCCCGCGCCGTCAACGCCAACGTCACCTGCCGGCGGTCGTCGGCCCGCCCCTTGCGCGTCAGCAGCCCCTTGCCGACCAGCCCGGTCACGAGCCGCGACGCCGTCGGCATCGACGACCCCAAATGTTCGGCCACCAGCGACAGCGACGCCCCGGGGTACCGCCGCAGCAGCACGAGCGTCCGGAACTGCGGCACCGACAGCCCCCGCGTCCGGTGCCGCCGCATGTGGCACCGGACGAACCACATTACGCCCGGGACGGCGTCGAGGACGGCCCCGGCGCAGTCGCGCGCCGACACCCCCCCGCCCCGCCGCGCACCGGTTGCGTCCGACAATAGTTGCATGGTGCAACTATATCCTCGCCCGCCCCGCGGGGGCAACCGCAAATCCCGGAGACCGCGGCCCGCGCGGCCGAACGCGGCGCCCACGTCGAGCACTACGCCGGAGTTGCGCGGCGGCCCCACGGCTCGAAAATGGAGCACGGGCCGGAGACTCGCGTCCCGGCCCGTGCCCGTGTTGATCGTCCGGCCCGTACACCTCGGTCGGCCTGCTCGTCTTGTGCCCGCGCCGCCTTACAGCAAGAGCTGGAACTGCGCCCGGATCAGGAACTGGTCTTCGCCCTCGTTCCCGAGCACGCCGATGCCCGTCTGGTTGCTCGGCGACCCGTTCGGCAGCCACGAGAAGTCGACCGTGACCTTGGCCGAGTGGCCCTTGAGGTAGTAGTTCACGCCGACCGTCAGGTCGCAGAACTCGTTGTCGCCGTCGGTGAAGTTGTCGTCGAGGTGGGTCATCGACCACCGCCCGAAGATTTCGTACTGGCTGTTCAACATGTACCCGGCTTGGGCCAGGAAGCCCCAGTCGTACGCGTCGTTGTCGTTCAGGCCGCCGACGCCGCGCGTCCACCGCCCGTAGTACCCGGCCAGCGCCGACCACGCGCCCGACTCCCACTGCGCGTCGACGACGTGCCGGACCACGTCCGTGTCGCCGTTCTGGCTCCAGTCGAACCCGGCCCCGACGACCAGCAGGTCGCCCTTGCCCATCGACGTCATGTCCGAGTAGCTCTTCCAGTCGCCGCCGAACACCTTGTAGTTCACGCGCCCGTACACGCCGAAGTCGAACGCGTTCGCCGGCGGGTCCTGGAAGTTCGTGTTCCGGCTGTTGTAGCCGTCGCTGAACCCGAGCGAGGCCTGGACGTTCCCGCGCGGGCCGTTGTCGTAATTCAGCTCGATGCCCTGGATGTAGCTCTCGCCGCTGTTCAGCAGCTCGTTCAGCAGCGACCGGTCGACCGCCAGCAGCCGCTTGTACGACGTGCTCGACTCCTGCCAGATCATCTCCTTGTACTGGCCGACCTTGACGGCCCAGTTCGTGGCGAACTGGTACCGGGCGTACGCCTCCTCGAGCACGAGGTCGCCGCTGTTCCGGTCCGTCGCCCAGACGAAGTTGTAGTACAGCGCCTTCGAGAACGCGTTCCCGTCGAGCCCGAACTTGAGCCGGCGGACCTCGAACCCGTTGTCGACGTTGTCGCGCCCGCCGGACTTCCCGTTGTCCTGCATGTTCGTGACCGACCGGAACTGGAACCCGACGCTCGGGCTCATCGAGAAGTTCCCGTCCGCGCTGCGGATCGAGAACTTGTCGTCGATGTACCCCCCGTAGAACGTGCTCGTCTCGGCCAGGAGGCTGGGCCGCTTGTCCGCGTCACGCAGGACCGAGTCGACCGCGGCCTCCACGTCCTTCTGCGTGTACGCCGGCCCGTCGGCCTTGCTCGCCTTGAGTTGGGCGATCTCGGCCTTCAGGGCGTCGAGCTGCCGCTGCATGTCGACCGGCGACGGCTGATCCGCCATGGCGCACGTCGCCCCCAGTCCGAACGTGGCCGCCAACAGCGCGGGAATGGTCCGACGCTTGGTCATCTCGATGCTCCTTTCGTGGCGCCGCGCCGTTTCCGGCGGACGCCGGTGGGTTCCCTGGGCTCGCGCGGGCGACCAACCCGCCGGCCCGTTACGTGCAGCAACAACCCGGCCGACCGGCCGGCGCACGCACCTGTGTCTGTCACGACATCCGTGATCGATTTGAAGTTCGCGTGCCCCCCCGCGTCACGCATGCGGTCCCCGCAAATGCTCCGTCCGGGTCGGCGTCCCTGCCGCGCCCGTGCGCCCCGGCGTGCGACCGTTCACCGAACGCCCGCACCGCCTTAACGCCCTGCCAATGTCGGCACGCCCCTCGCGACGAATGCAGTTTTTCCGGGCGATTATCAGCCCCGCCGGGCCGCCCGATAATGTCCCCCTTCACACCGCCGTGCCGGGCGCCGTATCGGGCGTCTCCCCACGAAAACGACGAGACGCGGGCCGGTGACAAGTCACCGGCCCGCGTCGTCAGATCGATCGGAATGTCCGCCGTCCGTCAAGCGATTACAGCAACAGCTGGAACTGCACGCGGACGTAGACCTGGTCTTCGCCCGAGCCCGAGAGGATGTCGGCGCTCGTGAAGTTGGCGGGCGAGCCGTTCGGCAGCCAGCCGACGTCGAGCTGCACCTTGGCCGAGTGGCCGCGGAGGTAGTAGTTCACGCCCGCGGTGATCTCGCAGAACTCGGTGTCGCCGGTCGTGCCCTCCTCGTCGAAGCAGAGCATCGACCACCGGCCGAAGACCTCCCACTGCGGGTTCACCAGGTACCCGACCTGGGCGAGGGCGCCGAGGTCGTGGATCTCCGAGTCGGCGGCCCGGTTGTTCGTGTACCGCCCGGTGATCGCGACGACGGCCGAGAGCCGGCCCGACTCGTACTGGGCGTCGGCCGCCCACCGGATCACGTCCTGGTCGCCGTTCTGGCTCCAGTCGGCGCCCACGCCGATGACGAGCAGGTCCTTCTTGTTGTTCAGCGCGCTGTGGTCCGTGTACGACTTCCAGTCGCCGAACACCTTGTAGTTCAACCGGCCGTAGACGCCGAAGTCGAACGGGTTGGTCGACGGGTCGCGGAAGTCGGTGTTCCGGCTGGCGTACCCATCCGAGAAGCCGAGGACGGCCTGGACGTTGCCCTCCTTGCCGTTGTCGTAGTTCAGCTCGATCACCTGCGAGTAGGCGTCGCCGCCGAACAGCGCCTCGGCGACCAGCGACCGCTCGACCGCCTGGAGGCGCTTGGAGCTCGTCTGCGTTTCGACGAACACGAGCTGCTTGACCGAGCCGGCCCGGACGGCGAACTGGTCGGCGAACTGGTACCGCACCCACGCCTCTTCGAGAACCAGCGACCCGCCGGTCGCGACGGTCCCGTTCTCCCCGCCGATCGTCGTCGAGCTGTCGGCCCGGTTTGTGGCCCAGACGAACCCGTACGTGACCTTCTTCGAGAACGCGTGGCCCTCGAGGCCGAACTTGAGCCGGCGGACCTCGAACCCGCTCTGGGTGTTGTCGGTCTCCTGCGACTTCTGCCGGTCGCGCCAGTTGGTCGCGTAGCGGAACTGGAACTGGACGTTGGGGCTGAGTGAGAAGTTCCCGTCCGCGCTGCGGATCTGGAACTTGTCGTCGATGTACCCGCCGTAGAACGTGCCGGTCTCGGCGAGCAGGTTGGTGCGCCGGTCGGCGTCGCGGAGGACCGAGTCCACCGCGGTCTCGACGTCGGCCTGCGTGAAGGTGGGCTCCGCCGCCTTCCGCTGTTCGAGCTGTTCGACCTTGGCCTTGAGGGCCTCGATCTGGGCCTGCATGTCGGCCGCCGTCGGGTCGGCCGCGTGCGCGGCGCCCGTCGCGCTCAGGCCGACCGCGGCCGCGAGCAGCGCGGGAATGGTCCGTCGCTTGGTCATCTCAGACTCTCCTTATCCCGGGGCGCCCGGCTCGCGGACGCCCACTTGTGTCTGCCATCACGAATGGCGTTGGTTGCGTGTTCGGGGAATACGAGTCACGCAGGATAGGCCGCCGCGCTAACGCGAGACGATGCTCGCGTTAAGAACGGATGAGGCCGATGTGAGGGCGGGTCATGCGCGTGCGACACCGCTCGCGATCCTGCGGGATGCGACGGGTGAGGTCTGAGATGAGGGAATCAGAACAGTGCTTGGCGAGCTACGCGCGACCCGCACGGGCTGCGATTACAGCGTCGCCCGCCGGCGCGCCCGCCGGCTGAAGAGGGACGGCCCCGCGACGCCGATCAGCGCCAACACGCCCGGCTCGGGCGCCGGCGTCGGGGCGATCGCCTGGATGCCGCCGAGCCACGCTGCCGCGATCAAATCGTGCCCGGCCTGCGTCGGGTGCATCTTGTCCGTGCCCAGGTACATGTACGGCGACGGGTCCGGCTGGAACGGCCCGTACATGTCGACCCACGTCAAATTCGGCCCCGTGAGCACGGGCAGGATGTCGGCGTTGAACTTGCGCACGCGCTCGTCGCGCCCGTCGCGCAGATTCGGGATGATCGTCCCGACGATGATGTGGGCCAGAGGCGCGTACCCGCGGACGGCCTCGATCAGCCGATTCATCCGGTACCGCACCTGGTGCTCGCCGAGCAGAAAGTTCTTCTCGACGTCGTTCACGCCCACGTTGAGCAGGATGTACGTGTTGGCCGAGTTGACGCCCGGCGTGTCCATGATCGTCGGGAGGTTTTCGTACAGCCCCGCCGCCGGCGAGCCGACGTTGGTCCCGTCGATCAGGTACCCGGGGTACCCCTTCACCGCCAGCGTCGTCGGCGCGTACCCGGCCGCGGTCAGGCCGGCCGTGAGCGGGGCGACCTGCATGGCCTGGTACGTGATCGAATCGCCGAGCAAGAACAGCTTGACCGGCGGCGGGGTCGTCGTCGCCGCACGCGCGGCCGGGGCCGACATCACCAGCGCGCAGAGGCAGAGGCCTACGGAGAACTTCACCCAGCTCATCACACACCCGCTTTCGATCACATTTTGAGGAGAATCAGGCCCACCGACGGGCCGCAGTCGGGTGGAATTGTAGCGTCCGGCTGGCTCAGGCGGAAGCGAAAACGGGAATCCCGTTTAGCCGTGACCCGGAGAACGAACTTCGAGCGAGTTCGCAGGCGAGCGCGTCGGCGCGGTTCACCCCCGACGCGCTCCCCTTCGGGCGGCGCTGTCGCTTGCCCTCCGGGTCGCGGCTAAACGTGGACTGCGGTGCGGTTTAGCGCCCGAGCGCGGCGCTCGCGGGAGTTGCGGTCGCCGGCACCGCATTCGTGCCCGACGGCGGCCCCCCCGTCACCGCGGCCTCGATCAGCGTCGCGCTCTTGGCCCGGGCCCCCAGCAACTCGACCGCCGGCGGCACCATGCCGAGCATCAACACCCCGCCCACGCTCAGCGCGACCGCGAGCAAAATCGGGAGCGGCCCGCGCTCCGCGCCCGGCGGGTACGGGTGGGCCTCGAGGATGTGCGGCCCGCCCAGCAGGCCGCCCGCGTGCGGGTGCGTCTCGGGGTGTTCGTGCACCGCGTGGGCGCCGGCCGGCTCGACGATCGCGTGCCCGCCGGTCAGGTGGACGTCCTCCCCGCGCAGGAACAGGTGGGCGACGATCTTCAGGTAGTAAGCCGCGGATATGGCCGCGTTCAGGACCGTGATCGCCACTAGCCAGGTCATCGCGGTCGCCGCCGCCCCGCCCCCGGTCGCGGCGCCGAGCGCCGGCTTGATCAGCAAGACCTTGCCGATGAACCCGACGGTCAGCGGCAGGCCGATCAGGCTGAAGCAGCAGATCGACATCGCCAGCGCGAGCGGGACGTGGCGGCGGCCGTGACCGGCGATGTCCTCGAACGTCTCGGCCGAGTCCTTCCCGTTACGCCCGGGCAACAGCATCAGCACGCCGAACGCGCCGACGTTCATCACCCCGTACGCCGCCAGGTAGAACAGCACGGCCATCAGCGCGTCGCCGCGCCGCTCGGCCGGGCCGACGCCCAGCGCCGCCAGCGCCACGAGCATGTACCCCGTGTGGGCGACCGAGCTGTAAGCGAGCGTGCGCTTGACGTTGTACTGCAGCAGGCCGAGCACGTTCCCGACCGTCATCGTGATGATCGCGAGCACGAACAGCAGCCCGGTGCCGTTGGCCTTCACGAGCGGCTCGGGCAGCGCCCACGCCGACCCGCCCAGCGCGAACAGCAGCTTGACCAGCGCGATGAACCCGGTCGCCTTGGGGACGAACGACAAAAACGCCGTCACCGGCGTCGCCGCCCCCTGGTACACGTCGCCCGCGTAAAAGTGCAACGGCGCCGCCGCCATCTTGAACGCGAACCCGACGACCAGCATCAGCACCGCGAGCGTCTGCCACGGGTTGAGCACCGGGGCCTCGGTCACCCCGACGCCGGCCCGGATCTTCTGGCCGATCTCGTACAAGTTGGTCGACCCGGTCGTCCCGTACAGGTAGCTGAACCCGAACAGCATGACGGCGGCCGCCATCGCGCCCAGGAAGAAGTACTTGATCCCCGCTTCCGGCGCCACCG
>Ga0196963_10001288_pt1 | contig 17576 bp, 17 predicted proteins | sample S1_5metaG_FD_148600 | JGI IMG/M metagenome (GOLD analysis project Ga0196963, IMG submission 148600) | Soil microbial communities from Anza Borrego desert, Southern California, United States - S1_5 | ecosystem: Environmental > Terrestrial > Soil > Desert | place: USA: California | collected... | reverse complement strand
GGTACCGGTGCTCGAACTCGACGATGGCTCGGTGCTGACCGAAGGGCCGGCCATCGTGCAGTACCTCGCCGACCAGAAGCCCGAGAGCGGCCTGGCGCCGAAGGCCGGCACGATCGCACGCTACCGCGTGCAGGAATGGCTGAACTTCATCACGTCGGAGATCCACAAAAACTTCACGCCGATGTTCAAGCCGGATACGCCGGAGGACTACAAGAAGATCGCCCGGGCGAACCTCGAGAACCGCTTCGCCCATGTCGACAAGCAGCTCGCCGGCAAGCAGTACCTGCTCGGCGATCAGTTCACCGTGGCGGACGCCTATCTGTTCACGACGGTGAACTGGTCGCGCTTGCACAAGATGGATCTGGCCGCCTGGCCGAACCTCGCCGCCTACATGGAGCGGGTCAGGATGCGTCCCAAGGTGCAGGAGGCGATGAAGGCCGAGGGCCTGCTCAAGGCGTGACGCCTAGGACGCGATGCCGGCCTCGCGCAGGTAGCGCATTACGCCGGGGTGGATGAGCTCGGGCCGCGGGGCCGCAGCCAGGGTGTTCGTGGCGGTCGTCTCTCGCGCCTGGGCCAGGCGCTCGCCGAGTGTCGCCTCGCCCCGATGAAGGGCGCGGGCCAGGCGGTAGGCGATGTCGTCGCTCAAGTGCGGCCGCGCCAGCACGAAACTCCACGAGCCGAGCGAGGGAATCGCTTCGCGCTGGCCGGGATAGCTGCCGGGCGCCACCGTCAGCGGCTTGAGGAAGGCGTGCTTGGCCCGGATGCGCGAGGCTTCCTCGGCTGTGGGAGCGATGAAGCGCGCCCCGCCCGGGCCCTCGGCGACAGCCTTGAAGCCCGGCCAGCCGATGCCGCCGCCCCACAGCGCCGCGGCACCGCCATCCATGACCATCGCCGGCCCGTCGCCGGCACGCTCGAGATAGATCGCCTGAAAGTCCTTGTCCGGATCGAGACCAAGCCCGTCGAGGACATAGCGCGCCAGGATGACGAGGCCCGAACCCTTGGCGCCGAAGGCGACCGGCTTGCCCTTGAGATCGTGGATCGAGCGCGCGGGGTTGTCGGCGCGCAGCACGAACATTCCGGGAGTGGAGTACATGGCGGCGACGATGCGCAGATCGGCCGGTTTGCGGCCGATCCCGGCGAGCGCCTCATGGGCGACCTCGCCCTGCACCAGCGCGATGTCGATCTGTCCGGCTTCGAGCAGGGGCACGTTCTCGGTGCTGCCCTTGGTGTTGCGCGGCTCGACGCTCAGCGACGGATCGCCGGCGTTGATCGTCTCGGCGAAGGCGCTGCCGTAGAGTGGAAAGCCGCCGCCCGGCGTCGCGGTCCCCAGGCTGACCGATGTTTTCGCCGACATGCCGCTGCCTCCCGATCCTTCCTGCAAGGCGGAGGTCTTAACGGTTCGCCGGCAAGGCGTCCAGCAAGGGGCAGAAAAAGGGGTAGGCCGCGAGGCCTACCCCAGGGATCGCACGCGGAGCGAAGCGGAGACGGCTTCGCGCCGTGCGTCTCAACGGCTGCTGAGCGCCGGCCCGCGGGCCTGCAGCCAGGCCGTGTAATCCAGAATCCGCGCCTGCGTGTAGGTGAAGCAGTTGACGAACATCTCGCGTCCATCCGGCAGACGCACGGCGGTGGTGTGCTGGCTGCAATACTGGGCGCGCGCGTCTGCCGAATCACCCGGCGGCGTGGCGACGGGGACGGTGCCCGTACGCGGCTGCGGCAGGACGATGGAGACGACCTCGTAGGCCGGGCGCGGCCGGCCGGCACGGTTGACCTGCTCGGTGAACTTGACGACCGTGCCGACGCTTGGCGCATACCAGTAGGTCGCGTGGTTGTCCGGGCCCTGGGCGAGGTCGCGGTCGCGACGCTCGATCACGTAGGTAAAGAAGTTGCCGGCCGGCACGCGGATGGTCTCCGTGCGCACCACGCGAGCGGTGATGGCGCGGGCGCCCTCGACGTTGAACGTGGTGCTCTTTCCGACTTCGAGCGGCCACAAGGCATCGACGTTGCGGACCGGGTAGATCTTCTGCTGATCGAGGCCGTCGGTGATGAAGGCGCGCGTCGGGATCCAGCGGCCGTCGATGTCGTATGTGACGTCATAGCCGTTGAGGTAGCGGACGGTGCGTTTGTCGGCGGTGGTCTCGATGAAGGTGCCCAGCGGGGCCGGGTTGAATGTCCCGGGAGCCTGAGCGGTGGTCACGGTGTCGGTGGCCGTCAGGATGCCTTCCGGCGCCAAGGCGACGACCGTGCCCTGCGGCACGACGGCCGGGGTCATTTGCTGCGCGCTGAGGCCGCTCGCGGTGGCAGCCAGTAGAATGCCCGCGAGGGCGACTATGCGGTTCATGGGTACCTCCCGAAGTGGTACCCATGATTTGGGAGGGACGGGAGCGTCATCAACGCGGCCCCCCTTTTTGTCCTATCCGGGCCTTTTTTTGTCACAGCCAAGCTTCGCCCGAGCCGGCTCGCTGACGCTCACCCCGCTAAGGGGCCGCGCGGGCTGCTCAGGCCGGGCGGCTGATCCGGTCGATTTCGGCGAGCTCGTCGCGCGTCAGCTTCCAGGCAACCGCCCGGACATTGGCTTCGATCTGCTCGGGCTTGGTCGCGCCGGCGATGACGCTGGAGACGAACGGCTGGGCGGCGAGCCAGCTGAACGCGAGCTCGAGCATCGTGCGCCCGCGCGCCTGCGCGAAAGCCGAAAGCCCTTCGACGATCGCCCAGTTCCTTTCGGTGGCGTAGCGATCCTGGAAGCGCGGCGTCGTTGCCAGCCGCGAGCCTTCGGGCATCGGCGCGTTGCGCTGGTATTTTCCGGTGAGGAAGCCGCTGGCGAGCGGGAAGAAGGGCAGCAGACCCATACCATAGGCCTGCATGGCCGGAACCAGCTCCCGCTCGATATCCCGCACCACCAAGCTGTATTCGTCCTGGCAGGAGATGAAGGGGTTGAGGCTGCACGCCTTCGACGTCCATCGCGCCTCGACCACCTCCCAGGCCGGCAGGTTGGAACAGCCGATGTAGCGCACCTTGCCCTGGCGGATGAGGTCATCGAGCGCTCGCAGGGTCTCCTCGATCGGTGTGTCGGGGTCGGGCCGGTGCAGCTGGTAAAGGTCGATCCAGTCGGTGCGCAGGCGGCGCAGGCTGGCTTCGACCGCGGTCATGATGTAGCGCCGCGAGCCGCCTTTCAGGGTCTCCGCATCGTCCATCGGCAGAGCGAATTTCGTGGCCAGAACGATGTCCTTGCGGCGCTCGCCGAGCACCTGGCCCATGAAGTCTTCCGATCCGCCGCGATTGCCGTAGGCATCGGCCGTGTCGAACAGCGTGATGCCGGCGTCGATGGCCTTGTGGATGACGCGCCGCGTCGCTTCGAGATCGATGCGCCCCGCGAAGTTGTTGCAGCCCAGGCCGACCACCGAAACGCGCAGGCCGGACCGGCCGATATGACGATGTTCCACGGAGCGCCCCCTTTGTGTGTAGCGCCATTGCTATCCGCCAGCACCAGAGCAATCAAGCGTGATCGTCGATACTGCCGATCATCGGATCAGGGATCGTTGGCGGCGGTCGTGGTTCCAGGCAGCTTGTCGAGCCGGAATGCGGTGCCAATGGTGCCCCGACTCATCCGCACGAGAGTGAACTCGACGCGGCTCCCATTGTCCTGCGTGCCGAACGCGATGGGGACACCCTGCTCGTCGAGCCAGAGGAATTCCTGCTTGTCGGTCACTACGTCGAACTGCCGCAGCTTCCGGGGTTGTCCGTTGACGGTCACCGTGCCTTCACCACCGCCGCTGACGCGCGCCGGATAGATTCGGCCCGTGGAGGTGGACATGACAGTGTCGGCCTGCAGCATCTTCGCGGACCAGGGATTGGACGGGCGGATGTCTTTCGGTGCTTCCGTTGTTCCCCATGGGCCGGTTACCAGGAAGACATCGCCGTGCGCTCGGCCGGTGACTTCCATTCGTGTGCCGTTCTTGTCTGTGACGCTCTGGAACTCGACGAGCCGGTCGCCGTGCCAGCGTTCCAGACGCTGACCGGCTTCGCGATAAAGCGGCAGGCCGAGAAGACGAACGATTATATCCAGTGTCGAGTGCACGGCGACCGTGTCGCCAGCATGTTCGACGACATTGATGTAGGTGCCGATATCGCCATAGACGGCGTGCGTCACCTTGTATTCGAAAACCTGCGAGGTGACGGGGGCTGGCATATCGCCGGACTCCGCCGCAGAGGCGGCAGACGCCAAGACGGCCGCCGCGCCGGCGATAAGCGAACGGGAGACCGTGGCGACCAATCGAGTCATGTAACACCCACGCTGTGCGCGAATGCGACGGTGACGCAACTCTCGTACGCTGGCGAGGTGCCAGCAAGGCGAGTCGGCTTCGACCTGCCCGTTCGCAGTATAGCCGAGCTGGCGTTTAGCCCAAAGACCAGCCGCAGGCCCCTTATCGCGGGACGCAGTCGTAGATTCCGAACTGATCCATGGCGATAGGTTGATCGTGGCGGTAGCGCAACCGCGCCCGTCTTCCGTAGTCGGCGCAGGTGGCGGCCGCCAGCCGATCGGCGGCGGCGGCCCGCTCCGGTTTGTGGTGGATTGCTACTTCGTCGCTGGTCGCGGTCACCCGGGTGACGTCGCGCGCGCAGCCGCCGAGCGCCGAGGCGCTCACCAGGAGCAGAAATAGGCTGACGCGGCGAAAATCCATGAGTTGCTTGGAAGGCCTGATCAATCGCCCTGTCTCGCTTGCTGTTTGGTGCGGCGCGCCTTTCGAGGCAAGGGTCAACGGCGAAGCTGTTTTGGGTCAGCAACAATCCCGCATTTGTCACCACCGCGGAGCGGTTCACCGCCTAAGTTCAAGATCGACATGGAGCGCGCCTTCGTCATCGTTGCCGCTTTTGGGCTGGCCTTGTTTCTAACGGCCTGCGGTGGTCGCTCGTCCCCACCGGTGGCCACGGCCGAGGAGGACATGAGCGTCGCCACGCCACCGCCGATGACCGTAACGCGCCCAATGGATATTCCCCTGCCGCCGCGTCACACGCTGGATTTGGAGCGTACCGTGATGGTCGGCAGCGATACCGAATGGCTGGGGCGGGCCTCGATGTCCGTGCCGGTCGAGCCCATCGGCGTGTGGGATTTCTATCGCCGTGAGATGCCGCGCCAGGGCTGGACGGAGATCTCGGCCGCGCAATCGCCAAACCGTGTCCTGTTCTACCAGCGGGGCAACCGGGTCGCGATCATCGAGATGCGCGCGGCGCGCAACAGCAGCCGCGTCGATGTATGGATGAATCCCCGCCAGCCCGACCCGCCGGTGGCAGCCGCTGTGCCGCCGCCGGCCGCAGCGCTGCCCGAAGCCGTTCCCGAGGTCGCGGTGCCACAGAGTCAGACAGAAGAGCCTCGCCGCGACACGATCGAGGACGTGCCGCTGCCGACATTGCCGTGGCAGTGAGAGCGGAGCGCGCGCTGCGACCCTTCGTCTCGGTGACTCCGGATCGCACTCGGCGGCGAGGGGGTTGGGTACGAGGGTTCATTGGGGCTATCGCCGTGGTGCTGATCGCACCCGTCGTGGTAATCGCCGTTTATCGCGTGGTGCCGCCACCGGTCACAGCCTTGATGTTGATTCGGGCGGCTCAGGGCGAGGAGATGCGTCAGGAATGGGCTCCCCTGTCTCGGATCGCGCCGGTGCTGGGCCGGGCGGTCTTGGCCTCCGAAGACCAGAAATTCTGCCGTCATTTCGGCTTCGACTGGCAGTCGCTAAACGAGGCATGGGCCGACTGGAGTGAAGGCCGCCGCGCCCGCGGCGCCAGCACCCTGACCATGCAGACGGCGAAGAACCTGTTCCTCTGGCCGGGTCGTAGCTTGGTCCGCAAGGGCGCCGAGGCCTATCTCGCGCTGTGGATCGAGCTGCTCTGGCCGAAGGCGCGTATCCTCGAGGTCTATCTCAACATCGCGGAATGGGGACCAGGGATCTATGGCGCCCAAGCGGCCTCGCGGCAATTCTTCGCCAAGCCGGCGGCAAGTCTGAGCGCCGAGGAAGCCGCGCGATTGGCAGCGGTCCTGCCGAACCCGCGGCGGTTCTCAGCCGGCAGTCCGAGCGGTTATACGTTGGAACGTGCTGCGATCATCCGCGTGAAGATGAGTGCAATTGCCTCCGCGGACGCTCAAGGCTGTCGGTAGCCCGCTTTAGAAGGCAAACATCACGGCAAAAGCGTTGGTGTCGTAGAACAGCGCCATGGCGGCCGGCAAACCACCCAGGCCGAGGATCGCGGCCGTGGTATATCCGATCGTCCGCGCCGCGAGCCGCAACGCCGCCCGAACCGGATGGCGAGCTTCGTAGAGGGCCTGTTCAAACGCCGGAGAGATGGGACGGCCGTGAGGGCGGGCCGGAGTATCCCGGGTGAAGTCCGAGGCAAACACGCTGGCCGACATGGGCGTCTCCCGGCTGGGATTTCAGCCACTCACTGACAGTCAAGGTAACGCTTGAGTCGGCATTTCGGTTATGGGGACGAGTCCCGAGAGTCCGAGTGGAATCTACGGAGCGCGAAGGTGTAGGGCTCGGATGGGGTTGCTACGCTTTGCGGCACGCAAGGTCTAGATGACGTTGACGGCCCGCTGCGATGCAGCAGGATGCAAAGGGCAGCTCCGACGCCAGGCGTGGTATCCCACGCCGGCTCGTGCCGCCCTCAGGATATCCCTAGGTCTTAACGCGGGACGCAGTCGTAAATGGCCTGCGTCTCGCCGCTCTGGCCGTGAGACGAGCGCCAGCGGCCTTTCTTGCCGTACTGTCCGCAAAGCTCGTCGGCACGCGCATCGAGGTTGTTTCCGGGCCCTGATTGCAGCATCACACCGTCGCTGGACTGGGCAAGGGTCTTGATGTCGCCGGAACAAGCCGTCAGACCGATGACGATCAGCATCATGCTGACCGCGAGGAATACCAGACGCATTGAACTCTCCCGCAAATTGACCGCCTGATATTCGGCGGTGCTCAAGCTTTCGGCTGTGGATATGGCTGCGTCATGTCCGGGGAGCCATGGGAAAACACCCGAGTTTGCCTAAGGAGAACACTGTTTTTGCATGAAAAGCGTTGTCTCCGGCCGCGCTTACCCCCTTTTTTGTCACATTCCCAAGCCATGCTGCTCGGCGATGCTGGTCCGGAAATTCATAGCGATGAGGTAAGCCATGGCCAATCCGACTTCTGAGCCGCGTTCCGTCGCGCTGCCGTCTGCAATGCCGCTGGCACGACGCGCGTTGCTGGCGACGGTCATCGCCTGCCTGGCCGCGCCGCGCCTCGCCTTCGCTCAGGCGGGGACAGAAGGTGCGCGGAGTTTCATCGACAAGCTGGCCGAGGAAGCGCTGGCGATTATTCGGAGTTCCGGCAGCGCGACCGAGGACCGTCGCAAGCGCTTCAACGATCTGTTTCTTCGCGCCTTCGATGTGCAGGCCATCGGCCGGTTCGTTCTCGGACGGCATTGGTCGCGGCTGAAGCCGGACGAGCAAGAGCAGTTTCTCAAGGTCATGGGTGAATACGTGGCCGGGATCTACGCCGCGCAATTCGCCGATTACAAGGGCTATGCCTTCCGTACCACGGGCGGGCGGGCGACCGGCGAAGGCGAAACCCTGGTGCCCGCGCAGATCGATCGCGAAGGGCAGCAGCCGATCCGCATGGAGTTCCGCGTTCGCCAAACGGAAAGCCCCAAGATCATCGACGTCTCTGTCGAGAACGTCAGCTTGATCCTCACCAAGCGCGATGAATTCTCGCCGACCCTCACCCGCGAGGGTGTCGATGGCGTCATCAAGCGGATGCAGGCGGTTATCGACAACACGGCCCGCGGCTGAGCGCTTCTCTGAGAGATGCAGATGCCTGGTCCTCTCCGCCCGGTCAAACGACCGAGGCGGAGAGGTGAGGCAGAAGGCATACCGTTTCCGGCTGCCTTTGCAGCGGTCCGTCGCACGGTTGGCCGGCGCGGAACCGCGGTTGGTCCCCACGAGCGCGACCCCCGGCGGCGAAGGCTTTCGCCCCGCGCCAGGATCAGGTCACGCCCGCGGGGTAGCCCTCATTGTTACGGACGCACGATGATGTTGTTGCGCACTTCCTTCACACCGGGCGTCGCACGGGCGATCTGGCCGGCCTTGGCCGCCTTCGCCTGCGAGTTGGTGAAGCCGGAAAGCTGAACCGTGCCGTTCTGCGTCTCGACATTGAGCTCATTGAGGCTCAGATCGGCATCGCGGACGATCTCGGTGCGAACGCGGGTGGAGATCGTGGCGTCGTCGGTATACTGACCTGCCGTCTGACGGCCTTCGACCACCGCGCAGGCGCCAAGCGCACCGGCGAGAAGCGCGACGGCGGCAAGTTTGCGAAACTGGGACATGGATCGTCTCCTGGATAGGGGCTAGGGCGAAGCTACGCGTGGAAACGGCCACGCCAGCGTTGCGGTTCCATAACCGCTGCTTGGCGGGGTTCGACGCGAAACCGTCACGGTTCTGCCCCCTCCGGGGAATGTCGACAGAGGCTGCCGCGTTTTCAGCCCAACAATGGGAGGAATGAGTTATGTCGCGGCTTCTGGCCGCCACGTCCTTGCTCGTCTTGGGAACTTTGGCGCTGAGCGGCTGCGTTACCCAAGACCGGCCATTCTATTCGGCCCATCCCGCGTATTACGAAAATTACGGCCGCGGATATTATGCGCCGCCGGTGTATGCCTACGCGCCGTATTACGGGCCGCGGTCATACTCGACGTTCAGTCTGTCACTGGGGCGCGGGCGCCACCCCCACGGCCATCATCGCCATCGCCACCATCATCACCGATGGCGGTAGGCCGTCGCCGAAGTTACAGAGCGCAGCGGATTCCGTTGGCTGTCGTTTCGCAGGCGAGCTCACGCGGGCCGTTCTCCGCGAGGGCGAGCGGCTTTGGGTCTGGCACGGGCTGGCTCGCCGGCTCCGGTGCTGCCGTGGCAGCCGGCGCGATACTGGCCAGCTGGGCGACGAGAGTCGCAGGAGGGGTGGATGGTGTGGCGGGTCGCGGCGCCGGCATCGTGCCCGGCGTGTAGCGGCCGTCGAGCAGCGCCACGGCCTGGGCCGCCGTCATCGGCTGACCGGCCTCGGACAGCGCGGCGCGGTTGTGTGCGAAGGCCTTGGGCAGCAGGGTCTTCACCGAAAGGTCGGGAGTCTCGGCGGCGGCCTGGATCAGCTTGGTCGCCCCGCCCAGGCCGAGAAAATGGGCGAGCCGCACTTCGGCCTCGCTCGGTGCGCGTCCCAGCTTACGGCTCAGACCGGCACGGTTCTCGTCGCACAGCCGCGCCGTCAGTTGCGCGCTGAGATCGAGATCCTTGCGCGCATCGAGAACGGCCGCGCGATTCTCCGGCGAGACACTGGCCCGCCCTTCCGCGTCGGTGCTCACCAAGGCGGCGAGATCGCTGCGCCCCACGGCTGCTCCGTAGCGTTTCATCAGCTCAAGCCAGGTGCGCTCAGTGATCTGGAATGGCCCGGTGGCGGAGGAACGCGCGTTGCGGGCGTCGGGGCGGAAATTGCTCTCGGCGGCGGCAATGCCGACCAGGGTGGTGAACGGCGTGCGTGAGCCCGACGCCGCCCGGCGCAGGGCGGGCAGGGCTTCGCGCGCCGCTGTCGTTGTGGACGCGGTCCCGGGGATCGATGAAGTGGAGGAAGGCGGGAGCGACATAATCGCAGCAGTTTATCGCGAATTTTATCAATTGAAGGTTAACCACATCCGGTTTGCGCCAAGGCCCTGTGGATAACCGGCAGCGGCCTGCCTACCGAAGCTGGGGGTACGCCGGTATTGCCGAGGAAGGAGAGGCGACTCTAAATTGCTGCCTGACTCAAGTCCGCGCGGTCGGAGGCTTCATGACGGCCATTTCGGTGCCAGCCGCCCTCGTCGTCTCATGCTGATGACCGATGTCCTTGCGCGCCTGCGCGCCGCCTATCAGGCTTGGCATGATACCAAGGGCCAGAGCATCGACACTTGGCTGGCGCTGGTGGCCGACGAGATCGATTTTCGCTCGCTGGCCGATGGCGCGCCGCACGCCGACTGGTCGAAGCGCCGTCGCACGCGCGAGGAAGTGCGGCACTATCTGACCGGCCTGATCGCCGAGTTCGAGATGATCCACTTCTACGCCGACCGCTTCGTCAGCGAGGGCGATACGATCGTCATGATCGGCCAGACGGCCTGGACCTGCCGCCGGACCGGCAAGAAGGTCTACACCCCGAAAGTCGATGTCTGGCAGTTCAAAAACGGGCAGGCGATCGCCTACGCCGAATATTACGACACCGCCCGCTTGGCCGAAGCCACCCGGCCCTGACGGTCCGAGCGGCCGTTTACCGCGTCTTAGGGTCCACCCGGTATCTTTTGCCCAGTGGCCGATTGAATTTAGCTGGCTTTCGAACTATATTTCTTAACAGCATGTTAAGAGTCGCGGGTTCGCCTACCGCCCGGCGCGTCGAGAACACGATCTCCGCCGTCGCGGGTCCGGCCCCACGGACAGCTACACACCCAGCCTGACACGCACACGCCTAGCCTGAAGCCCGAGTTGGACCCCAAAACACCGCCAGGCCAAAAAGGCCGGCACAAGACGAGGCGATCCGGATGAGTTCGATCAACACCAATAACGGTGCACTGGTCGCGTTGCGCAACCTCAGCGCAACGAGCAACGAGCTTGCTCGCTCGCTCAACAAGACATCGACCGGCAGTAAGGTCGACGGCCCGAGGACGGACGCCTCAACCTTTTCCATCGCCCAGAACATCGGCGCCGACCTGAAGGCATTCGATGCCGTGCAGCAGGGCCTGTCGGCCGGCACCGGCATCAACGCCGCGGCGATCGCCGGTGCGTCCGCCGTGTCGGATCTTCTGGGTGGTCTCAAGGCGAAAGCCATCGCCGCCGCCAACCCCGCCAACACGCCGGAGCAGCAGGCGATCCTCAACGCCGATTTCCAGGCGCAGGTCGAGCAGATCAACACCATCATCGGCAATTCCGCCTATAACGGCCGCAACCTGATCTCGTCGGGCTCGCAGAGCGTGTCGCTCACCGCCTCGGTCACGGGCGGGCAGCAGACGCTGGCCAACGCCGCGGCGATCGGTGGTATTCCGAGCTTGCTCGGCGGTGGTGTCGGCAGCGTCGCCGCAGCCGAAGGCATGCTCACCGCCATCGACGCGGCGGCTCTCGTCGTCGGCGAAGCGCTGGGCACGCTCGGCGCCAACCAGAAAGCGGTCGAGTTCCAGACCACGTTCTCCAAGACACTGGCCGACGCGGTCACCGAAGGCCTTGGCGATATGGTCGACGCCAATCTCGCCGCCGAAGCGGCGAAGCTGCGCGCGCTGCAGATCAAGCAGCAGCTCGGCGGCAGCACGCTCAACATCGCCAATCAGCGCCCGCAGACCCTGCTCGCGCTGTTCAACACTTAACGCATCACTCGCGCCCAGAAAAAGCCCCGCTCTGTCGAGCGGGGCTTTCGCGTTTCAGGCCGGATGTTCAGCGCCCCGATCGGGTGACACATCGGGAATTCGGTAAAGCCGCAGCCGGCGGCGGTCGGACCGCCGAGAGGCGCGCCGCGGCCTCGAGGGTCCCGTCGCCGATCGCCTCGGGACGGGCGGTGACTCGACCGCCCCCTTTCTTTGGTGGTAAACGAAAGGTTAATGGACAGCGCCGCCCTGTTCTCCCGTTTCGAGGATGCCTTGTTGGAGGCCGACCGGGTGCGCGCCCGGCGCGCCGCGGAGCGGCCGCGAGCCCGCCAGTTCGCCCTGCGCCGCATTCCCATCGGCCCCGATATTCCGCTGATCGCCGCGGCGACGCTGAGCCGCCGGCAGGACGAGGCGGCCGCGCCCGGCTACGTCGAGGACCACCTGACCGCGCAGCTCCGCGCGGCGAGGGCGGTGCAATCCGGGCTGGAATCGGGCCCCGGCACGATCGCTCTCGGCGCCTATCTCCGCCAGGTCTGCGAGGAGCTGCCCTCGCCGGACTACCAGTCCCCCAACGTGCGGATCGATATCGACGCCGAGACCATCGACCTCGACGCCGACCGCGCCATCCGTCTCGGCCTGATCACCGCCGAGCTGGTGATGAACGCCTTCCAGCATGCCTTCGCCGTCGAGGATTTCGACTCCTCGCGACGCGGCGCCATCCGCATCACGGCGCGCGGCCACGGCTCGGTGATCGCCTCGCTTTCGGTCTCCGACACCGGTCGCGGCTTTCCCACCGGTTTCGTGCGCGGCTTCGGCCTGCTCGGGGTCGAGGCGCTGGCCGACGCGATCGGCGGCACGGTGATTTACAGCGAAGGCCCGGCGGCCGGCGTGCTGATCACCTTCTCCGGCGGCTACGTGCCGCCGCCAGAGTTCTACGGGCTTTCCCTGCCCGGCGAGCAGGGGCCCGGCGAGTAAACCCGCTCAGCTGCCGATGTGGCAGACCAGGATGGTGCGCGGCGAGCCGCCGGCGTTCACGCCGGTCGGGCCGCTGACCACCGCGCTCGCGGCTTCCAGCGCCGCGTCGTCGACATGGCGGCGGCAGGTCAACGGGCTCCTGCACACCTGCGTCGGATCGAGGATCGCGCCGGCGGCTTCGAGCGTAGCGTCGGCGGCCTCCTCGATGCGCCGGGACGCCGGCTGGGTGGGGACGATCCAGCAGCCGATATAGTTTCCAAGGCGCCGATCCGGGACGTGAGGCCGGTCTGCGGTATGACGTGCGTGACGATTCCCCCGACGGTTGCGCGTGAACGTCACCCCGGTTGGCCGGGATTTCACAAACGTCAGAGCCCGGCGGGGATGCTCCCGGCTTCTTCGGCGAGACTGGATTCCCGCTTTCGCGGGAATGACAGTACAAGAGAGACCCGTTACCCCGCGCAGGGGTCCGCTATCGGTAGAACCAGGGAGCCTCGCGGCGCTCACCGCTCTTCATGCTCGACATCCCCGTCTCCGAACTCCTCACCCTGGTCGCGGCGCTCCTCGCCGGCGGCGCGCTCACCGGCCTGCTCGCCGGGCTGTTCGGCATCGGCGGCGGGGCGGTGAGCGTACCGGTGCTCTACGAGGTCTTCCGCGTCGTCGGCGTCGACGAGAGCGTGCGCATGCAGCTCTGCGTCGGCACTTCGCTCGCGGTGATCGTGCCGACCTCGATCCGCTCGGCCCTGGCGCACCGCCAGCGCGGCGCCTTGCGGCTCGACGCGGTGCGGCGCTGGACGATCCCGATCCTCGCCGGCATCGCGGCGGGCGCGCTGATCGCCTATCTGGCGCCGCCTTGGGTGTTCAAGCTGTTCTTCTCGCTGACCGCCGCGCTGATCGCGACCAAGTTACTGCTGGGCGAGCGCGCCTGGAGGCTCGGCGACAGCCTGCCGGGAACCGCGGCGATGTCGGCCTACGGGGTCGGCATCGGCTTCTACTCGGCGGTGATGGGCGTGGGCGGCGGCTCGGTCTCGACCCTGGTGCTGACGCTCTACGGCACGCCGATCCACACGGCGATCGGCACGGCGGCCGCCGTCGGCGTGGTGATCTCGCTCGCCGGCACGGCCGGCTTCATGATCGCGGGATGGCCGCACCAGGCGCTGATGCCGGCGCTCTCCATCGGCTACGTCTCGCTCATCGGCATGGCGCTGATGGCGCCCACAAGCGTGCTCACCGCCCCGCTGGGCGCCCGCATCGCGCACGCGCTCAGCAAGCGCCAACTCGAAGTGGCGCTGGCAGTGTTCCTGCTGCTGGTGGCGGCGCGGTTTGTCATTAGCCTTCTCTGACCTTGTTTCTGAAAGAAAAGGCGATCTTGAAAAAAACCCCGGATCTTTCGATCCGGGGGTGAGTTTGACGTCTAGGGAGGAAACGTTGCGGCTCTGTGTTACGGACCCGTGTCCGTCGAGCCGCAATCGGGGCACCCGGTACGCCAGCCACGGCGCAGCGGGTCCGTCGATCTGCTGAAGCTCGGGTGTGCCACTCAATTCTCCTGAAGCTCTTCGAGAATGTGCGGGTCCGGGACGACGTGTTTAAGGCGTCGGCTGTTGTGCTTGGGGCCCTGGACCCCCGCCTTCGCGGGGGCGACGCGCGAGTGGGGCTCGCGGGTCGGGATGACGAGTACAGAAGGCGTAGGCCGTTGAGGCGTACTGCGGGCCCGGTGGGTGGGCCGAAGGCGTAGGCGTGTTCTAGAAAGTCTTTGCTCTGTTCCCCCACCCTGGCCCTCTCCCCAGTGGGGGAGAGGGGAGCAGGAGAGGGCGCGCGGTGGCGCGTCGCTGCTTACGAGCAGCCCGAAGTGCTGCCGCAATCCAGGCACTTGGTGCAGGTGCCGTTGCGGACCATCTTCGAGCCGCCGCATTCGCCGCAATCGTCGCCGGTGAAGCCCATCTGCCGCGCCTGCTTGTACTTGGCGGCGGCGTCGAGCTGCGGCGCCGGGGCGTGCGCGTGGCCGTGGTGATGGTCGTCGTGCTCGTGCTGATGCTCGGAGTGGATCTCCGTCGTCGAGGTGTCGAAGCCGATCGGCTCCTTGTCCTCGTCGGTCCCGACGGAGATTTCGGTCAGCGTGTCGCTGTCGATGGCGCCGACATTGGTCACCGGCGCGTCCGGCAGCGCATCGCCCGCCGGCACCGTGCCGCGGCCCGTCGCCACGCCCTTCGCGGCGCCGCCGTCGAGCACGCGCAGGAACTTGATCTGCTGCTGGTGCTTGCCGCGGGTCAGGCCCTTGGAGATCGAACGGTTGATCTCCTCCACCATCTTGTTCGCCGCCGCCGAGGCGCCGGCCGGCAGGCCGGAGGATTCCTCGTCCTCGCCCACCGCGTCGGGCACCAGGTCAGCGTCCTGCACATGCGCGAGGTCGTCACGGCCGAGATAGGAGACCGCGAGCTCGCGGAAGATGTAGTCGAGCAGCGAGGTGGCGTTCTTGATCCGGTCGTTGCCCTGCACCGGGCCGTTGGGCTCGAACTTGGTGAAGATGTAGGCCTCGACGAATTCCTCCAGCGGCACGCCGTATTGCAGGCCGATGGACACCGCGATGGCGAAGTTGTTCATCAGCGAGCGGAAGGCGGCGCCCTCCTTGTGCATGTCGATGAAGATCTCGCCCAGGCGGCCGTCCTCGTACTCGCCGGTGTGCAGGTAGACCTTATGCCCGCCGACGATCGCCTTCTGGGTGTAGCTCTTGCGCCGGTTGGGCATGCGCTCGCGCGCCGTCTTGGCCTGCACCACGCGCTCGACGATACGCTCGACGATGCGCTCGGCCACCTTGCTGGCTTGGGCGGCCTGCGGCATGGCCGCCAACTCTTCGGCCGCGGCGTCGCTCTCGCTCTCGTCGACCAGCGAAGCCAGCGGCTGCGACAGCTTGGAGCCGTCGCGGTAGAGCGCGTTGGCCTTGAGCATCAGCTTCCACGACAGCATGTAGGCGGCCTTGCAATCCTCGACCGTGGCCACGTTGGGCATGTTGATGGTCTTGGAGATGGCGCCCGAGATGAAGGGCTGCGCGGCGGCCATCATGCGGATGTGGCTATCGACCGAGAGGAAGCGCTTGCCGTTGCGGCCGCAGGGGTTGGCGCAGTCGAACACCGGCAGGTGCTCGTCCTTAAGGTGCGGGGCGCCCTCCAGCGTCATGGCGCCGCAGGTCCAGGTGTTGGCGGCCTCGATCTCGGCCTTGGCGAAGCCCAGCGCCGTGAGCAGGTCGAAGGACGGGTCGTCGAGCTGCTGCTTGCTGAAGCCGAGCGTCGTGGTGCAGAACTCCTCGCCCACCGTCCACTTGTTGAAGGCGAACTTGATGTCGAAGGCCGACTCAAGCGACTTCTCGACCGCCTCGATCTCCTTGTCGCCGAAGCCCTTCATGCGCAGCGCGTTGTGCGACAGGGCGTTGGAGCCCTCGAGCGTGCCGTGGCCGACGGCGTAGCCGACGATGTCGTTGATCTGCTGCTGGTTGTAGCCCAGCGTCTTGAGCGCCTCGGGCACCACGCGGTTGATGATCTTGAAGTAGCCGCCGCCGGCGAGCTTCTTGAACTTGACCAGCGCAAAATCGGGCTCGATGCCGGTGGTGTCGCAATCCATGACCAGGCCGATCGTGCCGGTCGGCGCGATGACCGTGGACTGGGCGTTGCGGTAGCCGTGCTTCTCGCCCAGGGCCAGCGCCTGGTCCCAGACGCGCCGGGCCGCCTCGATCATCTCGGCATCCGGGCAGTCGGAGGCCTTCAGCGGTACGGGCGCGATGCTCAGCGCCTCGTAGCCCGACGCCTCGCCATAGGCGGCGCGGCGGTGGTTGCGGATGACACGCAGCATGTGCTCGGCGTTGGGCTTGTAGCCGGGGAAGGGGCCCAGCTCCTCGGCCATCTCGGCCGAGGTGGCGTAGGCGACGCCGGTCATGATCGCGGAGAGCGCGCCGCCGATGGCGCGGCCCTCGTCCGAATCATAGGACAGGCCCATGGCCATCAGCAGGCCGCCGATATTGGCGAAGCCGAGGCCCAGCGTGCGGAACTCGTAGGAGAGCTCGGCGATGCGCTTGGAGGGGAACTGCGCCATCAGCACCGAGATCTCGAGCGTCACCGTCCACAGGCGGCAGGCATGCTCGAACGCCTTGACGTCGAACTTGCCGGTCTCCGCGTTGCGGTAGGCCAGCAGGTTGATCGAGGCCAGGTTGCAGGCCGTGTCGTCGAGGAACATGTACTCGGAGCAGGGATTGGACGCGTTGATCCGGCCGCTCTCCGGGCAGGTGTGCCACTCGTTGATCGTCGTGTCGTATTGCAGGCCGGGATCGGCCGAGGCCCAGGCAGCGTGGCCGATCTGCTCCCAGAGGTCGCGCGCCTTGAGCTGCTTGTGCGGCTTCTTGTCGATGCGCCGGGTGAGCGTCCAGTCGCCGTCGGTCTCCACGGCCTTGAGGAACTCGTTGGTGACGCGCACCGAGTTGTTCGAGTTCTGGCCGGAGACGGTGAGATAGGCCTCGCTGTCCCAGTCGGTGTTGTAGACCGGGAACTCGATGTGCTCGTAGCCCTGGCGGGCGAACTCGATGACGCGCTGGATGTAGTTCTCCGGCAGCATCGCCCTGCGCGCGGCCGAGATGGCGGCCTTGAGCGCCTTGTTCTGCTTGGGGTCGAAGCCGGCAGCGCCGGCGTTGCGGTCGACCGCCTTCATGATCTCGTTGAGATGCTTGTTGGCGAGCTTCGAGCCGCTGACCAGCGCCGCGACCTTCTGCTCCTCGACCACCTTCCAGTTGATGTAGGTCTCGATATCCGGATGGTCGATGTCGACCGTCACCATCTTCGCGGCGCGCCGTGTCGTTCCTCCTGATTTTATGGCGCCCGCCGCGCGGTCGCCGATCTTGAGGAAGCTCATCAGGCCAGAGGACTTGCCGCCGCCCGAGAGCTTCTCGTTCTCGCCGCGCAGCTTGGAGAAATTGGAGCCGGTGCCGGAGCCGTACTTGAACAGGCGCGCTTCGCGCACCCACAAATCCATGATGCCGCCTTCGTTCACCAGATCGTCGGCGACGGACTGGATGAAGCAGGCATGCGGCTGGGGATGCTCATACGCCGAGGCGGAGGCGACCAGCTTGCCCGACTGGAAATCCACGTAGTAGTGGCCCTGCGCCGGGCCGTCGATGCCGTAGGCCCAGTGCAGGCCGGTGTTGAACCATTGCGGGCTGTTGGGCGCGGCGTGCTGCGCCGCGA
>Ga0196963_10001286_pt1 | contig 17583 bp, 17 predicted proteins | sample S1_5metaG_FD_148600 | JGI IMG/M metagenome (GOLD analysis project Ga0196963, IMG submission 148600) | Soil microbial communities from Anza Borrego desert, Southern California, United States - S1_5 | ecosystem: Environmental > Terrestrial > Soil > Desert | place: USA: California | collected... | reverse complement strand
CCGCCAAGGCCCGAAACAAGGCAGATGGGGGCGAGGAGGCGCCGGGACGGAAACGATTCCGGCGAAAAGGGGACTGATTGCAATCCCTGTCATCCTTCGGCCGCCTGCAGGGCGGACCGGAGGACCCACGGCAAGTGGCGGACCGCCTGGAGCCGGCAGGCCGTCATCGACGGCCACACCCTTCTCTCAAACGCCACGCGCCAAGCGGACGAGTGGGTCCTCCGGTCCGCTGCGCGGCCGAAGGATGACAGTGAAGGTCAACCCGCCCGCGCCGAGGCCACGAAGCTGTGGATGGCGTTGATGTCGTTGTTGTCGAAGAAGTAGCCGGCGCTGGAGGTGCAGACGGCGACGAAGCGGCTGGTGGGGCTGAGCATCGAGGCGGCGTTGACGGCGGTCTGGTTGTTCTTGGTCGCGCCGTTGGTCCGCTCGTACCAGAAGAAGTAGCCGGTCCAGCCGGCGCGCGAGGTGAAGGGCCGCGAGCCCAGGTGGCGCAGGAAGGTGTGGCCGGCCCGCTCGGCGGCGCCGCGGGCCTCGCCGGCCGGGTTGTTGTTGTAGGTGTTGGCGACCTGTGTCCAGACCTCCTGGGTGACCGGGCCGCCCTGGGGGACCTGGGCGCTGGCCACGCAGATGCCGACGTCGGTCCCGCCGCGGCGGACGACGAACTGGCCCTTGTCGCCGTTCTCGGCGCCGAACGGATGGACGGCCATCGAGGCCGGGAGGTTGACGCTCCAGCCGCCGGTCGAGTGGCTGAAGCTGGACTGGGCGGCGGCCGGGGCGGCGACGGCGAGGACCGCGAGCGCGGCGACCGGAGCAAGACGGCGCAGAGACATGGACGAGCAACCCCTCCTGATTGAGGGGCTGATCCTAGGACCCGGCGCGCGGCGGCGCGTCCTCAGGAAAGGGGGGTCTTAGCTGGCGTCCTTGAGGTCGACGTCGATGCCCTGTTCGCGGACCTTGCGATAGAGGGTCGAGCGGCCGATGCCGAGGCGCCGGGCGACCTCCGACATGTGGCCGGCGTAGACCTCGATGGCGTGCTGGATGAGGTCGCGCTCGATCTCTTCCAGGGTGCGCAGGTGGCCCTTGCCGTCGAGGATGCGTACAGGCGCGTCGGCCGGCATCTCGGCCAACAGCTGCTGGGCGGTGGGGATGGCCTGGGGGCCTTGGCCGGCGACCGGCTGGACCAGGTCCTCCATCGGCGGCGCCTTGACCCCGCTGATGGCCGGGAAGTCGTGCGGCTGCAGGTAGGGGGCGTCGGCCAGGACGATGGCCCGGTAGACGGCGTTCTCCAGCTGGCGGACGTTGCCCGGCCAGTCGAAGGCGGTGAGGAAGGCCAGGGTCTCCGGCGCCGCGCCGACCACCCGCTTGCCCTCCTCGACATTGAACCGGCGGATGAAGGCCTCGACCAGGGCCGGGATGTCCTCGCGCCGCTCGCGCAGGGACGGGGCCTCGATGGGGAATACGTTGAGGCGGTAGTAGAGGTCCTCGCGGAACCGGCCTTCCTTGATGGCGTCCGACAGGTCGCGGTTGGTGGCCGAGACGATGCGGACGTCGACCTTGACGGAGCGCTTGGCGCCGATCGGGTCGATCTCGCTCTCCTGCAGGGCGCGCAGCAGCTTGACCTGGACGTCGAGGGGCAGTTCGCCGACCTCGTCGAGGAACAGGGTGCCGCCGTTGGCTTCCTGGAACTTGCCGAGGTGCTTGTCGCTGGCGCCGGTGAAGCTGCCCTTCTCATGGCCGAACAGGATGCTCTCGACCAGGTTCTCGGGGATGGCGCCGCAGTTCACGGCGACGAAGGGCTTGCCGGCCCGTTCGCTGGACCCGTGGACGGCCCGGGCGATGACCTCCTTGCCGACGCCGCTCTCGCCGGTGATCAGCACAGGGATGGAGGACTTGGCCGCGCGTTCGCCCATGCGCTTGACGATCCGCATGTGGGGGCTCTCGCCGATCAGGTCGGCGAAGGTCGTCTTGCCGCCCGAGTGCTTCTTGAGACGATCGACCTCGCCCTTCAGCTCGCCCAGCGACAGGGCGTTGCGGACCGAGGCGATGATGCGTTCGGGGGAGGCCGGCTTGACGAAGAAGTCGCAGGCGCCGGCCTGCATGGCCTTGACCACCGTGTCGACGCCGCCCGAGGCGGTCAGCACGATGACCGGCTGCATGAGCGCGCGCGCCCGCATCTCCTTGAGGGCGTCATGGCCGCTGAGGCCGGGCATCTGAAGGTCGAGCAGCACCACGTCGGCGGGCTTGCCGGCCTGCAGGTGGTTCATCGCCGCATCGCCCGACTCGGCCTGGGCGACGGCGAACCCGTCGCGCTCCAGCACCGCCTGGATCAGCCGTCGTTGAGTCGGGTCGTCGTCGACGACCAGGACCGTCTTGGTCATTTTGAAGTCATCCCACCAGAACCGGCAGGCGGCCATCGTGGGCCGCCGCTCGTTGGTTCGTATTGAAACAGAGGTGGGTAAAGGCCGGGTGTAGGAGGCGTGAGTCGGGGGTTAATTTCCGCCCTCCCGACCAGGGGAGAGCGGCGCCGAGGGGGCTGGGGGAGGTCGAAGTTTCCCCCTCGTCAGACGTTCAAGCCGACTTCCCCCACCCGGCGTGGCGCCGCCTCGCCAGCCCTCCCCTTTCGGGGAGCGACCGCTTCAGCCACTTCCGACAGCAATGCGGGGATCTGGATGGGCTTGGTGACCTGGCCGGCGAAGCCGAGATCGCGGAGGCCGGCGCGGTCGTGGCTGAGGACGTCGGCGGTGACGGCCAGGACCGGGACCGAGCGGTTGGGCCCCGGGGTGGCGCGCAGGCGGTCGAGGGCCTCGATGCCGGTCATGCCGGGCATCTGGATGTCCATCAGCACCAGGTCGACCGGAGACAGCGCCAGCTGGTCGAGGGCCTCGGCGCCGCCGTTGGCCCGGGCGACCCGGTGCCCGAAGGCGGTCAGCACCTGCTCGAGCACCAGCAGGTTCACCGGGTTGTCGTCGACCGCCAGGATGTCCAGGCCCGCCGGGGCGCCGTCGACGGTCGCCGGCGTGACCCTGTCGTTGGCCGGGGCGGTCTCGGCGAGCGGGGCCAGCAGTTCCAGGTGGAAGGTCGAGCCGGCGCCCGGGGCGCTGTCGGCCCAGAGGCGGCCGTCCATCAGCTCGGTCAGCTGGCGGCAGATGGAGAGGCCCAGGCCCGCGCCGCCGAAGGCCCGTTCGGAGGACTCGTCGGCCTGGGTGAAGGATTCGAACAGGGTCGGCAGCACCGCCGGGTCGATGCCCACCCCGGTGTCGCGGACGCTGAAGGTCAGCCGCAGCCGGCCGCACGGCTGGACCTCGCCCGCCAGGCGCAGCGCCACACCGCCGGCCGGGGTGAACTTCAGGGCGTTGCCGATCAGGTTGAACAGCACCTGACGCACCCGCCGCCCGTCCAGCATCACCTGGGCCGGCAGGTCGTCGGCCAGTTCCAGCCTCAGGGACAGGCCCTTGCGCTCGGCGGTCGGGCGCCAGAAGCGGACCATCTCCTCGGCCAGGGCGCGCAGGTCCTGCGGGGCGGCGACAATGCTCATCCGGCCGGCGTCGATGCGGGAGATGTCGAGGATGTCGTTGAGGATCGACATCAGGAATTCGCCGCTCTGGATCAGAGTGTCGACCTGGGCCTTCTGTTCGCCCCGGGCCGAGGCCTTGAGCAGCTGGGCCATGCCGAGCACCCCGTTCATCGGCGTGCGGATCTCGTGGCTCATGGTGGCCAGGAAGCTGGACTTGGCCCGGGCGGCGCTGCGGGCCGCCTCGCGGGCGGCCTCGGCCTCGGCCCGTTCGGCGCGCAGGCGCTCGATCAGGCGGGTGTTGCGCTCGCGCATCTGGGTCCAGTCGCCGAGGATGCGGGACACCCCGCCGCTCATCATGGCCAGCATCATCGCCAGCATGAATATGCCCAGCAGCAGCCCGGCGGCCGCCTGCGGCGGGAAGCGCGCGAGCACGGCGACGGTCAGGCCCGTCAGGATCGGGGCCGAGGACATCCAGTAGAGCCGGGTCGACAGGCTGCCCTGGGCGACGCCGATGCTGAGCAGCATGGCGGCGGTGAGGCCGAGGTAGGCGAAGTCGATGGTCGAGCCGCGGAGCAGCACCGCCAGCACCGGCCAGAGGAATGCGACCCCGGCGCGGGCCGCAACGACGGCTCCGATCCGACTCTCCAGCCCCGCCGGGTCCTCGCCGGCGTCCGACTGGGCCTGCCAGCGGCGGTACTGCCGCTGCGCCACGGCGTCGCCGGCCATGTTGGACAGGCAGGACGCCAGGCCGATCCAGGGGTGGCCGAGGAGGGCGAAGGCCAGGCCGAAGGGCAGGGTCAGGAGCCAGAGCAGCGGCAGGGGGGCGATCAGGCCCTTGAGCAGGATCTGGGAGACGTCCAGGGTCGGCAGGACGCCGTCGTCCTCGATGGGCGCCGCGGGGCGGGTGCGGTCGAGATCGGAAACGGGCGGCGCTTGCATGGGCTCCCATTCTTGGGGCCAGGGCTTAAATTCGTCTAACCGTGTTCCCAGACCTGTTGGAGCGCCGCTCGATGATCACCCGCCGCCGCCTGGGCCAGCTGGCCGCCGCCGTCCCGCTGGCGGGGCTGGGCCCCCCGCTCGTCCGGGCAGAGCCGGCGATGCGCCTGTGGCCGGCCGGGCCGCCGGGCGGGGCCGGGGTCAGCGTCGCCGAGGAGGAGGTCGAGCGCTCGCCCCCGCCGGCGCCCCTGCGCGACCGGATTCTCAAGGGGGTGCGCCAGCCGGCGCTGACGGTGTTCCGGCCCCAGGCGCCCAACGGGGCCTCGCTGCTGATCGCCCCGGGGGGAGGCTACCGCTGGGTGGTGCGGGACAAGGAGGGCTACGAGTGCGCCGAGCGGTTCGCGGCCGCCGGGCTGACCGTCTATGTGATGAGCTACCGGCTGCCGGGCGACGGCTGGGCGGCTGGGCCGCTCACCCCCCTGCAGGACGCCCAGCGGGCGCTGCGGCTGGTGCGGCGCGAGGCCGGGCGCAAGGGATCGGGCCTCGATCCGGCGCGGGTCGGGGTCATGGGGTTCTCGGCCGGCGGCCATGTGGCCGGCTCGCTTGGCCTGATGTGGGACGAGGCGGCCTATGCGCCGGTGGACGGCGCCGACCGGCTGTCGGCCCGGCCGGACATCAGCGTGCTGGCCTACCCGGTCGCGACGATGAGGCCGCCCCTGGCCCATGCGGGGTCCCGGACCCAGCTGCTCGGAGCGTCGCCCGGGCCGGAGCAGGAGGCCCGCTGGTCGCTGGAGCGGCGGGCCCGGGCCGACGCGCCGGCGACCTTCCTGTTCCATGCGGCGGACGACGCCTCGGTGCCGGTGGAGAACAGCCTGCAGCTTGAGGCGGCGCTGCGGGCCGTGAAGGTCCCCACCGAACTGCATGTGTTCGAGGAGGGCGGCCACGGGTTCGGGCTGCGGTTCGCCAAAGGCAAGCCGGCGGAGGCCTGGCCGGACCTGGTGCTGGCCTGGTGGAAGCGCCGGGGATTCGTCTAGAGCGCGAAGGCCGCCGAGACGATCTCGCCGTCGGGGGTCAGGGCGGCGCGCTTCATGCCTTCGCTGACGTAGGGCATGGCGATGGACCCGTCCGCGGTCACCGCGATCAGGCCGCCGTCGCCGCCGAGGGCGGCGATCTCGGCCAGGACGGCGTCGGCGGCTTCCGTCACCGACTGGCCGCCGAAGCGCATCCGGTGGGCCAGCTGGGCGGCGGCGGCGACCTTGACGAAGTACTCGCCCTGGCCGGTGCAGGACACCGCGACCCGGGCGTCGGCCCAGCAGCCGGCCCCGATGATCGGGGTGTCGCCGACCCGGCCGGGCAGCTTGCCGAACACCCCGCCGGTGGAGGTGCAGGCGGCCAGCCGGCCCTCGCCGTCGCGGACCACGCAGCCGACCGTGCCGTGGGCCAGCTTCCCGGGCGGATGGTTGTCCTCGAACGCGCCGGCCCGGGTGAACCAGGCCTCGGGATCGGTGACGCGCGCATAGCCGCGGGCGGCGGCGAGGCCGGCGGCGCCGGAGCCGGCCAGCATCACATGCTGGGTCCGCTCGAGCACCTCGCGGGCCACGGCGATCGGGCTCTCGAAACCCTCCAGGGCGGCGACCGCGCCGCACCTCAGGGCGTGACCGTCCATGATCGCCGCATCCAGCTCATAGACGCCGTCGGTGTTGGGAGACGCGCCGCGACCCGCGACGTAGAGGCCAGAGGCCTCCAGCTGGCGGGTGGTGGTCTCGGCGACGTCGAGGGCGCTCGCGCCGGCCTTCAGGGCGTCGCGGGCCGCCTCGATCAGGCCGCGCATGTGCTCGATCTCCCGATCATAGTTGCGCCCGGCCTTGGCGCCGGCGCCGCCATGCAGGACCACACTCAAACATTTGTTCGCCATCAGGGGCCTCCCGGCCTATGAACTCTCGAACGGCGGCAATAGGCTCAGTCGGGACAACATAAAAGCGGGAGAGTTGGCATGAAGGCGGTGCTCAGCAAGGTCGTGGGCGGTCCCGATACACTGGTGGTGGAGGAGGTCGCCGAGCCGACCTGCGGTCCCGGCCAGGTGCTGCTGTCGGTCAAGGCCTGCGGCGTCAACTATCCGGATGTCCTGATGATCCAGGATATGTACCAGTTCAAGCCGCCGCGGCCGTTCTCGCCGGGCGGCGAGGTGTCGGGCGTGGTCAAGGCGCTGGGCGATGGCGTGACCAACGTCAAGGTCGGCGACCGGGTGCTGGCCAGCACCGGCAGCGGCGGGATGGCCGAGGTGGTGGCGCTGGACGCCGGCCGCCTGACCCCGATCGCCGACGAGATGCCCTTCGACGAGGCGGCGGCCTTCATGATGACCTACGGCACCAGCTGGTACGCACTGAAGGACCGAGGCCGGCTCAAGCCCGGCGAGACCCTGCTGGTGCTCGGCGCGGCCGGGGGCGTGGGCCTGGCGGCGGTGGAGCTGGGCAAGGCGATGGGCGCGCGGGTGATCGCGGCGGCCTCCAGCCAGGAGAAGGTCGACCTGGCCATCAGGCATGGGGCCGAATCGGGCGTGGTCTATCCGACCGGCCCGTTCGACAAGGACGGGGCCAAGGCCCTGGCGCAGCTGTTCAAGGACGCCTGCGGCCCGTCGGGCTGGGACGTGGCCTACGACGCGGTCGGCGGCGACTATGCCGAGGCGACCATCCGGGCGGCCGGCTGGGGCGGGCGGTTCCTGGTCATTGGCTTCCCGGCCGGCATTCCCAAGGTGCCGCTGAACCTCACCCTGCTGAAGAGCTGCGACATCGTCGGCGTGTTCTGGGGCGCGGCCGTGGCGCGCGACCCGCAGGGCCACCAGGAGAACGTCAAGCAGCTGATGACCATGTACGCCGAGGGCAAGATCAAGCCCTTCGTGTCGGAGCGCTTCAGTCTGGACAAGGCCGGCGACGCCATCGCCCACCTGGCGGCCCGCAAGGCCATGGGCAAGGTGGTGGTGGTGACCGAATAGGCGCCTTCCCGAAAGAGGAAGCGCCAAGAAAAAAGAGGGAGGGAAGGCCATGGCCGGAAGGCTTGAGGGCAAGGTCGCGGTGATCACCGGCGGGGCGTCGGGGATCGGCCTGGGCGCGGTCGAGCTGTTCGTGGCGGAAGGGGCGAGGGTCGTCGCCGCCGACCTGCAGGACGAGAAGGGGGCGATGCTGGAGAAGCGGTTCCCCGGCGTCGTCCGCTACATCCACTGCGACGTGACCCGGGAGGCGGAGGTTGCGGCCGCCGTCGGCCTGGCGGCCAGCGCCTTCGGCGGCCTGGACGTGCTGTTCAACAACGCCGGCCACGGCGGGACCCCGACCGGGGTCGCCGACATGGACGCCGATGGCTGGGACGCCACCTTCGCCCTGCTGGTGCGCGGGCCGATGCTGGGCATGAAGCACGCCCTGCCCCTGATGCAGGCGCGGGGCGGCGGCAGCGTCATCAACACCGCCTCGATCGCGGGCCTGCAGGCCGGGTTCGGGCCGATCGCCTACAGCGCCGCCAAGTGCGCGGTGATCCATATGAGCCGCTGCGCCGCCGCCGAGCTCAGCCCGCAGAAGATCCGGGTCAACGCCATCTGCCCAGGCCTGATCGCCACCTCCATCTTCGGGGCCAGCTTCGGGCTTCCCCGCGAAGTCGCCGACCAGATGGCCGCCCGGGTGGCCGAGGTCGCCCACAGGGTGCAACCCATCCCCAAGTCCGGCGCGCCGGACGACATCGCCCGCGCCGCCCTCTACCTGGCCAGCGATGACAGCGTCTTCGTCACCGGGACCCATCTGGTGGTCGACGGCGGCATCACCATCGGCGGCCGCGGCAGCTGGGATCCGGCGGTCGGCTCGCCGATCCTCGAGGCCATGGGCATCACCCCCGATCAGGCGATGCAGATGCGCGAAGCCCTGCTGGCCCAGCGGGCCGGCTGAAGGGGCGAGGCGTGCGGCTGACCATCGATCCGGCCCTGGACCCCGCCGCGATGGCGAAGGTCTTCCGGCGGCTGGGTCGGCTGCACATCCCCGGCTTCCTCGCCGGCGACGGCGCCCCGAGGGTCGCCGCGGCGCTGGCGGGGCCCGAGGTTCCCTGGATCAAGACCTGGCGGACGACGGGGCCGAGCCTCGACGGCGACCTGGCGCAGTTCGACGGCATGACGCCGGAGAACCGGGCGGCCTTCGACGCCGACATGAAGACGGCGGCGAAGAGCGGCTTCTGCTTCCAGTTCGACGCCTGGCGGGTCAGCGACGACATCACGCGGGGGGTGCGGCGCGGCGGGGCCCTGGCGCCCATCGAGGCGGTGCACGACTTCGTCAACGGAGCGGCGTTCCTCGACTTCGTCGCCCGCCTGACCGGGGAGGCGCGCGGCGACTTCGCCGACACCATGGCCAGCCGCTACCGCCCCGGCGACTTCCTGTCGGCCCACGACGACCTGGTCAGCGGCAAGAACCGCCTGTTCGCCTATGTGCTCAACTTCACCCCGGTCTGGCGGGCCGACTGGGGCGGGGTGCTGAGCTTCCTCGACGAGGACGGCCATGTGGCCGAGGGCTACGCCCCGGCCTTCAACGCCCTGAACATCTTCGCCATCCCCGCCGCCCATGCGGTCAGCTATGTGGCGCCCTACGCCGGGGCGGACCGGCTCAGCGTCACCGGCTGGGTCCGGCATGCCTGAGGAGCTGCCGCCGATCGGCCGGGTCGAGCGGGCGCGGGCGGCCTATGCGGGCCTCAGCCCCAACCTGCGCGGCGCCCTGTGGATGCTGGCCTCGGCCATCTGCTTCACCGCGATGACCAGCCTGATCAAGCTGCTGGGATCGGACTATCCGGCCGCGCTGCAGACCTTCTACCGGTCGGCGGCCGGGCTGGTGGTGCTGCTGCCGATGATCCTGCGCGACGTGCGCGGCGCCTTCCGCACTACGCGGCTGGGCATCCTGCTGTTCCGCTCCGGCGCGGGCACGGTGGGGATGATCCTGTCGTTCTACGCCTTCCAGGTTCTGCCGCTGGCCGAGGCCAATGCGCTGAGCTTCACCCGCACCCTGTGGCTGGTGCCCCTGGCCTTCTTCGTGCTGCGCGAAAGCCTGGGGGTGTGGCGGATCGGGGCGGCCCTGGTCGGGTTCGCCGGCGTGACGGTGATGCTGGCGCCGGGCTTCGTGTCCGGGGAGGGTCACGGGTTCGGCTGGGGCCAGGCGGCGGCGCTGGGTTCGGCGGCCCTGTTCGCCATGACCATTACCGGCATGAAGGTGATGACCCGCGACCACAGCCCCTTCACCCTGCTGGTCTATGCGGCGGTGCTGGGCCTGGCCTTCGCCATCCCGCCGGCCCTGTTCGTCTGGGCCTGGCCCAGCTGGCCGGACTTCGGCCTGCTCTGCGCCATGGGGGTGATCGGGACCCTGACCCAGGCCTGCTACATCAAGGGCATGCAGATCGGCGACGCCGCCGCCATGGCCCCGATCGACTACACCCGGCTGGTGTTCACCGCCGTGGTCGGCTTCTGGGTGTTCCACGAGATCCCGACCTGGCCGACCATCGTCGGGGCCCTGATCGTGGTGGCCTCCACCCTGCTGATCACCTGGCGCGAACAGCGGGCGGCGAGAAAGGCCCCTACTGGCCCTTGAAGGCCGGCTTCCGCTTCTCGACGAAGGCGGCCATGCCTTCCTTCTGGTCGTCGAAGGCGAACAGGCTGTGGAACAGCCGGCGCTCCAGGGCGACGCCGGTGGCCAGGGTGGTCTCGTAGGCGGCCTCGACCAGTTCCTTGTTCATCGCCACGGCGAGCGGCGACTGGCCGGCGATCTTCTTCGCGGCCGCCAGGGCCTCTTCCATGAGTTTGTCGGCGGGTACGACCCGGGAGACCAGCCCGGCCCGCTCGGCCTCGGCGGCGTCCATCATCCGGGCGGTCAGGATCATGTCCATGGCTTTGGACTTGCCGACGAAGCGGGTCAGCCGCTGGGTGCCGCCGATGCCGGGGGCGACTCCGAGGTTGATCTCCGGCTGGCCGAACTTCGCCGTCTCCGAGGCGATGATGAAGCTGCACATCATCGCCAGCTCGCAGCCGCCGCCCAGGGCATAGCCGCTGACGGCCGCGATGATCGGCTTGCGGAAGGTCTCGATCCGCCGGGCGGCGGCGGTGAAGAAGTCCAGCTTGAACATCTGGGCGTAGGTCTTGTCCGACATCTCCTTGATGTCGGCGCCGGCGGCGAAGGCCTTTTCCGAACCGGTCAGGACCAGGCAGCGCACCCCCTCGTCGGCCTCGGCGGCGTCCAGAACCTGGCCGAGTTCCGCCAGAAGCTGGCTGTTGAGGGCGTTCAGGGCCTCGGGCCGGTTGAGCCGCACCAGGGTGACGCCGTCTTCCGGAGTCTCGACGATCAGGGTTTCGTAGGTCATAGGCGGGTTCTTACCCCTTTGGTCGCGAGGCTCAAGAGATGAACACCGCCTTCGCCCTGCACTGTCTCAACCGCGACCTGACCAACCTGGCGCTGATCAAGCACCGGCACTGGGACGGCTATCTGGTCACCGGCCAGCATTCGGGCACCCACTGGATCAAGTGGATGCTGAGCTGGGCCATGGCGCACCGCTACGGCCTGGAGCCGCCGAGGTTCTATAACAACAACAGCTCCAACGCGGTCATCGGCCACCCCAAGCACCGGCTCGAGTTCAAGGGCGTGCCGCGCATCGCCTCCAGCCATTCGATCCCGGCCTATGCGGTGCAGTGGGGCTGGGTGCGGAGCCTCGCGCCGCTGCCGCCCTACGGGGTGGTGATGCGGGACCTGCGCGACGTGCTGGTCTCCAACTACGAGAAGTGGAAGGCCAAGTACGCCGTGCCGTTCGAGGTCTATGTCGAGGGCGACCCGAGGTCGAAGCGGTATGTCTGCGACGTCTGGTGGTACATCCGCTTCATGAACCGCTGGGGGGAGGTGGCCAGCCGTTTCCCGGCCGAGACCCGGGTGCTGAAGTACGAGGACTTCCGGCGCGATCCGGGCGGGCAGCTTGATTTGCTGGCGAAGCACCTGGGGCTGGACCTCGGGCCGGACGCCATCGCCGCGGGGGTGGCGGCCGGCGGCAAGGACACCATGCTGGCTCACATGGACCCCAACGCCCCCGCCCAGGCGGTGCGCGAGGACGGCCGCGGCGACACCGTCTGGACGCCGGAGACGACGGCGCGGCTGCAGGCCATCCTGCGCGAGCACCTCAAGCACGACTTCGGCTACGATTTCGGCATCTAGCCGCCTACCGCTGGCACTTCGGGCAGTGGAAGGTCGAGCGGCCCGCCTGGACCACCCGGGCGATGGTTCCGGCGCAGCCCGGCGTCGGGCAGGGCTGGCCTTCGCGGTCGTAGACCCGGAAGCGGTGCTGGAAATAGCCGAGCGCCCCGTCGGCGGCGGCGAAGTCGCGCAGGGTGGAGCCGCCGACCTCGACCGCCTCAGCCAGGACCTCCTTGATGGCGGCCACCAGGGGACCGATCCGCTTTCTCGCGATGCCGCCGGCCGGCTTGAGCGGCGAGATTCCCGCCCGGTGCAGGGCCTCGCAGACATAGATGTTGCCGAGCCCCGCCACGATCCGCTGGTCGAGCAGCAGGGTCTTGGGACCCTGCTTGCGGCCGGCGAGGGCGCGGACCAGGGTCTCCTCGGTGAAGTCGGGACCCAGGGGCTCGGGGCCCATGCCGGCGAACCAGGGGTGGCGGTCCAGGTCCATCTCCGGAATCAGGCTCATGAATCCGAACCGCCGCGGGTCGTAGTAGGTGACGCAGGCGCCGGCTTCGGTCTCGAACACCACATGGGCGTGCTTGGGGTCCGGATCGACGGCGCGTTCGTAGACCCCGGGCGTGGCGCCGTCGATCTCGAACCTGCCGGTCATCCCTAGGTGCATCACCAGGATGTCGCCGCGGTCGAGATGGCCAAGCAGGTATTTCGCCCGCCGGTCGAGCCGGTCGATCCGGGCGCCGGTCAGCCGCTGGACGAAGTCGTCGGGCAGGGGGAAGCGCAGGTCGGGGCGGTTGAGCTGGACCCGCACGAGCCGGTGGCCCTCCAGCGCGGGCTGCAGGCCTCTCCGGACAGTTTCGACCTCGGGAAGTTCGGGCATGGCCTTGGCTAGCGCGCTCAAGCCTTGCGGTCTATGGACAGCGGCATGAGCGAGCAGCGCGCCACCTTCGGGTATCGGGACGTGGATCCGGCCGAGAAGCCCGGCCTGGTGCGGGGGGTCTTCGACCGGGTCGCGGGCAACTATGACCTGATGAACGACCTGATGAGCGCCGGCGTCCACAGGCTGTGGAAGGACGCGGTCGCCGCCCGGCTCAACCCCCAGCCCGGCGAGGTCATCCTCGACCTGGCCGGCGGCACCGGCGACATGGCCCGGCGGTTCGCCAGGATGGCCCGGGCGGCCCAGCTGCGCCGGGGCGGCGAGGACGCGGTCATCCATGTGCTCGACTACAACACCGAGATGATCGCGGCCGGCATCGCCAAGGGGGGCGAGCCGGAGCTGACCTGGGGCGTCGCCGACGCCCAGCGCCTGCCGCTGCCCGACGCCTGCGCCAACGCCTACTGCATCAGCTTCGGCATCCGCAACGTGACCGACATCTCCGCGGCCCTGCGCGAGGCGCGGCGGGTGCTCAAGCCCGGCGGCCGCTTCCTCTGCCTGGAGTTTTCGCGGCCGATCAGCGAGGCCCTGCGGAGCGCCTACGACCTGTGGAGCTTCAAGGCCATTCCGGCGATCGGCGGCCTGGTGGCCAACGACCGCGAGAGCTACCAGTACCTGGTCGAGAGCATCCGGCGGTTTCCCGACCAGGAAGCCTTCGCCGCCCTGATCCGCGAGGCGGGCTTCAGCCGGGTGACCTACACCAACTTCACCGGCGGGGTGGCCGCCCTGCACCAGGGCTGGGCGATCTAGCATGCCGAGCCTGGCGGCCCCAAGTTTCGCGGCTATGGGCCGGTTGATCGGGGTGGGCTGGGCCCTGGTGCGGGCCGACGCCCTGCTGCCGCGGGAGATCCACGAGCACCTGCCGCCCTCGGCCAGGCTGGCCGCCAATCTGCTGCGAATGCCGGCCGGCGGCCGCTCTCGCCAGGGTCGGCCCGGCGAGCGGCTGGCGCGGGTGCTGGAGCGGGAGGGGCCGGCGGCGATCAAGCTCGGCCAGTTCCTGGCGACCCGGGCCGACATCTTCGGCGGCCAGTTCGCCGACGACCTGGCCCATCTCAAGGACCGGCTGGAGCCGTTCCCGACCGCCGAGGCCCGGGCCGAGGTCGAGCGGGCGCTCGGCCGGCCGGTGGAGAGCCTGTTCGCCGAGTTCGGCGGACCGGTCGCCGCGGCCTCCCTGGCCCAGGCCCATGAGGCGCGGCTGCTCGACGGCCGCAAGGTGGCGGTCAAGGTGCTGCGTCCCGGGGTGGAGCTGAAGGTGGCGCGCGACAGCGCCGTGCTGCGGCTGGTCGCCGGCCTGGTCGAGACCCTGGTCCCGCCGGCCCGCCGGCTTGAGCCGCGCGCCTTCGTAGAGACGGTGATCCGGGCCCTCGAGCTGGAGCTGGACCTGCGGTTCGAGGCGGCGGGCGCCGACGAACTGCGCGAGGTGATGGCCCGCGACGCCTTCATGGCCGCCCCGGCCATCGTCTGGGACGGGGTGGCCAGGCGGGTGCTGACCCAGGAGTGGGCCGGCGGCCGGCCCCTGTCCGATCCGGAGGCCCTCTACGCCTTGCCGGCCCCGGCCGACCCCGCCGTCGCCCCCCCCGCCTTCGACAGGCGGGCCCTGGCCGACAACCTGATCCGCGCCTTCCTGGCCCAGGCCCTCGATCACGGCGTCTTTCACGCCGACCTGCACGAGGGGAACCTGTTCGCCGCCCCGCCGGCGGGGCTGACGGCGGTCGACTTCGGCATCGTCGGGCGGCTCGGGCCGATGGAGCGGCGGTTCCTGGCCGAGATCCTCTACGGCTTCCTGACCCGGGACTATGCGCGGGTGGCCGAGGTGCATTTCGAGGCCGGCTACGTCCCCGCCCACCACGACCGCGCCGCCTTCGCCCAGGCCCTGCGGGCGGTGGGCGAGCCGGTGTTCGGCCGCGCCGCCAGCCAGGTGTCGATGAGCCGGCTGCTGGCCCAGCTGTTCGAGATCACCGCCCTGTTCGACATGCGGCTGCGGCCCGAGCTGGTGCTGTTGCAGAAGACCATGGTCACCGTCGAAGGCGTCGCCCGCCGCATCGACCCCGACCACGACCTCTGGGCCGCCGCCGACCCGGTGGTCCGCCGCTGGATCGCCCGGGAACTGTCCCCGGCCGCGCGGATGCGGGAGCTGGCGGGAGAGGTCCGCCGGGCCGCCAAGGCGATCGTCCGGCTGGCCGAAGCGCCCGCGCCGGTGGTCGTGGCGGTCGAGGAGAGCCCGTCGAAGGCCCTATGGTTCGCGGTGGGAGCCGCCGTCGCGGGCGTGGCCTTCCTGGCGGCGGTGGTGTTGTTCTAGGGGGGCGCTGACGTGGGCCAACCTCCCTCCCCTTTATGGGGAGGGCAGGCGCGCGTTGCGCGCCGGGTGGGGAGGTCGGTCACCAGCGCGGCTGTTGTTCGGCGAGGGCTGCGTAGACCGCATCAACCACGCTGGGCATATGCTCATCGAGTTCGCGATTCAGAAACCGCAGGACCTTGCATCCTTCGTCGGCCAGGACCCTGTCCCGGACCGCATCGTGCGCCTGCTGGGTCTCAATCCCATGGCTTGGGCCGTCCAGCTCTATGACCAGCCTGCGTTTCAGGCAGACGAAATCGAGGAAATAGCCGTGAAACGGCGCCTGGCGTCGGAAGTGGAAGCCCTCCTTCCGGAGGGTTCGAAGCCAGCCCCACATGCGGGCCTCATGGCGCGTCATGTGCGAGCGCATCTCGCGGGCTCGGGCGATCGAAGGTCTGACGGGTCTGACAGTCATACCGACTTCCCCACCCGGCGAGGCTCCGCCTCGCCTGCCCTCCCCATTCGGGGAGGGAGGTTAGCGCCGGCGCCTCACCCCCGGTCGTCCCGCTCGCGGCCTTCCCGGCGGCCGCCGCCTTCGCCGCGGCCCCGTCCCCGGCCGCCGCGCTCGGCGTCGAGCTTGGCTTCCTCCCAGAAGCTGGGACCGTCGTCGGGCTTGAACATGGCCCGGGGGACGCCATCCTTGGTGGCGACGGCGAAGACGTTGGACTTCTCGTCGTAGATCAGCCTGTCGCCGTTGCGGCGGGTGAAGGTCTGGGCGCCGGCCGGGGGCTTGGTGACGAAGGCGCGGGCCTTGCGGGCGTAGTCCTCGACCGACTTGGCGGCGAAGTCGGCGCCGTGGCGGGCGAACTGGCGCTCGGCGGCGGCCTCGGCGGTCAGCCGGCGGTTGGCGGCCCAGATCGGCTTGCCGTCGAGCAGGGGCGCCGGCTGGGTGCGGGGATCGGCCTTCGGGGCGTCGGCGCCGTCGATGGCGGCCGACGCCGTCTCCACCCCGGCCTCGGCTGGGCGCGAGCTGGACTTTCCGGCGTCCGCCTGGTCGCGGGCGGGCTTGCTGGCGGGGCCGCCGTCGCAGGCGGCCAGGGCGAAGAGGGTGGCGACGGCGGCCGCCGCGGCGAGGATGCGGGACATGGCGGGTTTCTCCCCCGGTGAGATCGACGTTCCGCGAACGATAGGATCAAAACGTGAACATTGTCGAGTCCTGTTTGGCGCCGGGCGCAAAGCCGCTACGAAGGCGCTTCGATTTGCGGAGCTTGGGGCTTTGACCGAACGGCGGGTGTTGCTGATCGTGGGCGGGGGAATCGCCGCCTACAAGGCGCTGGAGCTGACCCGCCTGCTGCGCAAGGCCGGGGTCGGGGTGCGGCCCATCCTGACCCGGGCGGGCGCGCAGTTCGTCACCCCCCTGTCGCTGGCCGCCCTGGCCGAGGACAAGGTCTACCAGGAGCTCTTCTCCCTGACCGACGAGGCGGAGATGGGGCATATCGAGCTTTCCCGCTCGGCCGACCTGGTGGTGGTGGCGCCGGCCACCGCCGACCTGATGGCCAAGGCGGCGAACGGGCTGGCGGGGGACCTGGCCTCCACCACCCTGCTGGCCACCGACAAGCCGGTGCTTATGGCGCCGGCGATGAACGTGCGGATGTGGGAGCACGCGGCCACCCGGCGCAACCTGGCGACCCTGAAGGCCGACGGGGTGGCGTTCGTGGGCCCGGACGAGGGGGCGATGGCCTGCGGGGAGTGGGGCGAAGGCCGGATGGCCGAGCCGGAGGCCATCTTCCAGGCGGTCATGGCCATGCTTTCGGGCGGGCCTCTCAGCGGCAGGCATGTCCTGGTCACCGCGGGACCGACGGCCGAGGCGCTGGACCCGGTGCGGGTGCTGACCAACCGTTCGAGCGGCAGGCAGGGCTTCGCCCTCGCCGCCGCCCTGGCCCGCCTGGGCGCCCGGGTAACCCTGGTGGCCGGCCCGGTCAGCCAGCCGACCCCCGCCGGGGTGACCCGGATCGACGTCGAGAGCGCCCGCGAGATGCTGGCCGCCTGCGAAGGCGCCCTGCCGGCCGATGCGGCGGTCTGCGTGGCGGCCGTCGCCGACTGGCGGCCGGACGCGGCGGCCGGGATCAAGCTGAAGAAGGGCAAGGACGGTCCGCCGGCCATCGCCCTGGTCGAGAACCCCGACATCCTGGCGACCCTCGCGGCGCGAGGCCCGCTGCGGCCGAAGGTGGTGGTCGGCTTCGCGGCCGAGACCAACGATGTCGAGGCGCACGCCCGGGCCAAGCTGGCCCGCAAGGGCTGCGATTGGATCGTGGCCAACGATGTCACCGAGCCTGGCGTGATGGGCGGGGCAGAGAACGCGGTGATGATCGTCTCCAAGGACGGCGTCGAGCGCTGGGCGCGGGCCGGCAAGGACGAGGTGGCCAGGAAGCTGGCCGAACGGGTGGCGAAGGATCTGGCGTGACTCCTGAGATTCCGATCGTGCAGCTGGCCCATGCGGAGGGCCTGCCGCTGCCGGCCTATGAGACCGCCCTGGCCGCGGGGATGGACCTGCGGGCGGCGGTGACCGAGGACCTGGTCCTCAAGCCCATGGCGCGGGCCATGGTCCCGACCGGCCTGGCCTTCGCCGTGCCGCCCGGCTTCGAGGCCCAGGTGCGGCCGCGCTCGGGCCTGGCCGCCAAGGCCGGGGTGACCTGCCTCAACACGCCGGGCACCGTCGACGCCGACTACCGCGGCG
>Ga0196963_10001285_pt1 | contig 17584 bp, 18 predicted proteins | sample S1_5metaG_FD_148600 | JGI IMG/M metagenome (GOLD analysis project Ga0196963, IMG submission 148600) | Soil microbial communities from Anza Borrego desert, Southern California, United States - S1_5 | ecosystem: Environmental > Terrestrial > Soil > Desert | place: USA: California | collected... | reverse complement strand
TGGGCCCACCGTCCGGGTTTCGTCATCCACCGCCAGGTAATCGGCTATATCGAGGAACAAATCTTCGTTGATTAACTCAGGTCCGGTCGGCTGCCGCGGAGCCTGGCCTTGCTGCCCTGCGGGCGAGCCTCCTGGCGTCGCTGGGGTGGGGGAGCCAGGCGGCCCCTCAGCCGGGGGCGCGTTCGGAGCGCGTTGCAGCTGGCCTGGTGCGCCGGGCCTCCCTCCTGGAGTTAGAACTCCAGATCCGGGCGGTCTAGGAGCGAGCGCTTTCACCTCCAGCAGTTGAGCAAGGTTTTCGATTTTGTTCTGCTCCCGCCATTCCACGATCGCTTTTGCGATTTGCGGTGTCATTCCAGCAACCCCGCTCAGGTCGTTCTCCGAAGCCGTTTGAACATTAATTCTCGCGGAGCCATCTGCCGCCGTGTTCGGAACCTCAGATTCATAAGCGAAGATTGAGGCCCACCCCACGTTCAGCTTGCCGTCGCCATTGTCGTTCGGATGACTCTCAGCGCCGTCATCTTCCTCGTCGTCCAACAGCCCATTCGCGTTCGCATCCTCACCGAGCAGCGCCGCCTCAGACACACCGCGGATGAGCAACATTTCACGCGCGGTTTGAATGCGGTCATTGCGGGGAAGGTACGGAGGCTTAAGGCTGGCGTAATACTCCTGCTCCGCGCCGCCCGGTTGGGCCTGCCCATCATTGTCCCGCCAATCTACGATCGAGGCTGCCGTTTCCGCAGGCATTTGCGGCACGCGCGTAAGATCCTGAAGCTCGCATGAATTGATGTTCAACCGGCTCTCTTCATCGGAAATCCCATAAACCAATGCGCTCCCTTCTTCATCCGACCCTCTGCGAATGACACTGAAAGTTCCCCGGCCCAGGGGAACCTCCCGAAACTCGTTGGGCGCATTGTAGAGGTCACCGCTGTGGTGACGCGCTGCCGCTTTCCTGGCGCGAGCGTCGTGGAAGATCAACGCCTTCGCCTTCTCAACGCCCGCCAGAGCGAGGAAGTGCGCCTGGATGCGGTCCTGGCTATTCTTTGAGGCCGACAACGCCGCGCGCGATGTGTAAAGGCTGCCGAACACCAGGAGCGAAAGGAAAACCATGCACCAGAGCAGGGCCACCAGCACTGAGCCTTGCCTGCGCATCATCGGGCCCCTCCGCTGTTGGTGTTTGAACCCGACGTCTGGCGGCTGAAGTGGTCCGCCAATTCAACCCGAGCCACCGTTTGCATGGCAATTCGCGCTCGCGCGCCATCCTCTTCCCGCCCCTCCGCACCGGGCGTGCTTACGTCTGCATCAACTGCAAGCGTGATGCGGACAGCCTCAGGCATGCCATACGCATTTGGCGGCGTCAGCGCGGAGGTTTGCTGTTTGCCGCTCGGGTCACCCCAATCATCATACCAATCCAGCCCGTCGTAATATTCAAAACGGAGGCTCGCCACGTTGCGCGCGATTTCTTCCCGGCTCCCGCCTTCCAGCGGCACGGGGTCAGGGGTGGGATCGCGCCTCCGGTACAATGTGAGGAGGCTCGTCTTTGGATCAGCCTCCAGGAAATAACTGACCTCGCAGAAATCTCCTTCGCGCGCTTTGCGTGGGGTAAAGTTCCGGGCGGCAAAATCGAGGTTGTCCGCATCCGTTCCGTTGACTCTGCGGCGCATTCCGAGGAATTCAAAATCACGCGACAAAGGGACCGCCGCGCTCAAATCTGCCGCAATCAAATTAAGAGCCACACGAGCAACCTGCGCTGCTTCGCTTTGCGCATTCACCGCGCGGCGGCTCTCAACCCCCGCGCTCATGCAGACATACGCTGCGCCGAGCATGATCGCTCCCAGGGACACGGTGATCATCAACTCAACCAACGTGAAGGCGGAGGACGTTTTCACACGTGAAAACCTCACAATCGTTCCCTCCGTTTCTTTGTCTTTTGATCCTCATCCGTTACGGGTGGATCAAAGAGCATCGTCTTTAGCGCGAAAATCTCGGTTCCAGACGCTGCGTCGGTAATTGTGACGGTCACGTCGAACAGCCCTTCTGGTGTGCTCTCAACCACACTCTGCTTCCAGGCAAACGCCTCCATCGGCTCGGCGAACGTCCCCTCGTCCTCGCCTTCTGTAACCCAATTTTCGGCGCGGAGAAGTTCGATTTGCCCTCGGGCCAGCTCCGCTGCCGTGGATTGGCGTTGCGCCTCCTTGCTGGAGCGAAGCGCGGTGTTCATGCCTTCCACCAGCCCGACCAACCCCACGCCCAGGATCAATACAGCGCACAGCAACTCCACTAACGAGAACCCCCAGCTCTGCGCGTATTTCTTCATCAGTCGCGCGCCTCCAGTATCCGGACGTGCGAGGTAATGGGATTAATCCTCAACGCCAACTGGACCCCCATGCGGTCCCGCAGCAAAAACTCCCTCGGCTCGCAGGTGCCATCTGGAAAAAACGTGATGACCTCGAGCGATTCTGGTTTGGCGGAGCGAGCTTCATCAGATGGATCCTCCGCCTCGCTGGATTTACTATCGATCGCGCCAGGCTCCTGAATGCTGAGGGTTATCCGGGCGTCCAGTTCCCCTCGGGCCGCGGGAATCTCCTGCACGGCTGTGCTATCCGCCTCATCACGCCGGGAGCGTCCCTTCGGACGCGCGGCGAATTTGTGCTGCGCAATGTTGAAAACGAGAACATGCGCACGCCCCGTCGAGATCGCCCGCGCGTTCGTTGCGTCGCATGCATCAATGATCTTCCGCGCGCTCTCCCGAAGAATGGCGTCCTCCAGTGTGCCGCGCATCTCGCTCACCATGGCGCCGGTGACGATTGCGAGAATGGCCAGGACGACCATCAACTCGATAAGGGTAAACCCGCTCTGACGCTGTAAGCGCATCGGTTGCTACCAGTTCCCGATGTCAGCGGCCTCATTCTCGCCGCCGTCCTGCCCATCTGCTCCGCGCGAATAAATTTCAAACCCTTTCCGGCGTGCTCCCGGGTTCCGGTATTGGTAATCGTGCCCCCATGGGTCCGGGCGCAGCGTCTTGATGTACGGACCACGCCACTTCTTGTCGTCACTCGAGGGGCTCTCGACTAACACTTTTAACCCTTCATCCGTGGTCGGGTGACGATCCATATGGATGTAGAACCGCTCCACGGCGTTCTCCAATTCGGCCACATTCGCTTTGGCAGCGCTGATCTTCGCGTCCTGCGTGGTCGTCATGAATTGCGGAATGATGGTGGCGGCGAGGATGCCAAGGATCACCACCACGACCATGATTTCGACGAGCGTAAACGCCCGCGATTTCCGTTTGGGAATATGCAGTTTCATAAAGTCAGCCTGTCACCTCATCGCGCGGCTCATTTTGAAAATGGGGAGCAACAGTGCGATTACGATAAATCCAACCAGCGCCCCGACGACCAGGATCAACGCGGGCGCAAGCAGTGACACAAGGGTTTTCGTGCGGGCTCTCATTTCTTTCTCCTGGATCTCGGCCACCCGCAAAAGCATCTCGTCCAGCTTTCCGCTCTCCTCGCCGACATCGATCATCTGAACGACTGTTTTTGGAAAGACACCCAGCTTCCGCAATGGCCCTGCCAGGGAATCGCCTCCTCGCGTTTCTTCAGACACCTGCGCGATGTATTCGCCCAACACCAGATTGCCGATGGTGTTCTCAACGATCTTGAGCGATGGGAGCAGTGAAACGCCGCTCTTCACCAGCGTCCCGAGGGTTCTCGCAAATCGGCTTAGGGCCGACGCCATGAACACGGGCCCGAGCAATGGGAGCTTCAACTTCATCCGATCAATGAACAGCGCGCCCCGCGGCGTGCGGCCCCACCAAAGCCAGCCGGCCACCATCAAGCCCAGCACAACAGCGATTAGTGGCCACCAGGTTTTCAGCCCTGCGCTTAAGCGCAGCAGAATCAAAGTGGGCAAGGGGAGGATGTCCATCATTTCGGTGAGCATCCCAAACAGCCGCGGCAGCACAAACGTCAGCAGCACCGCCACCGTCACGATGCCAAACCCAAGCACGAACGCAGGGTACGCCACGGCGCTGACCACTTCGCTGCGGACCTCGTCGTCATGCTCGAGAAGAGCCGCCAGGTCATTCATCACTGTTGGCAACGCGCCTGCCTCTTCCCCCACGCGCACCATGCTCACGTACAACTTGGAGAAAACCTTTGGATGCTCCTCCATCGCAGCGGACATCGACGCGCCTTTGCGCACCGATTCCTCCAGCCGGGCCAGCATCTGTTGAAGCGCAGGATTTTCCTCCTGCTCAGCCAAACCAGCCAACGCCTGCGGAATGGGAATCGAGGCGTCCAGCAACGCAGAGAGCTTGCGTGTGAACGCAGTGATTTCCTTGCGTCTAATCCCTTGCGAAAATTTAAACCCTGCCGCCTGCGTGATCTCAGCGCCGGTCGTGGGCGATTTAGCGGCTTCAACCGTCTCGATGGCGCTCGCGAAAAGGCCCCGAGCCGCGAGCGCTCGCAACGCGCTTTTGCGATCCTCGGCTTCGATGACACCGTTCACAGACGCCCCGCTCGCTTCCACCGCCTGGTAACGAAATGCGCCCATCTTCTAGTCTCCAGAGCAGACTCGCAGGATCTCCTCAACGGACGTGATGCCAGCGCGAGCTTTGCGCAACGCGTCCTCCTGCATGCTGAGGACTTCATCCCGCGTCGCGTCCTTAATCGCGCCGCTCGATTTGCGTTGCATGATGAGTTCCCGCACCGTCCCGGTAACCGTCAGCAGTTCAAAAACCCCCACGCGTCCCCGATACCCGGTTCCTCGGCATTCCTCGCAACCGCCGCTTTTGAAAAATGGTCCCGAAGTGTCGCGTCCGGCTAAGTGCCGCAAACGAGCCTGCACCGTTTCGCTGAGATCCCACTCCACGCGGCATGCCGGGCACAAACGCCTCACCAACCGCTGCGCCAGCACACCCACCAGGGAGGAGGAGATCAGGAACGGCTCAACACCCATATCCACCAGTCGCGTCACTGCGCCCGCAGCATCGTTGGTGTGAAGTGTGCTAAAAACCTGGTGCCCCGTGAGCGCTGCCCGAATCGCGATCTCAGCGGTTTCACCATCCCGGATCTCACCGACCATGACCACATCAGGGTCCTGGCGCAGGATAGAGCGCAGCCCAGTGGCAAAGGTGAACCCGCGGCTGGGACGAACCGGGGTTTGCGCCACACCATGCAGCTCATATTCAACCGGATCTTCGATGGTCAGGATTTTTTTCTCAGGCGCGTAAATGCCACTGAGTATTGAATAAAGTGTCGTCGTCTTCCCGCTCCCGGTGGGCCCTGTCGTGAGGAATAGCCCATGAGGCTTTTCAACCAAACGCCCCAGCACACTCGCCCGCTCCTCATCCAGCCCAAGCTCGACCGGCGAGAACAGCTTCGAGTTCTTCTCCAGCAAACGAAGAACAACGCTCTCCCCGTGGATGGTTGGCATCGTTCCCACGCGAATGTCCACTCGCGAGCCGCGGTGATGAATCTGGATATGCCCATCCTGCGGCAAATACCGCTCCGCGATGTTCATATCCGCCATGATTTTGATGCGCGACACCAGCGCGGCGTGAAGGCGTCGCGGTGGCGGCGGCTTCTCCTGCAGCAGCCCATCAATGCGATATCGCAATTGGAGGGCGTTCTCGAAGGGGACCAGATGAATGTCACTCGCCCGCTCCCGCACCGCTGTGGCGATGATCACGTTCACCAGATTGATCACCGTCGGCTCATTCGCCATGACCTCGATGTCATGGAGGTTCTTCCCGTCAGCGGAGCCTCCCTTGTCTGCCGCCAGGTTCTCGATCATCTGCTCGACCGTCACCTGGTACAGCTCCGCGATTCTCTCAATAACCTGGGAACTTTCCGCGCGACTCTCCTCAACTTCCAAACCGCTCAAGAGGCGAATGTCATCGATGAGCTGTGCGTCCGCAGGTTCGGGCGTGGCAATCCGCAACGTCCCTCCGATGATTTCTAGGGGCAGCACCTTGCGGTCCTTGCAAAACTCCGATGGGAGAGCCCGCAGCGCTTCAGGCGTGGGGTTGAGCGCTGCTTTGCCGTTCCGTTCAACGCGAGCGGCGCCAGACGGGAGAGCACCTAGCTCTTCGCCTGCGTCTGGTAACAGGTCGCCATGTATGACGCTCATTGCCGCGCGATGTGGGAAACGCAAGCGATCTTACGCACCTAAGTTCCGCAGGCAACTAGAATTTGTCCCGCTAATTATAATTAACTTTGAACGCGCTTAGAAGCCGTCTCATAAAAAACCCGCAAGTGGATTGCGAGGGATTTTCGCTGGAGCCGAGGCGCGACGAAAGAAAAGTGGGACGTCTTCTGGAAGCTCCGCTCGGGAAGCGCTGCTTATGGCTGCAGCTCGACGCGAACATCGTCAATGACGACCTCCGCGTCTCCACCGCCAGGACCGATGTCCAGACCGAGCCGGTTGGTGATCTTCGTTCGTTTTGACAGGGCGCCTCTTCCAACGAGCTTTCCATCCACATGCAATTCCTGTCCTCCCACACGAACGCTCGTGAGCACATGATGCCACTTGCCGTCGTTCAATCGCTCGGCTGTTTCCAGCGCGTTGTCGCCACGCAGCTCAAACCGCAATTTGCCGCCTCTAAGCGACACCATATGATCGCTCCAACGGTTGTTGTAACTGGAATACCGTTTGGTTTCGCAAAGGCGCATGTCCGGGGAAGCCGTTTTGAACCAGAACGAAACCGAGTAGCCCGTCTCCGGCAGGCGCAATTCTTCATCGATCGGCAGAAGCGCCGGCTCAAACTCACCCCGCGCGCTAAACTCAACGGCTTTGCCTTTCCTTCCGCGAACCAGGCGCGTGTTGCCCGTTAATCGACCGAACACGCTGCCGCCCGCACGGCTCCAGAGGAGACTCCCTTCCGCCCGGTCGAATGTGAATTCAGCCAGCAGGGCAGGGCGCTCCCTCGAAACCGCTTCCGCGCGCTCTGAAGATCCAGTCGTCGGGTGCAGGAACGCCGGCAGTATTGTCCGCCGATCCAGCATTGGTGTTTCCCAACAAAGCTTCGCCACCGCATTCCCGCTGTAACTTGCCTCCACGACTAAGTCGTATCTTCGGCCAGCGCGTAGCTTCACCTCGCCGCAAATGCCGTGGGTGGTTTCCATCGTGCGTCCTTGCGTCGTGTCGACAACGAGTTCGCCTCCCACCCGTATCCTCAGCAAGTTCGGCTTTCCTTGCGTGCCCCAGCCTTCGCCCACCCATGGAGTTATGGTTTCCAAGGTGAACCGGTGCACATCCGACACCGCCGCTTCGACTTGGCCCGACCACCGAACCGAGAATCCTCCACCACTGATTCCCTCGGGCAGGGCGTCGCGATCTTTGATCCAATGAAAATAAACAACCTTGTCCGTGCGAACGACCGCCGGTTTCCCTGCAAAGTTGGTGTTCGCATAATACTCAGCTTTCAACCCCGTGCCGTCGCGTCTCGCCACCTCCACCGTTCTCTGCGCCAGCTGAATCTTGCCTGTTTGCCGGCGCCAATCCCCCCAGCCGGAAATTCGATAAACCGGCGCCCCTCCCGCAGTGCTGATCGCGTAGTATAAACGTCTCCTGTGCGAGGATCCTCCGCGATGTTGCCGAGGGCGAACTCATGGTTGTTTTGCATGCCGAACATTTCTTTCGCCGTTGTGCCCACCGGCAGCTGCATGAGGTCGCTGACATACAATCCGTCCAGTGTCCAACCGTTGGCTGCGCGACTTCGCTGTCCGCGGCGTCCGCCCAAACCACGCAGTTGCGAACCACGCCCACCAATCCCCGCGGGCTTCCCGTGGACCCCGGCTCCCGATCGTGGTCCGGGCTATGACGGCCAGCGCTCCAAAGCTGGTTCCAGTTCTTATCCCATCTCACCAGCCGATCGATTCCCGAGTTTGAGTTCATGTACCATGCGCCATGGTTTTCGTGGCCGCTCACCGGGTTGCGCAGCGAATCTGCAAAACATCCAAACCAGCCTCCATCCGGCGCGGGTATGATGTCCCACCCCCGATGCTCTTCATCACCTTCCTTCCAGGCCGGCCACGTTTCAGCGGGATCGAATTCGTAAACAGGTGTGCCGCCAGCCGTGAAACGTTTTGGAGTGAGTTTCGGCTTCGATTCGTAACTCGAGGCGTTTGGTGAGCAGAAGAGGGTAAAGTCGCCAGCCGCAATTGGCCCTCCTAAACCCGGACGATCCAACCACTGAATTTCGCCATACTGGGGAAGTCCATCATCGTTCACATCGTTCCAAAGATAGCCGCCCCGCTTCGAACCGTCCCTCGGCCGAAGTGCTTCAGGAACCTGCCAGCGATTGTTTTTAAACAGCGTCCCGCTCGCGTTCGCCATGCGCATAGTTTTCTTCTCGGGATCGTAGATCAGCGTGCCCAGCGCCCCAAATCCTGCAGCGGTGAAGTAGAGCCTGCCGTCCCGCTCGTGAATGCGATAAGCATTGTTCCCGGAACGCCAAAGGGGATTCCGCGCTAATGAATCCCGATGCGTCTCTACGACGGTCCACTCTTTCGTCCGATAATCCACTCGATAGCGGACCATACCGCCACGCTCCGCGTTTGAGTGCAGCCACACAAATTCAGGATTACGTGGTTCCGGTGCTCCCATAACCCCGTATTCTTGCGCTCCAAACCATTCCCGAAGCAACTTCCCCTGCGTGTCGAAATGCGCCGTTCTGCGCGGGGGTTGATTGTGCCCCTCCGTGACCACGAACCCCCCGCTGGCATCAGCCTCAATGTCCGTCATGTGCCGAAACTCTTCAGGTTTATAAGCTCCATCCTGTCGCCCCTCTGGGCTCCCATGCTTTGCCAGCAATTTCCCCTCGCGGGAGAACCGTTTCACTTGGTGAGATGGAGCGGTGGCATCTCCCGTCAACTCGCTATTCTCCGCAACCAGGATGTCCCCGGTGACGGAACTCACCGCAACGCGCCATGGGCTCCGCAGCTGTTCCGCCGACACAATCTGCCTCAGCGGGCCGCCATTTCGCGGGATCTCAACCACTCCCCCTTTCGAAATCACCACAGCATTCCCATCCTCCAACAAAGCGATGGCCACCGGCTCCGGCGCCGCGGCGGTTGCCACTCTTTCTCCTGTCAGCGGGTCAAACCAGCGCACGGCATTATGCTCCCGATAGCTCACTGCCAGCGCCTCTGCTTTTGTGGACCCGCTCAGGTCGAGTCCCACACGCGTTGCATATTCGCGCAACGCTTCTGCGGCCTTGCCGCTGGACTTCGCCGGGCCTTCCTCCCAGCGAAAGTTCCACAGCCCTTCACCATTCGCTTTGGTGTGGGTCTGCCCGGTCGTTGCGTCGTAACGATAAACCGTTCCATCAAAAATCAGATCGTAGAGCTGGTTGCCGACCAGCGTCAGCGCAAAGCCAAACTTGCACCACGGATCTGCTTTCTCCCGGTCCGTCGTCCAGAGGTAACGCCCACTCAAGTCGGTCTTAACTCCGAAATGCGCCCCCTCGCTGAACGTGCCGATTCGATACACTCCGCTCCCATCCACTGCCGCAGCTTGCGGCGCTTCATGATTGCTGACTCCGCGCTCCCAAATCGGATCAGGATTCTGCCCAATTTGCGTGATGAACTCCCCGCGCAATCCTTTGGTCGACAACATCCGCCACTCATAATTCCCGCCAGGCAGCGCATGACCATACCGGTCCAACCCATCCCAAGTGACGGTGTGCAAACCTTGGCGATGCGGTTTTCCCGTTACCAACGTCCGCACAAGTCGGCCCTGCCCATTATAAACGCCCAGCGAAACTCGCGCTTCGTTGTCCACTCTGAATTTGATCGGTATTTCCGCAGAGCCGTGCCCCTCAACTCCCGCTGCTAATGATTGATGAATGACAGAACAGAGCAGCGTCAGCCCAAGGAGCGCGTAACACATAGGGGGAGTCATGCATCCAATCATTTTCAGGGATGCACGAGCTAAGCAGCGCCAGCGGGGAACGCCAGCCAGAAGAATCAGAGTTAGCTAAAAGAAGCGGGCCCGTAAAAGCGAGGCACCCTCAATGGATCTCCTCGATCAAAGCGTCCATATCCAGCGGCCGAGTGAACATGCTTATTTCTCCATTCGCAGTGCGGGGCCAGTCCTCCTGAGGCCGATCCCAATAGAGTTCGACGCCATTCCCGTCTGGATCGCGCAGGTACAGCGCTTCACTAACGCCATGGTCCGAAGCACCTTCCAGCGGAACGCCTGCGTGAATCAGGCGGCGAAGAGCTTCCGCTAAAGCTGCGCGCGTTGGGTAGAGAATCGCGAGGTGATACAGCCCTGTGCTGCCCGGCGGAGGTTCAGTTCCGCCGAGGCTATCCCAGGTATTCAGGCCAATATGATGATGGTACCCGCCTGCGGCGAGAAAGGCCGCTTGTCGGCCATATCGCTGCGTCACCTGAAGACCGAGCGCATCACGATAAAAAGCAATCGCACGTTCCAGGTCCGCCACCTTGAGATGAACGTGCCCGATCTTGGCTCCTGGATTAATTGACCCTGTCGCATATTCTAGGTTCTTCTCGCCTTTGTTCATCATCACGCACCTTCCTTGCTTCTGGCGTTGCTCTTGTTTTTGCTTTCTCTCCCCCGAGAACTCGTGTTCTCACAATCCCGCTGCTGGGAATTAAACCTCCATCAGGAAATCCTCCTTCGCTGGACGCACCTTTGTGAGCGTCGCGTATTTATCGGTTTCCGCACGATACCCGGCAGCAACCATTACCACCGCGTGCAACCCGTGCTTATCCAAACCCAGAACTCTGTCGAACTCATCAGGCAGGAATCCCTCCATGGGAGACGCGTCTATGCCCAACAACGCCGCGCTGTTGATGAAGTTGCCCAGCCCAATATACGCCTGGCGCGCAGCCCACGCACGGCGCGCAGCTTCATCCATTCCGTTCACAACCCCACCGATGAGAGCCTCACGGAATTTTTGAAGTGAGGTGCGCGGCGTCGAACGGATCTCGGCAACAAGGTTCAGATACTCGTCCACCTCCTGCTCGGTGATCTGCTTCTTGGCCGCGAAAATGACCAAATGCGACGCCTCCGTCACCTGGCTTTGGTCGAACGCGAAGACCTGGAGGCGCCGCCGCACCTCAGGATCCGTCACCACCACAGCCTTCCACGACGGCAAACCATACGACGAGGGTGTCAGGCGCATTGCCTCCTCGAGTGCAGCCCAGTCCTCCGAGCTTATCTTGCGGTTCGGGTCATACTGTTTCGTGGCATATCGCCAATTCAGTTGTTGGATCAATTGTTCGCGGGAAATTGTGTTCATGATGTTTGTCCTTTCCGATCGGTTAGTTGAGGTCGAACACCAGGGCTTGCGATGGTTTCGTCGCCTCTATTCTGAGTTCTGTTTCCTCGGACAACGCCAGGGCGTCACCCGCCTTTAACTGCTCCCCGTTGACCAACGCTTCACCCTCCGCAAGGTGCACCCATGCGTGGCGGCCTGGCCGCATCACGTGCGTGACGACATTGCGCTCCGCCAATTTGGCAAGGTAAAGGTCCGCATCCTGGTTGATCGGGATCGAACCATCCCTTCCAGATTTTGAAGCAACGAGGTTTAACGCCCCCAGCGGCGCATTCGCGAACGACTTCTCAGCATAGTTGGGCGCGGCGCCTTTCCGGTCTGGCACAATCCAGATCTGCAGGAAATGCACAGGATCAATTGGCGAATAGTTGTATTCACTGTGATGCACACCTGTCCCGGCGCTGATCCGCTGGAAATCGCCTGCTTTCATCACCGCTTCAGTCCCCATGCTATCGCGATGCTTCAACGCGCCGCTCAGCACGTAGCTGATGATTTCCATATCACGATGAGGGTGCGTGTCGAACCCGCCGCCGCCCAGGACGGTGTCGTCATTAATCACGCGCAATGCGCGGAACCCCATCTGGTCCGGGTTGTAATAGTTCGCGAAGGAAAACGTGTGATAACTATCCAGCCAACCATGGTTGGCGTGCCCTCGATCTTCGGCTCTCCGTAGTTTTTTCATGCCGCCTCTATTGCTGGAATGGTGCCAGGGCTCCAGCAGCGGCATTTCTAAGCTTTTATGGGGTTTTTGCCTAAATTGTTGAATTCATCGCAATTCCAGGTGCGTTGCCACAACGCAAACGAAATACCGACCAAACGCATTTGCGTTGAGAAACCTCGGCTTTCCTTTAACATAGGTCCATGGTGCGCGACCGCGAAGCTATGCAATTACCACAAGACTCCCTGGCCGCGATGTTCGGTCAGAGGGAGGAGTTCTACCGCACTATCCTCGATAGCCTGGCCGAAGGAGTGCTCATAACCGATGCCGAAAGCCGCATTCTTTACGTCAATCGCGCGATGGAGGAGATGACCGGCTGCCGCAAAGAAGAAATGGTGGGGCAGGTGAGCTACGAGTTGCTGGCGCCCCGGAGCCGCTGGCCCTACATGCGCAAGCGGCTGCGAGACCGCCTTTCCGGCAAAGATGAAAACTACCACAACGAACTCGTGCGAAAGGACGGGAGCGTTGTCTGGATTTCCGTGCATGCCACACCATACCGGAACGCGCGAAATGAAATCGTCGGCACCATCGGCACAATCACTCGTATTGACCGCGAAAAGCGCCTCGAAATGGAAAACGCCATGCTGCGCGACGAATTGCGCCGTGATGGACAAACCACCCAAATCATCGGCAGCAGTCCCGCCTTTCAAAAGGTCATGGAGCAGGTGCGAATGGTTGCGGCCACCTGTGCGAATGTTCTCATCCTGGGCGAGTCCGGCACCGGCAAGGAGCTAATCGCCAGCGCCATTCACGAGCAAAGCGATCGTTCCAATAAACCGTTCGTTCGCGTTAACTGCGCGAGCGTTCCCAAGGACCTGTTCGAAAGCGAATTCTTCGGTCATGTCCGCGGCGCATTTACCGGGGCGATCAAAGATCGCGTCGGCCGCTTCGAACTTGCCAGGGACGGCACACTTTTCCTCGACGAAGTCGGCGAGATTCCGCTCGATCTTCAGGCGAAATTGCTGCGGGTCATTCAGGAAGGCCAGTTCGAGAGGGTAGGGGACGATCGCACCCGGACGGTTAATGTTCGATTGATCTGCGCCACCAACCGCGATTTGGAAGCAGAGGCTAAAGCAGGGCGTTTCCGCGAAGATCTTTACTATCGCCTGAGCGTGTTTCCCATCAACCTTCCCCCTTTGCGCGAGCGCGCCGAAGATATTCCTCCCCTCGCCGAACACTTTCTCCGCCGTGCTGCTGAGCGCCTTGGCATGCCAACTCCTCGGCTCACCAAAGAACATTTGAAGCAGCTCAGCGAATACGAATGGCCCGGAAACGTTCGCGAACTCCAGAACGCCATCGAGCGGGCGGCCATCCTTTCCAGAAGTGATGGCAACCTCCGCTTTGCCTTGGGCCATTCACCTGCAAAAGCCTCAGGTGTCCCGCGCGCCAAAACCGCTCATCTTCCACCACACGGTGAAAGCTCCCTAACCGAACTAAAGCGCGCCGAACTCAAACTAATCGAGGACGCACTCACAAAAACGAATGGCAAGATCTACGGCCCCGACGGAGCAGCAGCGCTGCTCGCAATGAAGCCAACCACCCTCACCTCGAGAATCCGTCGCCAAAACCTCAACCGCCCCACCAGAGGCTTCCCGGCGGACATGAATGGACATTTGTGAATAGAAAGGAGCAAAATCCCACCTGCGTTCACCGCGTCATCCATGCAAGCGGCAGACTGGCTTCGTGTTCGGGTTCATGAGCACAACTTCAGGGCGAGCCTCTCACGGGTCGTTGAATACTCAGATGTGATTAGCGGCGCCAAGTTCACCCGCAGCGGGCTTGATGCACTCATGGGCGAGGTTCGCCGCGGACGCATCAGCACCATTGTTTGCTTCAACCTGGATCGTCTCAGGCGGTCACTCGCGCACCTGGCGCAAATCTGCTCTGAGCTTACAACTCACAACGTGGCACTGATTTGCACGTCACAAGGGATTGATACCAGCCACAACAACCCCGCAGGCCGATTGCAGCTAGGCGTGCTCATGGCCGTTGCTGAATTTGAGCGCAGTGGCCACGTATGAGCGCCTGAGTAAAACTTTGCAGTTCGTTTCACCCGCATACGGCGCGCACGTGAAAAAGGTTGAGGCAGAGGAACAGAAGAAAGCCGCGAAAATTCCCAACTTCTAGCTTTGGACGTGCAACCGCATTTTTCTTTCTGGCCTTAGCGGCGACAGCCTTGATAAACAGCAGCAATCCGCCGCATGAAAATCGCTTTATCACTTTTGGCCTGCATGCTCCTGGGCGCCTGCGCGACTAACCCGGTGCTGAGCGGGAAGCCGCAAGACTGGAAAGGCCGCAGCGCTGAGGAAATGAGAGCGGCGCTGGGCAATCCCACAAAAATTATCCCGCAGAAGGATGGTGAGGTTTGGGTTTACTCAAAGAGCGGGGAGTTCGTTGCTCCTGCGGAAGAGAACATGCGTTTCAGTGCGGCAGGCGGCGGGGGCGGCACCTTCATGGGTGCTTCGGGAGGCGTGAACACGACAAAGCAGCCCCAGCGGCAGGCAGAATACGAGAACGTGTGGAGATTTTTGGTAAAGGGCGGAAAAGTGAAAAAGTGGTATGCCCAGCGCTTCGTGGACGGGCAAGTTGTTTGGGAGGATCACTGATTGTCCACACGCTGCATCGGCAGGGTCGCTAAGTGAGCATCCATGCGATTGTTCCGCCTGGGCTTCCTGGGAACGGGCATTGGATCAGTAACGCTCTGCAAAGCCGCTTCAACGTCCTTCGCGACATACAGAATGTTTCTGGCATTCAGCCGAACCGTTCGAATGTTAAAGCGCTGCACGAAGTTCCTAGCACTCTTCCTGTCCCTCAGGTGAAGCAGCGTTTGAATCTGCTTCAGCGTCATGTAGGGGCTTGCGCTGCTGTATTTGCTCAGTTCGTTCGGCATAAGTGTTTTGCGCTCCATCACGGGCTTTTTCGTTTCAGGGGAACCCCGATTCCATCCGCTGCGCAGGAGGCGCACGTTACTTCTGAATGAAGCTCTATTCAGCGCGTTCGAGTGAGCGCGCGAAAAATACCCGTGCTTTGCCTCTCGGGTGTTCGGCCCCCTCTGGTGAGGGGCTTTTTTGCGTCCGGCTTACAACTCCTCAGTATTTCTTCCACTGCCTTGCCCCCCGCTTGTAGATAGCGGCTCGACTCTCAGGCGACTTTTGCAGGTGGGCGACGAGGACCTTTACTGCAACTCTTGCACTCACGCTCTCCCCAACGAGCCCTCCACGGCGCGAGAAAACAGCATATGGAGCGCGGGAGGGCACAATTTGATGCGAGAGAGTGTCTTCGTCCATAGTCGCTGATCAAACCAGCCAGGTGCAGCGGCCGCAATCAGGAGTCCTCCGATGGGGGAGGCTTGTGTTGGTTGTCCAATGTCTTGCTGTGTGGATGCCTACCCTTCGAGCTGCTCCGGCACAACTCCCTCGCCTGGTTCAGGAGCGCCTCTGTCTCTTCACGCAACTGGCGAGCGTCGTCAGCAAGCGCGAACGCCCGCACAATGAGCGACTGGCGGCCTATGTCAGGATGGTCGGAGTTCGATTCGTGCGACACAGGGACGAAGAAAGTTGCACAGGAAAGAGAAGATTCAAGGGCCTCGAGTTATTGGGTATTTCCTCGTTGCTATCGTTGCCGAGAGGATGCCGGAACAGGTTCAAGAGAGGGTCTCCCATTTGACCGTCGCCTACACACCAAATACTCCTCCTATTGCACTACCGTCGCTTACTGAGTAAATGTGAGCTGTTGATCACCGCCATTTACATCGATCCGCACCTTTTGGTCCGCAAAGCCATGATTTGCCTGATCCAGGATCAGACCAACATCAACTTCCTAGCGGACGTCGGAGACGGCGCTGAGGGGCTGAAGGCTTTTAAGAAGCACTCGCCCGATCTAGTCATCACCGAGGCAATGCTGCCGCACGGGCGCGCTGGAGAAGTTCTACGCAGCGTCCGCGAGGCAAAAGGGAACACTCTGGTCCTTTCAGCGCATTTTGATGACGCATATGTCACTGAGGCACTGCGAGCGGGTGCCTTGGGTTACGTTCTGAAGCAGGACGAACCGGAGACGCTGCTTTCCAGCATTGCTGCGGTGGCCAAGGGAGAACCTTATTTAAGCCCCCGCCTACGCGGTTGCGCTGTCCGTGCTGCGGTCCAGAAGGACCTTCCTGCCGGAAGCATACTAGAGACCTTAACCCAACGTGAGCGAGAGGTGCTCAGGCTGGCGGGGGAAGGGAACTCGTCCAGCGAGATCGCTGATCATCTGTTTATCAGTCGCCGCACAGCTGAAACTCACCGGGCGAACCTCATGCGGAAAATTGGCGCGAAATCCCAGACTGACCTGGTGCGCTTTAGTGTGCGTCATGGGCTAATCTGCGCCTGATCGGAAAAGCCGCGCAAGGTTTGATCCTGCGCGGCCATACTCCACGAGTAACCCAAAGTTGCGCGGAGGCAATTTGTGCGAAGGCTCCTGCGCCACTGCAATGTGCTTCGGAAGCTGCGCCGTTCAACCTGATTATCGCATCATACCCGTGTGGTCGGACCGCTACCTTTTGCGAGACAAGGCACGACCTCGTGCGGCGGTGCCTCTCTGCTACGTTGGCATGGACTTATCAACGCCGCGCGGGCCTTCCGCTTTCAGGGAATTGCCCGATTTCCTGCTCCACTCAACTTTGGCAGCCTCCCTGCGCGAGTTGAAGCAATGGCTTGCGATCAACTCAGGCGTGTTCGGGTGAACCGCACGAAACCCCGTGCATCCTTGCTGGGTGTTTTTGCCCCTCCTAAGGAGGGGCTTTTTTGTTGCACAGTTTTTCCTAAATATTTCTGTCTCCCGATTGATACAGGTGAGCCGTTTGATATCGTCCCGCAGCGATATGGTGCGCTGCGACAGAATTATTCTGATTGATCGTTCCGCGACTGTTCACAAGGAAGTCAAAGCGGCGATGCTGAAGATCAATCCGGCCATTGACGTCATAGCGGTAAATTCAGTCACAGAAGCACGCTTGGTGTTACCCCCTCCTGACCCCGCCCGAGTTGGGTTCATTCTGCTGGATTGCAACTCCCCCTCACCGAATGCAGCGCAGGACTTTCTAAGGTGGAGAAAAGTAACGGAGCCTTGGCCGAGAATACCCACTTTGCTCATTGGGGAGCCGACCGCTTTGGAACTTGCCCAGGCATATAATGCGGGCATCACGGACGCTATACGCAAACCGCTCTCACCTGAGCTATGGGAGCTTCTGCTTGCTCGGACTTTGGCCGATTGGTGCAATCAAGCGGAAGCCGCAAAGGGCAGCAAAGCTTAACGCTTCTCTTTATCCTCTTTGGCGTTCTGCTCTCGGATTTCTTTGCCCCGCTCCTTCGAGTCTTTGATGTGGCTATCCACCTCGTCGATGCGCTGGTGCAGGCGCTTGAGCATTTCGGTATTAGCCTCAATGGCCTTTTTCAGCCGTTGGATGTCTCGTTCGGGCATAGCACTTGCGATATGAGTAAAGAATCTGTTCCGCGCCGCCTCAGCAGCCTGATCGCGAGATCATTTAACTTACAACCGACCGGCCATAGGGGACAACCTGACGA
>Ga0196963_10001284_pt1 | contig 17584 bp, 14 predicted proteins | sample S1_5metaG_FD_148600 | JGI IMG/M metagenome (GOLD analysis project Ga0196963, IMG submission 148600) | Soil microbial communities from Anza Borrego desert, Southern California, United States - S1_5 | ecosystem: Environmental > Terrestrial > Soil > Desert | place: USA: California | collected... | reverse complement strand
CGCCGAGCACGAGGCGCAGGAGGTGGTCTTCGACGTCCAGCTGTCGCCGCGCCAGCTGCGCAACCTCGAGACCGAGCTCAAGCTCGGCGTGATCGACTACAACGACCTGATCCTGGCGATCTTCGCGCGCAACGCGCGCACCGCCCAGGCGATGCTCGCCGTCGAGCTGGCGCAGCTGCAGTACGCGCGCTCGCGCCTGCGCCGCCTGTGGACCCACCTCGACCGCCAGGCGCTGGGCGGCAGCGGCGGCGCGTCCGGCGCGGGCGCGGCCGGCGCGGTGCGCGGTCCGGGCGAGAAGCAGATCGAGCTCGACAAGCGCCAGGTGCGCGACCGCATCATCGAGCTGCAGGACAAGCTCAACGAGATCGAGAGCCGCAAGGATCGCGCCGTCGCCGGGCGCAGCGAGGCGTTCAACATCGCCCTGGTCGGCTACACCAACGCCGGCAAGAGCACGCTGATGAACGCGCTGACCAAGGCCGGCGTGCTCGCCGAGGACCGGCTGTTCGCCACGCTCGACACGCGCACGGCGCGGCTGCGCATCGACGGCTGCCCCAACGTCGTGCTCTCGGATACCGTCGGCTTCATCCGCAACCTGCCGCCGACCTTGATCGCCAGCTTCCACGCGACGCTGGCCGAGGTGCGCGAGGCCGATCTCCTGCTGCACGTCATCGACGCGTCGTCGCCGATGATGGACGAGCAGATCGAGGCCGTCGACGGCGTGCTCAAGGCGATCGACGCCGGCGACATCCCGACCCTGATGGTCTTCAACAAGGTCGATCAGGTGTACTCGAAGACCATCCTGCTCGCCTACCGCCGGCGCTGCCGCAACAGCGTCATGGTCGCGGCGCTGACCGGCCTCGGCCTCGACGACCTGCGCAGCGCGATCCGCGGGCACATCGCCAGCCTGATGCGCCAGGTCCAGGTGCGCTTCCCGGCGACCAACGGCGCGCTCAACGCCTTCCTGCGCAGCCGCGCGACGATCACCGACGAGCGCTACGAGGACGATCAGGCGCTCCTGACCTTCGACGCCGACGAACGGCTGATCAGCGAGCTGCGCACGCATCCCGACCTCGTGATCACGGGCTGAGTCCCGCCGCGCCATGACCGAGATCGCCGCGCTGCTGTCGCTGCTCGACGATCCGGACCCCAGCGTCCAGGACGTGCTCGCCGGACGCCTGGCGCAGGACCGCGAGCTGCTCGACCGGGTGTGGGACGAGGCGTCCGCGCGCGGCGTGCCGCCGCCGGCGCTGGTCGGCATGGCGCTGGCCGCCGAGGCGGAATCGCTGGTCGACCTGTTCGGCGCCGCCGACGACCTCGAACAGGGCATGTGGCTGCTGCCGCGCCTGCACCTGCCGCGGCGCGACTGGGCGGGCGAGGGCGCGCCGCAGCTCGACGCGCTCGCCGCGCGCCTGCCCGACGGCTGCGACGGGCACGACATCGCGCGCTTCCTGTGCGGCGAGTGCGGCTTCGCCGGCGACACCCGGGACTACCTCGATCCGCTCAACAGCTACCTGCCGTACGTCCTCGAGCGGCGGCTGGGACTGCCGATCGCCCTAACCGCGCTGTGGGTCCTGATCGGCCGCCGGAAAGGCCTGCATCTGGAGGCGATCGCCCTGCCCGGCCATGTCGTGGGGCGCTGGCGCGGCGGCTACATCGACCTCTTCGCCGGCGGAGCGGCGGTGACGCGCGGCGAGCTCGAGGCGCGCTGCCTGGCCGCCGGCGCGGCGGGCGCCGGGCCGTACCTGGCGCCGGCCAGCGATCGCGCGCTGCTCAAGCGCATGGCCCGCAACCTGGTCGGCGCCTACGTCCAGATCGGCGACCGCCTGCGCGCGACCATCGCCCACGGCCTGGCATCGGGCTGAGGACGAGCCGCGGGGCCTTCGCGTCCATCGGGCGCGTTCGGCGAACCTCCCGCCCCGGCGAGGGTCTCGACCACCAGGCCTGGATAGGCATGCCGCCCCGAGTCCGACCGCACGCGCGGCTCCGCCCCGGCGACCGGTGTGTGAGGCGGCGCCGGGCTGCGCGCCTGGCATCTGTGACGACGCCCAGCCGCGCCGCGAACCGCATCGGAGGTTTCCGATGCGTCCCAGCGCTCCGCTCCTGCTCCTCGCCCTCGCCACGGCCGCGTCCGCGGCCCAGCCCGTCGCCTGGGTCGAGGACTCGCTGGTCCGGGTGGGACGGGGCGACCCGGTGCGCTCCGCGCCGGATGCGTCCATCTCGGCCGCGCGCGGCGAGAGCGAGTCGTTCCAGATCGTCGTGCGGGCGGTCGGCGGCGCGCTCGGCCGCGTCGATCTCCGCCTCTCCGACCTCTCCGGACCTGGCGGCGCCGTCATCCCGGCGAGCCGGTACACGCGCTACCGCGAGCACTACGTCGCGATCTCGCCCTCCAGCGCCGACTGGGGCGGCGGCAACCGCCCGCTGGGCGCCGGCCAATACCCCGATGCGCTGATCCCGTTCACCGACGATGCCGGTCGCGACCTCGTCGGCGCAGCGCTCGACGCGGCGCCGTTCGCGGTCGCCGACGGGTCGAACCAGCCGCTGTGGATCGATCTGGATGTGCCGCGCGACGCGGCCCCGGGACGCTACGCCGGCACCTGGCGGATCACCAGCGCCCAAGGCGAGGCGGCCGGCCGCGTCGACGTGCTCGTCCGCGGGTTCGCGCTGCCGAGGCGCCCCGCGCTGCGCACGTCGTTCGCGTTCTGGCGCGCGCCGGGACGGGCGGACCTCGTCGAACTGCTGCGCCACCGCCTGTCGCCGCTGTCCGTCCCGCTCGACGCCGAGCGCTCGCTGATCGACGGCCACGGCCTCACCGGCGCCAACCTGGGCTTCTGGAGCGGTGCCGACCAGGGCACGATGTCGATGTCGCCGCCCCCGGGGGCGGCCACGGTCCGCGCCCGCGCGGCGACGCACCAGTCCGACCTGCCGCTGTACAACTTCACGGCCGACGAGATCACCGGCGCGACCGCGCTGTACGAGCCGCTGAAGGCGTGGGCGCGCGACCTGCACGCCGCCGGCATCGACAACCTCGTGACCATCCCGCCGGTCGACGCCCTGCTCGACGATGGCTCCGGCAGTGGGCGCTCGGCGGTCGACATCTGGGTGATGCTGCCGCTGCAGTTCGCGCCGGCGGCCGCCGTGACCGCGCGCGCGCGGGCGAAGGGCGACGAGATCTGGTCCTACAACTGCCTCGCGCAGGACGGGTTCTCGCCGAAGTGGCTCATCGACCACCGGCCGCTCGAGTTCCGCCTGCAGCCGGGATTCCTCAACCTCGTCCACGGCTGCACCGGCCTGCTGTACTGGCGCGTCGACCGCTGGAACGACGCCGACCCGTGGAACCAGGTGAACAACGCCGGCGACTTCTCGTCGGCGAACTTCCCCGGCGACGGCCATCTGGTCTACCCGGGCGCGCAGGTCGGGCTGCCGCACGTCGTGCCGTCGATGCGTCTGAAGTGGCTGCGTGACGGCGTCGACGACTACGACTACCTCGCGCTGCTGTCGCGCGACGGCCGCGCCGACGCGGCGCTCGCCATCGCGCGTACGATCGCACCGGACTGGTCGGGATGGACGCGCGATCCAGCCGCCGCGCGCGCGGCGCGCGATCGCCTCGCGGTGGACCTCGAGGCCGACCGGATACCGCCGGCGATCACCGCGCGCCGCGTCGAGCCGCTCACGAGCCGGTCCGCGACCGTGCGGTGGACGACCGACGAGCCCGCGGACGGCGCCGCGATCGTGGCGACCGACGGCGCCGCCGATCGCACCGTCGTGTCGACCGCGTCGACGCGCGACCACGCCATCGTCATCGACGGTCTGCGTCCGGGCACGACGTACCGCTGGTCGGCGCGGTCGCGCGACCAGGCCGGCAACGTCACGGCTTCCGGCGCGCTGGTATTCGCCACGCCGGCCGAACCGCCCGACGGAGGCGGCGCCGCCGGCGGCGCAGGCGGGGCGGCCTCGGGCGGCGGCACGAGCGGACGTTCCGGCGGCTGCGGCGCGGGGTCGGCGCTGACGCTGGCCGCAGTGGGCGCGCTCGCGGCGTTCGCGCTGACGCGACGGGCGGGCGCAGGCGTCGCGCCAGCGTGTCAGACGCGAACGGATCCGCGCCCCGCGCGCGACTGGTCGTGACCGGTCGCCTCCCCGCCAATGCGGACGTGGACGATGCCTCGCAAGCCATCGCCGCCGTGCGCGCGGGCGACGCTGAGGCCTACGCGCGCGTCGTGGCGGCGCACGACGACGCGCTGCGCGGCTTCCTGGCCCGGCGCTGCCCAGACGCGGCGACGCTCGAGGAGGTGTGGCACGACGCGTTCGTCACCGCGTACCGCCGGCTCGCAGCGTTCGATCCGGCACGGGCGACCTTCGGCGCCTGGGTGAAGGGCATCGCGCGCAACCTGCTCGCCCGCCGTCTGCGCGAACGGGCGCGCGCACCGCGCGCGGCGGAGCGCCTCGCGTGGGGGCTCGCGGCGCGCGCGCTCGACCAGGCGGAGGACGAGGACCCCGATCTCGAGGCGCTGCGTCGCTGCCTGGCGCGGCTGCCGGCGGAGCGGCAGGCGCTGGTGGAACGGCGCTACCGGGACGGGCTCGCCGTCGAGACCCTCGCCGCCGAGCTCGGCCGCACCGCGACCTGGGTGACGACGACGCTGCAACGCGTGCGTGATGCGCTGCGCGCGTGCCTGCGCGGTGCGGTGGGAGAGCGGACGTGAGTGTGGATCGACGTCTGGCGCGCTGGCTCGACGACCAGGCGGACGAGGTGGAGCTCGCGGCGCTCGCCGCGGATGTCGAGCGCGACCCGGCGCTGGCCCGACGGGCGGGCGACGAGGCGGGGTTCGCCCTCGCCCTGGCGCAGGTACTGCGCGAGGACGCGCGACGGCGCGCAGCCATCGCCGCCGTGGTCGCGGCGGCGCGTCGCCCCGCTCCGGCCACGCGCGCGCCGGCCCTGCGCCTGCTGGTCGGCGCGGCGGCGGTCGCGGCCGCGGCGATCCTGGTCCTGGCACTGGTGCTGCGCAGCGGCGGGCCGTCACCGACCGAGCTGGTCGTGGCCGCCGGCAGCGACGGTCGACTCGAGCGCGGCGGCGACGCCGACGCCGCGCGCCCGGGTTCGCCCCTCCGTCCGGGCGACCTCGTCGTCGCGGGGACCGGCGGCGTCGTCGCCCGCGCCGCCGACGGGACCGAGGTGCGGCTGGCGGCGGGAACCCGGCTGGGCGTCGTCGGCGCGGGCCCGCGGCTGCGGCTGGACGCCGGCGCGCTCGCCGTCGTGGCCGCCCGCCGACCGGTCTCCGCCCCGCTCGTGGTCGTGACGCCGCACGCCACGGCGACCGTCGTCGGCACGCGATTGGAGGTGGTCGTGGACGACGCGGCTACGCGCGTCGCCGTCGCCGAGGGAAGCGTTCGCGTCGGGGACGCCCGCGGAGCGAGCGCCGACGTCGAGGCGGGAAGCGCGGTCGTGGCCGACGGCGCGTCGCTCGAGCCGCGCCGCTCGGTGCGCGTCGACGATTTCGAATCGGCGGTAGCCGCGGAGTGGCTCGCCGGCGTGCGCGAGCGACCGCCGCTCGCCGCGGCCGGCGAGTGGGCGCTGCGCGGCCAACCCGAGGAGCACGGCCCGGACCTCAATGTCGTCTGCCTGCGCCGGACGGGCTGGCTGGCGTACGCCGACGATCTCGGCGTCGACGTGGACGTGCTCGTGACCGGGCCGGTGCCGCACGTCGGCCTGCAGGTCTACGATCCACGCACCGGACAGAACTACGAGCACGCGGTCCGGGACCCGCCCGCGGGCCGGTGGCTGCGCCTGAGCGTCCGCCTGCGCGACCTGCGCCCGGTGCTGCGCCCGGACCCGATGCGTCCGGGAGACGCCCTCGACAGCCTGTACATCGTCGCCGGCGAGCGAGGCCGGCAGACGCTCTACGTCGACCGCGTCGAGATCTGGCGTGAGGCGCCGTAGCGCGGCGTCGCGCATCGGCCCTGAGGAGGTCGCCGTCCGGAAGCAGGTCGCGCGCCGCGGCATTGGCCGCGACGGCGAGCTACGTAGCGTGACGGCACATGTCCCCGGAACTGCGCAAGCGCCTGACCATCGGGCCATTGATGGGAATGCTCGCGATCGGCGCGATCGTCCTCGATTTCCACACCGATCGCCATTTCGGCCTGCTCGCGCTGCTGCTGGTCGCGACCGGCTTCAGCTGCCGCGAGCTGCAGCGCCTGGCGCGCGCGGTGGTCGGCCCCGTGCAGATCATGCCGACCGTGGTGATCAGCTACCTGCTGCTCATCGCCGCGTACCTGCGCAGCGATCCGGCGATGGTCGGCGTCCTCGACACGCGCATGCCGTACCTCAACGCGACGATCCAGGACATGCCGATCGAATCGGTGCTGCTCGGCCTGGGCATGCTGTGGACGATCCTCATCCAGATGAAGCGGCGCGGGCCGGAGCAGTTCTTCACCAACGTCGGGCTGACGGTCTTCGGCATGATCTACATCGGCCTGACGACCAACCTGCTGTTCAGCCTCGGGACGTACGGGGCGCCGGCGTCGTACTACGGCTCGGACGAGCCGTACGCGAGCCGCGGCAACCAGCTGATCCTGATGTACATCGCCAGCTGCAAGCTCGGCGATTCGACCGCGTTCTTCGGCGGTCGCGCCTTCGGGCGCCACAAGATGTGTCCGTCGATCAGCCCCGGGAAGAGCTGGGAGGGCTTCGCGTTCTCCTTCATCGGCGCGATCGGCGGAGCCTACCTGTTCGCCTGGCTGCTCGGCCTGATCTGCACGCACCCGCCGTTCAACAGCTGGTGGCAGCCGTTCGTGTGGGGCATGATCATCGGACCGGTCGGCGTGGTCGGCGATCTCGCCGAGAGCTGCATGAAGCGGCAGGCGGTGCAGAAGGACAGCGGCAGCTCGATCCCGGGCTTCGGCGGATGGCTCGACGTGTTCGACGCGATCATCCTCGGCGCGCCGGTGGCGTACGTGCTGGCGCTGCTGCTCTGAGCTGAGCGCGAAGCCCGAAGCCCGAAGCCAGAAGCCAGAAGCCCTAAGCCAGAAGCCCGAAGCGCCGTGCCCGGCGCCACGGCGAGCGCTAGAAGATCCGGGCTTCGGCCGACGTCGCTGCGCCCGGCGCCTCGCTCGCCGGTTCCGGCGCCGGCTCGGGCTGCGATCGCGATGCCTGCGGAGATGGCGCCGGCGACGGGTTCGGCGACGCCGGGCGCTGGTACAGCTCGTCGTCGACCGCGCTCTTGGTCTCGCTGAGCCGCGCGCGGCACCAGTCGAGCGCGGCGATGCCCTTGTCGACGAGCTGCTCGGAGCTCGGCGTGTCGGACCAGCGCGCATACGCCTCGCGTTCGACGAAGCCGTAGACCCGCGACGGCTTGTAGACCATCAGCGCGGCAGCGGCGGCGATCCCGACCACAACCATCCCGCCGGACAGGGCATACGCGAGTAGGCGGCGGGCGATCGCCAGCCCGAGCCAGGCGGTGACCGCGAGGCCGAGGCCGAGCACGAGCTCCTCGGCGGTGGTGAGCGATGCGGCGTCCATAGCCCGCATGATCGTGGGCGGGGTCGGCGGCAGCGCGATGGAACGCAACAGGTGAACAGGTGTCGAGCGAGGACCGGCTACGCCTTGCCCCGCGACCTGATCCCACTGCGAAAAAGAATCGGCCGCGTGCGATAGCGCACGCGGCCGATTCCCGTCGACGACCCGCCACGGGTCAGGCCTTGGCGTCGGTCTTCGCCCGGCCGAGGCCCTTGGTCAGCTTCTCGATCATGCTGTTCGGGACCTGCTTGTACTCGCTCGGCTCCATCGAGAACGACGCGCGGCCCTGCGACATCGAGCGCAGGTCGGTGGTGTAGCCGAACATCTCGCCGAGCGGGACCTCGCAGATGATGATGTTCGCCGGACCGCGCTTGAGCGTGTCGGTGATCATCGCGCGCTTCGACTGCAGCGAGCCCATCACCGAGCCGGTGAACTCGTCCGGCGACTCGACCTCGACGCGCATCCACGGCTCGAGCAGGACGACGCCCAGCTTCTCGTAGGCGATGCGGATCGCGAGCGAGCCGGCGGCGACGAACGCGTGCTCGGACGAGTCGACGTCGTGCACCGAGCCGTCGATCAGCGACACGTGCACGTTGATGCACGGGAAGCCGGCGATGTAGCCGCGCGCCAGCTCGTTGCGGACGCCTTCCTCGATCGGCTTGATGTATTCCTTCGGGATCGTGCCGCCGCGGATGTTGTTCTCGAAGATGAACTCGTGGCCGGCCTTCTTCTCCTCGTCCGTCAGCGGACGGATATCGAGGATGCAATCGCCGTACTGGCCGCGACCGCCCGACTGCTTGACGTGCTTGCCGCGGACGTTGACCGACTTGGTGATGGTCTCGCGGTAGGACACGCGCGGCTTGCCGACCGTCGCGTCGACCTTGTAGTCGTCGAGCATGCGGTGCTGGAGCACCTCGAGATGCAGCTCGCCCATGCCGGCGATGATCAGCTGCGAGGTCTCGGGATCGATGTGCTTCTTGAAGGTCGGATCCTCGCGTTCCATCTTCGACAGCGCGTACGCCAGCTTCTCCTTGTCGGCGTTCGACTTCGGCTCGATCGCCATGGTGATGACGGGCTTGGCGAAGGTGATGCCCTCGAGGACCATCGGCTCCTTGTCGCTCTCGTGGACCAGCGTCTCGCCGGTGGCGGCGAACTTGAGGCCGACGATGGCGCAGATGTCGCCCGCCTGCGAATCGTCGACCGGGTTCGGCGTCGCGCCGACCAGCTTGATCATGCGGCTGGCGCGCTCCTTCTTGCCGTTGTTGGCGACGATCAGCTGGTCGCCGGTCTTCAGGGTGCCCTGGTAGACGCGGACGAAGCCGACCTCGCCGATCGACGGCATGTTCATGATCTTGAAGACCAGCGCGCGCATCGGCGCCTTCGGGTCGCACTTGGTCTCGATCGGCTCCTTGTGGAGGATGTCCTCGATCTTGAACTGGTGCATGTTGTGCACGGACGCCGGATCCGGCAGGTAGCCGATGACCGCGTCGAGCAGCAGCTGGATGCCCTTGTTGCGCAGCGCGGCGCCGCACATCATCGGCTGCAGCTTGTAGTGCTGGATGCCGAGCTTGAGGCCGAGCTTGATCTCCTCGTCCGAGAGGCTGCCCGTCTCGAGCCACTTCTCGGTCAGCTTCTCGTCCTCCTGCGCCACGGCCTCGATCATCTCGGCGCGCAGTTCCTCGGCCTGCTTCTGGTACTCGGCCGGGATCGGGTTCTCCTTCTGGTCCTCGCCCTTCTCGCCCTCGAAGGTGAAGAACTTCATCTCGACCAGGTCGATGATGCCGCGGAAGTCGTCGCCGGCGCCGACCGGCAGCTGGATCGGCACGGGATTGCCGTGCAGGCGTTCCTTCACCTGGTCGCGCACGCGCAGGAAGTTGGCGCCGCCGCGGTCCATCTTGTTGACGAAGACGATGCGCGGGACCTTGTACTTGTTGGCCTGGCGCCAGACCGTCTCGGACTGCGCCTGCACGCCGGCGACCGCGCAGAAGACCACGACCGCGCCGTCGAGCACGCGGCACGAGCGTTCGACCTCGGCGGTGAAGTCGACGTGGCCCGGGGTGTCGATCAGGTTGAGGTAGACGCCCTTCCAATGGGCCCAGACCGCGGCGGCGGTGATCGTGATGCCGCGCTCCTGCTCCTCCTTCATCCAGTCGGTCGTCGTCGCGCCGTCGTGGACCTCGCCGATCTTATGCTTCTTGCCGGTGTAGTAGAGGATGCGCTCCGACACGGTGGTCTTGCCCGAGTCGATGTGGGCGACGATGCCGAAGTTGCGCATCTTGGCGATGGGGATCGAGGCCATGACGTGTCCGTATTCCGTGGGTCTGAAGGGCTCGCCGGAAGGCGGGCCATAAGAAGGCGCAGCATCGTGGTCGGCCCCCCCCACCAGACAAGGCTGAGGTGGGGAAAGTCGCGGGACGGGTCGAAGGTTCCGCCGGCTGAGCCGAGCGCAGCGAAATCAGGTGCTGCTAGGCGGATGCGGAGCCGACCGCGGCGGCAGGACGGGCCCGCCGCGGCGAGGGCGGGTCGCCAGTCGAGCGAGGCTCCAAGCCCGAAGCCCGAAGCCCAACGCCCGAGGCCCGAGGCGCGAGGCCCGATCCCGGCCGCACTTCTCGGCGGTCCCGACGTCCACGACGCAGCCGTGCAGGCTCTCAGCCTCCGTGCCCGGGTCGCTGGCCTCGGGTGCTCCGTGCCCGAGCATGCCCGAACCCATGGCCGACAGCCGCCGTCCGATCTGCCTGTACCACAAGAACTGCCTCGACGGACGCGGGGCGGCGGCGGTGGTGCAGCGCAAGGAGAAGGAGTGCGATTTCGTCGCCCTGCAGTTCGGCATGCGCCGCCCCCAGGTCCTTGGTCGCAGGGTGTACATCGTCGACTTCTGCCTGCCGCTCGAGGACATGCGCGCGGTCTGGGCCGAGGCCAGCGAGGTCATCTGGCTGGACCACCACGCCTCCCAGGCGCCGGTGCGCCAGGCGCTCGGCTGGGGCGTGCTCGACACCAGCGAGTGCGGCGCCTCGCTGACCTGGAAGACCCTGTTCCCGGACGAGCCGATGCCGCCGGTGATCGCCTACATCAAGGACAAGGACCTGTGGCGCTGGGAGCTGCCGGACAGCCGCGCCATCGCCGCCGGCCTCGAGCAGACCTGGAAGGGCGACCACTTCGCGGGGCTGCTCGAGGTCGACCTGGCCGAGATGGCGAAGAAGGGCGCGCCGCTGGTCGAGGCGGTCGCCAAGCGCGTCGCCGAGATCGCCAAGACCGGCGTGGCGATCGAGGCGCCGTACGGCCTGGCCGGCACGCGCGCGCTGGCGATCGTCACCAACCAGGACCAGAACGAGCTCGGCGATTACGTCTGCCGCCCGGTCGCCGAGGGCGGGCTGGGCTTCGATCTCGCGATCCTCTATTTCCAGAAGAAGGACGGGCCGTGGGTGCACAGCCTGCGCTCGTCGGGCGCCGACTGCGCCCGCATCGCCAGCGCGCGCGGCGGCGGCGGCCACGTCAACTCGGCGTGCTACCTCGCGGCGACGGCGTTCCCGCACCTGCCCGTGCAGCCGGTGGCGAAGAGCGGCTGACGGCGCACCGGCTGGCGCGCGAACCGCGCGTTTCTGGCTTCGCGCTTCGCGCCGAGATGCGCGCTCCGGGCCGGACCGCCAAGCGCGCCGTTGTCGCCGCGGTTCCGGCCGCGTAGCGTCTGCCCGCAGCATCCGTGAGCGCACCGCACATCGTCCTCGTCTCACTGATCACCGCCGCGGTGGTCGCCGCGGTCGTCGACCGGCCGCCGCGCCGCGTCGACGCGCCGGGCGAGGTCACGATCACCTACTGGGAGAAGTGGACCGGCTTCGAGGGCGAGGCGATGCGCGCGACGATCGAGCGCTTCAACCAGCGCGGCGTCACCGACTCGGCCGGGCGCAGGATCGTCTGCCGCTACCTCTCGACCACCCAGGTCGATCGCAAGTCGCTGCTCGCCATCGCCGGCGGCAACCCGCCTGATCTCGTCGGCCTGTGGTCGACCAACACCCATGTCTTCGCCGAGATGGGCGCGCTGACGCCGCTCGACCCGTTCATCGCCGCGTCGGGCCACGACCTCGGCCGCTACATCCCGGTGTTCCTCTCGCGCTGCCGCTACCGCTCGCCGGCGAACGACGTCGAGCGCACGTGGTGCCTGCCGACCACGCCGGCCAGCGTCGCGCTGCACTGGAACAAGGACCTGTTCCGCGCCGCCGGCCTGGATCCCGAGCGACCGCCGCGCTCGATCGCCGAGATGGAGGAGTACTGCGAGAAGCTGACCCGCCGCGACGCCGACGGCCGCGTCGTGCAGATGGGCTTCCTGCCGGTCGAGCCGGGCTGGTGGAACTGGTCGTGGGGCTACTACTTCGGCGGCAGGCTCAACGACGGGCCCGAGCGCATCACCGCCGACGATCCGAAGAACATCGCGGCGTGGGAATGGGTGTGCGGCTTCGCCGAGAAGTACGGCCGCGAGCAGATGCTCTCCTTCCGCCAGGGCTTCGGCACCTTCGATTCGCCGCAGAACGCCTTCCTCTCCGGCAAGGTCGCCATGGTCGTGCAGGGCGTGTGGATGGCGAACTTCATCCGCTTCCACAACAGCCAGCTGAAGTACGGGTGCGCGCCGTTCCCGACCTCCTTCGACACCGGCGGCCAGCCGGTGACGGTCGCCGACATGGACGTGATCGCGATGCCGCACGGCTGCCGCCATCCCGAGCAGGCGTGGGCGGTGATCGCCTACATCAACTCGCCGGAGGGCATGGAATACCTCTGCGGCGACCGCGCCAACAACGGCGGCGGGCAGGGCAAGCTGACGCCGTTCCAGGAGACCTCGCCGGGCTGGATCGAGCAGCACACCCATCCGTACCTCCAGGTGTTCATCGACCTGGCCAAGAGCCGCAACGCGGTCGCCATCCCGCAGCTGCTGGTCTGGGACGAATACCAGCAGGAGCTGTCGAACGCCTTCGAGCTCGCCTGGTTGGGCAAGGCGACGCCGGCCGAGGCGTTGAAGGCGGTGCAGGCGCGCATGCAGCCCAAGCTCGACCGCGCGCTCGACATCGCGCGCGCCCGGGCGCAGGAGAAGGCGAAGTGAAACGCGCCCGCTGGAAGCACGCCGCCTTCGTCCTGCCGTGGGTCATCGGCATCGGCGTGTTCACGCTCTATCCGTTCGCCGCGTCGATCTGGTACAGCTTCACCGACTTCAGCGTGCTCGCGCCCGCCGTGCCGGTCGGCACCGCCAACTACGCCGAGATGGCCGGCGACGCCAAGTTCTGGAAGACGCTGGGCAACACCTGCCTCTACGCGGCGCTGGCCATCCCGGCGGGCCTGATCGTCTCGCTCGGGCTCGCGCTGCTGATGAACGCCGTCAAGCGCGGCCAGGTCATCTACAGCGTGATCTTCTACCTGCCGCACCTCGTGCCGGCGGTGGCGTCGGCGATCCTGTGGATGTGGATCTTCAATGCCGAGTACGGCCTGCTCAACAACGCGCTGCGGCCGTTCTTCGACGGCGCGAACGCGGTGCGCGCGTGGCTCGATCCCGCGATCGCCGGCGACGCGAAGCTGATGTGGGCGCCGCCGGCCTGGCTGTCGTCGACGACCTGGGCGCTGCCCGCGCTGGTGATCATGGCGATGTGGGGCGTCGGCCAGACCGCGTTCATCTACCTGGCGAAGCTCCAGGACGTGCCGGTCGAGCTCTACGAGGCCGCCGACATCGACGGCGCGTCGACCTGGCAGAAGATCGTCCACATCACCATCCCGACGATCAGCCCGATCATCTTCTTCAACGTGATCATGGGCATCATCGGCGCGTTCCAGGTCTTCACCGAACCCTTCCTCATGACCCAGGGCGGCCCGGCGGAGGCGACGTACTTCCTGCCGCACTACATCTACGACAGCGCGTTCCGGTACCTGCGCATGGGCTACGCGTCGGCGATGTCGTGGATCCTGTTCCTGATCATCCTCGGTCTGACCGCGCTGGCGTTCCGCCTGTCGCGCGACCGCGTGCACTACGCGGGGCGCTGACATGCGCCGGCGCGGCACCTACGGCGGACGCATCGGCCTCATGCCGCGCGGCGCGATGCAGCTGATCCTCGCGGCGGCGGGCTCGCTCTTCCTGCTGCCGCTGATCTGGATGCTGGCGACGTCGCTCAAGCCGCTCGACCAGACCATGTCCCTGCCGCCGAGCTGGATCCCGCGCGCGACCATGGCCACGCTCGACGGCGAGCGCGTCGTGGCGGTGAAGCGGCGGCGCATCGACCAGCCCTCGATGCTGGTCATCCAGCGCGGCGGCGTGGACGTCGACCAGCGCAAGCTGCTGCCGGAGAGCGCGATCGCCGACGGCATGGCGCGCACCACCTTCACCCGCGCCGGCCGCGAGCAGCCCGAGCCCGCGCCGGTCGCCGTCGACATCGTCAAGCCGGTGCCGGCGGGCTGGTGGCTGGTCGAGGAATGGACGCCCGATTATTCCAGCGCCGAGAAGGGCTCGGCGCGCGCGTTGCGCTGGGACTGCGTCCCGCCCGAGGACCTCGAAGCCGTGCCGCACGCGTTCTGGCAGAACTACCCGTCGGCGCTCGCGCGCATGGACCGCACCGGGGCGCGCGCCTGGGGCGTCAGCGGCTTCTACGCGTACCTCTTCAACACGCTGTGGGTGTGCACGCTGTCGGTGGTCGGCTCGGTGCTGTCCTGCACGCTCGTCGCGTACGCCTTCGCGTTCCTCGAGTTCCCCGGCCGCGGCTGGCTGTTCGGCCTGACCCTCGCCGTGATGATGGTCCCGTTCCCGGCGACCATGGTGCCGCTGTTCGACCTGTTCCGCGACCTCGGCTGGGTCGGCACCTTCAAGCCGCTGTGGGCGCCGGCGTGGTTCGGCGGGGCGTTCTTCATCTTCCTGCTGCGCCAATTCTTCCTCGGCCTGCCCAAGGACCTGCTCGACGCGGCGCGCATCGATGGCTGCTCGGAGCTGCAGGTGCTGTGGCACGTGGTCGTGCCGCTGGCGCGCCCGGCGCTCGGGATGGTCGCGCTGTTCCAGTTCCTGGGCTCGTGGAAGGACTTCATGGGCCCGCTGCTCTACCTCAACGACAGCTCGCAGTTCACGCTGTCGCTCGGCCTGCAGGCCTTCCAGAGCCAGCACGGCGGCACGCCCTGGCACCTGTCGATGGCGGCGAGCCTGCTGTTCTCGCTGCCGCTGATCGTGCTGTTCCTGGTCGCGCGCAAGATGTTCGTGCAGGGCATCGCCATGACCGGCATCAAGGGCTGAAGCGCCTCACGCCTCGTCGACCGGCGGGCGGCGGCGATACGCGGCCGGCGTCGTGCGCAGGCGCCTGCGGAACACGCGGTGGAAGTGGTCGACATCGCCGAAGCCCGAGCGGCCGGCGACGTCGGCGACGATCAGCTCGGTGTGGATCAGCATCGCGCACGCGGTGCGCAGGCGCGCCTCGGTCAGCAGGTCGACGAAGGTCCGGCCGCACAGCGCGCGCACCACGTGCGCGGCGCGATGCGGGCTCAAGCGCAGGTGGCGGGCGAGGTCGGCGAGGCCGATGGCGCGGTGGTGCTCGGCGCGGATGAAGCCGTGGATCGCGTGGCGCCGATCGCTCGGCGCCGGCAGCGCGCCGTCGACCTCGCCGAGCATCGCGTCGAGGCACAGGCGCAGCCGCGCACCGAGCTGGCGCAGGCCCTCCAGGGCGTGCGCCGCGTCGCGCTGATCGATCGGCGGCGGCCGGGGCGAGCCGCTGGGCAGCGGGGTCGCCGGCTGATCGTCGCGCGCCGCGCGCAGCCCCGCCCCGGCCGAACGCTGGCCGGCGAAGAGCACCAGTTCGAGCCGCCCGCCGCGCCGCACCGGCACGGCCAGCTCGACCAGCCCGGCGTGGCACACCTGGATCCGGCCGCGCGGCAGGTCGGCGATCTCCGAGCGCACGCGCCCGGCGTCCCACGCCATGCACTTGCCGGCGTGCGGCGAATGCTTCACCGCCTGGCACGGCGCGGTGTCGTGCCACTGCCGCGTCGGCGCGAGGTGCGGCCCCAACGCGCCGACCAGATCGTGCACGGTCACCGCCAGCCCCGACCAGCGCTCGAAGCAGCCGATCGCCTCCTCGACCTCGCCGTAGCGGTCATCCATGACGACAAGATACGCCGGTATTCCAGCCGATAAACCAGGCGGAATCTCACGGATATCCGACATGATACGCCGGTAACCGCAGGAGATGCCATGCGCTTCCACCAGCTCGACGACGCGACCCGGCGGCGCTTCGAGGACGACGGCTTCCTGATCGTACGCGGCGCGCTCGCCGCCGACGAGGTCGCCGAGCTGATCGACGCCGGCGAACGGCTGATCGCCTCGGACCAGGTCTTCGACCGCACCGGCGCGAAGGACGCGGCGTACGACTCCTTCCGCAACGCGATCGCGCACGGCGGGCCGGCGTACGAGCGGCTCCTCACGCACGGGCCGACGGTGTCGATCGCCGCGCAGCTGCTCAGCAAGAACCTGCAGCTGCACACCAGCCAGCTGATCTGGAAGCGCCCGGAGCCGGGCGCCGATCCGCGCGCGCTGTCGCCGGGCTGGCACCGCGACATCCACACCGTGACGGCGGACCTCGGCGAGGACGCCGTCCAGCGCTTCGAGGTCAAGATCGCCTACTACCTCAGCCCGGCGCACGGCCGCGAGAGCGGCGTGACCATGGTCGCGCGCGGCAGCCACCGCTGGCGCGGCGCGCCGCGCTTCGACGCGCATCGTGATCCGCCGGACGTCGTCGTCCCCGATCTCGAGCCGGGCGACGCGCTGCTGTTCGAGAACCGCACGTGGCACGCCGCGGCGGTCAACACCAGCGCCATCACGCGCCGCTGCGCGATCTACGGCTACAGCTACCGCTGGATGCGGCCCGACGACTGGGTCGTCCAGGATCCGGCGCTGGTCGCGCGGCTCGATCCGGTCGGACGCGACCTGGTGACCCCGATGTGCTGGCGCGATCGCGACGGGCGCTTCTCGTTGCAGCCGAACATCGAGGCGCTGCACGGATGGTTCGACCAGCACCGCGCGCGCGGCGCGGCGGCGGCGTCGTGAGCGACGGGCTCGACGGGCGCATCGCCTTCGTCACCGGCGCGTCCGGCGACCTCGGCCGCGCCATCGCCGAGGGCCTGGCCGCGGCCGGCGCGGACGTGGTCGTGCACTGCCGCGCCGACGCCGCTCGCGGCGACGCGGTGGTCGCGGCGTGCCGACGCCTCGGACGACGCGCGGTGGCGGTCGCCGGGGACGTCGCCGATCCGGTCGCGATGGCGGCGGCGCGCGACGCCGGGATCGCGGCGCTCGGAGCGGCGCCGGACATCGTCGTCGCCAACGCGGTCAGCCAGATCCCATGGCTGAGCGTCGAGGATCAGCCGCTCGCCGATTTCCTCGACCAGTTCCGCACCTGCGTCCTGCACGCCGCCGTCGCCGCCAAGACCTTCCTCCCCGCGATGCGCGCGCGGCGCTGGGGGCGCATCGTCGGCATCAGCACCGAGTGCGTCATCGAGTGCCGCGCGGGCAGCTCGGCCTACGCGGCGGGCAAGGGCGGGATGGACCGCCTCCTGCGCTGCCTGGCGAACGAGGTCGCCGCGGCCGGGATCACGGTCAACCAGGTCGCACCGGGATGGATGATCAGCGCCCGCAACCGCCGCCCCGGTGGGAGCGAGGACGAGGATGGCGCCGCCCCCGACGCCCTCGCCGGCTACCTGGCCGGCGTGCCGATGGGGCACCGCGGCAGCGACGGCGACATCGCCGACGCGGTCGTCTTCCTCGCCTCGGATCGGGCGCGTTTCATCACCGGCACGCTCGTGCCGGTCTGCGGCGGCCGGGCGACGACCTCGATCTGAGGCCATCGAGGCGGTGGCGCCGGTGCCGCCGGGGCGCCCCGCTTGCTTCTTCGCGGTCCCTTCATTCGATGCCGGCCCATGCCCATCCAAAACCTGGTCCGCTGGCTGCTGCCGCGCGAGGACCACTTCTACCTGATCCTCGAGCGCCAGGCGGCGATCACCCATCAGGCGGCGACCGAACTCACCAAGTTCCGCACCGGCACGGACGCGGCGACGTCCATCCGCGACACCACCGAGAAG
>Ga0196963_10001283_pt1 | contig 17596 bp, 14 predicted proteins | sample S1_5metaG_FD_148600 | JGI IMG/M metagenome (GOLD analysis project Ga0196963, IMG submission 148600) | Soil microbial communities from Anza Borrego desert, Southern California, United States - S1_5 | ecosystem: Environmental > Terrestrial > Soil > Desert | place: USA: California | collected... | reverse complement strand
GCGAAGGCGCCGCCGCCGAGGATCAGGACGGAGAGGGTGATGATGACGACGCGGGTGAGGACGTCGGTCTTGATGACGCGGGCGAAGTCCATGGGGCCGGCGAGGGACTCGGCCTGGTCGATCATGGCGCGGACGAGGGACTTGGACGCCCCGGCGGCGACGGCCTCGGGGCGCGAGAGCTGGATGGACGCGATCAGGCGGGTGCGGAAGGCGGGCTCGGCGTCCTCGACCATGAGGGCGATCTCGTCGTCGTCGGGCCCGTAGAGGATCGGGCCGAAGACGGCGTACAGGAGGATCCAGACGACGGCGGCGATGTTGATCGCGAGGAAGGCGGCGCGGACGGTCATCGACAGGTTCAGCCACCAGTCGAGGAACATCTCGGCCATCAGGATCAGGACGAACGCGCCGATGGCGGCGGTCAGCCCGGTCAGGGTCGCGACCGTGGCGTGCTTGCGGCGGACGGTGGCGATCTTGGAGGTGAGGATCTGGCTCATGGAGTGCTCGGTCGAGCGGGGTTCGGGGCAGTCGCGTGGTATCGATTAACGATTGATGCTTAAGGGGGCCTTGGTCTGCTTAAGCATTAATCGTTAATCGTTACCGTCGTTTACTTCAGAGTCACGGAACTCGCGTGCTCACTTCAGCTGGACGAGCTTCCGCATCACCCACTCGGCGCCGACGACGAGGAGCATGAGGGTGTAGTAGAGGGGGCTGGTCCAGAATTCGACTTCGAGCTTGGAGATGACCTTGGGGGCCTCGGCCTTGATCTGGTCGGGGGCCGAGTGGAGGTCTTCCTCGCGGAAGAGGCGGCCGCCCGTGGTCTTGGCCATCGAGTCGAGGAGTTCGCGGTTGAGGGCGTTCTCGCCGGGCTCGAGCTTGGGCTCGTTGACGGTCAGGTCGAGGATCGTCGCGCGGTCGATGTCGACGGCGACCTTCCAGGCGCCGGCCTTGTCGGGGGCGTTGAACTCGGCGCGGTACATGCCGGGCTGGTCGGGGAGCGGGCGGAGGACGACCTCGCGGGCGCGGGGGTCGTCGGGGCCGCCCTCGCTGACCAGGGCCCGCACCTTCTCGAGGGTGATCGGGGCGTAGGTCTCGGTGTACAGGCGGGCGTACAGGTTGACCTTCTCGTTGGTGACGTACTCCTTCTTGTCCAGCGTGAGCTGGGTGCGCTTGGACGCGCCGAGGAGGTGGGGGAGGGCGAGGCGCTGGACGACCTGGCCCCAGAGGGTGACGTACTGCTCGTCGCCCTTGTTCTTGCGCCACCGCCAGGTGTTGTCGGTGCCGATGAACATGACCTGGCCCATGCCGTACTGCTGGACGGCGACGACGGGCATCTTGCCGGAGCGGGTCGAGCGGGCGGGGGTGGGGTCGACGAGGAGGACCTCGGCGGCGGGCTTGGCGCGGGCGACGTTGGCGACCCAGTAGATCGGGGGGAGCAGCTTCCACTTGCGCTCGGAGTCGGCCTCGTCGACGCTGAGGCGGAGCATCGGGGCGCGCTTGCCGGCGGCGGTCAGCTCGAGGCGGATCGGCTTGTCGTTGACCTCTTCGCCGCCGGCGCCGAGATTCGCGCCGGTCGACACGCCCGCGTCGAGTTCGACGGGGAGCATCTTGTCCAGGACGGTGCGGCGGTAGGTCCAGGGGGCGTTCTTCTTGCCGGCGACGATGGCGAGGCCGCCGCCGAACTTGGCGACGAACTCCTCGATCGCGTCGCGCTGGGCGTCGGTCAGCTTGGTCGCGTCGACGTCGCCCAGGATGATCAGGTCGTACGCGTAGAGGTCCTTCTTATCTTCGGGGAACCGCTCGAGGTACGGGCTGTTGGGGGTGCGGGACAGGCCGGGGCTACCGTCGAGGAGGACGACCTTGGCGTCGACGCGGCGGTCGCGCGTCAGGAGCGCCATAAGGTACTTGAATTCCCAGCGGGGCTGCTGGTCAACGAGCAGCACCTTGATCTTCGAGTCGATCACGCGGAGGGACTGGCTGGACTCGTTGTCGTCCTTCGACAGCTCGGTCGTGTTGTCCGTCGGCTCGACGCTGGCGCGGAGCGTGTACTCGCCCTTGATGGTCGGGGCGAACTTCATCGAGACGGCGGGCTCGGCGTCGCCGTCAAAAGTGAGGTCCTTCTCATCGACCTTCTGCTCGCCGCCGGCCGAGTCGACCAGCTTGAGCGTGACCTTGGCGGACGTGACGCCCTGGGATTTGACGCGGACGGTGACCGGCACCTCGTCCTTCACGAACGAGACTTCGGGGGCGAAGATGTTGCCGACGATCAGGTTCTTGGGCTTCTCGATGCCGACGCCGTAGAAGAAGAGGGGGACCTTGGCTTCCTTGGCGAGCTGGGCGGCGGCGCGGGGGTCGGAGCCGGCGTTGTTGGCGCCGTCGCCGATCGTGAACACGCCGGCCATCGGCTGGCCGCGCTTGCGGGCGACGATCTGGCGGATGGCGTCGCCGAGCGAGGTCTGCTGGCCCTTGGGCTCGAGCTTGTCGACCCAGGCGAGGGCGGCGGCGCCGGTCGGCTGGGTGGCGGCGGCGTCTGCGCCGTCGGGGGTCTTGCGGTAGGAGGCGGCCGGGAGCTCCGCGACCGTGCTGTCGAACGTGAACGTGTCGATGTTGTAGTCTTTGGCGAGCCGGGAGATCAGGTTGATCTGCTCGCTCTTCAGCGCGGCCTTGTAGAGGTCGACGCGGGAGATCTTGTCGAGGCCGGGGGTCTGGGTGAGGGTCTGGTTCAGGCCCTTCGTGGGGTCGAGCACGCCCTTGGCGATGGCGGCGCGCTTGAGGTCGTCGGTGTCGGAGCGCGGGTCTTCGACCTTCATGCTGGTCGACGTGTCGATCAGGAGGACGAGCTCGCGGCGGATGCTGCTCTCGATCACGAACGACAGGACCGGGCGGAGCAACAGCGCCAGGATCAGGAGCAGGAAGATCGTGCGGAGCGTGGCGAGCGTGTACTTCTTGGCCGGGGAGACGTCCGGGGCGGCCTTGCGGTACATGAGGAAGACCATGACGCCGAGGACGACGGCGGCAAGGACGATCCACTCGGACGCGATGTCGCCGCGGAACTTGAGGCTCCCGTTGTCGATCCGGGAGACCTGTTCGGCGGGCACGCCGAGGAGTCTGAGGAAGAAGTCTTGCATAGGGAATTAACCACGAAGGGCACGAAGTACACGAAGCGGAGCGGAGGAAGGAACCGCAGACGAACGCGGATGTTTTGCGTCACTGCGCTAACTGCGTCATTCCCGACTCCCTGAATCCTTCTGATCCGCGTTCATCCGCGTTCGTCTGCGGTTCCGACTTTTCGTGCCTTTCGTGTCCTTCGTGGTTCATTTTGCTTTGCTGAATCGGTGCGCCAGGATGGTTTCGGCGGTGGCCAGGGCGAGGGCGATGAGGGCCAGGTACTTCCAGAATTCGGTGCCGACGCGTTTCTTGGTGAGGGTGTCGGTGAGGCTGGTGCCGCCGGACCACTTGGTGACGTCGGCGACCTTGCCGAGGTCGTCGACCTGCTGGTTCGCCAGCTCGTCGAGGCGGGACTCGTCGGCGTCGGGCTGGGCGGCGAAGACGAAGTTGACCGGCTCGTCGCCGCCGACCTTGACGGTGTAGGCGCCCGCGGTGGACGTCTCGTCGAAGGTGAGGAGCGGGAGGTTACCGGCGCGGCCGATCTCGCGGCGGTCGGCGACGGCCGCGTTCATCGTGTCGGTCCCGGGCTTGTAGACCAGGGCCTCGCGGCCGACCATGCGACCCTCGGCGCGCCAATTGAACCGCTCGCCGACCTTCACGTTGAGCCCCTCGTCCTGGCGGGAGACGATCGACCCGAGCGTGCGGCTCAGCAGCGGGATGAAGACGTGCGGGCGGGCGCCCAGGTCGTTCCAGGCGGTGTTGGCGGTGCTGGAGAAGAGGATGACGCGCCCGGCGCCCCAGGTGCGCTCCATCATGGCGGGACTGCCGTCCTGGTAGCGGAGGACGGTGCGCGGGCGGCCGATCTCGGTGCCGTCGGCGGCCATGGTCTTTTCGGGGGCGGCCTTCTCGTCGACGGTCGGCTTGAGGTCGACCTTGCGGAAGAAGTGGACGTTGAGTGTGCCGGCCTGAGCGTCGTTCCAGAGCGTGGCGATCGGGTGGTCGAAATTCTTATCTTGGAGGCTGAAGAACTGGTCGTCCTTGGCCGCGTCGCCGACCGAGTCGCCCAGGGCGGCGGGGAGGAACTGGTGCTTTTCGAGCAGGAGCGAGTTGTACGCCGTCTTGTTCACGGCCTCGCCGGGGAAGATGACGAGCCCGCCGCCGCGCTTGAGGTAGTCGGCGAAGGCGTTGGCGGTCTGCTCGGAGAAGTCCGGGACGTTGCAGAGGAAGACGGCGTCGTACTGGTCGAGCTTTGTGGTGTCGAGCTCGGTGGCGGCGATCGTGGTGACCTTGTTGTAGTGGCTCTCGACGTCGACGCGGGGGACGGGGAGGAGCGCGCCGCGGAGGTAGAACGAATCGGACTCGCGGCCACGGGACGGGTCGTTCTCGACGACCAGCACCTTGACCTGGGGCAGGGCGCGGACGGCGAGCGTGCGGACGTCGTCGGCGGGGAGGCGGTCGGCCTCGATGGTGGCGGTGACGGAATGCCCGCCCTCGGTCTTGAGCTTCGCCCAGAGGGGCACGCTGCGGCTGGCGCCCTTGGGGAGGGTGTCGATCGTGCCCTCGTCGCTGGGCGGGTCGCCGTCGACGCGGAGCTTGACGCGGACGTCCTTCTCGTCTTCGAGGCCGTAGTTGGTGACCTGGACCTCGAAATGGAGCGGGTGCCCGGCGACGCTCGGGCCGCTGACCAGGCGGAGGCCGGAGATGCCGACGTTGCGCGTCTGGGCGGCGCCGACGAGGACGACGTTGGGGTGGATGTCCTTGCGGACCTCTTCGAGCGAATTGCGGATGTCGTTGAACTTGCGCCACCCGAGGGCCTGGGCGTCGGTGATCAGGTAGATCTCGCGCTGGCCGGCACGCTTGTCCTTGAGGGCGTCGAGGGCCCGGCGGACGGCGGGGTAAAGGTCGGTGGCACGGTCGGAGGGCTTGGCCTCCTTGATGGTGTTCTTGGCGAGCTCGAGGTCGAACGTGGGCTCGGGGATCGGGCCGGTCGGGACGTAGTCGGACGCGAACAGGACGGCGACGCTGGACCCGGTGGGGAGGGACTCGATGGCCTGGACGGCGGCCTGCTTGGCCTCGTCGAAGCGGCTCTTGTTCCCGTCGCGGGCGGTCATGGAGTACGAGTTATCGAGGAGGAGGACGGCGGTGACCTTGGCCTGCCCGAACCACCCGCCCCCGCCGAAGGACTTGATCGTGGGCCGGGCGAGCGCGAGGCCGAGGAGCAGGAGGAGGAGGCAGCGGAGGATGAGGAGGAGGATGTCCTCGATCTGGACGCGGCGCTGGTTCTGCTCGACCGAGACGCGGAGGAACCGCATGGCCGCCCAGACGACGCGCTCGAACTTGCGCTTGTTGAGCAGGTGGATGATGATCGGGATCGAGACGGCGGCGGCGCCGAAGATCGCGAGTGCGGGGTTGAGGAACCACATGGGGGGTCGGTCCGTTGGTGATCTAGGGTCGGTCGTCGCGTAACGAGTAACGATTAATGCTTAAGGGGGCCTTGGTCTGCTTAAGCATTAATCGTTACTCGTTACGGGCTCTTACCTCGTGTGCGTCCTCAACCGGAACGCCAGGTATCCCGCGAGCATTTCGTGCAGCGGGTGGACGGTGTTGACGAGTTGGTAGTGGGTGTTCTGGCGCTCGCAGCCCTCGCGGATGCGCGTGCGGAAGGCCTCGACTTCCTTCATGTAGCTCTTGCGGATCTCGCGCGGGCGGGTCATCAGCTTTTCGGGGAGCTCGAGGCCGTCGAACTCGACCATGCCCTGGAAGGGGAACTCGAGCTCGTACGGGTCCATGACGTGGAAGACGACGACCTCGGAGCCGCCGAAGCGGATGTGCTGGATGCCGTCGAGGATCTTGGCCTCGTCGTCGAAGAGGTCGGAGATCAGGATGGTGATCCCCTTGCGCTTGATCTGGCCGGCGAGGTCGTGGAGGACCTGCCCGATGTTGGTCTGCCCGGTCGGGTTGAAGGCCGACAGGGTCTGCATGATGTTGTGGATGGACGCGAGGTTGCCGGTGCGGGGGATGTAGTTCCGCATGGACGTGTCGAACGTCCCGACGGCGACGGCGTCGCGCTGGTGGAGGATGAGGTAGGAGAGGCAGGCGGCGAGGGCCTTGGCGTACTGGAGCTTGGTGAGGGTGGCGCCGCCGGGGCGGCCGACCGAGCCGTACTTCATGGACTCCGAGCCGTCGAGGACGAGGTGGGCGACGTAGTTGGTCTCCTGCTCGTACTGCTTGAGGTAGTAGCGGTCGGTGCGGCCGAGGACCTTCCAGTCGAGGTGGCGGATGTCGTCGCCGGGGACGTACTCGCGGTGCTGGGTGAACTCGATCGCGAACCCGCGGAACGGCGACTTGTGCTCGCCGGCCATGTAGCCCTCGACGACGTACCGGGCGTGCATGCCCAGCGCCTCGGCGCGGTTGATGGTTTCGGGGTCGAGTAATCCGATCTGCTTAGCCATCGAAGTGGAACCACGAAGACACGAAGGCACGAAGAAGACGAATCAGCGGACGATTCGCTTGATGCCTTCCTTGAATACCGTCACATTGAAGTTGATCAGGATACCGAGCCGCTTGCCGGTTAGCTTTAGGTAGGTGAGCACTTGAGCGTCGTAGAGGGGGATCATTTTCTCCACGGCCTTGAGTTCCACGATCACGCAGTCGTCGACGAGCAAGTCGATCCGGAATCCGGATTCGAGGATTACGCCGTCGAAGTGCAGCGGGACTTCGACCTGCCGCTCGACCCGGAGGCCACGTTTACGAAGCAGGTGTGCGAGACACGTCTCGTACGCCGATTCCAGAATGCCCGGGCCGAAGTGCCGAAAGACCTGGTACGCCGCGTCGACGATTTCCGTCGCCACCCGCTCGGTCTCCGGCGGCAACGTGTCCCCGATCGGCATGCGCCTGGTTCTCCGGTCTTCTTCGCGCCTTCGTGCCTTCGTGGTTCAACCCGCTTTGCTCAACCGACCTTCGCGTTCTTCGGGACGGCCTCGATGATCTTGCGGGTGATGTCGTCCGACGTTACGCCTTCGGACTGGGCGGCGAAGTTCGGGATGATGCGGTGGCGGAAGACCGGGAGCGCGCCGGCGGCGACGTCGTCGACGCTGACGTGGAACTGGCCGTTGAGGATGGCGCGGGCCTTGGCCGCCAGGATCAGGTTCATGCTCGCGCGGGGGCCGGCGCCCCAGGTCAGCCACTTCTTGCAGAAGTCGAGCACGTCGGCGCCGCGCGGGCGGGTCGAGGCGACCAGCCGCTGGGCGTACGCGATCACGTGGTCGCTGACCGGCATCCGGCGGACCGTCTGCTGCAGGCGGAGGATGTCCTCGGTCGACAGCACCGGCTCGGGCTTGCCGACGTGGATGCCGGTGCCCATCTTCATGATCAGGCGTTCTTCCTCGGTCGACGGGTAGTCGACGTGGATCATGAACAGGAAGCGGTCGAGCTGGGCCTCGGGCAGCGGGTACGTGCCTTCCTGCTCGACGGGGTTCTGCGTGGCGAGCACGAAGAACGGGTCGGGGAGCTTGTAGTCCTGCCCGCCGACGGTGACCTTGCGCTCCTGCATGGCCTCGAGCATGGCGGCCTGCGTCTTGGGGGGCGTACGGTTGATTTCGTCGGCGAGGATGATGTTCGAGAAGATCGGGCCCTTAAGGAACTTGAAGGCCCGCTCGCCGGTGGACTGATCCTGGTAGATCACTTCCGTGCCGGTGATGTCCGAGGGCATCAGGTCCGGGGTGAACTGGATGCGCTTGAAGCCCAGGTGGAGGGTCTGGGCGAGCGTCGAGATCATGAGCGTCTTGGCGAGGCCCGGGACGCCGACGAGCAGCGCGTGGCTGCGCGTGAAGATCGAGATCAGGATCTGGTCGATGACCTCCTCCTGTCCGACGATGACCTTGGCCATCTCGCGCTTGATGTTCGCGTGGGCGGTCTTGAGGTGTTCGACCGCCTGGAGGTCGGCGTCTTCGATGCGGTGTTCCGGGGCCGTCGCAGTGCTCATGAGCACCCTTTCAATCTGGTTGAGGAATCCGGGGGGGGAAGTTCGAAACGGAATCGTACACGAAAGTGCGGACCGCGCGTCGGGCCCGCCCGCATTGGCTGCAGAATAATTCGCCAGAATAATTCGCCGTTGCCCGCGGGCACGTGGCTCGGGCAGTTGCGCGTCAGCGCGGGCCGCTCGCCCGCCGCCGCCTGCCGCTTGCCGCTTGCCGTACGCCCGACCTGCGCGCCCCGCGACGCGTAAACCCCGTGACGGTCGGCAATTCTCACCGGCCGGTAACGGGGCTCGCGCCGCGACTGTCACCTATACCGGAAGGCGTTCAGCGTGTTGAACCTTTGGCCGGTGCGCGGACAAAGTTCTTGAAGCGCGGACGGGCGGACTCACCGTTCGAGGCGGCGTCGGTCGGCCCAGTCGCGGACGGCGCGGGCGAGCTTGACGGCATCGGAGGCGTCCGGAACCGAGTTGAGAATCGCCGCGAGATATTCGACGCCCCCGACTTCTTCGAGGAAGCCGCGGCGCATCAGATTCTCACGGACGACCATCGCGTCGACCGGCAACCCGCGTTGGTAGATTTCGACGATGGCGTCGAAAATCAGCCGGTGATCTTCCTGGAACAGGTCGGCGCTGCGAACGATGGCGAGGATTTCGGCGAGTTGCGCCCGTGTCAGGACCAGGAGCATGGACCCGAGTAAGTGCATTTCCGCTTCGACGGAATTCGGCGGGAGGCGGTTCGGCATACGTGACCCTCTCCCCCGCAGGACGCGACTTCGTCGCGATCCGACTCCACAGGAGTCGGCGTGGGGAATTATCGTTCGATTCCCAGACCCTTGAGCCACTCGCGCGCGGCGGGAGACCCCGAGAGAGTCTTCCATAACCCCGCTGCCGGCGCGGCGGTTTCCTTTCCGGTTTCGAGCGACAGCGTGACCACGCCGCGCGCCGTCGGCACGCTGACGATCGTGCCGCTCACGACGGCGGGGCCCGTGACCATGCCGGCAGTCGGCGAGAACTTCCAGCGGAGCTTGGCGGTCGCGGCCTCCATGCCGATGACTTCGCGCGGGCCGGTGAAGACGACGAACTTCCCGCCGGAGCCGGCGGCGAGGCCGATCGCGGGCAGGTCGACGTTGTCGGCGAGGGTCCAGAGGCGCCGGCCGGTCGCGGCGTCGAGGCCGTAGACGGCGGTCGAGTCTTGCGGCATCGCGACGACCACGCCGCCGCCCGTGGGCCGGTCACAGACGACCGCCGTCGCGCGGTAGCGCGCGGACGACCGGCGGCTCTGGCGGGCTTCCCACTGTCGCAACGCGACGGGGTCGACCCGGCCGCGGACGATCGCCGGGGGCTCGAGCGGGTCGGCGTACGTGTGCACCCAGCGCACCTTGCCGTCGAACCGGTCGACGGCGATGACCGACCCCGCGCCGGGCGAGACGATCACAAGATCGCCCCACACTGCCGGCTCCGCCCACTCCGCCAGCTTCCATAGTGAAAGGTAACCGGCACGCTCGCCGCGGCCGATGCGGATCTCCGACTCGGCGATGTTCCCGAGGTTCGCCTGCCAGGCGGGGCGATCGGTCTGGGCGTCGACGGCCGACAGCGTCATCGCCGCCGTCGACTGGTTTACGCGCGCGACCCCGAGGACGTATACGAACCGGCCCGCAACGGTGGGAAGTCCGGTGTAGGACAGCTCACGGGCGCCGTCGGGCGAGTCGGTCGTCCAGAGGAGTCGGCCGTCGGCGCCGGCGTAGGCGCGGAGGTCGAAGGTGTCTTCGGTCCCGCGGCCGGGCTGCCGGACGACCACGACCGCGGGGCGGCCGAACGCGTCGAACTGCACGGCGGGTCGAAACAGCGGGCCCTGCGCGCGCTCCTGGGCGAAGCGGAACAGGCCGAACGCGTCGCCCGTCGCGGGGTTGTCGACGGACCAGACGACGTGGCCGTCGGCGGCGATGCGAAGCGTCCTGGCCCAAGATGTGACGATCGCCCCGCCCGCGCCGTCGGCGACGGGGAAGAACTTGGGGGCGGCGGCCTGGTCGGGGACGCCGTACCACCGCGCGTCGGCGGGCACTTCGCCGAGCGACGCCTTAGCGGGCGGCGCGTCGGCGAGGTCTCTCGGCGCGGCGAGCCATTCGCCCGCGTCGAGGCGCGCCCAGCGCTGGAGCGACCTTTCTCGCTCGTCGCCGAGCGATGCGCCGTGGCGGCGGGCGTTGTCGTAGAGCGCCCGGGCGGCGGAGACGTCGCCGAGGCGGGCGGCCAGGTCGCCGGCTTCGAGCAACGCCGCGCCGGCGGCGTGCGACAGCGGGAATCGCCGCGCGATCGCGTAGCCGTCCTCGGGCCTGGCGTCGGGATTCCGGCGGAGCCCGTCGAGCTGCTGGGCGGCGAGCTTGCCGTACTCGGCTTCGCAGGCCTTGCGCAGGCCGGCGCGATCGACCTCGGCGACGCCGTCGAACCATGATCGGATGGAAAGTTTGGTGACCGAGACCGCCCCACCCGTGCCGGCGGGTGATTTCGGGTCGCCGGCGGACGCGAGCGCGCCGCCGCGCGACTCGAGGACGGCGGCGAGGCGCTTGGCGGCAGTCTCGTAGTTCCTGGCGGCGAGCTCGCGGTCGATCACCTGGAGTTCGCTGGTCAGGTCGGGGGACTCGTCCGGCGGAGCGTAGGTGATGACGGCGCGCGCGGGGGCGGCGCAGACGAACAGCGCGAGAACGACGAGCGGGAGTTGTCGGAACGGGCTCACCGTTGTCAGTATGCGCGAGCCGGGCGATGGTGGCACGGGAAAAGCGGATGCGCGGTCTGCTCTTGGGTGCCATGGCCACGCGCCTGGCGGTTCTCGAAGAACTATGACCGGTCCGCGCGTGGCCATGGCACCCAGGTCAGCCCTCAACCGCTTGCCGCGCACATTTCCACTACGCACAAACCCGATTCCGCGCGCTCGCGCCCGGTGGGAGTGGGCCTAGGATGAGGTCCCTAATAGAGGAGACCGACTTGGAACCGCGCACCGACCGACCGAACGAATCCGCGTCCGAAACCGTTGGCGGCGCGGGGGCCGCGCAGCTCAGGCGGTCGATCCTCGTCGTCGACGACAACGAGACGGTCGCCAAGGCGCTACGCCTGATCCTGACGGACGCGGGGTTCGAGGTGGCCGCGTTCCAATCCGGCTTGGCGGCACTGCGCTACGTCGAGGGCGACCCGCCGGCGGCGGCGCTGATCGACATCCACCTGCCCGACATCAACGGCCTGGTTTTGACGCAGCGCCTACGCGAAATGCTCGGCCCCGACACCCCCCTGCTGGTGCTGTCAGGGGACACGTCGATGGAGACGCTCAACTCGCTCCCGCACGTGGGGGCGACGTACTTCTTTCCGAAGCCGCTGCAGACGAACCAGTTGATCGAGCGGTTGCGGGAGTGGGTGGGGTAGTCGCGGATTGCCGATTGCCCATTTCCGATTGCCGATTGAAAGGCCGGGGTGGTCGGCGCTGATTGGGCTCCGTCCCGCGACAAGTCGCTGGGCTCCCCTTTTTACTTCTCGCCAATCTCCCCGCGGACGTACTTCTCCACGAGTTCGACGTAGTGCGGCACCAGCCAGCGCATGTACTCGAGTTCCTTTTCCTTCACCGGGCGGACGATCTTGCCGGGGACGCCCATGACCATCATGCGGTCGGGGACGACCAGGCCCGGGGGCACGACACAGCCGGCGGCGACGAAGCACTCTTCGCCGAGCCTGGTCTGACTCAGGACGGTCGCGCCCATTCCGATGATCGAGCGGTTGCCGACGACGGCGCCGTGAACGATCGCGCCGTGCCCGATGGTGACGTCGTCGCCGATCACGTTGGGGACGCCGGTGTCGCAGTGGATGACGGCGCCGTCCTGGACGTTGGTTCGGCGGCCGATGGTGATCGGGGCAACGTCGCCGCGGATGACGGCGTTGAACCAGACGCTGGCCGACTCACCGAGCGTGACGTCGCCGGTGACGACGGCGTTGAACGCCTTGAAGTAGCCGGAAGGGCGGCGCGCGAAGAGGGACGTGGACATGACGGGACACGGTACGCTCGCGAAGGGCGGGTGCAAGGGACGACTAATTGAGGGAATTGCGCACTCGCGTGGCATTGGGGTTGCTCCCCAGTACGTCAACAGGAGACACCATGCCCGATCCGACGAACACCCTCGGCAATAACGACGACGTGAAAACGGCCCCGGAATCCGGCGACGTGCAGGAGGCGGGGCGGACGCGAGGGCAGGTCGTCGGCGAACACCCCGGCGACGTGTCCGAGAGCGAGGATTCGAACAAGACGAATCCCGACCCGTCCGGGCGGCTGCAGGAAGATTGTTCGAACGACCCGCACTACGCGTCGGGCCGGCACGAGGCGGCGCCGCGGGTGACGCAGGCAGAATAGTTTCCCCGGTTTTCGGGAGTACCGCGCGTCCAGCAGGGCCCGGCGTTCCCCGGCCGTCGACGACACGTTTTGGTCGTCATACGTGTCGGTCGGGAACGCCGGGCCCTGTCGTGTTGACGGGGTCAGTTCACCACGGAGTCCACGGGGAGCACGGAGGAGGAGAGAGCAGAAATGGATTGGATGACGGGAGGGGCACGGGTCAGTAGCTAGACCAGTTGGTCGAGGCCACTGAGGCCGATGACCTCGTGGGAGAAGAAGGGCTCGGCGTAGGCGGTGCCGATCCGGCCGCCGAAGTAGCCGTTTAGCGTGCGGATCATGGCGCTGACGTCGCCCGCGGCGTTCCGAGTGAACTGCGACGCGTAGGCGGTGATCGACGCCATCTTGGTCTCCATCTCGGCCGAGACGTCGATGCAGAACGTGGGGGCGAAGTTCATGCGCAGGTGGGTGCAGAAGTAGTAGATGATGCGCTTGGGGTGGAAGGGCTCGCCGGGGATGGCGCTCTTCGACAGTTTGGCGTCGAACCGGGCGTCTTCGCCGATGCGGGTGACGGCGACGTGGTCCGGGTGAGCGTCGACCGGGTAGGGCAGAAAGATGACGTCCGGGCGGTGCACGCGGTAGAGGGCGGCCATCGCGTGGCGCGACTCGAGGCTGTGGACGACCTCACGGTTCTTGAGGCCGAGCAGCGTGCGTTCGACGCCGAGGATCTTGGCGGCGGCGGCGGCCTCCTTAGCGCGGATCTCGACCGAGCCGAACGGCGTGGGCTCGCCGTTCGTGGCGTCGATCAGGTGGACTCTGTGGCCCTGCTTGGCGAGGCGGGCGATCGTGCCGCCCATGCCGAGTTCCTGGTCATCCGGGTGGGGGCCGACGACGACGATCGATGCCATGAGCGGTTTCCGGTGGTGGGGCGGGGATGCTTCGGGTCACGCGCGTGACGAACCCCGGACGATAGACCGCTCGAACGGGCGCGACAAGTTCCGCGCCGGCGCGCTCGCCTGCGGGCTCGCTTAAAGCTCGTCCTCCGGGTCGCGGCTAAACGGGATTCGTCCTCGTCACCCCACCTGGTCCGTCCACACGGTGAACTTCTCGAGCGTCGCGACGCCGAACGCCGTGGTCAGGGCGACGTCGACGGCGTCGCGGCCGCGGGCCATGAGCACCCGGCCGATGCGGGGCTTGTTGTGGCGAGCGTCCATCGTCCACCACTGGCCGCCGAGGTAGACCTCGAACCACGCGCTGAAATCCATCGGGCTGGGCACGCCCGGCACGCCGATGTCGCCGAGGTAGCCGGTCGCGTAGCGGGCGGGGATGTTGAGGGCGCGGCAGAAGGTGATCGCCAGGTGCATGAAGTCGCGGCAGACGCCCTGACGCTCCTTGTAGACCTCGGCGGCGGTGCGGGTGTTGCGCGCGAAGGGGTAGCCGAAGGTGACGTTGGCGTGGACCCAGTCGCAGACGGCCTGGGCGCGGCCCCAGCCGGGGGCGGCGCCGGAGAAGAGCTGCCAGGCGGTGTCCTTGAGGAGGTCGACCTCGCAGTAGCGGCTGGGGAGGAGGAACTGCAGGACCTCGTTGGGGAGCTCGTCGATCAAGTGCTGGCGGGCGTCCCATCCCGCGCGGTCGGGCTGGCCGTCGTCGTAGACGGTGGCATCATTGCAGAGGCGGAGCTTGCCGGGCTGGGCGGTGATGCGGCCGCAGGCGTTGCCGAACGTGTCGACGTAGGGCGTCATCGGAACCCACGGCTCGACCCGGAGGGCCTCGGCCGCCCGCAGCGAGCCGAAGCGCGACGGGTGGACGCTGAGCATCAGGATCATCGGCGTGGGAGCGGGAAGATCGAAAACGACGTCGTAACCGATTCGAATGAGCATGCGCTCCGGGAGTGGTGGGCGGGCGGGTTACGGCTCACATTATCCGCCCGGCGACCTGGCCACAACCCGGGATCATCCGGCGCAAACGCAAAAACCCACGGACGAGTCCGTGGGTTTCGCTTTGATCGTGATTGGTGGAGTCAGTTACTGGGCCGCGCCGTCCGTCTTTTCCGCGACCATCGTCTCCTTGGCGACGACGGCGGCGCGGACGGCCTTGGTCCAGATCTCGTACCCCTTGGGGTTCATGTGGAGCTTGTCGGTCTTGTAGATGTCCTCGCGGGGCTTGCCGTCGGCCGTCAGCATGCCTTCCCAGATCGGGACAAAGGTCAGGCGCTTGGCGTCCGCGGCGCAGGTGGCTTGGATCAGCTTGTTGGCCTCGACGGCCTTGGGCCAGAGCGACCACCGCTTGATGCTCGGCTTGATCGACAGGACGTAGATGCGCGTATCGGGCAGCGACTTGTGGACGGTGGCGCAGAAGCGCTGGAACGAATCGTGGACTTGGGCGGGGGTCATGCCGGCGCCGATGTCGTTGTCGCCCTCGTACAGGACGACGGCCTTCGGGCGGTAGCGGACGACGACGCGCTCCGCGTAGTGGGCGGCGTCGTTCATGTTGCTCCCGCCGAACCCGCGGGGGATGACCGGGAGCGGGGCGAGGTCTTTGACGATCGTGGGGTGCCAGCCGACCATGCTGGACGAGCCGATGCAGACGACGCCGCCAGGGGGGGGCGTGCCGGCGGTCTTGTCCTTGGCCTCGAAGGCGAGGATCGACTTTTCGAAGCGGGCGGGGTCGGCGTACTTCTTGAGGCCGCTGGCGTCAGTCCCGCCGAGCTTGCTGACCGCCTGGATCGCGCCCGCCGCGGGAGAGGACGGCTTGTCCTGGGCCCACGCCGAGACCGAAGCGCACAACCCGACCGCCGCCACCAGCTTCGTCAACCGATTCATCACAGAGGGGATCTCCGAGGGATGCAAGGGACGTGATTGGTACGGCCTTTTGTACTGCGGGTTCCAAATAGTGTTGATTTCAGCGGTTTTACGGGACGCGAGGCGCATCCGGGTCACCAGCCAGCCAGTCGCACCAGGTGCCCAAGTCCAGCCGCCATCGCGAGTTCCGCGTACGCCCGCGTCGCCTGCAGCGCCATGGCCCCTTCAGGCCAATGGGGATTCACCCAACACGCCGTGGCAATGGCTTCGCCCGAACTGCCTTCGTGAGAGTAGCTGGCGCCGTCGTACGTCCGTCGCGTGCAATCGCCGAGCGGTGAGACCAGACGGGCGAACATTTCCCACGACTCGAACAGCATCGGGGCGACCGAATACGGGACCGCACCGCGTTCACGGACGAGATGATCCCCATCGTCCCCACCGAGGTTGACGCCCTCGTCGTGATACCACCGTTTGGGTCCAGCGACCTCGACCGAAAGGTGCGAGGGAAGGAAGAGCGCGGTGATGAAACGCACCGGCTCAAAGGTGACTCGCGCCTCGAGACGACCACCGCCGATGGCTCGGGCCGCGCGCACTTCCTGATCGAGCGGCGGTGGACGCCACAGGCGGCGTTTATGATGGAATGCTCAGCCTCCACGCGCTCTCCTATCCGCGGCGGCGCCCGCCCCGCACCGGCCGCTCTTCGAACGTCACCGACATCCGCAGCTCGCGCGCCAGGCGCTTGGCGAGCGTCGTGGAGAGTTGGTCGGCGTTGTCGAAGTCGGCGGCGCGCTCCAGGCGGGACCAGAACGCCACCGCGTAGCTGGTGAACTGCTCGGCGGCGAAGGCGCCGCCGGCCATCGGGGTCGCCAGGCGCGACACGTCGCCGGCGAAGCCGATCGGCAGGTTGGCGCACGCGTCGGAGTAGGCCGCGACGTCGCGGACGATCAGGGCGGCCAGCGGGGCGTAGCGCGCCCGCACGCGCTCCCACCGCGCCAGCGCGTCGTCGTTGTCGGTCGGGTAACCGGCGACGGCGCCGGCGGTGGCATCCCGGTACGCCGTCAGCAGCGACGAGAGGACGGCCGGCTCGATCGCCCAGTCGGCCCACCGCGCCAGGGCGCCGACCCGCGTCAGCGCGCCTTCCAGTAGTGCGGCGTCCCTGAGCGCGGCCCAGAGCGCCAGCGCGGTGTCGAGCTTTGCGGTCCGGGCCTTGTCCAGCTCGATGCTGCCGCCGATCAGCGTGCCGGCCAGGTCGACGACGGTCGCCTTCCACTTGGCGTCCAGCGCGTCGAGCTTCCCGCCGCCCCACGTCGCGAGCACGCCCGCGGGGACGTCTGCCGGGTTGCGGGCGGTGAGCTTCCGCGCGTAATCGGCCAGCTCGCGGACGGCGCTCAGGTACTTGTCGGCGTCGTTGCGGGTGGGTGATTTTATCGTCTGGGCGCTGGCCAGCGCGGACGTCGCGATCTTCCGCTCGATCGCGCCGGCGGGGCGCACCTTGAAGGCGTTGATCACGTCCATCGACGGCCCGGCGGAGGCGACGTCGGCCGACACCTTGGCGAGGCGCTCCAAATCGGTGACCTGCTGGTCGAGGTCCGCCGGGCTGGTGCCCGAACCGACCTTGCCGGCGCTAACGAGGAATGCGGCGCGGGCGGTGTTGAACTGCCCGACGAGGTCGTCGTAAGCGCGCTTGGTCGTCGGCATGACGGCGGCGGCATCCCGCGGGGTCGTGTCCCACCGGGCGCAGATTTCGAAGTAGCGCTCGATCGTCGAGAGCAGCTTCATGCCGGGCTCGCCGCTGGCCTGGGCCCACGCGAGCGCGGGGGCGAGCTGCCGCATCTGCTGGGGCGAGAGCGGCATCCGGCCGATGCGCCCGAGGACGTCGCGGTACTGGGCCAGCGCGTCGACCCGGGCCTTGCCCGCGTCGCGCGTCCGCGGGTCCTGGTAAAGCACCAGGCCCTCGGCGAGCTGCGCCTCGATCTGCTGGCGGGCCTCGACGCCGACGGCCGTGTTCGCCTGCAGACCCTTGGCGAGCGACACGGACTGGGCCAGCAGATTCGCGAGCGGCCCGCCCTCCTTCTCCTGCGCCGCGGCCTGTGCCAGCGCGAGCAGCTGCGCGCGGAGCGGGATCGAGACCGCCGCGAGCCGCTGCACCTGGCCGGTCAGCTCGGCGACGGTGCCGGGGCCGTCCTTCGGGCCCGCGCCTTCGACCACGCGCGGCGGGCGCATGTGGACCAGCGAGCGCTCGGCGACCGGCGTCGCGTTCACGACGTTCACTACCGCGATCGCGAGTTGCCGGCAGAAATCGTCGAGCTCTTTGCCGGCGGACTTGATACCGCCAACGGCGTAGCTCAG
>Ga0196963_10001282_pt1 | contig 17619 bp, 16 predicted proteins | sample S1_5metaG_FD_148600 | JGI IMG/M metagenome (GOLD analysis project Ga0196963, IMG submission 148600) | Soil microbial communities from Anza Borrego desert, Southern California, United States - S1_5 | ecosystem: Environmental > Terrestrial > Soil > Desert | place: USA: California | collected... | reverse complement strand
GGGGAAGGCGCACAGGCGGCGCTGCTTCAGCGCTTCCAGTGTGGCCCAGCCGGGCCGCAGCGGCATCCCCGCCAGCTCGCGGTCGACCGCCATCACGATGTCCGGCGGGTGGCGCACCACCCACTCGGGGTTCAGGCGCGGGAAGGGGCCCAGGGTGGCCGGCACCGCGTTTGCCAGGCCCAGGCGCTTCAGTGTTTCGCCGATGAAGGAGGCCTCGCCGGCGGCGTAGCCGGAGCTGTCGACCTCGAAGTAGACGCGGCGGCCGCGCCAGGCCGGTGGCACGCGGGCCGCCGCGGCGTCGATCTCGCGCTGCAGGCGCTGCCACAGCGGCGCGGCGCTGCCCGGCAGCTCGAGCATCCGCTCCAGCTCGTGCAAGGCGCGGCGCACGTCATCGTGCGTCTCGGCGCGGAGCAGCTCGACCCGCAGGCCCAGCGCCCGCAGGCGGTCGGTGGCGCGGCTGGATGGCGCGGCCAGCACGAGATCCGGTTTCAACGCCACGATGCGCTCGATCGCCGGGTCGTCCAGGCCGCCCAGCGCGGGCAGTGACTTCACCGATTCGGGCCAGTTCGAATAGCGGTCGACGCCGACCAGGCGCGCGCAGGCGCCGAGCGCGCAGACGCTCTCGGTCAGCGAGGGCAGCAGCGAGACGATGCGCTGCGGCGGCGCGGCGGCGGCGCCGGTCGTGGCGAGCAGCAGTGCCGCGCTGGCCACGAGCAGGCGTCGCCGCGCGCGTGCCATCACGCCTCCCGCGCCGGCGGTAGCTGCAGCGCGCGGCCCGCCACCATCAGCGTCACCGGTTCGCAGGCCGCGGCCAGGCGCTGGTGCAAGGTGCCCAGCGCATCGACGAAGTGGCGCGCCTCGGCGCTCATCGGCGAGACGCCGAAGCCAATCTCGTTGGACACCAGCACCACCGGCCCGCGGCAGCCGCGCAGCGCGTCGAGCAACTCGTCGGCCAAGGCGTCCAGCGCCGGCGCACCGAGCGCCGGGCCTTCCAGCGGCAGCAGCAGGTTGGTCAGCCACAGCGTCAGGCAATCGACGATCAGCAGCCGGTGCGCGTCGCCGTGCGCGCGCAGCACCGGGGCCAGCGCGCGGGGTTCTTCCAGCGTGCACAGGCCCGGCACGCGGCGGGCGCGGTCGAGCCGATGACGTGCGATGCGGGCGGCCATCTCAGGGTCGCCGGCGATCGCGGTGGCGATCAGCAGCGCTTCGCGGCCGGGCGTCGCGAGCCAGGCCGCGGCGCGTGATTCGGCGGCGCGCGACTTGCCGCTCTTCTGCCCGCCCAGGATCAGCTCAAGAGGCATGGCCGCGTCTTTGGCGTGTCAGTGGCCCGGCCAATCCCAGCGCACGCCGATCCAGGCCTGGCGCCCCAGGGCCTGGTAATCACGGGCGGGCTCGATGTCGCGGTCGGTCGCGTTCAGCAGCTTGGCCTCCAGCTGCCACTGCGGCGAGAAGCGCCAGCGGGCGCGCAGGTCGACCGTGGTGTAGGCCGCCAGCTCCTTGCCCAGGTCCGGTCGCGCCCCGAGGTTCAGCACCGACATTCCCACCAGCCAGGCGCCGGCGTCGTAGTCGATCGACAGCGTGGCCTGGTGCGCGGCGCGGCGGGTCAGGCGCCGGCCGGTGTCCGTGTCCCTCGCTTCGAGGAAGTCGACCGCCGCACGGCTGCGCCAGGCGCCGGACTGCAGGCCGCCGTTGAGGCTCAGTCCCTGCAGCCGCGCGCGGCCGATGTTGGCGGCGCAGCCGTAGTCGAACGCCGTGCCTGGCGGGCAGTGGCTGCGGTCCGGCTCGTAGGCGATCAGGTCGCGCGCGCGGTTGCGGAATGCGGTGGCCGAGAAGTCGCCATGGGCGAAGCGGCCGTCGATGCCGAACTCGATGCTCTTCGAGCGCTCGGGCCGGATCGTCGGCACGCCGTAGCCGGGATAGAACAGCTCGTTGAAACTGGGCGCCCGGAAGGACTGGCCGGCCAGCGCACGCAGGCGCCAGCCGCCGCCGAGCGCATAGGCCAGGCCAAGGCGGCCGGTGTCCACCTCGTCGAAGACGGAGTTGTCGTCGTGCCGGAAGTCGGCCTGGACGCTGAGGCCGTTGAAGTTGCCGGCGTAGGCCAGCACCAGCGCGTCGTTGTCGCGTTCACCGTCGTAGCCGGTGGTCTTCACCTCTTCGCGCAGGCCTTCGTAGGCCAGCGTGACCTGGTGTCCCACCACGGGGCGCCAGGTGGCCTGGGCGTCGAGTTGGCGGCGCTGCGTGCGGTAGTGGTCGAGCGTCCGGGCGCCGGTACTGGAGTCGCTTTCCTGCGTCGAGGCGCGCAGCAGCGTGGACCAGCCGGCGGACCAGTCGGCGCGCCAGTCCAGCGCGGCGCTGTGGTTGTCGAGGCGGTTGCGGAAGTCGGGCGTGGCGTCCTGCGTGAAGTCCGGCAGGTACTCGCTGGCGTCGTACTGCGCGTGCAGGCGGCTTTGCAGCGCTGTCACGCCCAGGCGGTGGCCCTTGGCGGGCTGCCAGCCGACACGCGCCTGCGCCGATGTGCGGCGCGCGCCGTCGTGGTCGGGGTTGTAGTTGCCAAAGCGGTCGCCGGGCCGCAGTGTCGAGACGCCTTCGAGTCGCTCGTGCGAGACGCCGGCCGCGACGTCGACGGCGCCGAACCTCGCGTCGGCGTGGACCGAGCCTTCACGCGCGCCATAGCCGCCGGCCGCCAAGCGGGCGCTGGCGCGGGGCGCGCCTTCGCCGCGGCGGGTAAAGACCTGCACCACGCCGCCGGAGCCGTCGGCGCCGTAGAGGCTGGAGGCGGGGCCACGCAGCACCTCGATGCGTTCGATCGAGGCCAGGCTGAGCGCTTCGAATTCCGCCTGGCCCAGCGTGGCCGAGCCGACGCGCACGCCGTCGATCAGCAGCAGCACGTTGCCCGAGCCGGCACCGCGGATCAGCACGCCGGCGCTGGCGCCGGGCCCGCCAGTGCGGGACAGCTGCACGCCGGCTTCGCGGCGCAGCAGGTCTTCGACCGAGTCGGCGGTGGAGGACGCAATGCGCTCGGGATCGATGACGACGACGTCGGCGGCCACGCGGGCCGCTGGAAGCGGTTCGCGCGCGCCGATGACGACGACGGGTTCGGGCTTGGCAGTGGGCTGGGCGGCAGCCAGCGCGGGCAGGCAGAGCAGGGTGGTGCAGGCCAGGGCCAGGCCGTGCAGGCGGGGGCGCGGCGCGGCGGCACGGCGCATCGGGAATCGATCGGGCATGGGAGGAACAGCGGACAGTGGTCGTGCCGGCCTGCGACCCCGCAGGTTGGCACCGAACGGCGCGCCGTGATGAGCGGCACGCCACCTCGTTGGCCGGTATCCGGGCTGGCGGAGGCAGCCCATGTGCCCTTCCCAGGCGCATCGCGCACCCAGTGGGATTTCGACATGAGCGGAGGGTGGGACCCTCGTCCGCTTACCGTTGCGGGGGCAGCTCAGGTTGGGGTTGCGCCGCGAGGCGCAGGCCCCTCCTGATTCCCGTTGAACTGCGGCCGCCGGGAACGGCGGCCGCGAGCACCAACGGCGGGCATCATACCGTTGGTAACGGCCGGCCCTGGGCCATGCCCAGGCGGTACGCGTCGCACCAGGGGCTGACGGCGCAGATGCCGCACTTGGGGCTGCGCGCCACGCAGACGTAGCGGCCGTGCAGGATCAGCCAGTGGTGGGCTTCGACGCGGTACGCCGCCGGCACGCGCTTTTCCAGCTGCAGCTCCACCTGCAGCGGGTTCTTGCCCGGGGCCAGGCCGGTGCGGTTGCTAACCCTGAAGATGTGCGTATCCACCGCCATCGTCGGCTGGCCGAAGGCCACGTTCAGGACCACGTTGGCGGTCTTGCGGCCAACGCCGGGCAGGGCTTCCAGCGCCTCGCGGCTGCGCGGCACCTGACCGCCGTGCTGCTCGACGAGGATGCGGCAGGTCTCGATCAGGTGCTTGGCCTTGTTGCGGTAGAGGCCGATGGTCCGGATGTACTCGCTCAAGCCCTCGACGCCCAGCGCGAGGATCTTCGCCGGCGTGTTGGCCACCGGAAAGAGCCGCCGCGTGGCCTTGTTGACCCCGACGTCGGTGGCCTGCGCCGACAGCAACACCGCGGCCAGCAGCTCGAAGACGCTGGTGTACTCCAGTTCGCTCGCCGGCTGCGGGTTGGCAGCGGCCAGGGTGGCGAAGAAGGGTTCGATGTCGGCGGTCTTCATCGGCTCTGGGGCTTGAAGCGGGCGGCAAGCAGCGGTTGGACCTGGATCGCGATGATGCAGGCGAGGATCAGCGCGGCGCCGGCCAAGCCCGAGGCGCCCAGCCGGTCACCCATGAACAGCGCGCCGAAGAAGGCGGCGAAGACCGTCTCGGACGACAGGATGATCGCGGCATCCGCCGGGTGCGCATGGCGCTGGCCCACCACCTGCAGCGTGAAGCCGATGCCCACCGAGACGATGCCGGTGTAGAGGATCGCGCCGGCGGCGGTGCGCAGGCCGTCGGCCGTGATCGGCTCGGTGAACGCGCCGATGGCGCCGCTGAGCAGCGCGCAGACGAAGAACTGCCCGCAAGCCAGCGTGTAGGCGCCACGCAGCCGGTTGGCGATGCGGCCGACCAGCAGCACGTGCAGCGCCCAGGGCAGCGTGCTGGCCAGTACCCACAGGTCGCCCGTCGACAGCTGCTGCAACGACGCGCCGGTCATCAGCCAGGTGCCCGCCAGGCAGCCGATCGACGCCGGCCAGACGCTCCAGTGCGGCAGCTGGCGCTGCACCATCCAGGCCAGCAGCGGCACCAGCGGCACGTACAGCGCCGTCAGAAAGCCGGCGTTGGTGACGGTGGTGGTCACCAGGCCGATCTGCTGCAGCACGACGCCGGTGCACAGCAGCAGGCCGAGCAACCCGATCCACGCCGCATCGGCCCGGCCGCGGCGGTGGCCCTCGGCGCGCAGCTGGCGGCTTTCACGCCAAGCGAGCGGCAGAACGACCAGCGCGCCGAGCAGGAAGCGCACGCCGGTGAAGGCGAAGGGCCCCACGCCCGCCATGCCCAGCGCCTGGCCGACGAAGGCCGAGCCCCAGATCAGCGCGGCCAGCAACAACAGCGCGCCCGATTGGGCGCGGCTCAAGCCCCCGGCCGGCACGCCAGGCAGGGCGTTGGCGACGGCGCTCACGCGGCGCCCTCGGGGCCGCGGCGGGCTTTTGCGCGAGCCAGCGCCGCCTCGATCACCGCGCGCTTGGCGGCCAGCGCGTCGGCATCCGCCAGCCGGCTGTGCGAGGCCAGGTCAGCCAGCTTGGCCGCGGCCTTGGCCGCCAGGCGTTCGTCGTTTTCCCTCTTATCGCGTTGCACGCGCAGTTGGTGGAAGGCATAGCGCTCACGCGCCGTCGCGGCCTGGGCGTCGGACCAGGCGGCCCAGCCGGTGGGTGCGGGATCGGGCGTGCCGGGCGCGGGCTCCATCGTGATGCAGTCGACGGGACACACGGGAATGCACAGCTCGCAGCCGGTGCACAGTTCGGGGATCACGGTGTGCATCAGCTTCGGGGCGCCGACAATGCAGTCGACCGGACAGGCCTTGATGCACAGCGTGCAGCCGATGCACCAGGCCTCGTCGATCAGTGCCAGCTTCAGCGGGCCTTCGGCGCCGCAAGCGGGGTCGAGCGGCAGCGGCGGCTGGCCGGTGAGGGCGGCCAGCCGCGCGACGCCTTCCGCGCCGCCGGGCGGGCAGCGGTTGATCGCCGCCTCGCCATCCGCGATCGCCTGCGCATAGCGGCGGCAGTCCGGGTAGCCGCAGCGCGTGCACTGAGTCTGCGGCAACGCGGCGTCGAGGCGGTCGGCGAGCGAAAGCGGAACGGCCCCGTGCGGGGCCGTGTCGAGGCGGGCGGAGGTCACCCGCGGATTATCGGCGGCGGCCGGCGCGGCCGACGGGCGCTGCGCGCAGCGGTCGCACGCCCCGTCAGGCCTTGCGGCCGTTGCGCTTCGCGGCGGGCTTGGCCGTGTCGGCCTTGCCGGCGCCGAGCAGCTGGTCCGGTTCGTTGAAGCGCGCGATGAAGGCCTTGATCTCCGGATACACCTTCTCGCGCCAGCGGCGGCCGGAGAAGATGCCGTAATGGCCCGCGCCTTCCACGTCGTAGTGGAACTGCCGCGTCTTCGGGATGCCGGTGCACAGCTCGTGCGCGGCCTTGGTCTGGCCGGCGCCGGAGATGTCGTCCAGCTCGCCTTCGACCGTCAGCAACGCGCTGGTGGTGATGTCCTGCGGACGCACGAGGGTGCCGCCGACGTTCCAGGTGCCGTTGACCAGCGCGAAGTCCTGGAACACGGTCTTGATCGTGTCGAGGTAGTACTCGGCCGGCATGTCGAGCACGGCGTTGTACTCGTCGTAGAACTGGCGGTGCGATTCGGCCGAATCGTCGTCGCCGCGAACCAGGTCCAGGAAGTAGTCGTAGTGCGAACTCAGGTGCCGGTCCGGGTTCATTGCGACGAAGCCGGTGTGCTGCAGGAAGCCAGGGTAGACGCGGCGGCCGGCCCCGGGGAAGTTCGGCGGCACGCGGTAGATCACGTTGTGCTCGAACCAGCTGTAGCTCTTGTTCATCGCCAGGTTGTTGACGGCGGTGGGCGAGCGGCGGGCGTCGATCGGGCCGCCCATCATCGTCAGCGTGCGTGGCGTGAACTCGCCGTGGGTGGCCATCAGGGACACCGCCGCCAGCACCGGCACCGTCGGCTGGCACACCGAGATCACGTTCACCTCGGTGCCGACGTGCCGGATGAATTCCTGCACGTAGGCGATGTAGTCGTCGAGGTGGAACGGGCCTTCTTCGACCGGTACGTTGCGGGCGTCGGTCCAATCGGTGATGTAGACCTTGTGGTCGTGCAGCAGCATCTTCACCGTGTCGCGCAGCAACGTGGAGTGGTGTCCGGACAGCGGTGCGACGACCAGCACGGTGGGCTGCGTCTTCATGGCCTCCAGCACCGGCGCGTTGTCGGTGAAGCGCTTGAAGCGGAGAAGGCGGCAGAAGGGCTTGCTGACAGCCACCTGCTCCTGCACCGCCACTTCGACGCCGTCGACCGTGGCGCTGCGGATGTCGAATTCCGGTTTTTCGTATTCCTTGGCCAGGCGGTGCATCAGGTCCAGGCCGGCCGAGATGCGGTGCGCCATCGGCGTGTGCGTGAAAGGCGACAGCGGGTGGTTGTACAGCTTCGACGAGGCGCTGGCGAACTCGGAAAAGGGCGCGAGCAGTGCGCGTTGGGTCTCATACAGCTGGTAGAGCATGTCGAAGCGACTCCTGGATCAGGCTTGATTTGCTGCGGTGCAGCAACGGGGCGATGGTAGCGCCATCATGGTGAGGCTGCACCTCCTTTGGCGATTCCGGAAAAACACGTAACTTTGAACGTCAGATTGCCCTGCCGGGGCCGGCCGATCCGTCGTCGGTGTCCGAAGCGATGCATCTGCCACGAAAAAGCCCGGCGCTCGGCCGGGCTGATTCAGAGCAAAGTGCAGGCCTTGGAGGGCGCTAGAGGACCTTGGCGATCGAGGCCACGACGTAGTCGATGTTCTTCGTATTCAGCGCTGCGACGCAGATGCGGCCGGAATCGACGCCATACACGCCGAACTCGCTGCGCAAGCGCTGCATTTGCGCGGCCGACAGGCCGGAGTAGCTGAACATGCCGCGCTGCGCGGTGACGAAGCCGAAGTCCTGCTTCACGCCGGCCGCGAGCAGCTTCTCCACCAGCAGCGTGCGCATCTGCTTGATGCGCACCCGCATGCCGGCCAGCTCTTCTTCCCACTGTTGCCGCAAGGCCGGCGTGTCCAACACCGTCGCCACCACCTGGGCGCCGTGCGTCGGCGGATTGGAATAGTTGGTGCGGATCACGATCTTCAACTGCGACAGCACGCGCTGGGCTTCGTCCTTGCTCTCGCAGACCACGCTCAGCGCACCGACGCGCTCGCCGTACAGCGAGAAGCTCTTGGAGAACGAGGTGGACACGAAGAAGTCCATGCCCGAGGCCACGAACTGCCGCACGGCCGCGCCGTCCTCGGCGATGCCTTCGCCGAAGCCCTGGTACGCCATGTCGAGGAAAGGCACCAGCTGGCGCGCCTTGACCGCCTCGACCACTTGCGTCCACTGCGCCGGCGTGATGTCGTAGCCGGTGGGGTTGTGGCAGCAGGCATGCAGCACGACGATGGTGCCGGCGGGCGCGGCGTTCAGCGCGGCCAGCATGGCGTCGAAGCGGACGCCGCGCCGGTCGGCGTCGTAGTAAGGGTAGCTCTCGACCGGGAAGCCGGCGTTGGTGAACAGCGCGCGGTGGTTTTCCCAGCTTGGGTCGCTGATCAGCACCTTGGCGCTGGGGTTCAGCTTCTTCAGGAAGTCCGCGCCCAGCTTCAGCCCGCCGGTGCCGCCCAGGGCCTGCACGGTGGCGACGCGACCGGCTTGCAGCAGCTCGCTGCCGGCGCCGAACACCAGGCCCTGCACGGCCTTGTCGTAGGCGGCGATGCCGTCGATCGGCAGGTAGCCGCGGGGCTTGTGCGCCTCGACCAGCTGTGCCTCGGCAGCCTGCACGCACTTCAGCAGCGGCAGCTTGCCGTTGTCGTCGAAGTACACGCCGACGCCCAGGTTCACCTTGGCGGGGTTGGTGTCGGCATTGAATTGCTCGTTCAGGCCCAGGATCGGGTCGCGCGGGGCCAGTTCGACGGCGGCAAACAGCGTCATTCTCGGAAGCTTCCTGTCAGAAGGGTGTCAGCAGCCTGGCGGGGGCGAAGGGGGTGAGGCTGCGGGCCTGCGGGTTGCTGCGCTACGCTGTCGATTCACCGCGCGGCGCGGCCACGGCCGCCAAGCCCGCGAATTCTAGACAGTTCAGGGATTACCCGATGACCGACCTCGCCGAAATCGAATCGACGGCGCCGCCGCACGGCGAACTCGTCAGCTTTCCCGACTCGCCGTTCCAGCTCTTCCAGCCCTATGCCCCGGCAGGTGACCAGCCGACGGCGATCGCCAAGCTGGTGGAGGGCATCAACGACGGCCTGGCCTACCAGACGCTGCTGGGCGTGACCGGGTCGGGCAAGACCTTCACGATGGCCAACGTCATCGCGCGCCTGGGACGGCCGGCGATCGTCTTCGCGCCGAACAAGACGCTGGCCGCGCAGCTGTACAGCGAGTTCCGCGAGTTCTTCCCGAAGAATGCGGTCGAGTACTTCGTCAGCTACTACGATTACTACCAGCCCGAGGCCTACGTGCCGCAGCGGGACCTGTTCATCGAGAAGGACTCGTCGATCAACGAGCACATCGAGCAGATGCGGCTGTCGGCCACCAAGAGCGTTCTGGAGCGGCGCGACACCGTGATCGTCGCCACCGTCAGCGCGATCTACGGCATCGGCAAGCCGGAGGACTATTCGGAGATGCGCTTCATCGTGCGCAGCGGCGACAAGATCGGCCAGCGCGACGTCATCGCGCAGCTGATCCGCATGCAGTACACGCGCAACGAGGCGGACTTCTCGCGCGGCACCTTCCGCGTACGCGGCGACACGATCGACGTCTTCCCGGCGGAGCACTCCGAGCTCGCGGTCCGCATCGAGCTGTTCGACGACGAGATCGAGACCTTGTCGCTGCTGGACCCGCTGACCGGCCGCATCCGCCAGAAGGTGCCGCGCTTCGTGATCTACCCGTCCAGCCACTACGTGACGCCGCGCGACCGCGTGCTGGTGGCCATCGAGACCATCAAGTCCGAGCTGCGCGAGCGCCTGGCCGAGCTGGTGGCCGCCGGCAAGCTGGTGGAGGCGCAGCGGCTGGAGCAGCGCACGCGCTTCGACCTCGAGATGATGCAGGAGGTTGGCCACTGCAAGGGCATCGAGAACTACACGCGCCACCTGTCGGGCGCGCGGCCGGGGGACCCACCGCCGACGCTGGTCGACTACCTGCCCAAGGACTCGATCATGTTCCTGGACGAGAGCCACGTGCTGATCGGCCAATTGGGCGGCATGTTCAATGGCGACCGGGCGCGCAAGACCGTGCTGGTGGAATACGGCTTCCGCCTGCCCAGCGCACTGGACAACCGGCCACTGAAGTTCGAGGAGTTCGAGACCAAGATGCGCCAGGCGGTGTTCGTCTCCGCGACGCCCGCAGCTTACGAGCAGGAGCATGCGGGCCAGGTGGTCGAACAGCTGGTGCGGCCCACGGGACTGATCGACCCCGTGGTGGAAGTGCGTCCGGCAACGCACCAGGTCGACGACGTGCTGCAGGAGATCCGCGACCGGGTGGAGATCAAGGAGCGCGTGCTGATCACCACGCTGACCAAGCGCATGGCCGAGCAGCTGACGGACTATCTGACCGACAACGGCGTCAAGGTGCGTTACCTGCACTCCGACGTCGACACGGTCGAGCGGGTCGAGATCATCCGCGACCTGCGCCTGGGCGTGTTCGACGTGCTGGTCGGCATCAACCTGCTGCGCGAGGGCCTGGACATCCCGGAGGTGTCGCTTGTGGCCATCCTCGATGCCGACAAGGAAGGTTTCCTGCGCGCCGAGCGCAGCTTGATCCAGACCATCGGGCGCGCCGCGCGCAACATCAATGGCCGGGCCATCCTGTATGCCGACAAGATCACCGAGTCGATGAAGAAGGCGCTCGGCGAAACCGAGCGTCGGCGCCAGAAGCAGATGGCGCACAACGAGGCGATGGGCATCACGCCGCGCAGCGTCACCAAGCAGGTGCGCGAGATGATCGACGGCCTCGTCAACGCCCAGGACGACAAGGCCAAGCTGAAAGGCATCGTCGACGCGGCGGCGGGCGACGTGCTGTCGGAGAAGGACCTGGCCAAACGCATCAAGCTGCTTGAGAAGCAGATGCTCGAGCACGCGAAGAACCTCGAGTTCGAGAAAGCGGCGCGGGTGCGTGACCAACTGGCGCAGCTGCGCGAACAGGCCTTCGGCGCCGGTGGCGGCCACGATTCGAACGTGGTTCCAGCCCGCTGAGCGCACAGTCACCATCGCGCGGGCATGCGCGCGGCTTCGGCTATCCTCCGCGCGCCTTGAAATTCTTCTTCCGCCGCAAGCCACCCGTGCCCGAGTTCAGTGTCCTGATGGTCTGCCTGGGCAACATCTGCCGTTCGCCAACGGCGGAGGGCGTGCTGCGCACCAAGCTGCAGCGCCTGGGGCTGGAGCAGCGCGTGCGCGTCGAATCAGCAGGTACGCACGGCGAGAAGGGCGGCGAGCCGGATGCACGCGCCTTGGCAGCCGCGGCCAAGCGGGGGTACGACTTGTCGCGCATCCGCTCGCGTCGCGTCGTTGCCGCAGACCTTGCCGGCTACGACCTGGTGCTGGCCATGGACAGTGACAACCTCGATTTCCTGCGCGAGACCTGCCCGCCCGAGCTGCAGGGCCGGATCCGCTTGCTGCTCGACGATGGCGCGCCGGACGCCGGACGCGACGTGCCCGACCCGTACTACGGCGGCCCCGCCGGCTTCGAACACGTCCTGGATCTGATCGAAGCAGCTTGCGACAAGCTGGCACAAGACCTTCGTGATCGCCTGGGAACTTCCTGACCCAATCTCGACCGAATTAGTCGGCTTCAGATATACTTGACTGCCGCAGTCGGATTAGAGGCTGCCATTCGGGTTATCCCGCCGGCGTTGCCGGCCTGACAGCCGAACCACCCACCCGGTCGTCTTGCTGCGGTTACGAGCCGCAGGGTACTCAGGAGAATTCCCCATGCGTTTGACCACCAAAGGCCGCTTCGCCGTCACTGCGATGATCGATCTGGCTCTGCGTTCGAACAACGGGCCGGTCGCTCTGGCGGCAATCAGCCAGCGGCAGCAAATCTCGTTGTCCTATCTGGAGCAGCTCTTCGGCAAACTGCGCCGGCATGAGCTGGTCGAAAGCACCCGCGGCCCCGGCGGCGGCTACTCCCTCGGCCGCAAGGCGGAGGAAATCACGGTGGCGGACATCATCGTCGCCGTGGACGAGCCCATCGATGCCACCGGCTGCGCCGGCAAGGAAAATTGCATGGGCGACGATGCCGGCCGCTGCATGACCCACGACCTGTGGGCCAGCCTGAACCAGAAGATGATCGAGTACCTTGATTCGATTTCGCTGAAGAAGCTGGTCGATGATCAGCTCGCGAAGGGGGTCTCGATCGAGGAAGCGCCGATCAAGCGCGCCATTTCCACCGTGCCCGTCGTCAAGCCCATCAAGGTGACGGCGCCGAATTCGGTGTTCGCCCTCGGCAGCGCGATGTCCAAGTGACGGTGCGCGCCGCCCGAGGCGGCGCGATCCGTTGCGGCAAGCCAGAGTTCTTTCCCCGTTCCTCCAGCCATGACCCCGCATTTCCCGATCTACCTCGATTACGCCGCGACGACGCCGGTGGACTCCCGTGTCGTCGACGCCATGATCCCCTGGTTGCGCGAGCACTACGGCAACCCCGCCTCGCGCAGCCACGCCTGGGGATGGGAAGCGGAAGAGATCGTCGAAAAGTCGCGCGCCCAGGTGGCCGCGCTGATCGGCGCGGATCCGCGGGAGATCGTCTGGACCTCCGGCGCCACTGAATCCATCAACCTCGCGATCAAGGGCGCGGCGCAGTTCTACAAGACGCGCGGCAAGCACCTGATTACCGTGAAGACCGAGCACAAGGCCGTGCTCGACACCATGCGCGAACTCGAGCGCCAGGGCTTCGAGGTCACGTACCTGCCGGTGCAGGAGAACGGCTTGATCGACCTCGATCGGTTCAAGGATGCGCTGCGTCCCGACACCATCCTGGCGTCGGTGATGTTCGTGAACAACGAGATCGGCGTGATCCAGGACATCACGGCGATCGGCAAGCTGTGCCGCGAGCGCGGCGTCGTGTTCCACGTCGACGCCGCGCAGGCCACCGGCAAGGTCGCGATCGACGTGGGCGAGTTGCCGGTCGACCTGATGAGCCTGGCCTCGCACAAGACCTACGGCCCCAAGGGCATCGGTGCCCTGTACGTGCGCCGGAAGCCGCGTGTGCGGATCGAAGCGCAGATGCACGGCGGCGGGCATGAACGCGGCATGCGTTCGGGCACCCTGCCGACGCACCAGATCGTCGGCATGGGCGAGGCCTACCGCATCGCGCGCGAAGAGATGGGCACCGAGAGCGAGCGCATCCGCATGCTGCACAACAGGCTGCTGACCGGCTTGACCGACATCGAGCAGGTCTTCGTCAACGGCGACCTCGAGCGGCGCGTGCCGCACAACCTCAACGTTTCCTTTAATTTCGTCGAAGGTGAGTCGCTGATCATGGGCGTGAAAGGCATCGCCGTGTCCTCGGGCTCGGCCTGCACGTCCGCCAGCCTGGAGCCGAGCTACGTGCTGCGTGCACTGGGCCGCAGCGATGAGCTGGCGCATTCCAGCCTGCGCATGACGATCGGCCGCTTCACGACCGAGGAAGAAATCGACTACGCCGTCAGCACGCTGAAGGATCGCGTGGCGAAACTGCGGGAGCTGTCGCCGTTGTGGGAGATGTACCGCGACGGCGTCGACCTGAGCACCATTCAATGGTCGGCCCACTGAATTGGCTCGCAGGCGGCGTCAATGGCACGCCGCCGCCCCCCGAGGGGGTGAGTCAACTCGGGGCGGCCCGTCGTTGACTCGAAACATTGCATCGTTGGAGTACTGAGATGGCATACAGCGACAAGGTCATCGACCACTACGAGAACCCGCGCAACGTCGGTTCGTTCGAGAAGGGCGACGAGACGGTCGGCACCGGCATGGTCGGCGCGCCGGCCTGCGGCGACGTGATGAAGCTGCAGATCAAGGTGAACCCCGCCTCCGGGCTGATCGAGGACGCTCGTTTCAAGACTTATGGCTGCGGCTCGGCGATCGCGTCGTCGTCCCTGGTCACTGAATGGGTCAAGGGCAAGACGCTCGACGAGGCGATGTCGATCAAGAACACGACCATCGCCGAGGAACTCGCGCTGCCGCCGGTGAAGATCCACTGCTCGATCCTGGCCGAGGACGCGATCAAGGCGGCGGTCAAGGACTACCAGGCCAAGCATGGCGACACTGCGGCACCCGCGGCGGCCGGCGCCGAGGCCGGCCGTGCCACCGCCTGAGGCCATGGCGGTCACGCTGTCAGAGGCTGCGGCACGGCACGTCACGCGCTACATCAGCAAGCGCGGCAGGGGCGTCGGGGTTCGCCTCGGCGTCAAGACGACCGGTTGCTCGGGCCTCGCCTACAAGCTGGAATACGCCGACGAGATCGCGCCCGAGGACCATGTGTTCGAGCAGCGCGGCGTCAAGATCCTGATCGATCCGAAGAGCTTGCCGTACATCGACGGCACCGAACTCGACTTCGTGCGTGAGGGCTTGAACGAAGGGTTCAAGTTCCACAACCCGCGCGAGAAGGACCGCTGCGGCTGCGGGGAATCGTTCCGGGTCTGACCGTTGCTCCATTCATCGGCCATGGCGCGGCGAAGTTCGACCGCGCCATTGTTTTGCCTGCCCACCCAGATTCGCATGTTTCCATCCGCCCGATGAAGCTCCAGGACGATGACTTCACCCTGTTCGGCCTGCCGCAGCGCATGGCGCTGGACCGGCCGGAACTCGACAGGCAATGGCGGGCGTTGCAGGGCACGGCGCACCCGGACCGCTTCGTCAGCGAAGGCGCGGCGGCGCAACGCGTGGCGATGCAATGGGCGGTTCGCATCAACGAAGCCTATGCGCGCCTGAAGGATCCGCTGAAGCGAGCAGCCTACCTCTGCGAGCTGCGCGGTGTACCGATCGACGCCACCAGCAACACCGCGATGCCGCCGGCCTTCCTGATGCAGCAGATGGCCTGGCGCGAGGCGTTGGACGAAGCCGCCAACGCCGCAGCCGTCGAAGCGCTGGACGAGCAGGTGGCCGACGAGGAAGCCGCGATGCTGCAGCGCCTGCAATGGACACTCGATCACCAGGTGGACGCCCAGGCCGCCGCGCCGCAGGTGCGCGCGCTGATGTTCGTGGCCCGCTTTCGTGAAGACATCCAGCGCCGTCTCGAGGCGCTGGACGCTTGAGACCGTTGTTCCGATTTCCCTGATTCGTAGTTGCTCCGATGGCCCTGCTGCAGATCTCCGAACCCGGCCAGTCGCCCGACCCGCATGCACGCCGCATCGCCGTCGGCATTGACCTCGGCACCACGCACTCGCTGGTCGCCGCCGTGCGCCATGGCGTGGCCGAGTGCCTGCCGGACGACCAGGGGCGCGTGATCCTGCCGTCGATCGTGCGCTACACGTCCGAGCAGGGGCGGCAGATCGGCTTCGACGCCGCGGCCGTGCAGGCTGAAGATCCGGAAAACACCATCGTGTCGGTGAAGCGGCTCATGGGGCGGGGCCTGGCGGACATCGTGGGTGCCGAGCGCCTGCCGTACCGCTTCATCGACCAGCCCGGCATGGTCGCGATCGAGACCCGAGCCGGCCCGAAGACGCCGGTGGAGGTGTCGGCCGAGATCCTGGCGACGCTGCGCTACCGTGCCGAAGACACCTTCAACGACGAGCTCTACGGCGCCGTGATCACGGTGCCGGCCTACTTCGACGACGCGCAGCGCCAGGCGACGAAGGACGCGGCGCAGCTGGCCGGCCTGAACGTGCTGCGGCTGATCAACGAGCCGACCGCAGCCGCCGTGGCCTACGGCCTCGACAATGGCAGCGAAGGCCTCTACGCGGTCTACGACCTCGGTGGCGGCACCTTCGACATCTCGCTGCTGCGGCTGCAGCGCGGCGTCTTCGAGGTGATGGCGACCGGCGGTGATGCCGCGCTGGGCGGCGATGACTTCGATCACGCGCTCGCGTCCTGGGCGCTGGCGCAGGCCGGCCTGGAAGCCATCAGCGCGCAGGACAAGCGGGCGGTGCTGGTGGCGGCGCGCGCGACCAAGGAAGCCTTGAGCGACGCGCCCGAGGCGCGCCTGCGGTGCGCCATCGGTCGTGCACAGCTGGACCTCGCGGTCACGCGCGAGCAGTTCGACGCGCTCGGCCGACCCCTGGTCGAACGCACGCTGGCAGCGGTGCGCAAGGTCTTGCGCGACGCCAAGGTGCGCAAGGACGAGGTGCAGGGCGTCGTGATGGTCGGCGGCTCCACGCGCATGCCGGCGGTGCGGGCGGCGGTGGGCGAGCTGTTCGGCCGTCCGCCGCTGACCAACCTGAACCCGGACGAGGTCGTGGCCTTGGGTGCCGCCGTGCAGGCGCATGCGCTGGCCGGCCACTCCAAGGACGGCGAGCTGCTGCTGCTGGACGTGATCCCGCTGTCGCTGGGATTGGAAACCATGGGCGGCCTGGTCGAGCGCATCGTCGAACGCAACACCACGATTCCTGTGGCCAAGGCGCAGGACTTCACCACCTTCAAGGATGGCCAGACGGCGATGGCCATCCACGTGGTGCAGGGCGAGCGCGAGCTGGTCAGCGACTGCCGCTCGCTGGCGCGCTTCGAACTGCGCGGCATCCCGCCGATGGCCGCCGGTGCCGCGCGCATCCGCGTCACCTTCCAGGTCGATGCCGATGGGCTGCTCAGCGTCTCGGCGCACGAGCTGGGCTCGGGCGTCGAGGCAGCGATCGTCGTCAAGCCGAGCTATGGGCTGGCGGACGATGAGATCGCGCGCATGCTGCGCGAAGGCTTCGCCAGCGCTGAGACCGACATGGCCGCGCGCTCGCTGCGCGAATCGCGTGTGGAGGCCGAGCGCATGACGCTGGCGACGCGGGCCGCGCTGGCTGCCGACGGCGATCTGCTGGACGAGGACGAGCGCACGGCGATCGACCGGCTGTTGGTCAGCCTGGGCCAGGTCGCCGCCGGCGACAACCACGCGGCGATCGATGCCGCGGTCGAGGCGCTGGCCAAGGGCACCGAAGGCTTTGCTGCCGCCCGCATGAACCGCGGCATCCGTGCCGCGCTGACCGGCCGCAAGGTCGAAGACATCTGACTGCCGCCTTATGCCCGTCATCACCATCCTGCCGCACCCCGAGTACTGCCCGCAGGGCGACAAGGTCGAGGCGCCGCGCGGAACTTCCATCTGCGAAGCGCTGCTGGACAACGGCATCCCGATCGAGCACGCCTGCGAGATGAGCTGCGCCTGCACCACCTGCCACGTGATCGTGCGCGAAGGCCTGTCGTCGCTGAACGAGCAGGAGGAGGAGGAAGAGGACATGCTGGACCGCGCCTGGGGGCTGGAAGCCAACTCGCGGCTGAGCTGCCAGGCCATCCTGGCGGACCAGGACGTGACGATCGAGATCCCGAAGTACTCGATCAACCACGCGAAAGAAAACCATTGAATGGCGCGGCACCTGGCCGCGCTCTATCAGGTATAGGTTTCCCAGGCTTTGTGCTCCTCGGTATCGAGGTGCGGCAGCGTGTTGTAGGTCACCAGCACGTGGCGCTTCGGCGTGAATGCGAACTCGGTGACCGAGCTGTTGCGAATGCGCAGGTTCAGCTCGATGGTCGTTTCTGGCGGCGTCTGCAGCACCAGTCCGACCGCGGTCGAGATCGGCCCGCCGCTGGAGACCATCAGCACGTCGCCTTCATGGTTCGTTCGCACGTGGTCCAGGGCCCCCTGGATGCCGGCGACGAAGTCGGCGTAGCTCGGCATGCCCACGGGCTGCGCTTCACCTGCCATCCAGGCGCGCAAGCCATCGCGCAGCAGCCGGAAGTGATGCCGCACCATTTCCGGCGTCTCCGGCTTCTGCAGCTTGTG
>Ga0196963_10001280_pt1 | contig 17624 bp, 18 predicted proteins | sample S1_5metaG_FD_148600 | JGI IMG/M metagenome (GOLD analysis project Ga0196963, IMG submission 148600) | Soil microbial communities from Anza Borrego desert, Southern California, United States - S1_5 | ecosystem: Environmental > Terrestrial > Soil > Desert | place: USA: California | collected... | reverse complement strand
GATCGCGCCAGCCGCCACGACGGATGCAGAGACCGAGCCGGCTGCCTTGATCCGCCGATCGGTGTCGATTGCCTGGCAGGAGGTGTCGGACAGGTCCACGCCGGAATAGATGCACCCCCGGAACCTAGCGCCATAGGTGGGATCGAGCTCCGGCCGGGCGAGGCCTGCCTGACCGATTCTGGCTCTGGTGAAGTCGGCCTGCTCGATCTCCGCGAAGTGCCATCTCGTGTTCAGCAGGTTCGCATCGTCAAACCGGGCATCGGCTGCCCGCGCCTGGTCGAAGATGGCCCCGTCGGCGATGGCGTTGGTTAGCCGCGCCTTGTCCAGAATGGCCCCGGTCAGGTCGGCCCCGGTCAGGTCGGCCCCGGTCAGGTCGGCGCCTGTGAAATCGACGCCGCGGAGCTTTGCCCCCTGCAGCTTCGCCCCGCGCAGGTTGGCGCTGCTCATGTTCGATCCGGACAGATCGGCGTCCTGCAGCCGGGCGCCGGACAGGTCAGCCTTCACGAAGCTCGAGCGATGCAGCCTGGCCTTGTACCCGTTGATCTCGCTCAGGTCAGCTTCGTCGTAATGGAGGCCGTGGCCCGCTACCGCCTCGAAAGAGGCCCGGCTCAACTTGGATCGGGTGAAGACGCAGTGCTGGATCACGCTGTCGCGAAAGGAGGCGTTCAGCATCCAGCTGCCGGAGAAATCGGCGTTCTCGATATGGCAGTCGGTGAAGGCGCATGAGCCCAGCTCGGCGTCCATCATCTGGAAGCGGCGGATGGTGCACAGGGAAAAGTGGATCGCGTGCTCCACCGGACGCGCGCTGATATGCTGCAGTCCGGCTTTGACGTTCAGGCGCTGGAAGCTGACGTCGGAGATCCAGCAGGAACTGACCTTCAGCTCATCGACGGCCGCCAGCGACCCCGACGCACCCTCGATGACAAGGGACTGCAGCGAGCAGTCGTCGAAGATCATGCTGGATCCCGTGACCGGGTGCGACGCCAGAGGAATCCGCGACCGGGTGAGGCGGCACCCCTCCCACTTCGTGCGGGTGGAGTTGACCAGGTAACCCGGGCCCCCAAGGGGGAGGCTGTCGAGAAAGCTGTCCCGGCCAGGCTCATCCCGGTTGGCCAGTCCGACCAGCCGCGCCAGCTCCTCGGGGGCACCGCCAGACGCGACCAGGCAGCGCCACATCATATGGTCCATGCCGGTGATGGAATGTCCCCGGATCAATGAGGGGTGGTTTGGATCCTGCCGCTGCCTGTTCTTCAGATCCAGGATCGGAGCATCGATATCGCACCGCCTGATGATGCAGAAGTCGCCGTCTTCGAAGACTGTGCTGGCATCGGCGTGGATGAGGTCATTGCCGAGGTCGGCCTTCATGGTACTGCCCTGGACTGTGGTGCTTCGATCGGCTGAGCGCCTTGGACGCGCCGCCGATTACGGCGCCGCGTCATTCTCCTCATCTTCCTCGACATTGGGCACATCCTCCAGCTGGAAGACGGCCAGATTGAGGTTCGGCATCGCGCCGGCGAGTGCGGCGCGGCCCTGCTCGACATAGGCGTCGAGGATCTCCCACGCCTTGCCGGTGTCGGTGTATCCGGACGCCTCACATGCCTGGTCGAAGTTGTCCACGCGCTGCAGGAACGTATTCATCAGGAACTGGTCGTAGCCGTCGAGCACCTTGCCCTTCACGATCGGCTTGATCGCGTCTCGCAGGTCGTGGAACAGATCCCAGAGATCGTTGGTGTCGGTGTACTCACGCGCGGCGGCGCCGCGGCCGAATTCCTCGATGCGGGAGATCTGCTGCTCCAGGAGATTGGCGGCAGGCATGGGGAGAGCCTCTCGGGATCATGGTTGCCCTGACGCTCCCGAGCATGCCTCCCCGAACTGGAAATGGAGCCGCCAGGCGCGGCCCGCCGTCGCTATCCGGCCCTGTCCCGATTGCCGCCCTTGCTGAACAGGCGGACGAGCGCCGGTCCGGCAAGGAGGAGCAGGCACACGAGCATGAGCGTGGCGATCCCCTCATCCACATTCTGCGCGCGGGTGAGGAACTGGCCGCCGATGAACAGAACCAGCCCCGCCCAGGCGAGGCCGGCCGACTGGCGATAGGGCTGGAAATAGGCGCGGATCCGGCTCACGCGTTTACCCTCTTCACGATCCGGCGATCATAGCCGGCCAGAGATTAACGCGTGAGCCGGATCCGCGGGCAATGCCGGGTGGGAGCTACCGCCTCAGGCGACCGGGCCGGCCCGGTCGCCTTCATCGTCGCGCCGGGCGGGCGGGTTCGATCTGTCCCGCGATTTTCTCGAAACCGTCGGCCATTTCCTCTCGCTTCGCCTGGCTCATCCAGTCCGGCCAGACGTCCGGCAGAGCCGGCATCCGCAGCAGGTTCGCCGTACCCCGCATCCGGACGGCGAGTCTGTAGCGGTCGCGCGGCGACAAGGCCCGCTTCCTGCCCGGCATGGTTCAGCCTCCCGTGCCGACGAGAGCCAGCCAGCCGGCCTCGTCGAGCATCGTCACGCCGAGTTCCCGGGCCTTGGTCGCATTGCTGCCGGCGTCGGCGCCGACAACGACGTAGTCGGTCTTGCGGCTGACGCTGCCGGACACCTTGGCGCCGAGCGACTTGGCCTGGGCCTCCGCCTGGTTCCGGGTCATGGCCGTGAAGGAGCCGGTGAAGACCACGGTCTTGCCCAGCACCGGACTGTCGACGGCGATGGCCGCGCGCTGGTGATCGAGGATGGTGACCTCGGACAGCAGATCCTGGATGAGATCGATGTTGCGGGCGTCCGCGAAGAAGGCGGCGATGTAGGCGGCCGTCTTCTCGCCGATGCCCTCGACACCCATCAGCCGTTCCCGGGCCGCCGCGTCGCCGGCAGCCGCCAGGGTGCCCTGGGCCAGGAAGTCGCCGAAGGTGGTGTATTCGGCAGCCAGCACCGCCCCGCTGCTGCGGCCGACCTCACGGATGCCCAGAGCCGCGATCAGGCGCTCCAGCGGGATCTCCCGGCGCTTCTCGATGCCCTCCAGGAGCTGGCGCACCGACTTCTCGCCCCAGCCCGGCATGGCCTTCAGCCGGTCGGCATGGCGGTGCAGGCGGTAGATGTCCGCCACCGAGCGCAGCAGGCCGGCCGTGTGCAGCTCCTCCACGCTCTCGGCGCCGATGCCGTCGATGTCGACATAGTCGCGGCGCACGAACTGCTTCATGTGCTCCACGGCCTGGGCAGCGCAGATTGCGCCGCCGGTGCATCGGGTGAAGGCCACACCCGGAACGCGTTCGGCCGGGCTGCCGCAGACGGGGCAGGCGTCGGGATAGGTGAAGGGCGTGGTGCCGTCCGGCCGGGCGTCGGCTACGACGCCCAGGATCTGCGGTACCACGTCGCCCGCGCGCTGCAGGATCACCGTGTCGCCGACCCGGATGTCCTTGGCTGCGATGTAGTCGGCGTTGTGGAGGGTGGCGCGGGAGACGATGACGCCGCCGACGCCGACCGGTTCGACCTCGCCTACCGGGGTCAGCACGCCGGTGCGGCCGACCTGGATGCGGATCTCCCGCAGCCTGGTGCGGACCTGCTCCGCCGGAAACTTGTGCGCGATCGCCCAGCGCGGCGCCTTGGAGATGAAGCCGAGCTCCTCCTGGAACCGGAGGCTGTCGACCTTGTAGACCACCCCGTCGATGTCGAACGGCAGTTCGGACCGGCGCTCGCCGATCTCCTTCTGGTGCGAGAGCAGTCCCTCGACGCTGTCGGTCAGGCACGCCGGGTGGGCGACGACGAAGCCGTAGGAAGCGAGCTTCTGGCGCACGCCCCAATGGCTGTCGGCGATGGGCTCGGAGGTGTCCCCCAGGGCATAGGCGAAGAAGCGCAGCGGCCGGGTCGCGGTCACCGCCGGATTCAGCTGGCGCAAGCTGCCGGCGGCGGCGTTGCGGGGGTTGGCGAAGGTCTTCTCGCCCGCGGCCGCCTGCTGGCCGTTCAGCGCCAGGAAGTCCACCTTGTTCATGTAGACCTCGCCCCTGACCTCCAGCACGTCCGGCGGGTCGCCGCGCAGGACGCTGGGGATCTCCCGGATGGTGCGGACATTCGCGGTCACGTCCTCGCCCGCCGTGCCATCCCCCCGCGTCGCGGCGTGCACGAGCCGGCCGAACTCGTAGCGGATGGAGAGCGACAGGCCGTCGATCTTCGGCTCGGCCACGAACTTGACCTGGTGGCCTTCCAGCCCGAGCCCCGCCAGCACCCGCTGCTCGAAGTCGCGTGCGTCCTCCTCGCTGAAGGCATTGCCGAGGCTCAGCATCGGCCGGCTGTGCCGGATCTTGCGGAAGCCCGCCTCGGCGGCGGCGCCGACCGTCTGCGTCGGGCTGTCCTCCGTCAGCAGCTCGGGAAAGCGCGTCTCGATGGCGACGAGCCGGCGCTCCAGCCCGTCGTACTCGGCATCCGAGATCTCCGGCGCGTCCTTGGCGTAGTAGAGCGTGCGGTGGCGCTGGATCTCGGCCCGCAGGCGCGTTGCTTCCCGGCCCGCATCGGCCAGGGTCAGGTCGTCGACGGAAAGGGTGGCGGCCAGGATGTCGGTCGTCATGGGATCAGTTCCGGATTGGAAGGTCGGGGATCTGGCGAACGGTACCGTTCGCCTCAGAGGATCTGCACGAAGGCGACCGTCGCCGCGGCCTGCGCCAGCTTCTCCAGCAGCGCACGGTACCGGACCAGTCGCCGGAACCGGGGCCGGGCCAGGGTCATGGTCGTGACCAGGTAGGCGGCGCAGGCGACGACAAGGCACCCGGCCAGGCCGCCGGCCAGCACCAGGATGCTGTCGAGCGTGCCGGCCCGCGCCGTGCTGGCCGAGGCCACCGCCAGAAGGGCGTAGATGCAGACGGCCGCGTCGATGGCCTCGGCCAGCCAGCGCGCATGCTGCACACGCTTGTAGGGTGCCTCCGGGATCGTACGTATGCTCACGGCCTTTCTCCCGCATCGCTCGCCATCTGTTCATCGCGAGTAGGCACGCCGCCTTCGTGGCAGCTTGTCCAGCAGAAGGTGAGGCCGCCGAAGCCGCCATCCTCCGGCTGGGATCCTTCGATCCTTGCCCCTTTGGGCGGGGGAGCGATGCCCTGCTCGACCATCCTCTGGCGCACGGCCTTCTCCACGAACTCGGCGCTCAGCGTGAGCATGTGGGACTCGGTGACGTGCAGATGCACGAGGGGCTGCGGCCCCTTGGCGTCCTTGTTTCGACGGGTCATGCCACCTTCTCCTTTCGGCCGGCCAGGGCGTTCCATTCGGCAGTCAGCTCGTCGTCGCGGAGAATGGGCCCGGCTGCCGGCTTCCGCGCCTCCCGGAGGATGCGGCGGAAATGAGCGCGGACCTCACGGTTGCGCAGGCTGGCCCTGCGACAACCTCTCATCCTCCGCATCGCGATCATCTCCCTCCAGAGGCCGCTGCTCGGCCTCTCGCCCGACCCGTGCGTCTCGACAACGCGTCGAACGAGGTCGAGAACCCAGGGGTACAGCTGGTCCGTCAGCTCCTCGCGGAGGACAATCCGGCTGTTCAGGACGAGGCCGTCGCCGCACTGCCGGAATGCCATCGGCAGCAGGGGTTTGCCCCGGCGGTGAAGCGCCATGTGCCAGCCGTTCACGACGAACAGCAGACCGGTCGCTTCCCCGGTCGTCGGCTCGCGCCCGAAGCAGGAGGTGAAGCTTTCGGCAATGGCCGCGAGAGCGGCACCCGCGGCACGTCGGCTGGGCAAGCGAAGCATGGACGCGAACTCCTTAGATTGCGTCCAGCATATTACAAAAGCATGAGCGAATGCAAGCACCCCGGAGCCCTCCGGAGGACTTTCCGGGGCGCTTGCGTCCGCCGTCAGCCAAACTGGCCGACGCCGACCAGCTGCACGGCGCCCAAGACGCCGGAGATGTCCTGGAAGCCGGTATGGTCCCAGTAGATGGATTGCCTGGCGGCGTCATTGTGCAGGAGGATGTCGGCCCTGCCATCGCCGTTGAAGTCGCCCTGCAGGCCAACCTGCCAGCCAGGGTCAAGGGCGATGAAGTCCGCGAAGCCGTTGCCGCCCTTGGTCGGCTCCCAGAAGATCAGCACGCGGCTGTTCGTGTTGTAGAAAAGGAGATCGGCCTTGGCGTCGCCGGTGTAGTCCGCGATGCCTTCCACGCGCCAGCCGGATCCAGGCGCCAGCGTCAGCAGGTCGATGAAGCTGGTGCCGTTCCAGTACAGCATGCTGCCGTTGTTGGTGTTCTGGAAGAGAATGTCATCGAAGCCGGTGCCGTCGATGTTGCCGGCGCCGAGAACTTCGAAGCCGGGCTGCAGCGTGATGAAGTCCTGGTAGCTGGTCGATGTACCCGAGACCCCCACGAACTTCAGATTGCCGGCGCTGCCTTGCAGCAGCATGGAGTCCTTCTCGTATCCACTGGTGAAATAGCCGCTCGCGACGTAGCTGAAGCCATCCGTCGCGCTACGGACAAGCGAGATGCTCGAGGTCGCAGATGCCTCGGTGCTGATGAGCCGGAACTCCTTCGTGGCGGTGATCCGCAGCATCACATCCGCCCTTCCGTCGCCTGTGAAGTCGGCCACGCTGACCACCTCGCTGCCGGCCGGCGCCGACGGCAGCGCCACGAAGCCGTTGCCGCCCTTGGTCTGGTCCCAGGCAAGCAGGCTGCCGTCCGGGCGTTGCAGAAAGAAGGAGCTTGGGGTGAAGGCAGGAGGCAGGGCCATCGTCTTGCTGGAGGACAGGTCGTACGCGATGTCGGAAAAGCGCAGATATTCGATGCCGGTGAGGCTGTCGATGCCATCGGAGCCGCCGTTCAGATGGCGCACCGTCAGGACGCCATTGGCGCTGCTCAGGCTGTAGTCGGCCATCCTCGCGCTGAAGGCAGCCCAGTCCGCACCGGTATCACCAGCGATCGTGTCGTTGCCGGCACCGCCGGCCAGCGTGTCGTTGCCGGCGCCCCCGGCGAGGCTGTTGGCGGCCTGGTTGCCGGTGATCGCGTCATTGCCGGCACCGCCCTTGGCATTCTCGATGGTGACATTGAAGGCGATGCCCAGATTGCTGCGGCCATCGTAGGTCACCGTCGCCCAGGCGATCCTCGGATCCAGGCCTGTCTTCCGCTCCTCCGCCGTGGAGCGGATGCCGATCGAGCTGAAGGTGCCCGGATTGAGATTCAGCTCGCTGCGGAGCGTGAAGTTGGACAGGTCGATGGTGTCGACTCCGCCCGCATCCCAGAGCGTGGTCCGCATCGGCTGCGTGGCATCGAAGCTCCAGGTCGTGTCACCGGCCTTGTAGGCCATGTTGGCCCCGTACAGGGTCTGAACGGCCAGCACGTCGAGGATGCCGAGGTTCGGCGTAAGCGTCAGGCTCTTGAGGCGCCAGTTCCCATTCTGGTCCTGGGTGTCCGGAAGCCACCATAAGAAGTTTCCGGCCTCGGTTCCGGGGTAGGACATCACCGAGACACCGTAGACCTGCGCCTCCTCGGGGAGGGTGGAAGTCTTGCTGGAAAAGGGGTGGGACAGGCCGAGCGCATGGCCGATCTCATGCAGCGCCGTCTTCAGGCTGGTGCCGCTGGTGAGGCCCGCTCCGCCCCAGCTGTCGGTGTTGAAGAAGACGTCGCCGGCCGTGTCGCTGACCGTGATCTCGGTAATGATGCCGCTCGGGTTGCTGCGCCAGCTGAAGCCGGGATAGGAGGCGTATCCGGTCCAGTTGGCGCTGAAGTCGAAGGCGCTGAAGGTCAGGGTCTTGGTTCCAGGCACCGCCGTGGGCACTTGCGTGAAGGTGATGTCTGCCACCTCCGAGTAGTAGCCGAGCGCCTTGCGGATCACGCTCTGCTCGTCCGCGGTCAGCGCGCGGAAGCCATTGCTCAGGCTGCCATAGCTGCCCTGGCTGTTGTTCATGTAGGAGGCCGGGCTGCTCAGGAACGTGTAGTTGAGCTGAACCCCGGTGCCGAGGCCGGCATCAGACTCCCGGGCGGAGCCGACCGCCTTGTCGTAGTTCCAGCGGCTGCTGAAAAGCCCGGTTCCGTTGCGGAAGGCGAGCAGCGCGTTCACGTCGAGCGAGCTCGTGTCCAAGGCCGCCTGGGAGAGGAGTGGCACAGCTCCCTGCCCTGCTGCCGCCAGCGCCGCGCAATGCGGGCAGTCGAATGCGTCCGCGGCGTGCATCGTGACGGTGGAAGTGGAATCCAGCAGGGTTTTCCCTGGGAAGGTCGCAGGCATGGTAGGCGTCCTCTGATCCGGTCGGCTTGATCTCTTGGCTCTCCGACCAGGATCTCCACGCGGGGTACGGATAGTTCCTGGCAGGGCGGGTGGCCGTAGGGATGCTATTCAGTCGCGCCCAGATGCGCAATTCGTAAATCGCGTCTGATTTCTGTTATACGCGATTTCCAAGAGACCTTCCTTGGGATGAGGGGATCTTCCGAGCCTCAGGGAGTTGGCTCTTCCTCCTCCTCGGCCTCGTAGGCCGCACCGACGCTCTCGGGGCCATCCTCATCCGGCGTTGCGCCGTTCTGGACGGTCGGCCTGCCCCGGCCCTCGCCCCAATCCTTCTCCTCCAGCGTGGCATCGGGCAGCCGCTCTGCATCCAACGCGGCCAGACCGTCCAGGACTGCGCCGACGGCCGTAAAGGCCGCGCTCTGCATCGAGTAGCCGATCTCCTTCGAGTGCCAGCCGCGGCCATCGACCTCCACCCCCAGATAGCCCGTCGTCTCCCAGCGCCTGCGCCAGTTCGACTTCACGATGCAGACCCGCCATTGCTTGGCTGTGCGCAGTGCCATTCCGATCTCCGACCAGCAGTACCGGTTGAAGATCCGGGCCTCCTTCGGCACCATTTCGTCGATCATCCGGCGGAGCTGTTCCAGGCGCTCCTGGGCCTTTGCATTTCCGCACATCATCGCCGTGTTGCGGGCGATCATGAAGGCATCGGCAACCATAGCCAGGTCGCTCAGCTCGAACTCGACGGTGACCTTGTGGCGGTTGCCCGTAGGAGTCGTGGACATGGCAGGGTTCCTCAGGGAGACGGGCTGTCGTCGTCATTGTCGAGATCGGCCTCGTCGGCCGTCTCAGCGTCCGCTTCGACGTCCGCTTCCTCTGGCCGCCAGCCGCCGAGATCCGGGTGCGCCTCGATCGGACGGATACGCTCCATCTCCAGCCGGACTGTCCGGTTGTCGCAGTCCATGGTGACCCTCGTGCCGTCAGGATAGAGGGTGCGGGCGTTCGCGACCCGCACCATGCGGATGCCCTCCGGCCGGGCGATGGTCACCAGGTGCGCCATCTCGCCGCCGTTCTCGGTGATGACCCCTCCGACACCGCCGGCCGTCGCCGCCAGCACCATCTCCACCCAGCGCGGCCCGGCGTCGGGGATCACCAGGATGTCGCCGGGCTTCGGCATCTGCTTGTCGCGCGCCAGGCGCGGGCCGTGGGCGATGGTGCCCTCGACGGAGCCGCGGCCCGACAGGGTGGCCGCGGGCTTGGCGCCCAGCTTCTCGTCCTGGATGTCGACCTGCAGATCGTACAATGCCTGGCGCAGCGCCTCGCCCCATGGTCCCTTCCAGGACTGCTGCATGGCGTTCAGCTCCAGGCCGGCGCCGAGCATCCAGTCGGAGTGGAACGGGTCGTCCATCATCATCTTCATGCCCTGGTGGCAGACGGCCTTCCAGGGCAGCGCCAGGTGGGCGCCGGCGGTGCGCCAGAGCGCCCATTGCTCCAGCGGCGCGCGCGGGATGCGCAGCGGCCCCGGCGGCAGGCTCGGGTATTCCCGGCGGATCTCGGCCTCGTGCTCCGCCGGCAGCGGGACCTCGACGAAGCCGCCGGCCTGCGCCTGCTCCAGGATGATGGCGCGCAGATCGGCGTAGCGCTCGATGTCGGGGCGCCGCTCGCCGAGAAGGACCTCCTCCGCGGTCTTGCGGGTGAACCCGCACCGGATCTCCTCATCGAGCGTCTCCTCGAAGACGTCCGCTCGGACGCCGCCCAGCGGCTTGCTGGTGTTCTGCTCAGCGGTCATGGAGGAGAGGCCGCGCAGGTTGGCGACCTGGGCATGCATTCCCTCCACGACCATGGCCTTGTCGATCTCGTTGATGAACTGCCCTTCGGGCAGATCCTCCTGCAGGGTCCTGACATCCCGGGAAGGCAGCTCCATGCTCGTCGGAGGCGGCACCAGCTTGTCGGCCGACTCCAGACGGTGCAGGGCGTAGCGCCGGTATGTCTGGTCGTAGCCGCGGACCTCCAGCTCGCGCCCGGCGGCCAGGTACTCCTCGAATGCCGCCTGCTGGGTACGGGCGGGCTCCAGCCACAGCGGCGGCCGGTCGACCCGGCGGAACAGCACCGCGGTCTCGCGGGACAAGTTCGTGGCGGTGTCGGGATGCTCCGCGCTATCGGGCCAGAGCAGCATGTAGGGTCGGTCGCTGTCGGCGTGCGTGACCCCGTGGTCCCAGGGGCGGCGGTCGGCGTAGTGCAGGATCCGGAAGGCGATGTTGTAGCGCTCGTCGTAGCGGCCGCGCGGCTTGGGCTCGATATGGATGCCGTCGGGCCCACCCTCCATCGTGCGGTACGCCCGGACCATGTCCATCGCGTCCGGCCGGCCAAAGGTGGTGACGATGGCGTAGGGCGCCCAGCAGCGGCCTTCCTTGTCCTCGGTGAAGCCGGCGTAGCGGCTGCGCATCTCCTCGACGTAGTCCTCGTCGACCCGCTCCACCAGGTAGATGCCGTCCGGTGTGCCGGCGGTACCCGCCAGCTCGGCCTGGCCCGACAGGATCTGGTGGGCGATATCCACGGTCATGCCGTCGAGGCAGCGGATCAGCTCATTGACCGCGAAGGACCAGCGTCCCTCCAGCACGAGGTTGCGGAACATCGTATTGTAGGCAGCACCCGTCATGCGGAAGCTGGCTTGGATCGAGCGGGCGGCCATGATGGGGATCTCCGGGGACGTCGCTGCGAGCAGCATGGATCCCCGGAGTGAAAACGCGGCCCCGTCAGGGCGACGGGTCGTTGCCGTCATCCGCCTCGGCAAAGTCCAACTCCTCCTCGTCCTCGGCGGCAGCCGCCGGTTCCAGCAGCCGCGCCGGATACTTCTCCGCCAGCCAGTCGGTGAACGGACCCTTCTGGTCGCCGTAGACGACCCGGTCCATTGCGGTCCACAAATGTGGGCCGTCCTGAAGGCTGCGCTCGGCGATGAACTCCCGGCGCCGTTCGGCCAGCCACTTCGAGTAGTGGTAGGCCGGCGACTCCTCCACGGCGCCGTCGTGCGCCACGACGAAGGCGGCGAACCAGGGCTGCATGATGGCGACCTGCCCTGCGGACCAGCGGACCATGCGGCGCCCATCCCGCTCGAACCGCTCCGGCTCGCCGATCGGATCCTCGGGTCCAGCCTCCAGCCGCTCGGTCAGCATCTTCCTGGCTTCCGCGGCCACCTGGAGCTGGCGCTCGAAGCCCGCATTCCACACGTCCCGTTCGGAACAGGGCAGCATCATGGTGATGCGCTCATGTTCCTTCACCGCCGCGTCGATCATGTCGCGCAACGCCGCCACGTCGCGGGCATGCATGCGGTCGAGATACCACTCGTAGGTCAGGCGAACCGCGTCGCAGAGGTAATCGAAGGACTTCGGCATGGCTCAGGGCTCCGGGCTGTCGTCGTGGTCGTCGGCCGATCCCGCGTCGGCGGCAAGGTCCTCGCCCGCCGACGCAGCCGCGGGCCAGCGCTCGGCGAGCCACTGGGTGAAGTTGTCCTTGTGCTCCAGGTCGAGCAGCTGGCGGCGCAGGTAGCTGGGGGTCTGGGTGACGGGATCCATCTCCGTCCGGGGCACCCGGTGACCCAGAACCTTCTCGAAGAAGATCTGGCGCTGCTCCTCCAGCCAGCTGCTGTAGACGTCGTTGCGGCCGGCCGGCACGACATGATCGTGGGCCCGCACATAGGCTGCGTACCAGGGCTGCATCATGGCGACCTGCTCGGGCGACCAGCGGTAATGCTCGCGGCCGACGATCTGTTCGACCTCCGGATGGCCGATCGGATCGTCGGGTCCGCTGCGCAGCCGGTTGTCCAGCCTGTCGAGGGCCGTCAAGGTTTCCATCACATCGGTCCGGAACAGGTCGTCCCAGTCAGGAAGTACCGCCTCGGGCACCGTCTGCCTGACCCTTTCATGGTCGTTCAGCGCCCGCTGGATGAGCTCGCGTAGCGTGATGCAGCTCCTGGCGTCCATGTGCGCCAGGTTGCTGGTCAGCGTGTGCTGGACGGCTTTATGGAGTGGCATGGTTCAGGGCTCCGGGTTGTCGTCGTCCACCTCGGCGTCCCGGCCCTCCTCCGAGGGCGGACCCAGGGGGCGTACGGTATTGGGATGGATCCAGCGCACCATCTCGGCGTCGGGGGCGGTGCCGCCGTCGAGGCGCTCCTGCCATGCCGCCCGGCTGGAAAGGCCGTCCTCGGCATATTGCAGCAGCAGCCGGTCGATGAGAGCATTCCGGACGTAGAGCACATCCGCGCCATCCTGGATCGGCAGACCGCGAACCGCTTCGAGCCCGCGCTCGAAGATCAACTCTGCCACGGTGCCGGGCGCCGGCAGGCGGCGGCCGATCGCCGCCAGATAGTCGCGCTCTGCGGCCAGCGGTGAATGGGGCCGCTCGACCAGCAGAGTGGTTTCATGGCGGGCCTCCCCGCCCTCGGCGCGGCGCGCGACAGAGACGCGGACGCGGCGCCCATCCACCAGCTCCATCGTCTTCACCACGCCCGGCGCCGTCGCGATGGCTTCGCGGTCGGCATAGGCGCACCGGACCGTCTCGCCGCCCTTGAACAGGTCGGCCGAGCGGCTGCAGACAAAGCGCTGCAGGGCGCTGTCGCGCTTCAGGTTGATCTGGTCGATGGCCTCCGCGTGATGGGCGGCCAAGGCCCGCACCTTCTCCTCGTCCAGCGCGACGTAGCAGAGCAGGTGCGTCTCGCCGCGGCCGCGGGCATCGCGCAGCCGGTGATTGCCGTCCCACATCTCGCCATTCTCCGAGATGAGACTGGGCGGCCGGCTGGCGGGATCGCGCAGCGCATAGGCGGCCTGCTTCTCCCCGCTGGCGAGATTGCGATCCTCGGAGCCCGAGAAGATCGAGCCCAGCGGCACGCGGCAGAGGACAACGCCGGCGCCGTCGAACATGTCGGCGACGAACCGCTCGTCCACATGGTCGGAGGCGATCCCCGCCACATGGCCGGCGATCTCCCGGCCGCTCAGCAGGAATGGCGGCCAGTAAAGGTCATCCAGCACCAGGTCGCCGGGCAGCTCGGCAAGTCGGGTGGCCGGATCGTGCGCACTCTGGTTCATGGCGGTCATCTTCGGGAAACGGGATGGCGAGGCTACTATCCATCCCGGAACTGGAAATGGATCGCCACCCATGGGGCGATGTTGAAAAACTCCGGCCCGGCCGGATTGTCTGCTTCACATTAATATTGCATTTAGGATATATCGGTCACTCTTTCTTCAAACAGCGGAAGATTGGACGGACGATGGCGGGTCGCAACGCGGTAAAAGAGAAGCCGAATTCCAATGCGACGGCGGCAAAGGCATCCGGGAAGGCCACGGCACCCCAGCGGGCCACCGATGGCCCGGCCACCGATGGCCCGGCCGTCGATCCTGCAATCCGCGTGGTCACCATGCAGAGCTGGCTGGAAGAGGCCGGCGGCGTCCTGGACGATCCGACGGGGGACATCGAGGAGATCGACGACAGCTGTCGTCCGGTGTTCCGCTGGGTGCCGAAGCAGCACCTCGTCATCGATCCCCGGTATCAGCGCGTCGACATGTCCCGACGCGGGGCCCAGCTGGTCTTCAACATCGTCCAGCGCTTCTCCTGGCGCCTTTTCCAGTCGCTGATCGCCTACCCCTACGACAACATCCAGTATGCCGCGGTCGATGGCGGCCACCGTCTGCGCGGTGCCTGGCTTCGGCCCGAGATCGCCGAAGTCCCGGTCATGGTCTATCCAACCGCAAGCCTCGCGGACCAGGCCAAGATGTTCGTCGACATGAACTCCAAGCGGGTCGCGATGAGCCCGCTTCAGCTGCATCACGCCTCCGCCATGGCCGGCGACCCCGAGGCTTCCGGCATCGCGAGCGCCTGCGCCGCGGCCGGCGTTACCGTGGCGCCGACCGCCCGCACCAAGGGCACCATGCAGCCCCGCGAGGTCTCCGGCCTCCAGGCGCTGCGGCGCATCTACCGGGACTATGGCCCGGACGTGCTGACCCGGGTGCTCAAGCTGCTGGTCGACGCCTATGGCGATACGCCGGGCATCTTCAGGCCGGACCTGATGAAGGCGTTGGCGCCGCTGGTCGGCGGCAAGGTGCCCGGGATCAATCTGGAGGTTCTGGTGCGCGTCCTGAAGATGAAGACGGCTCAGCAGCACGACGTCAGCGGCATCACGGTTTCCGGCATCTGGACGAATCTCCGGGCCGAACACGATCGGATCCTGCGCGGAGGCCGCTGACGCCGCCGCGCGCCGGCGCCGACACAATAGGGGAACGCATTCCGTGCCGGGAACATGGGCCGACCGGAATGCCTCCTCGCCCCTGGTGATCCCGCCGATGCGGCCGCTGCCATCTCCGGCATGACCGTGACGAGCACCGGTGGCTCAGCCGACCGCATTCCCGACCGGCGGCCCTACTCGCTCCCCTCCCCCGGTGCGTCTCGAGCCACAGCCGGCGGACCTCCTCCGCCCGGGTCTTCCTGGTGGTTGAGGCCGGTAGGAGTGCATTGGCCAAATCATCCCGCCGGCGCTACCGTCTCTTCCGAGACCATGGCCATCGAGGAGAGGTATCAGATGCATCGAACCTGGCTGGACGATATCGTTCAAGTCCTGCTCGAAGCCGGCAGGGATGGACTGAGCCTGCACGAGATCGAGAAGCAGGTCATGGCGCTCGGGAACAACCGCAATGACACACCTCGCGAAACCATAAGTAGCGTTCTGGAAACCTATTCCAAAGACTCCAAGAAATGGTTGGAGAAGAATGGACTTCCTGACCTGTTCCGCAGCAGTCGCGGTATAGGTCAGGGCTACTGGGCGCTCCGTGACTGGCCTAACAAGCCAGACCTCTCATTTCAACGGTTCGATCCCGGAAACACAGCGGAAGAGATTGCTCATCAGGCGCTGCTCGAACTCCTGAAGAATAACAGACGCAAGATCAGCGATTATAATCGAAATCAGGTTCAAGAAATGGTAGATCAAATCCGGCAGAGTATTCCCGCCATAGACGATGAGGCAAGAAGGCGGGATGACTGGGGCAGGCAGGTGTCTGGCAAGGTAAAGCTGCCGCAATGACATGCCTGCTGATAGATAGCCCGCCGACGCACGCCCGGTGGTGGACCTGCGTCACGTTCCTGCCGGCCGGACCGTCGGACCCGCGGTACGGCGTGCTGCGCCGCCTGTGGGCCGATCATACGATGAACGCCGTGAAGCCGGTGGCCGGCGGCTGGAGAATCGGAAACAGGGGTGGCTTCTATGTACAGGGCCGGGAGGACCAGCTGACGCCGGCCCTGTTCGAGATCTGGTCCGGGATCGATGGCTGCGGCTGGACGACCGATCTGCTGCGGACATGGGGGATCCCCCATGGAAGCATCCGACGCTGCAACTGGAGCTATGGCTGGGAGCAGAGGGCGGACCTTGGGTCGCGCCCGGACATCACCGACATCGTCCTGTGCTGGGAGGACGAGTTCGGCCAGGGGGTCGTGGTCGTGGAAGCCAAGCGGCGGGACGGCAGTCTCAGCGACAAGGACAGGGCCGGCGGCCGGAAATACCTGGAGATGCCGTCCATCCGGCCGTTCGACCGGAAATCGATCGTCTTCCTGGTGGCTGAGCGGGACATGGCCCGTGTCCGGAACAAGCTGCCCCAAGGAGCGGCCCTGGCGAGCTGGGAGGAGGTCGGCCGCCTGCAGGTCAGGCACCTGCTGGACCTGAAGCTTCCCGGTTCCTACGAGATGGAGATGGCGGCCCTGGTGCGGTCCGTCTATGCGGCCAACGGGATGGAACTGGAGGCGGGCCGGCCAGCCCTGGCGCGCGACCACTTCGCGAGGCCTGCGGACTTCGGGAGGATCCGGTCACTCGGCCTCCCGGAGCGGCTGGAGCGGCTCGCATTCGGGCTGGAGCTCTGGCATTGCGGTCGGCAGGGGGTATTGCCGGAGCCTCCGGAGCCCTGGCTCCTGGGTGAGCCCGGGCTGATCGACATCGCAGGGCTGAAGCAGGAAACGTCCGAGCGCAAACGGCTACTCTGGCGGCTGCCGCAGGCAGTGGCATGAACGACAGCCGGCTCACCTGGCTGCGCCGGCGGATCCGCGGCGACCTGTTCCTGGAGCCGTACCCGCTGATCTGAGGCGGAAGGCCGGGCCATGATGGCAAATGGCGAAAAACGGCTGTAGGATCAATGTTGTACTGGCTTGCCATCAAGACAGATTGTTTGATGGCAACGATCACGCCAACGATGCCCTATGGCGGCTAGTTGAACACCACGCCGTCGATTAGGGGCTATCGGTGATCATGATCCCGGCCTGGGGTAGTTTTCTTCAGCAGCCTCTGGAAGTCGTCCTCGGACTGCCGGGAAATGGACTCCTCAATGTCGGGCGGTAGGCGTCCATCATGGCGGGCGCAGAAGTCCGCGACGGTTTCGGCGTTCATCTAATCCGTCGATCCGAAGATGCCCTGCAGCAGCGCCGGCACATAAAGATCGGCATCAAGCTGGGGCCAGTGCAGGCCCAGCCCCGACGGGCTGATCTCGATTTCGGCGAGCTTCGCTGCCGACGCGCCTCGGAGCCCCTCGGCCAGATGGACCGGGAAGCTGAAACTGGCGCCGTTGTGGAGTCGGAGGCAGACCGTGCGGCGGCGCCGGTCGAAGCGCGCAGCAACGACATGGCCACGACGACGGTGCTCTTCTATCTCTTCGGTCGCTGTAGCCATCTCCGTGAGGCGCGCCCGTTTGCTTGTGATCAACGCCTGGGCTTCCCACTCTAGCCCCGCAGCGCACGGAGATGAGCCAGCGCGTCCTCGGCGTTATCGAACACCGGTGACGCCGGCTGCCCCCTGTTGATCTTCTCAGCCCGGAAGATCTCGAGCTGCACCCGGGCATCCCGAAGCGCTTCGAGGATATCCGCGCCCAAGTCCGCCCACAGCTGCAAGGGACGGCGATAGATCAACCCCAGCTTCGCTGGATCCCGGCGCGCGTCAATGTTCTCGACATGGCGTTGGATCGACTGGATCGACGGCAGATTCTCGCGCCGGCGCTCATCTTCCGTGGCAAAGAGCTGGTCGATGATGCGGTCCAGGAAATCCAACGGCGCATCAGTGGCCTTGGTCTCCGCCACCGTCTGCATCAGGCGGGTCCGGAAATCCTCCACCTGCCGCTTCAGCTCGGCACCCTCGCGCATCCAGGTGGCCGCCTCGGCCTGGGCCCGGCGGTAGAACTCATCGCCAGCCTTCGACTGAGAGGAGGACGTCACCCGTGCCAGGGAAGGCGCCCTGTACACCGGCGGAACCGGAAGATCTTCGATGCGAAGTGCCATGCCCATACCCGACAATGGTGCGGCAGCACAGGCGAGTCAACAATCGGAAGGGGGCATCAATCCATGCCGTGTGGCTGGGGCGCCGACCGCATCTCGGCCCAGCAGCGCGGCCGCCTGCGCCAGCCCCATCGCCTCCACCTGGCCTGCGAGGATCTGCAC
>Ga0196963_10001279_pt1 | contig 17630 bp, 22 predicted proteins | sample S1_5metaG_FD_148600 | JGI IMG/M metagenome (GOLD analysis project Ga0196963, IMG submission 148600) | Soil microbial communities from Anza Borrego desert, Southern California, United States - S1_5 | ecosystem: Environmental > Terrestrial > Soil > Desert | place: USA: California | collected... | reverse complement strand
CTACGTCCCGCCCCTGCCCGAGCCACCCCTGATCTCCGCCGAGGAGGCGCGTGCCCATGTCCGGTAGCCGCCCCACCGTTGGCATCCGGATCAGCGCTGAGGGCGCTGAGCAAGCGCGCAAGTCCCTTGAGGCTCTTGGCGCCTCCGGCGATGCCGCGATGCGCCGCGTCGCCGCTGCCTCGGCCGCGGCTGCGCCGGAAATGCAGCGGCTCGCCACCGCCAGCGACGTGGCGCAGCGTGTCTTCGTCGGCATGGGCGGCTCCCTGGGGCGGGTGGGCTCCACCTTCACCGGGGTGTCGGGTGCCGCATCGGGCCTGACTGCCGGCTTCCTGGCTCTGGGGGCCGCGGCAACCGTAGGGGCGGCCCAGATCGCCAAGGCGGGGGACGAGGCGACCGCAACCCTGGCCAGGCTGGCCAGCGCTTCGGGCGGGCTCACCCAGGCGCAGCAGGTCTATGAGCGCCTGTTTGCCCTGTCGCAGCAGACAGGCGTTGCCGTAGCCGAGAGCGCCGGCAGCTTCGCCCGCTTCGCGGTGGCGGCGGGTGAAATCGGCGCCACGAATGACCAGGTGCTGCGCCTCGTGGCCGGCATCCAGAAGGCCGGCATCGTGGCGGGCTCCTCCGCCCAGGAGACGAGCGCTGCCGTGCAGCAGCTTGGCCAGGCGCTTGCCTCCGGCAAACTCCAGGGAGACGAACTGCGCTCGCTGCTGGAAGGCATGCCGCAGCTTGCCCAGGCGCTGGCACGCGAACTGGGTGTCAGCATCGGCCAGCTGCGCCAGATGGGCAGCGAGGGGCAACTCACCGCGGACAAAGTGTTCCCGGCCTTGCTCCGCGCCTCGGAGAAGATGGGCGAGGAATTCGCCAAAATGCCTGTCACGATGTCCCGCGCGAAGGACATCCTGCTCGCCGCGACCGAGGATTTTGGCGCCCGGCTCGACCGGATCACGGGGCTGAGCCAAACCTTCGCGCGATTCATGCAGATCGGCGCCGCGGCCCTGAATACCGCCGGCCGCACCATCGCGCCCACCGAACGCGAAGCTGCCGATCAGGCGGTGGAAACGGCCCGGGACCGGGTGAACACGCTACGGTCTCGCCGTCCGGTAGACTACGACGAGCGGATCGCCCGCTATCGCCGTCCCGGCATGACGGAGGAGCAGGCGCGCCGTCGCGCGATCACCGTCGAGGGCCCGGGTGGGCTGCAGGGCTATGATCCCGCCGAGATGGCGAAAGCGGAGGCCGACCTGCGGGAGGCGATGGCCCGCCAGGCTGAGATCCGCCGCGACGCCCGCGAACTGCAGCGCGCCGAGGAAGCCGACGCGGCCGAGCGGGCCCGGCAGGCCGCCCAGACCGCCGCCACTCTGCGCCTAAAGGACACCGCTGCGGACCTAGATGCGCGGTACAAGGCGCGGAAGGCCTATGACGAGGCCATCAAGAAGCTCGACGAGGACGAAGCGCGCGGCGGCACGCTGCCCGATGGCGTCACCTTCGCCGCGCTGCGCAAGAAGGCAGCAGACGAGCTCGCCGAGGCTCTGAAGAAGGCCGCGGAGGCAGAGGGCCAGGCCGGCGAAGAAGCTCGAAAGGCGGCTGAGAAGCGCAAGGAGGTGGTCGACACCCTCGACCTCCAGATCGTAGCGCAAGAGGCAGCACTGGCCGCCGCCCGGGCCGGCACCGATGCCAGCCGCGAGGCCGCGATCGCGCTGGAGATCGAGGAGAAGATCCGCGCGGCCGGTATCCCGACCATCGAGCGGCGCACCGCGGCGGAGAAGAAGGACGTCGAGGTCATTATCGAGAAGGTCCGCAAGCTCGACGGGCTGAAGGTCGCGACTGACAAGGCCGAGGAAGCCGCGAAGAGGGCCAAGGACCACTACGAACGCTCGTGGAACGCCCTAGCTGACATCCCAGAGCGCGCCATCGACCGCCTCGGCGACTCGCTGGTGCAGGCCTTCGTCATGGGCGAGGGGGCGGCGGTCAACTTCGGCAACGTCACGCGCGGCATTCTGGCCAGCGTCGTGAGTGACCTCGCCAAGTTGGCCGTAATCAACCCGATCTTGAACAGCCTCTTCGTCAGCACCAACGGAGCGCGTCCCACTCTCGCTGGCGCGTTTGGCGGCGGTGGGTTTGGTGTGAGCGATATGCTGGGCATCGGCCAGATGCTCGGTGGCAAGACCGTATTTGAATCGATTGGCCTGACGGGCGCGGGCGGCTTCCTCTCGACCCCCGCATGGGGGGCTACGGCAATCGAGCCATCCATCGCCACTGGCTTCTCGGGTGTCGCAGGCAGCGCTGGCGCTTCTTGGGGCAGCGTGCTCGGCGCCGGTGGCCTCGGCTTCGGCGCCGGCATGCTGACCAACAACTTGCTTGGCGGCAACCAAACGGGTGGAGCGATCGGGAGTGCCTTGGGCGCTGGCGCCGGCCTCGCCGCCGCGTGGGCCCTCGACCTCGCCTTGCCTGGCGCGGGGACGCTTCTGGCAATCTTGGGCGGCGCTGCCGGTGGCGGTCTCGGCGGCTTGTTCGGGCCGGGTCCGTCCGTGAAAGGCTACGGCTACCGCTTCCAGGCCGAGAACTTCAACGAGGCCGGCCCTGGCGGTTGGGGCGAATGGAGCGACAGGCTCAAGCCCATCGACTACACCTTCTACAACGAAGAAGGGAAAGCCGCATTCCAGGAGGCGGAGCGGCAGGTAGCCGCGACCAACGCATACCTGGATCAGCGCGGCCTGCGCGTCGCCGGGGCTTCGGTTGTTGGCGGCAACAAAGACGGCGCGGATTACTCCTGGGCCGACTCTGGCACGATTGGTGAGGGCTTCAGCAAGCTGCGCTTCGCCGCAATCGACAACGCCGACCTCGACAAGAATCTCCGCCTCCGGAACTTCCAGGGCGTCGAGGGCCTTGCCGCCTACGTCGAAGAATTCATTGCGCTGCAGGACAAGATCAAGGGGCTGACCGGGGAGCCTGTCGCGGCCTACACGGCATCGATCGAGGCCGTGAACAAGCAGTTCGAGGCGCTGCGGGATCGGGCCAAGGAGCTTGGCGTCTCGACCGAGGGCTTGGCTGAAGCCTGGGCCAAGGCCAACGCGGACATCGCCGCCGCCCGCACGGAAACGCTGCGCCAGTCCGGTGTCGCGCTCAACATCCGCCGCCTCGTCGCCGGCGGCAACACGCAAGAGGCCGAACTCGCCCGCCAGGCCGAGGCCGCGCGGCAGGAGATGGACAGCTTCGCCAAGACCCTGGACAGCCTTGCCCTCACCGCTGCCGACAAAGCCGCGCGGCTGGTGGATCTGGAGCAGACCCAGGCCGCGGAACGCGCCGCCATCATCTCCCGGTATGGCGAGCAGGCCGCGCAAGCCCTGCGCGCCGCCGGCGGCACGATCCGGGCCTATCTCGATGCCCTGGCCACCGGCGCCGCGGCGGGGGCATCGCCCACGGATCGCCTCGCCACCGCCCAGGCCAATTTCGAGCGTGACCGGCTGCTCGCCACCGGTGGCGACAGGGATGCCCTGGCCCGCATCACAACCACGGCCGACCAGCTGCTCGGCGCCGGGCGGGACGTCTATGCCAGCGGCAGTGGGTTCCAGGCCATCCTCGCCTCGGTCAAGTCCGGCCTCACCAACCTGCCCGTGGTAAAATCCTACGATGCCGAGCAGGCCGCCACGCTGGCCCAGATCCAGCAGCTGCTCGCCACCGGCACGCTCAACACCCAGACCGTGATCCTGCAATCTGGGAACATCGTGCAGCTCGCCAACGGGCACGCGTCGCCGGAACTGAACGCCCGGCTCGATGCCGTCGTGGCGGGCCTCGGCAACGTCGTCGCCACGCTCATCGCCGGCTTCGGGCAGGGCAACGCCGGCGCCGGCAACATCGTCGCTACGCTGGTCAACGGCCTCGGCACCGTCGCGGCCACCACCGGCAACGGCCTCGCTACCGTGGTCGGGGCCACGACCCTCGGCCTGACCTCGCTGAACCAGAGCCTCGCCACCATCCACGCCGCCACGGCCGACCTCAACACGTCGCTGGCCACCATCCATGCCAGCGTGGTCAACGGCGCCGGCGTGTTGGCCGCCGGGCAGGACATCGTCGCAATGGCTATGGTGGCGGCGAACGACAACATCCTGACCAGCGGCGCGGCGCTCCAGGCTGGCCAGGTCGTCGCCAACGGGCTCCTTTCTGGGCTGCGGGGCGACGTGCTGGCCACCGGCACGGCGCAACTCGGCGGCCTCGCCAACCTGAACCAGTCGCTGGCGACGATCCATAAATCCGTCGCAGACGTGAACACCAGCATCGCCACCGTGCATGGGTCGCTGGTCAGTGGCCTGAACGTGGTGGCGATCGGCGGCGACATCATCGCAAAGGCCGTCGTCGCCGCCGGGGCGCAGCTGCAGCTCGGCCAGGCTGTAGCCAACCAAATCGAGGTCGGCAACGCCAATGCCGTGCTGGCCCAACTCGGGGCGGCGAATCAGACGCTCAGCTTCACCAACAGCTATGCCTCCTTCATCGACAACACCCTGAAGGCCGCGAATAACTACGCGATCGAGCAGACCAACGAACTGCGCGGGCTGCGCGCGGAGCTGAAGGGTCTGCGGGCGGAACTGGCCGAGGTGAAGGCCACGCTTCAGCAGGTCGGCGTCGTCACCGCCACCGAGACCCGCGCCGCCGGGGCCGCCGTGGTCTCGGCCCTGGACGATCAGACCAACATCATCAAGAGGGCCGCCGCCTGATGGACGACAACCTCCCCGTCTCCCGCGTCGAATTTGATGCCCTGCGCCTGCAGCTTGCCCAGGCGCAGATCCAGGTCGCACAGCTCTCCCTCGTGGTCATGGAGGCAGCAAAGGGTGCCACCGCAGCCGCGGAACAGTGCGCGGCGGGCCTGCAGGTGGTGATGCAGCTGCACGCGCTGGTCAAGGAGCGGCTAGGGGAGGTGCCGGCGGAGGTCGCTCCGTCCAAGCCGCGGTTGGTGGTTGTGCCGGGCGTCCCTGAGGCGGGGTGAACCCGCCACCATCAAACCGTGTTCCCGCCTTGTTCTTCTGGCCGCCGATCGCCTAGCCTCTTGCCATGGCTGCCAACCTCTCCGCCCGCAAGCTCCAGATCGACGCCCTCAGCGCCGAGGCCGCCGACTACGCGCACTGCTTCCTGACCGTCGACTGCGGTGCCGAGCTGTGCGAGCGCGGCCGGACCTACCCGGTCGGCGGCCTGGCCGGCGTGTATCCCGGCCTGAAGCTGGGCGAGATCCTGAAGCGGATGCGGTGCACTGCCTGTGGTGGGGCGCTGATCTCGGCGCGGCTCCTGACGGCGCGGCCGGGGCAGAAGCATGCGCGGTGGGTGGAGCTGGTGGGGCCGGCGGTGCAGGGGCCGCGGCGGGATTGACGGGCGCGACTCCACCACTTGGCGCATTGCCGGCTGTCGCGTTACCAAATGGCTAACCTCATCGCGACTCTGTGTTTCGTCTCGGAATCCGCCCCCTTGATTTATAAGTCAATACAGGACCACATTAGGGTGCACACGAACTCGGGCCGGCTGGTGCTCCGTGCACCGCTAATCCGAGGTCCGCATGCCCGTTGTATGTTGATCGAGAAGGATCTGAATGAGGCTATCGAGCAATCATCGTTCGCCCGCGTCTCGTCAGTCAGGATGGCGCGGCTAGTGCGCGATCTTGACCGGTTCAGCAACGGGGATCGTTTGGGAGTGGTCCTGGATGATCGGTTTGAGAATTCCTGCTTCATGAAGCGCTTATCGCCTAGCACCGATGAGATATGGGAAATTCGCAGCCGAGATCCTCAGCCAGGCCTTCGCATCTTCGGTAGGTTCGCTGAGCAAGATGTGTTCGTTGCAGTCAATATGGCCATCAGAAAAGAGTTAGATTGGGAGCGAGAAAAAGAAGTATGCGAGTCAAAATGGCAACTTCTTTTTCCCAGTCATCCACCAATCTCGGGAGCCTCGATCAATGACTACATCTCGGAAAACGTCTTTGACCCGAGTAGAATCCCTTGAGGACACTCAGCTGAGCACCTTTGAACTCGGTTACCTCAAGGCAGCCGCTCAGGATCAGGCGTACGAGGCTGTCTTCAAGGCGTTTGAGGAGGAGCATGCCCGCGACAGCCGGATCACACGGGCATTTGTCGCGCGCCGCCTCGGTAAAGACCCTGCACAAATCACTAAATTTCTTGGCGCGCCAGGAAATTGGACGTTGGAAACATTCGCGCAGCTTTTGGCGGCGCTGGGGCGGCGGGCAACGTTTGGGAGCGCGCGCCTTACTGACGACCGCTGGGCCAATCATGCTCACCCCTTAACGTCTCTCGGCACCACAGAGACGAAGTTATTGGCTCCTCGGGTAAGCACTAAACGCTTCCTAGATGCGCGTCCCACAAAAGCTCAAGTCCAACTGGTAAACGTAGGATACGGGAACCCGACTGATGAGCGAGCCTGATTCGCGCCCCGTATATTGTCTTTTCTGCGATGATATCCGCACAGAACTTGGCGGGAAATTGTCGTTCATGGGTCTCTACGGTGCAGAATTGATTTTGAATATACCATTTCCGGCAATTCTCCCGAAACTCGGCGTAATTATCGGTATGATTCACAAGATCGGCGATCAGCCAAAATTCATAAAAGTAAAAATCTACGGACCCGTAACCGGCGAAGAGGTTGCGCAGTTTGACATTAATGACATACCTCCCCAACCGATTGAAGAAGGGATGACGAAGGGGCACCTTCGACTGACATTTCAACTAGTGCCATTTGCCATTCCCCAGGCTGGTAGCGTCGAAGTTTTTGTTGAAACGGAACGTGATTCTGTACGCGCAGGGAGATTGAAAATCAGCACCAAAGCTGAGCCCGCGAGTTCAGATGCCTTAGGCGATAACTCACTTCGTTGATTGCACCTATATCGCAGCGCCCTCCTTCCTCAATTGCACCCCCGGCCCGCCGCCGTTCTCCTCGATGAACTCCAAGCCCTCAGCCTCCAGAGCATGGCGGATCCGCAACAGCATGTCGCGGATAGGGATGACGGTGCCGCGCTCGAAGGCGACGATCGTCATGCGAGAGAGGCCTGCAGCACCTGCCAGCTGAGCCTGTGTCCAGCCGAGCATCTCCCGGGCTTTTCGACACTGTGCGGCCGTCAGCACCTGGCCGGACAGCGGGTTCAGCAATGGGAAAGTCATGTCCGCTGCGAGAGGCCCACCGCCGCTATTGCCGCGGCAAGGGTCCAGACAAGCGCGACCAAGAGCCACATGCGGCGGGAGTTGAAGGTCGATCGGTTCGCCACCCACTGCTGCACTTGGTGCCTAGCCCGCAACTCCTGCTGCGCGGCTTGGTCTGCCAGAGACGGTTGAGTCCACATGATCGCCTCCCAGTGCCATGGATCGGCGCCGCGCCGCGGACTGTATGCATCTGTCTCGCAGAAGTTCAACCCGCAATGCGGATCAGCGGGTTTTGCGCTTGGCGAGCTGGCCGGGATCGCTGGGGGTGTCGGTTGAAGCGACACCCTTCCGCAGCCGGACGCCAGGACCGCCGCCGTTCTCCTCGATGAACTCGACGCCGGCGGATTCTAGGGCGGAGCGGATGGCAGCGAGCGTTGACGCGTTGGCAGGGAGATCGCCTTCAATCCGCGTCACCGTTGCCGGCGAGACCTTCGCGGCTTTTGCCACGTCACGCACGCCGAGCTTCAGCGCTGCCCGCGCCATGCGTAGTTGGCTCCCTGATATCATATAAGCACCTTGACACAACGATTCCGTGGACCGCATATTGTAACCACGTTATCGCATGATAGCGCAGATTGAGCAAACAGCTCGGCCGGGAGGGTGTTGCTGCACCCACCCGGCCTGACCCTCAGCACTGGGAGAACAATGATGCCGACGGCTGCATCCACCATAGTCCGCTTCCCCGCCCACCGCATCCGGAACCGTTCCGTCAGGGACGATACGGTCGCGGCCATCCTGAAGGAGGCCGCAGCCATGTTTCAGCGCGCCGTCCAGCAGAGGCAGCGCAAGGCGCAGATCATCCAGTTTCCCCGCCCGGCGAAGGGCTGGGCACTGCGTCGCGCCCGTGACTGCCAGTGGCAGGCGAAGATGGCAGAGCGGGGCTTGCACGCTCCGATGGGAGGTGCGGCATGAGCGCCGGCGCCACTCGCCGTGCGCTGCTGCGCGCTGCCCCGGCGGCCCTCCTGGCGCCCGCTGCGGCAGCCGCCAGCAACGCCCTGCGTTCAAACCCTGACGCGGCGTTGCTGACCGCCTGCGACCGCCTCATCTGGCTCAATGCCGAGCACGACCGCCTGTGCGAGCCGTTCTATGAGGTGGTCGGGCCGATGCCGGATGAGGTCCAGCATCAGGTCGCCGCGGTCGTTGACGAGAATGCTCAGGTGCGGGAGCGGATCATTGACACGCCGGCTCGGACCGGCGCAGGCCTGCAGGCGAAGGCCAGGGCGATCCTCGCCGAGATGGGTGAGCCCTGCCAGTACGACGACGACTGGCAGCTGCTGCTGCGCTCGCTGAGCGAGGATCTGCTGCGCGTGCACGGGAGCGCAGCATGACCCCGCGCCCGTTCCGCTGGCCAAGCTCGCTCGCCGGGCACGACACCAGCCCCGACCCGGGCCCGAAGCCGCCGCCGCTGCCCAGGAAGCCCCTCCCACCAGCAGGAGACGCAAGCGCATGACCCCCGAGCAGCGCCAAGCCCTGATCGACGAGGCCCGCGCCACCTTCGGCGAGGAGGCGGCGCGGGAACTGGCGGAGAAGCTGGAGAAGGAGGCGCAGCAACAGCAGCCCTAGCGGGCACCTCGACCGCCACAACGAAGCCGCCTCGGCCGCAAGCCGGGGCGGCTTTTTGTCGCATCCTTGTCGCACGGATTTGCCGCTAGTGGTTGCGATTCGTTGAAAAGGCTTGGTTTTCTCTGCGACAAGCTGCGACAAGGAAATCGAGGGCCGGAGCCCTCTTCAGCGCCTGTAAGTCACTGATTTCCTTGGAAGGTGGATGGTAGCGGCGGACGGATTTGAACCGCCGACCAAGGGATTATGATTCCCCTTGCGGGTAGCCTTTTTCAAGGCCTTACGCGCCTCTTGTCGCGGCTATGTCGCAAGCACTTCCGCCGGGAGAATGTCGCGCTCGGCCGCGGCGAAGCGTGCCTGGTCATCTTCCGGGTTCGGGAAGAGGTGGCCGTAGGTGTCGAACGTCATCTGAATCGATGCGTGGCCTAGCAGCGCCTGGATCCGCTTCGGTGTGAATCCCTGCTCGATCGCCCAAGAGGCGAAGAAGTGCCTTAGGGCGTGCATCCCGTACTTGGCCACCAGGACCGGCCGCCCCTCTTCGTCCCGGGCTGTGGGGTGCGGCACGGTGACGCCAGCAGCGACCTGAACCGGCCCCAGGCCGCGGCCAACGATGTTGCTGTGGCTCTCTGGGTTACCCTCGCCGTTGGGAAATACCAGCGAGAGCCGCCCCGGGTTGCCCTCATGGGCCCCGTGCCGAGGGCATACGAGGCGCCATTCCCGCAGCACCTGGACCACCATGGGCGACATCGGAATGGCGCGGTGCCCGGCGCTGGATTTCGGAGAGCCGATCTCGCCCCACTGATCGGCACGCTGCCGAACGTGGATCTCCTTGCGGGCGAAATCGACATCCGCCCAGGCCAAGCCGCGCAGCTCGGATGCCCGCATGCCGCAGAACACCGCCGTCACCAGCAGAGGGCGCCAGCGCCCCGTGGCGGCCTTCAGCATGGCCGCCACCTCCAACTTTTCCGGGATGTCCTGCCCCACCATCAGCTTGCGCTTCTCGCGGCGCCGCGCGTCGATCTTCACCTGCTGGGCGACGTTCTGAGCCACTAGGCTTCGGCGCTGCGCTTCGCCGAGGATCGCCTTCAGGCTGGCCACTACCTTGCGCGCCATCGCCCATGATGCACGGCCGAGCATGTCGTCCCGGAACTGCTCCACCATCGGCTTCGTGAGCCTCGCCAGCCGCACAGGCCCGAGCAGCGGCACGACATGGCGATCGACGTGGTTCTGGTACTTGGCCAGCGTGCTGCGCTCGAGCCTGTGCAGACGCCCCTGAGCGAGCCAGATCTCGGCCGCTTCAGCCACGGTGGTCGATGCGCTGTCGGGGGTGTGGGTCCCCTGTGCGACGCTGTGGCGCGTGGTGACGAGCCACGCGTCGGCAGCCTTCTTCGTGTCGAAGGTCTTGAGGTGGCGCTTGCCGGCCTGGTCGGCGTAGTCGGCGACCCAGGCGGTGCGCTGGATGCCGCTGGATTGCCAAGTTCGTTTGCGGACAGTCGCCATTTGGTCTCCATCGGCGCCAGTTCGAAATTTTAGCATTGACCGAGCGCGGTTGGTAATCCATAACCGAGTACGCATCACGCACTCAAGGGCGGCATGGCTTCTGACACCTTCACGCTCGCAGAGATTGTCGCCCGCACCGGAGCGAAGCGCCGGACGGTGCAGCTTTGGGCCGATGGCGGTGTGCTGCTAAGCGTTGCAGGCACTGACCGAGCGGGAACTGGCACATCACGCCAGTTCTATTCTTGGGAGGTCGAGATCGCGGCGCTCTTGGTCCCGTTAGCAGAAGCAGGGATTCAGATTGGCAGGCTGCTGCAGTTCAGCGCTCTGTTGCGATCCGCAATTCTTGTAGGCCATATCAAAAAGGCCGAGTCTGACAAGCGCATCGATGTTTCCCAATTGCTGACCGGTAACTCGAAGTCATTACTTTCGGCTATGCATCAAGAAACTGCACGATGGTATCATTATGTCGATCAGGCGCGCAGTGGCATAGGGAAAACCTATTTTCTATTTGCTCACACGCCCGAAAAGACGACCTTTAATATCGTTTCGGACGCTAAGGGCTATGTGACTATCGATCCGGCTCTTGATTTTCCTCAGGGCGAGAAGGATCGGCCCCTTATGATCATTCTTGATGCCACCAAGTTACTACATAAGCTCCTCGACTAGCGCCTATATTTACCCAGTAGAGTACGGAATGCGCACTCTGTCACGAGGCACACAATGACCGACCTGACTGACGACATGCTGCGGGGCGCCAACGCGATCTCGACTCATACCGGAGAGACGTTGCGGCGCACCCAGTACCTTCTGGAGACGCGCCAGCTTCCCGCCTTCAAAATTGGGGACCGCTGGTGCATGAGGAAAAGCACCTACAGGAAGTATGTTGAGGACCTGGAGGCTGCGGCTCGGGCCGAGATGCGCCTCCGTGGAACGGCTATCCGCGGCGAGGTAGCCTAGACATGCGAAACCCCGGAGCAGGGCTCCGGGGCGCGGTAGGCATCGCAAAGAGTGTCGTCGGCACCGACGCTATTAGCGACCATTCCGCGCCCGTTCAAGCCCGCGATGCGGTCATCCGCGTCATCGAGGCCGCAGCAGTTGCGGCCGTGCACAACAACCCCAGCAACACGCTGCGCTTGGTCCTGCTGGCGGAAGAACTGCGCCGGGGGCAGCAATGACCTCGAGCGGCATCCAGCACAGCACTGACTGCCCCTCCGAGCCTGGCCCGCGCGCCCTCCTGGCCGAAGCCGCCGAGCACCGTAAGCGCGGTGACGTTGCCGCGGCCATCGTCGCAGAGGTGGATGCCTGGCGTCTCGCGCGCGCTGCGAGCGTGGCGAGGGCTGCGGCATGAGCACCTCCGCAGATCTCGCCGCCGCCATCGTGCACGCCCAGCAGATCGGCGCCTCCCACCTCGTTCCGCTGCTGCGCATGGTGCGGACCGGAGCCGTCAACGTCGCTTTCGTGACCCGCGGCACCCCGGCGCCTATGGGCCGCCTGAAGCGCTCCAACCGCCCCGCCATCGCGCTGCTGGGCGACGACGACGCGGCGCCTACTGGCCCTGCCGGGTGGCCGCAGGCGGAGCGTCTGGTCAAGTGGTGCGGCGCCGCCGTCGTGCACAGCACCGGCGCCAAGGCCGAGCATTACGCCGCCGCCACTGCCCTCGCGCTGGCGCACCGGCGGCTGTTGCTGGTCGAGACCAACACCGCAATGGAGCCGGCTTGGCTGGCGCTGATCCAGCGCCTCCGGCCGGGCCTGCCCGGGCTGATCGTGCGGGTGCGGCCGGGAGAGCCGGCGCATCCCATGCCGTCTGCGCCGGCGGGCGCGACGATCCAGTGAGGGAGCAGATGGCCGACGGCTCAGGCTTCACTGCTTCCCAAATGACCGTTGCCGAGGTCGAGGCAATCCGTGCGGAACTGCGCGACAGCGGCTACTGGCCCGTCCCGGTCTGGAATCACGACACGCCTTGGCTAGAGGAGCGGGACCGCGGCAAGGTGCCGGTCGGCAAGGCATGGCAGTTCCCGCGTGAGCCAGGGCCCGTCGACGCCCGCGCCCTCAACACCGGCATCCTCTGCGCCGGCCTCCGCGCCATCGACATCGACATCGACAACCCGACGATCGCGCACGCCGTGAAGTCGCGCGCGCTGGCGCGGTTCGGCGAGGCGCCCTTGCGGTACCGGGACAACGAGCCCCGGGTGCTGCTCCTGTACCGCGCTGCCGAGGGCGAGCCGGAGAAGGAGGTCATTGCCGGCGACTTCGGCAAGGTGGAGGTGCTGGGTAAGGGGCAACAATTTGTCGGTTACGGCACTCACCGCACAGGTGCCGCGCTTCGCTGGATGCCGGATGGGCCGACGGCCTGGGCACTCGATGCACTGCCAGCCATCACCGAGGAACAGGTGCACGAGTTCCTCGCCGAGGTGGCGCACATCATCGGCGCCAAGCCCCCCGGCGAGCGCAGGGAGAGCGCCGGCCGCAAGCCCTCCGATCGCGGCCAACAAGGCGACTTCCTGGACGTGATGGCGGCCCTGCGGGCGATCCCGAACGACGGTCCAGCGAATTGGGAGTTCTGGAACAAGGTCGGCATGGTGCTCTGGGGCGCTACCGGGGGCAGTGAGGCCGGGCGGCAGGCGTGGCACGATTGGAGCAGCCGGCACTCCTCCTACGACGAGGCCGCCACCGAGGCCCGCTGGCGGCACTATTCCGATAGCCCGCCTGGCGGCGGAGCCGGCACGTTGTTCGCGCTCGCCAGGGAGCAGGGATGGCGACGGCGAGCTGAGGATGAGGGTGGTGCCAGCGCCGAGCAGGAGCCCCGGCAGGACTCCGGAGCGGGGACCCAGAAGAAATCCAGCCTCATCATCGTCTGCCCCGCCGAGCTGCAGGGCAAACCCATCCCGCCGCGGCAGTGGATTGTCGAGAACTGGCTCCCGGTCGGGTACAGCACCCTGAACTACGCCGATGGCGGCAGCGGCAAGACGCTGGTTGCCCAGATGCTGCAGTCCAGCACGGCCTACGGCACGCCCTGGCTCGGCATGGATGTCGAGCGGTGCCGCAGCTTCGCCCTCTACTGCGAAGACGACAACGACGAGCTGCACCGCCGCCAAGCTGCGATCTGCGACGCCTACGGGATCCAGATGCGCGACCTCAACGACATGCGCTGGACCAGCGGCGTCGGCGAAGACAACACGCTGGTGACCTTCGACCACCTCGGCCGTGCGCACGCTACTCCGCGGTTCGACGAGATTGCGCAGGCAGCTGTCGATTTCGGCGCCCGCCTCGTCATCATCGACACCGCCGCCGACACCTTCGGCGGCAACGAAAACGACCGCGGCCAGGTGCGGCAGTTCATCGGGAAGATCTGCGGCGGGCTCGCGCGCAAGATCGACGGCGCCGTGCTGGTGAACGCGCATCCCAGCCGCAGCGGCATGGCATCCGGCGACTTGGATGGCGGCTCCACCGCCTGGAGCAACTCCGCCCGGTCACGCTGGAGCATGGCCAGGCCGAAGGGCGATGATGTGCCTCTCGACACGCCGGAACGCATCCTGACGCGGCGCAAGTCCAACTATGCCTCGATCGGTGAGGAAGTGCGGCTGAGGTGGGAGAAGGGCGTTTTCGTGCCCTCCGGCCGTGCTGGCAACAGCGCCGGCACTCCGCTTCGCCAAGCGGCATGCCAAACGCATTTCCTCTCCATCCTGGACCGCTGCACGGCCAGCAACATCCCGGTCAGCAACTCCAAACACGCCGGCAATTGGGCGCCCAAGGTGTTCGCCAAGAGGCCCGATGCGGACGGCTACACCCTGGCCGAGTTCGACCACGCCATGGCAGCGCTGTTCGCTCAAGGCGAGATCATCCTAGTCAACTACGGTCGTGCGGCGGACGAGCGCCGGCGCATTGCCCGCCGCTCACCGGGCACCCCGGCATGAAATTCATTCCTGCGGCGGTTCAAGCTAACCCATTGAAATCCTTGGTGCGGCGGTTGCTGCGGTGGTTCGTGCGGCGGTTTGCGGCGGTTGTCCGTAACTCATTGAAAACGCTGTGCGGTGGTTCGTGCGGCGGTTGGGTTGGTGGTCTCCCCCATACCCCCTACGCGTTGCGCGCCCCTTTAGGACGGCGCGCACGCGTAACGATAGGGGCTGCGCCGTGACCCCCGGCGCCAGCCGCGCCCGCCTCTGCCGCCAGCGCCAGAAGCTCGGCCTGCGCATCTACAAGCTCGAGCTCGATGACGCCGCGATCGAAGACGCACTGATCGCCGCGGGCCGGCTATCCGACGAAGATGCCGCCGATCACGCCGCCAAGGAATGCGCGCTGGAGCAGCTGCTCCTCGACGTCCTGAAGCGGCGTAACGCGTGACGGCCCGCCGCAGCGTCCCGCGCCATAGTGCCGCCATGCACGACGCCGTCACCCTGATCCGCGAAACCGTCCAGTCCATCGCGCGCCCCGATGCCCTGGTGCGCGCCGAAGCCGACATGGCCGCAACGCGCCGCCACCTCGCCACCACCCGCGACGCCGCCGCCACCGAGGCGCACCGGCTTGCCCGCGAGGCGCTGCTCCTGGCTCGGCGCCCGTATGCCGGCGAGGTGCGTCAGGCGGTGCAGCCGATCGCCGCCGGTGCCGCACAGCGCGCTGCCGCAGCGGCGGTGACGCTGGCCGAGGAGCTCGCGACGATCGACGCGGCCTGCGCTGCGCTGGACCAAGCCCACTGCGACGTGCCCGCGGAATGCCGCCCGCCGGCAGTCCCGCACCGAGCCCTGTCGCAGCTGCCGGAGGCGTGGCTCCGCTTGGAAGGGATCGACCGATGAAGATGATGACGCCGGCGCAGATCGCGCTGGAGCACAGCCAGGTGCTGGCCGCTGTGGCGTCGACGCTGCGCCTCACAGCCCTGCAGCGTGGCGGCGCCATGGTGGCCGATGCGGCCGATCTGCACGCGCTGGGAAGCGGCTCGCTGTGGCCGAGGTCCGTGCTGGAGATGCGCCAGGTCATCCTGCCCGATCTGACGCGGCGCCCTGGCCTCGCGGGCTGCACAGTGACCGCACAGGGCTTCGGCCTGCGCACCATGTGGCATGTGACCGGCGAGCCGCTGAAGCCGCCTGCAGCGCCGCCCCAGTCGGCCCCGCGCGCCACCGCAAAGCCCACCGTCATAGCCCCCACCGCAGCCCCTCGCCCCGCCCCAGCGGCACGCCACACCTACGCCAGCGCCTCCGAGTTCACCGTCGGCGCCCGCATCCCCACCGATGCCGAGTTCGAGCAGGTGAAGCGGGAACACGACGCGTACCTCGCCCAGCGCGCCGCGCGCATGGCCGCCACTGCCCGTGCCCGCGAGCACGCGGCCCGGGTGCGCGACCTCGCCGGCTCAACGATCCAAAGGAGAAAACGATGACCCTACGTGACCTGCTGGGCCTGCGCCCCAAGGCCGATACCGCAGCCGACCTGCGCACCAGCCTGACCAACACTGAGACCGCCCTGGCATCGGTGCGCGACGTGATCGCCACGATGGAGGAGGCGCGCGGCGCCATTCTGCTGGACGGCAGCCCAACCGAAGCCGAGGCCCATGAGCGCAAGCTAGCTGAGCTGCGCTCCGAAGCGGAGCGGCTGTCGGCTATCGCCACAACGCTGCCGGCCCGTATCGCCACGGCAGAGGCGCGGGAGCAGGAGGCCAGCCTCGATCAACTGGCGGAGCAGGCCGAGGCAAAAGCCGCGGAGGGCGCGGCACTGCTGCCGCGGATCATTCGGGACTGGGCTGCGCTCGCCGATCTGATGCGGCAGCACGACGCGCTGACGGAAGAGGTGCACGCCGCCAACCGACAGCTGCGTCGGGGCGGCCGCGAGCCCGTTGATCTGCCAATGCGGCGCCTATGGCCCGATCCGAAGGCCAACACGCCTGCGGTCTTCGGCTTCGACAAAGCGGCGGCGGGACATGGCGGAGGGACTGTATTCGCCGGCACTCCAGGGAACGCAGTCCCCACCGGCACCCTAGCCGGCTGGCTCGCAGCGAAGGCTGCGCAGGTTTGACCCATACCGCGGGGAGGAAGGTTGACCGCCGAGGCAGCGGCGGACGGGAAAAGGGTGGCGTTTCCCTGCGGGTCTCCTTGGCGCCGCCCACTGCTCCGGCACCTGGCCGAAGGCTCCGAGCCTGCGGGGTGCCCGGGACTGCCAGCGCCCCGCCCGCCGTCTCCTGGGCGGGGCGCATGGCTGGTTCGGTGGTCGAGGGTCGGCGGAGCACCACCAAAAGTTGCAAGGTACTTTCGGCACCCTTCTCTATGCGGGCAGCGGATGCGCTCTCTCCCGCTAGTTGCAGGCCCTAATTTCATCCGAAACTCAAGGTTGTCGCAGTGCTGGTCGAGAAGAAACAGAGCTTCGCATCCCGGATGGGCTTGTCTCCGGGCCGGCTGTCGCAGATGGTCGCGGCCGGCATGCCGGTGCGGGAGGATGGGCTGATCGACGTGCTCGATGCCTCTGCCTGGATCCGCGACACCGTCGATATCCGGAACGGCCGAGCGACGGTGGAACGGGCGCGGGAAGTCGCGGTACACGGCATGGTCGCAAAGGCAGCCGGCTACGCGGTGCACGAGGCGCCGATCTGGGCAGCAATTGCGGCGGCGGAGGCAGGCGTGCCCCGCGCGCAGGCCGAACGCCTCGCCGATGTGCTGGTGGTGCTGCTGGCCAAGGCGGTGGAGGAAGAGCTGACGCGAGCAGGCGTGCCCAACGTCGAGCAGGCGTTCAAGGTGCCGCACCCGGATGCATGGCGGCGGAACGTCAACTGGCCAGGAATCTACGATACGGCCGGGACAAGTCTTTGCGCGGGAGACGGCCCGAGCCATTAGGCCCGACCGCTGCCGCCTCTGCCGGGCGTGTGCTTGGTGGGTGCGGATGGCGTGCACGCCAAGGCCGCGTGATGGAGTGCGCGCGATCTGCGCCGACACCAACGCCGCACAACCGCTAGACCCTCGCCGCCATAGCGAGGCTGGGGCTCATGCCTCGCGGCGCGAGGCCTCCAGCGACTGCAGTGCGGCTATGACGCCGCCCTGCATGGCAGACGGCAATTGTTCGGTACCTTGCCGCAACAGCGCAATCATCACGGCGCGGAGCAGTTGCAGATCGGTTGCCTGACGTTCGACTTCTTTGGCAAGCAGATCCTGTTCGACTTTCACGGCATTCAGGGCGGCAAGGATTGCATCGCCTCTTTCTTTCTCGGTGGCTTGGCTCTCCGACAAGAGCTTTGCGAGCTGTGTTAAGGCGTCGAACTCTCGGCGCGAGACGGGAAGTGCCATCGGTCTCTCCATGGGTGGTGTGCCAGTCCCCATGGCAGGGCCCGGCGGGCTGCACGCAATCGTACCATCTCGCCGGCTGCCCTGGAACGAGTAACGCGTCACGCCACCCGCCGCGCAGGCATGC
>Ga0196963_10001278_pt1 | contig 17637 bp, 12 predicted proteins | sample S1_5metaG_FD_148600 | JGI IMG/M metagenome (GOLD analysis project Ga0196963, IMG submission 148600) | Soil microbial communities from Anza Borrego desert, Southern California, United States - S1_5 | ecosystem: Environmental > Terrestrial > Soil > Desert | place: USA: California | collected... | reverse complement strand
GAGGGGCCCCCGCCCCGCGCCCGGCGGTGCGGGGCCCCGCCGTTTCAGCCCCAGCGCTCGAACAGCTCTTCGACCAGCCGCAGCGGCGCGCCTAGCCGCTGGGGCTGCTGCGCCGAGTCCTGGATGATCTCCACCAGGGCCCGCAGCAGGCGGTAGAGGTCGAGCAGACGGTCGGCATCCTCCGCCTCCCGCGGGATCACGGCATTGTCGCCCAGGGCCTCGGCATAGGCGCGGCGGAAGGCGTCGCGGGTCAGGCGGCGCCAATCCTGGGCCAGGCGGATCAGATCCTCGAAGCGCTCGGGGCTCAGGGGATCGACCGCCAAGGCCGCCGTCCAGGCCGCCTGGTCGAAGGAGCGCAGCATGCGGGCGACGTCCCGCAGCGGCGAATCCTTGACGCGGCGGCGGGCCGGGTCGGCGCGGTCGGCCTCGAAATCGACGAAGACGAAATCCGCGCCCTCGACCAGCACATTGGCGAGCTGCATGTCGCCATGGATGCGCGTCTTCTGCGCCGCGATCTCGGCGGCGGTCAGCCGTGCGATCAGCCGGCGGCACCCCTCCTCCCGGCCGGCCATGCGGTCGGCGCCGGGCACCGCATCCCCCACGGCGGCCAGCGCCGCGAAGGCCTTGGCCGCCAGGTCGCGGAGATCCCCGCCCAGCGCATCCAGGTCGGCGCGGGCGAAGGGTTCCGGCGCGAAGGCCGGGTCGTCGCTCGGCTGGGCCAGGGCGCGGTGCAGCTCGCCCAGCCGGGTGCCGAGCGCCGTGGCGCGCGGCAGGAAGCCCTGGAAGCGCTGCTCGGCCGGCATGTCGTTGAAATCGGCGCTGCGGGCCGATTCCAGCTCGCGCGTCAGCATGTCCACGGCGAGCGTCCAGCCGTCGCCCTGGTTGCGCACGAAGCCCTGCAGCACGGCGAGCGCCGTGGTGGTGCCGTCCTCGGCGGCGTATTCGACATGGCCCAGATAGGTCGGCACCTTCACGCCGGGCGCCACGCCGGCCAGATGGCGCAGCACCTCGGGCTCGGGATGGATGCCGGCCTGCAGGCGGCGATAGACCTTGAGCATCACCTGCTCGCCGATCACCACCGCCGTGTTGCCCTGCTCGGTGCCGATGCGGCGGCACTCCGTCTCCGCGGTCGCGGGGGGCAGGGCGTGCAGCGCGTCGCCGGGGATGAAGCGTAGCGTGCCCTTGGCGGCGGGCAGCGCCGTGCCGGCCCGGATGTGCCCGGCCATGGTGCGGGCGAAGTCGGGCTCGACCGTGGCGTCGACCAGCGCCCCCACCCGGTTGGCGCGGCGCGCCTTGGCCAGGGTGTAGGGCAGGGTCGGCGCGCCGGGGGCGATGGCGCCCTCGTCCCATAGCAGGGCCATGGGCAGGAAGTAGCGGCAGCCCTCCTGCTCCTCCGCCTCGACCAGCGCCGCCATCAGCCGCGGATCGCCGCCCTCGACGGAGGGCAGGGGCGCGAGGTCGGTCAGGCGGATGGCGGTCGGCCGCTGCTCGCGCGACCAGTTCTGGTTGGCCAGGAAGGGCGGCAGCACGTCGCGCTGCAGCTCGTCATGGGCGCGGCCGGCGGCCAGGCTGCGCCAGCCCTCGCGCAGCACCAGGGTGAAGAGCTCCGGCACCGGCTCCGGCGTCGGCTCGTACCAGGCCGGCGGCTCGGCGGTCTCCGACAGGACGAACCACTGGAAGCCGTAGCCCGCCAGGGTGAAGAGGTAGGGCGTCGGCCCCACCGGCGGGAACAGGGTGCCGTCCAGCAGCTCCACCGGCACCCGGCCGCGGAACCGCGACAGGTCCAGCTCCACCGCCTGGGCGGTGCGGCTCAGATTGGCGACGCAGAGGATGGTCTCGCCCCCGAACTCGCGCAGATAGGCGAAGACCTTGCGGTTGCCGGGATAGAGGAAGCTCAGCGCGCCGCGGCCGAAGGCCTGGTGGCGCTGGCGCACCCGCATGATCCGCCGCATCCAGTTGAGCAGCGAGAAGCTGGTGCGCTCATGCGCCTCGACGTTGACCGTCTGGAAGCCGTAGACCGGGTCCATGATGGCCGGCAGGTAGAGCCGCGCCGGATCGGCCCGGCTGAAGCCGCCGTTGCGGTCAGGGCTCCACTGCATCGGCGTGCGCACGCCGTCGCGGTCGCCGAGATAGATGTTGTCGCCCATGCCGATCTCGTCGCCGTAATAGACGATCGGCGTGCCGGGCATGGAGAAGAGCAGGCTGTTCAGCAGCTCGATCTTGCGGCGGTCGTTCTCCATCAGCGGCGCCAAGCGGCGGCGGATGCCGACATTGATGCGCGCCCGCTTCTCCGCCGCGTAGAAGCGCCAGAGGTAGTCGCGCTCCCGGTCGGTCACCATCTCGAGCGTCAGCTCGTCATGGTTGCGCAGGAACACCGCCCATTGGCAGCTCTCCGGGATCTCCGGCGTCTGGCGCAGGATGTCGGTGATCGGGAAGCGGTCCTCCTGCGCGATGGCCATGTACATCCGCGGCATCAGCGGGAAGTGGAAGCCCATGTGGCATTCGTCGCCGTCGCCGAAATAGGGGCGCGTGTCCTCCGGCCACTGGTTGGCCTCGGCCAGGAAGAAGGCGTGCGGATGGCTCTCGTCCAGCGCCCGGCGCAATTCCTTCAGGACGGCGTGGGTCTCCGGCAGGTTCTCGTTGTTGGTGCCGTCGCGCTCGACGAGATAGGGGATGGCGTCGAGCCGCAGCCCGTCCACCCCCATGTCGAGCCAGAAGCGCATGATCTCGATCACCGCCTTCATCACTTCGGGATTGTCGAAGTTGAGGTCTGGCTGGTGGCTGAAGAAGCGGTGCCAGTAGTAGCGCTTGGCGACCGGGTCCCAGCTCCAATTGCTCGGCTCGGTGTCGGTGAAGATGATGCGGGTCTCGGGCCATTTCCGGTCGTCGTCCGACCAGACGTAGAAATCGTGCTCGACGGAACCGCGCGGCGCCTGCCGGGCGCGCTGGAACCAGGGGTGCTGGTCGGAGGTGTGGTTGATGACCAGCTCGGTGATGACCTTCAGGCCCCGCGCCTTCGCCTCGCGCACGAAGGTCTTGAAATCCTCCATCGTCCCGTAGGTCGGGTTGATGTCCATGTAATCGGCGATGTCGTAGCCGTCGTCGCGCAGGGGCGAGGGGTAGAAGGGCAACAGCCAGATGGCCGAGACGCCGAGCGAGCGGATGTAGTCCAGCTTCTCGGTCAGCCCGCGGAAGTCGCCGACGCCATCGTTATTGCCGTCGTAATACGACTTCACATGGGTCTGATAGATGATGGCGTCCTTGTACCACAGGGTCTCGCCGGTCTCGGCCATGGGCGCTCGCCTTCACGGATGTCGGTTGGGGGCGGCCCGGGCCGGCCGCGACCAACGAGATAAACCTCGCGGTCGCCGCGGCGAGCCTGGGCGGTGGCGGATCAGTCGGCAATGCTCGACGGGTCGATATGGGGGATGCCGGTCGGCGCGAAATCACGCCCGTTCAGGGTGACGACGGTGAGACGGTGCACCTGGGCGGTGGCGGCGATCAGCGTGTCGGCGACCGCATCGGGCCGCCACTTGCGCAGGGCCGAGAGGACGCTCGTATTGAGCAGATAGCTCAAAATTCGACATCGCGAAGTGTGACGTCGCTCCGCTCGAAGCCGCCGTCGTCCTTGGGGATCGCAAGCAGATGCTGGACGAGGCCCGGCTTGCGGCCGAGGATGTGCTCGACCCTCCGGTAGTCCGCAGCCGAAATCACGGCCGCGCTGGCGACGCCGCCCTCCGTCACGAGCTGCGGAGCCTGCTGCGCGGCCTCGACGACTTCGCCTAGGCGATCCTTCGCATCCTGCAATGCCCAGGCCCTGGTCATGATCTCCTCCCGACCGGTCGGCATCCGAGAGTTTGGGGCCGCCCGCCCCGCTGCGCAAGGCCGCCCTCAATCGGGATAGGCCACCGCCACCTCGGCCGCGCCCTGGCCCTTGGCCAGATGGCGCAGGCCGCGCTCGATGCGGGCGCGGTCGCCCTTGCCCAGGCGGCGCCAGGGGTCGACGGTCACCGACCAGCCGCGGGCGCCGCGGCGGTGGCTCCAGGTGGCGACGACGCGGCCGTGCCGCAGGACCACCGGCGAAATCCAGCCGGCCGTGCGGAAGACCTGGGGCCGGCGCTCCGGCGGCAGGGCCTCGGCCGTGCCGGCGTGGGCCAGCAGCCAGGGGTCGAACAGCGGAAGCACGGCGATGTGGCCGGACGGCATGGCCGCCTCGCGCAGCGCGGCCTCGTCCGCGGCCAGCACGAAGGCGGGCCCGCCGTCCACCGAGACCGGCAGCAGCTCCCCCGCCACGGCGGCGAAGGCGGCGCGCAGCGGCTCGGCCGGCAGGCCGGTGAATTTGGCGAAGTCGCGCGGCCCGGCGGGGCCGAAGGCGGCGAGGTAGCGGCGCAGCAGTTCGGCCAGGGCGGCGGCTGGATCGGGGCGGTCGCCCAGCGCCACCCAGCGGTCCAGCCGGGCGAAGCGGATGCTGCGCTCGTCCTCGCCGTCGCCGCCGGCATGGCAGACGAGCCCGCGGGCGCAGGCGAATTTGATGGCGCCGCCCCAGCTTCCCAGCAGCCAGGGCCGCGCCCATTCGCCGAGCCGGGGCACCAGGGCCGCCGCCAGCTCGGCGCGGCTCAACGGCCGCTCAACCACCGCCTCGCCGATGGCCACCACCAGCGCCTCGGCCTGCTCCGCCGTCAGCCCCTCGCCGGTCAGCCAGCGCAGGTAGCCCGGCTCGGCATGGCGGCGCACGGCGGTCAGCAGGGCGAGGTCGGGCGCCGCGGCGAGGTGCAGGGTCGAGCGGTGGCCCCATAGCCGCACGAGGCTGCGGTCGCGCTGGATCGCCCGTTCCGTCCACTCCGCCGTCACGTCGCGCGACCGGGCGCGGAGCTGCAGCACCGCCGCCGACAGCACTTGGGCCTGCGCGCCCAGCAGGGTGCGCGCCGCCTCCAGCCCGCCCGGTGCGAAACTCAGCAGGTGCTGGCGACCGAGGCGGAAGGCCAGGGCCTGATCGGTGCCGATGGCAAGGGCGGGCGGATTCATCCGGGGCTCCACGGTGCAGCCCGCGAACCATAGCGCCGCCGCGGGTATTGTTCCAGATATGTTCTCGCTTGCCGCGCAGCGGCGCGGGCAGGCAGGGTGGCGCGTCCCGGACAGGAGCCCGTCATGACCGAACCCCTCCGCATCGTCGTCGCCGGCGCCACCGGCTGGGTGGGCCGCAGCCTCGTCGCGGCGATCGTCAACGCTCCCGATCTGCGCCTCGTCGGCGCCGTGGCGCGCGGCGCCGCCGGGCGGGACCTGGGCGAGGCGTTGGGCGGCGCCGGCGCGGGGGTGACGGTCAGCGCCACGGTGGAGGAGGCGCTGGCGACGCCGGCCGACGTCTTCATCGACTACACCAAGCCCCATGTGGTGAAGGGCCATGTGCTGGCCGCCCTCGGCCGCGGCGTCGCCGCCGTCGTCGGCACCTCCGGCCTCAATGCCGCCGACTACGCCGAGATCGAGGCCGCCGCCGCGGCGCGGGGCGTCGGCGTCGTGGCGGCGGGCAATTTCTCGCTCACCGCGGCGCTGCTCCAGCATTTCGCCCTCATCGCCGCCCGCCATGTGCCGAATTTCGAGGTGATCGACTATGCCGGCGCCAAGAAGCCGGACGTGCCGAGCGGCACCGCCACCGAACTGGCCGAACGGCTGGGCCGGGTGCAGGAGCCCGCCCTGGGCGTGCCGCTCGATGCGCTGCGCGGCCCGGTCGCCACCCGCGGCGCGGCGGTGGGCGGGGTGCAGGTGCACTCCCTGCGCCTGCCCGGCTTCGTGCTGAGCTGCGAGGCGGTGTTCGGCCTGGCGGGCGAGCGCCTCTCCCTGCGCCACGACGCGGGCGAGAGCGCCGAGCCCTATGTGGCCGGCACGCTGCTGGCCGCCCGCCGGGCGCCGACGGTGACGGGCCTCGTGCGCGGGCTCGACACGCTGCTGTTCGGTTGAGGCTAGGGGGCTCGCCGCGACCAACGGCGCGGGCGCCCCGCCACAGCTTTGTTTTGCACCGCATCCGGGCTGACGCTACCTTGGCGGCCATCCGACCCCGACCGTCGATCGAGCGAACCCTTGGATCTGCCCGGCTACACCGACATCCAACTGGTGCATGAGAGCCGGCGGTCCCGCGTCTACCGGGGCCGGGCCGCCGACGGCGCGCGGGTGGTGGTCAAGCTCCTGAACGAGGAATTCCCCTCGCCGGAGCAGGTGGCGCGCTTCCGCCGCGAATACGAGCTGTCGGCCCGGCTCGACCTGCCCGGCATCGCCCATGCGCGGGAGCTGCTGACCGTCGGCAACAGCCTCGCCATCGCCTTCGACGACATCGGCGGCGAGAGCCTGGACCGCGCCGCCGCCGCCGGCCTCGCCGTCGGGCCGCTGCTGCGCCTGGCGCTCGACGTGGCGGCGGCGCTGGAGCGGCTGCACGGCGCGGGGGTGATCCACAAGGACGTCTGCCCCGCCAACATCGTGTGGAACCGGGCCGGCGGGGCGGTGCAGCTCATCGACCTCGGCATCGCCTCCGAACTCGCGACCGAGGCCATCGCCGCGGTCGGCGCCGAGACGCTGGAGGGCACGCTCGCCTATGTCGCGCCGGAGCAGACCGGCCGCATGAACCGGCAGGTGGATTGGCGGTCGGACTACTACGCCCTCGGCGGCACGCTCTACCACCTGCTCACCGGCGAGCCGCCCTTCGGCCTGCGCGAACCGCTGGAGCTGGTGCATTGCCACTTGGCCCGCGCGCCGGTGCCGCCGCACCAGAAGAACGCGGCGGTGCCGCCGGTGCTGTCGGAGATCGTGCTGAAGCTCCTGGCGAAGAACGCCGAGGACCGCTACCAGAGCGCCGAGGGCCTGAGCGCCGACCTGCTGACCTGCCTGGAGCGGCTGGACGCCGAGGGGCGGATCGCGCCCTTCGCCATCGGCCAGGCCGACATCGCTTCCACCTTCCGCATCCCGCTCGACCTCTACGGCCGCGATGCCGAGCGGGCGGCGCTGCTGGCCGCGCTCGACCGCGCCGCCGCCGGCCGGGCCGAGGTGCTGACCATCGCCGGCCCCTCCGGCTCGGGCAAATCCGCCCTGGTGAACGAGCTGCAACGCGCCGTCATCGGCCGCCGCGGCTTCTTCCTGTCCGGCAAGTTCGACCAGTTCCGCCGCGACGCGCCCTATTCCAGCCTGATCGACGCCTTCCGCGGCCTGCTGCGCCAAGTGCTGGCGCAGGACGAGCAGAGCGTCGCCGCCTGGCGGCGCAACCTGGGCTTCGCGCTCGGCGCCAATGCCGGCGTCCTGGCCGATGTGCTGCCGGAGCTGGGCATGCTGCTGGGCGCCCTGCCGCCGCCGCCCGAGCTGCCGCCGAGCGAGAACGAAAGCCGGTTCCACAACACCGTGCTCGCCTTCGTCCGCGCCGCCGCCGCGCCGGAGCATCCCCTGGTCCTGGCGCTCGACGATCTGCAATGGGCCGATGCCGCCTCGCTGCGCCTGCTCGGCCGGCTGCTCGCCTCGGGCGAGCTGGGCCATCTGCTGCTGGTCGGCACCTATCGCGACGGCGAGGTCGATGCCGGGCACCCGCTGACCCCGGCCCTCGCCGCCATCGCCGAGGCGGGCACGCCGGTCGAGCGCCTGGATCTCGGCCCGCTCGACGCCGCCCAGGTCGAGGCCCTCGTCGCCGACACCCTGCGCAGCCGCGACGACGACGTGCGGACGCTCGCCCGCGAGCTGCGCGCCCGCACCGGCGGCAACCCCTTCTTCCTCGTCCAGCTCCTGCAGCGCCTGCACGAGCGCGAGGTGGTGGCCTTCGATCGGGCCCGGCGCCGCTGGGTCTGCCATCTCGACCGGCTGCGGGCCGAGGCGGTGACGGACGACGTGGTGGCGCTGATGCTGGAGCGCCTTCGCCGCCTGCCGGGCGACACCCAGGCGGTGCTGGGCGTGGCGGCGGTGATCGGCAACCAGTTCGACCTCGCCACCCTCGCCGCCGCCTCGCAGCGCAGCCTGACGGCTGCGGCCGACGCGCTGTGGCCGGCCCTGCGCGCCGGCCTCGCCGTGCCGCTGACCGACAGCTACAAATATGTCGGCGAGGGGGCGGCGGGCCGCGAGGCCGAAGTGATCTACCGCTTCCTGCACGACCGGGTGCAGCAGGCCGCCTCCGCCCTGATCGCGCCCGCCGCCCTGCCGCCGCTGCATCTGCGCATCGCCCGCCTGATCGCCGAGGCCGGCGCGGAGGGCGACGACGCCCTGTTCGGGCTCGCCGACCATCTGAACCGGGCGCTCGACCTGTTGGAGCCCGCCGACCGGCGCTGGGCCATCCGCGCCAATGCCGAGGCCTGCCGGCGCGCCCAGCTCGCCGCGGCCTACGAGCCGGCCTATGCCTATGCCACGGCCGCGCTGCGCCTGCTGGGTCCGACCGGCTGGCGCGACGACCCGGCGGAGATGCTGCGGGCGCACGAGGCCGCCGCCGGCCTCGCCTTCCTCAGCGGCGACCATGCGGAGATGGACCGCCTGGCCGACGCCGCCATCGCCCAGGCGGCGGAGCCGGTCGCCAAGGCGCGGCTTTACCAGACGAAGATCCGCGCCCGCCATGCCGAGGGCCGGTCGATGGCGGCGGTCGAGACCGGCCTCGCTGCCCTGGCGGAATTCGGCCTGCGCCTCCGCCTCAGGCCCAGCCGCCTCGGCCTGCTGCGCCGCCTGCTGGGGCTGCGCCGCCGCATCCGCCGGCTCGACCTCGCGGCGCTGCTGGAGGCGCCGATGCTCCAGGCGCCGAAGGAGCAGGCGGTGGCCGACATTATGGCCGCGATGTCGCCCGCCACCTACCTCGTCGCCCCGGACCTCTATCCCTGGCTCGCCGTGGTGCGGGTCGAGACGATGCTGGCCCACGGCCACCACCTGCCCTCGGCCGAGGCCTATGTGAACCTCGGCACGGTGTTCATCGCCGGGCTGGGCGATGTCGAGACCGGCTACCGCATCGCCCGGTTCGCGGTCGACCTCGTGGAGCGGCACGGCTACCGCCGCGGCGCCGTGCGGCTGCTGTTCAACGCCCTGGTGCGCCATTGGAAGGAGCCGGTGGGGGAATCGCTCGAGCCGCTGATGCTCGCCTACCAGACGGCGCTGGAGGCCGGCGACACCTGGGCGGCCGGGCTGTCCGGCGTCATCTATTGCGGCCACGTCTTCTGGGCCGGGCGGCCCCTGCCGCCGATCCAGGCGAGCCTCGTGACCTTCGAGGCCACCCACCGCCGCATCAAGCAGCAAAGCTCGCTCAACCTCATCCGCTGCTACCAGCAGGTCATCGCCGGCTTCCTCGGCCGGCAGGAGCGGCCCTGGGCCCTGCGCGGCGACTATGCCGATGTCGACGCCCTGCTCGCCGAATGCGCCGCCAATGGCGACACCACCGGCACCATGGCGCTCAACTGCATCCTCGGCATGGTGCATGTCTACCACGGCCGACGGGCGGAGGCGGCGCCGATCCTGGAGCGGGCCCTGGCCGACGGCAAGGCCGGCCGCGGCCTGCTCACCGTGGCGATGGCGTATTTCTACGGCGCGCTCGCCCAGCTCGCCGCGGCGGACGGCGCGGCGGGGCGGGAGCGGCGGCGCCGGCTGGGCATCGCCGAGCGCTGGCTGAAGCCGCTGCGCCGCTGGGCGCGGCACGCCCCGCCCGGCTTCGCCCACCGCGTCGCCCTGGTGGAGGCGGAGCGGGCGCGGCTGCTGGGCCGCGACATCGAGGCCGAGCAGCGCTACGAGGCCGCCATCGCCGGCGCCACCGCCCAGGGCTACCAGCACGAGGCGGCGCTCGCCAACGAGCTGGCGGGGCGGTTCCATCTCGGCCGCGGCCGGCGGCAGATCGGCCGCTTCTTCCTCGCCACCGCCGCCTACGGCTATCAGCGCTGGGGCGCGGCCAGCACGCTCGCCCTGCTGGAGGCGGAGTTCCCCGGCCTCGACCAGGTGGCGCTCGCCGGCGGCCGCCGCGGCCCCGATCCGCAGACCGTCACCATGACGACGGCGATGACGGTGGACCGCACCGGCACGGCCAGCCTCGACCTCGGCGCGGTGATGCGCGCCGCCGCCTCGATCTCGGGCGAAATCCGCCTGCGCGAATTGCTGCGCACCCTCACCGCCAATGTCGCGACCGTGGCGGGGGCGGGCCGGGCCTGCCTGCTGCTGGAAGACGACCGCGGCTGGACCATCGCCTCGGAGGCGGGGGTCGGAGGGCCGGAGGGCGATGCGGTCGACCTCACCGAGCGGGCCGTGCTCGACGAGGCGGGCGAGCCGCGCCTCGCCGTCAGCGTCATGCAATACGCCCTGCGCCTGCGCGAGCCGGTGGTGCTGGACGACGCGTCGACCGATCTGCGCTTCGCCCGCGACCCCTATATCGGGCGGTGCCGGCCGAAGTCGCTGCTCTGCCTGCCCCTGGTGGCGCAGGACCGGGTGCGCGGCGTGCTCTATCTGGAGAACAACCTCACCACCGGCGCCTTCACCGAGAACCGGCTGGAGGTGCTGACCCTGCTCTCGGCGCAGATCGCCATCTCGCTCGACAATGCCCGGCTCTATGGCGAGATGGCCGACGTCAACCGCACCCTGGAGCGGCAGGTGGCCGACCGCACCGCCGAGCTGGTGGCGGCCAAGGAGGCGGCGGAGGAGGCGACGCGCTCGAAATCGAGCTTCCTCGCCACGATGAGCCATGAGATCCGCACGCCGATGAACGGCGTGATCGCCACGCTGGAGCTGTTGAAGGATGCGCGGCTCGACCCGGAGCAGCGCCACCTGCTGCAGATCTGCCGCGAATCCGGCGAGGCGCTGCTGACGATCATCGACGACATCCTCGACTTCTCGAAGATCGAGGCCGGCAAGCTGGACCTGGAGGTGGTGGACCTCTCGGTGCGGTCGGTCGTCGAGAATGTCTGCGAACTGCTCTTCCCCCGCGCCGACGAGAAGGGGCTGGAGCTGATCGCCGACATCGACCCCGCCGTGCCGGCGGTGCTGCGCGGCGATCCGGTGCGGCTGCGGCAGATTCTGCTCAACCTCGCCGGCAATGCGGTGAAGTTCACCCAGAGCGGCCATGTCGCCCTGTCGGTGACGATGGAGGGCGGGGCGGTGCGCTTCGGCGTGGCGGATACCGGCATCGGCCTCAGCCCGGAGCAGATCGCCAAGCTGTTCAAGCCGTTCTCCCAGGCCGACGCCTCGACAACCCGCAAATTCGGCGGCACCGGCCTCGGCCTGTCGATCTGCCGCCTGCTGGTCGAGATGATGCGCGGCGAGATCGGCGTCACCGGGGCGCTCGGCGCCGGATCGACCTTCTGGTTCCGGGTGCCGCTGGCGGCGGGCGAGGCGGGCGACGCGATGGGCGAGGCGCCGCTGCCGGCGCTCGACGGGCTGCGGCTCCGCCTCTGCATCCCGCACGAGTCCACCCGCGCCACGGCGCTGCGGGCCCTCGAGGCGGCGGGCGCGGCGGTCGAGGCCGTGGACGATCCTGCGGCGCCGACCGTTGCCGATTGCGACGCCGTTCTGGTCGATGAGCGCAGCCTGCCCGGCGGAACCCTGCCGCCGGCCCTGGCGGCGCTGGGCGGGCGACTGGTGGTCTTCACCCGGCGGCAGGCGGCGGCGGGCGACGGCCGCTTCGGCGCCGCCCGGCTGCTGCCGCGTCCGCTGCGGCGCTCGGCCCTGCTGCTGGCGGTCGCCGCCGCCGCCGGGCGGATCGACCCGGCGCTGCTGGCGGCGCAGGCTCCGGCCTCGGCCGCGCGGTGGCTGGCGCCCGACCGCGCCGCGGCCGCCGAAGCCGGGGCGGTGGTGCTGGTGGCGGAGGACAATCCGACCAACCAGGTGGTCATCCGCAAGCTGCTGCAGCGGCTCGGCTATGTCTGCGACCTCGTCGAGAACGGCGTCGAGGCCCTGGCCGCCGCCCGGACCGGCGGCTACGGCCTGGTGCTCACCGATTGCCACATGCCGGAGATGGACGGCTACGCCTTCGCCCGCGCCCTGCGCGATTGGGAGGCCGCGGCGGGCCGGGGGCGCCTGCCCGTCATCGCGCTGACCGCCGATGCGCTGGCCGGCACGGCCGAGCTGTGCCGCCAGGCCGGCATGGACGGCTACCTCGCCAAGCCGGTGGAGCTGCAGCAGCTCGACGCGACGGTGCAGCACTGGCTGCCGGCCGCCGCGGCGCTGCGCATCACGGGCGCGGAGGCGGAGGCGCCGCCACCGCCCGCGCCGGAGCCGCAGCGGGCCCCGGCGGGCCCCGAGGTTTTCGACCCGGCGGCCCTCACCGAATTGTTCGGCGGCCTCGACGACGACGCCCGCGCCCTGCTGGGCGAATTCCTCGACCAGACGGAGCGGCGCCTGGAGGAACTGGCCGAGGCCATCGGCCGGGGCGACCTCCACGCCGCCGGCGAGGTCGCTCATCAGGTCAAGGGCTCGGCCAGCACCGTCGGCGCCGCCGAACTGGCGCTGCTGGGCGGCGAGATCGAGACGTTGTTGCACCAGGGCGACCAGGCGCGCGCCCGCGACCTTCAGGAGGCCATCACACTCGCCTTTGAACGGGCGGCGGAGGCGATGCGGGCGGTTTGAGCGGGGGGCGAGCCGGCGGGTAGATGATGCTCCTTGCACCGATTTACCACCCAGCGATTGCGAACTATATCACTGAGTGATAGGCTTTGTGGCGATGAGGGTCTTCAAGAGCAAGGCCGTCAACCGTTGGGCCCATAGTGAAGGCGTCGCTGATGCCGAACTCTGCAAGGCGGCGGCCGAAGTCGCGGCGGGCAAGGTCGAAGCGGATTTGGGCGGCTATCTATTCAAGAAGCGGATCGCAAGGCACGGCGGTGGGAAAAGCGGCGGCTACCGCACCATCATCGGCTTCCGCAAGGGCAATACGGATCGCATCCTCTTCCTTTATGCGTTCCCCAAGAATGCCCGTGCGAACATCACTGTGAAGGAGGCCGAGGCCTTGAGCATCGCTGCGTCCAGCTTCATCGACGCGACGGATGCGCAGATCGCGATGCTTCTGGAGGACGGCAGGATTTTCGAACTGGAGTGCCCGCCATGAGCGACATCCTCGATATCGCGCACGATCTGGCCAAGGACCTTCACGCAGTCGGTGCCATGGATATGGTGACCATGCGCAAGATGGATGTGCTGTGCCTGCCGCCGCGGCGTAGCTTCAACGGCGAGGATGTGCGCCGCATCCGCGCCGAGACGAAGCTGAGCCAGCCGGTCTTCGCCGTTCTGTTGAATGTCTCCAGCAGCACGGTCGCGCAATGGGAGCAGGGTCTGAAGCAGCCGAGCGGCGCCGCCGCCCGGCTGCTGGATGTCATCGAGCGGAAGGGCATACAGGCGATCGTCTGACCGCCCTTTCCGTTCGGCGGGCACCCCTCAGGGCGCCTCGTACTTCACCACCTGCTGCTCGATCACGCCGAAGATCGAGCCGCCCATGCGGTCGAACATCTCGATCCGCACGCGGTCGCCGAACTTCATGAAGGGCGTCCGCGCCTCGCCGTGTTCGACCATCTCCAGCATCCGGCGCTCGGCGAGGCAGCAGGAGCCGAGCGAGCGGTCGTAGTTGGAAACGGTGCCGGAGCCGACGATGCTGCCGGCGGCCAGCGGCCGGGTCTTGGCGGCGTGGCTGATGAGTTTCGGGAAGTCGAAGGTCATGTCCACCCCGGCATTGGGCCGGCCGAACAGGTCGCCGTTGAGGTGGACCACCAGCGGCAGGTTCACCTTGCCGCCGTCCCAGGCGTCGCCCAGGGCGTCCGGCGTCACCGCCACCGGCGAGAAGGCGGAGGAGGGCTTGGACTGGAAGAAGCCGAAGCCCTTGGCCAGCTCCGCCGGGATGAGGTTGCGCAAGGACACGTCGTTGACGAGCATGACCAGCCGGATGTGCCGGGCGGCCTGCTCGGGCGTCACGCCCATCGGCACGTCGTCCGTCACCACCGCCACCTCGGCCTCGAAATCGATGCCGTAGGCCTCGTCCGCCATCTCGATCGGGTCGCGCGGGGCGAGGAAGCTGTCGGAGCCGCCCTGGTACATCAGCGGATCGGTCCAGAAGCTCGGCGGCATCTCCGCGCCGCGCGCCTTGCGCACCAGTTCGACGTGGTTCACATAGGCCGAGCCGTCCACCCATTGGAAGGCGCGGGGCAGCGGGCTGGCGGCCGCCGCCTGGTCGAAGGGCTGGCCGCCGCCGGCCTCCAGCGCCTCGGCGGCGCGGCGCAGCCGGGGCTCGGCCGCCGCCCAGTCGTCGAGCGCCGCCTGGAGGGTCGCCAGGCCCTCGACCGGGGCGCAGCGCTGGAGGTCGCGGCTGACGACGACGAGCCGGCCGTCGCGGCCGCCCTTGAGCGATGCGAGCTTCACTTGGCCTCCTCCGGCGCGCGCCAGCTTTCCGCATAGCCGGTGAACTCGACCCGGCTCGCCGCTTCGCCGACCTGCAGGGCGTCGCGGGTGTCGATCATCACGGCGTATTCGTCCGTCGCCGCCTTCTTGGGCGTGAAGGCGTTCTTCAGCGCCTTCGGGTGCGGGCCGTGGGTGAAGCCGCAGGGGTGCAGGGTCACCATGCCGGGATGGATGTTGTCGCGGCTGAAGAAATCGCCGGCGTGGTAGAACAGCACCTCGTCGTAATCGTCGTTGTTGTGGAAGAACGGCACCTTCAGCGCGCCCTCGTCGGTCTCGAAGGGCCGCGGGGTGAAGGTGCAGACGACGAAGCGGTTGGCGACGAAGGTGGTGTGGGCGCTGGGCGGCAGGTGGTAGCGGTGGCTCATCAGCGGCCGGATGTGCTCGACATTGATCCGCACCGGGGCGAGGTCGCCGTGCCAGCCCACCGCGTCCAGCGGGTTGAAGGGATAGGTGCAGGTCGAGATCTCGCCGCCGCGCTTGATCTTCACCCGCCACTCGCCGGGGCCCTGCTGCGCCTTGAAGGCGTCGTCGATGCTCGGCACGTCCAGCATGGCGGGGTCGAAGATGGCGTGCTGGCCGACCAGCCCCTTGTCGGGCAGCATGTAGCTGGAATTGGTCGCCTCGATCAGCAGGGCGGTCACCGGCTCGGCGGCCTCGATCCGCCACATGGTCGAGCGCGGCAGCATGATGTAGTCGCCCGGCCGGAAGCTCAGATGGCCGTAGTCGCAGAACAGCTCGCCCCGGCCCTGGTGGATGAACACCAGCTCGTCGCCGTCGCCGTTGCGGGCCAGATGGTCCATCCGCCCGGCGCTGCGCCACAGCCGCATCTTCACATGGGCGTTGTGCAGGATGGTCGGCGCGTCCCAGGGCGAGGGCTGGCTTTCGTTCAGCTTCACCAGGTCGAAGGCCCGCGGCCGCAGCGGCCCCTCCCAGTTCACCCAGCCGGTCGGCGGGTTGCGGTGGTACATGTGGGTCGCCGGGCCGAAGAAGCCCTCCTTCCCCAGCTCGCGCTCGAAGGTGCCCGCCGGCAGATCGGCATGGGCCTGGCGCGACGCCTGACCCTCGATGCGCGGGAAGGAGATGTAGTTTCGCATGCGGACCTCGCTGCCGGGGCTGGATCGCCGGGCCGCCGCTTTGACAGGCGGGGCGGCCCGACCTATGGTCTCATGGACACGAAGGTGCAATCACGTTATCGTTTCATTTGGAACGGTTGTCAAGGCGCGGCGGGCGAAGATGGCGGATGAGACGATGCTGGCCGGGGCCGTGCCCGAGGAGGACGGCGCCGCCGAGGAGCCGGGGCAGGTGCTGGAGCTGGAGCGCTTCCTGCCCTACCGGATGAACGTGCTGAGCCGCCGGATCAGCCGGTCGCTGGCGGAGATCTACCAGGAGCGCTTCGGCATCTCGATCCCCGAATGGCGGATCATCGCCGTGCTGGGCCGCTTCGCCCCGGTGTCGTCGCGCGAGATCTGCGACCGCACGCAGATGGACAAGGCGAAGGTCAGCCGCTCCGTCTCCAGCCTCCTGGCGGCCGGGCTCATCACCCGCCAGACCAACCCGGCCGACAACCGCCTCATCAAGCTGGCGCTGAGCAAGCGGGGCCGGCGGGTCTACCAGCGCATCGTGCCCCTGGCGCTCGGCTGGGAGGCCGATCTGCTGGGCGCGCTGGGCGAGGACGAGCGCCAGCTGCTGGAGCGGCTGCTGGGCAAGCTGGAGGCGAAGTTCGGCGCCGGCCCGGTCGAGGACACCGACGACTGACGCGCGGTCGTTGCCGCACGCAACCGTTTCATCTGCAACGTCCGGCGATCCGCGGCGCGGCGCCCTGAGGCCGCCTGACGCAGGGCCACGGCGCCGCGGCCGGAAACGAAATGGCGCGGCCGGACGTTCCTTCCCCGATCCGAGACCCCATCATCTGCCGTCGGCCCCCGGCCCAGGCGGCCGGGAGGAGCCATGCCCCTCGACCGCGCGCGTCTGCGCGTCCACCGCCAGGCGGCCCTGGCCCGGACCCTGGGCCTGCTGGGCGGGCTGGCCCTGCTGCTGGCCGCGCTCGGCTGGATCGTCGCCGGGCCCGAGGGCGTGGTGTGGACGGTCCTGGTCGGAATCCTCGTCCTCATCTTCGGCCAGCGGGTGCGCGGCGCGGTGCTGCCGAAGCTGTTCGGCGGCCAGCGGCTGGAGCCCGCCCATGCGCCGGAGCTGCATGCGGCGCTGGCCGATCTGGCGCGGCGGGCCGGGCTCGGCTTCACCCCGGCCCTTTACCTGATCCCCAGCCCGCGGCTCCAGGCGGTGGCGGTGGGGCATGCGCCCGACACCGCCATCGGCATCACCTACGGCCTGCTCCACACCCTGTCGCGCGAGGAATCGCTGGCGGTGCTGGCGCATGAGATCGCCCATATCCGCCAGCGCGACCTGTGGCTGATGACGGTGGCGGCGACGGCGTCGCAGCTCGCGCGGCTGCTGTCGCTGGTCGGCATGCTGCTGCTCGTCGTCTTCCTCGTGCTGCTGCCGCTGGAGGGGCGGGCGGCGGACACGCCCTGGCTGCTGCTGATCTTCCTGCAATTGGCGCCGGTGGCGGCGGGGCTGATCCAGCTCTCGCTGTCGCGCACCCGCGAATTCGCCGCCGACACCGCCGCCGTCCACATGACCGGCGATGCCGAGGCGCTGGTCATGGCGCTGCGCAAGCTCGACTTCTTCGAGCATTCGGATTGGGAGGAGCCGCGCCGCCGCCACTGGTTCGGCCTGCTGCGCACCCATCCGACGACGGAGGAGCGCATCGCCCGGCTGGAGCGGCTGCTGGGCCGCCCGCCCAGCGCCCGCCGCCCCGCCAACCGCTCGGAGCCGCCGCGGCCGGGGCGGGTGGGCGCGATGATGCGCTTCTTCCGCTGAGGCCAGAGTCAGCCGCGGAAATCCAGCCCCAGGTCGAGCGCCGGCGCGCTGTGGGTGAGCCAGCCGACGGAGATCACGTCCACCCCGGTCGCCGCGATGGCCCCCACCGTCTCGGGCGTCACCGAGCCGGAGGCCTCCGCCACCGCCCGCCCGGCGATGCGGCCCACCGCCTCGCGCAACTGGGGCGGCGCCATGTTGTCGAGCAGGATCACGTCGGCCCCGGCGGCCAGGGCCTCGTCGAGCTGATCCAGCCGGTCGATCTCGACCTCGATCTTCACCATGTGGCCGATGGCGGCGCGGGCGCGGGCCACGGCGGGGGCGATGCCGCCGGCGGCGACGATGTGGTTGTCCTTGATCATCACCGCGTCGTCCAGGCCGAAGCGGTGGTTATGCCCGCCG
>Ga0196963_10001277_pt1 | contig 17639 bp, 23 predicted proteins | sample S1_5metaG_FD_148600 | JGI IMG/M metagenome (GOLD analysis project Ga0196963, IMG submission 148600) | Soil microbial communities from Anza Borrego desert, Southern California, United States - S1_5 | ecosystem: Environmental > Terrestrial > Soil > Desert | place: USA: California | collected... | reverse complement strand
CTCATGGCGGTGGTGAGCCTAGCCCAGAGCTAGTTCAATCGCTGGAATCCTCAGCAGGAATGGTCTACCCCTATGAGAAATATAAATCTGATTGCAATAGTTGGGACGCTGTTCAATCAACATCTAATCAGGCTCAGAGTAAGCGCTTAGGTGTATGGTCAGGAGATTATCAAAAACCGTGGGATTACAGGAGATCTAGTAGATGATCCGCAACTAGAATGCGGCAACTTCCCACCTAAAGATCATGAATTTACCAACCACGGTTGCAGCCGTAACCATCACAGCTTTACTAGGAATAGGAATTGTTAGCGATCGCTCCAAGGCAGAAGAACCGGAGAACCCACCTAGTTTTGAGCAGTTACAACAGCAGCCAGAGCAGTTGATCATGCCTGCAAAAGGTGTCCTAACTTCTGGCTTTGGTAAGCGTTGGGGCAAGATGCACAAGGGAATTGATATTGCTGCACCTGTTGGAACTCCCATCGTTGCAGCTGCATCGGGCACCGTAACTAAATCAGGTTGGAATAATGGCGGCTACGGTAATTTGATTGAGGTCAAGCATCCTGATGGCACAATGACCCGGTATGCTCACAACAGCAGATTACTGGTAAGAGTTGGTCAGGAAGTGAGCCAGGGTGAAGTCATTGCTGAGATGGGCAGCACAGGGCACAGCACAGGATCTCACCTACACTTTGAAATTCACCCAGCAGGAAAAGCGGCTGTTAATCCGATCGCTTATCTACGCCATAAGAATGATCAGGAAGTTGCAACACAGCCTCTAAGATTTGCTCAGCCCGGTTCATTTCTCAATAGTTTCTAGGGGAAACCCTAACACCAGGGCTGTAAGTATTTACAGTTGAATAACTTTGGCGATCGCTAGAATCGCTAGAATCAGCAGTTGCTTCGCTTTTCGTTTGTCGGGTGTGCCCGTACCCCATTTACACGGCTCGTCGAGCGTCGTCATGAGGTAGCTGACTCTTTGACCACACACAGGCGGTTTCAGGATACCACTTTTAGCATCCCTGTCAAGCGCTTCGCAAGTCGCTGATCTGGGGTTGCAAAGCAGTTGTTCTCTGGGGGTGCCCCCCAGACCCCCATCAGCGCCGCTTGCACAGGGTCATATCCCAAAATAAAGAGTGAAACAAAGTGGTGCGATCGCCTTGTTGTGTTTGGTTCGTGCCGTGTTTTCTTGCTTTTTTTTCGCTGCTGTTTTTTCCGTTCTTTGCTCTTTCGTGTCTGATTCGGGTTCTGTCGCTCGGTCGGTTCCGGTCACTGGGCGTTCTGTGGGGTTTGAGTTGTCTTGCTCGTTGGCGGTGCGCTCGGCGGTTGTTCCGGGTCGTGCGTGTTGCTTGTTTCGGTCGGGTGCGGGTCGTGCGTTGGGTGGTGGTGACGTTGCGGCTCGTTCGGCTCGGCTGCGGTCGCTTGGGGTTTTGTTCTAGTCAGGTGTTGTTGCGTTGTTGTCTGCCGGGGTTGTGTGCCTCGGCTTTGTCGTTTTTGGGGGTTGCGCTGTGAGTCGCTTGCTTTCTTCTGCGTCGGTGGTTGGCTTCTCTGGCTCCCGGTCTGTCGTGCCTGAGCGTTCTGTCTCTTCGGCTGTCGCGGCGTTGTCTCCGGGTTGCCGTGTCCTTGTGGGTTGTGCGGCGGGGGTTGACGGTTTTGTTCGCTCTCTCGTTCCGGGCGCTGAGGTGTTTGCTGTCTCGTCTGGGCGTTGGGGTCGGGGTCGTGGTGCGTTTGCTGGGCGTTCGGCTGCTGTCGTTCGGGCTGTGGCTGCTGGTGGCGGTGTCTGGGTGTCGTTTCCGTCCGGTGGTTGTCCGGTGGGGTTGGTTCCGTCCTTGTCCCAGTCGCGTTGCTTTGGCGGTTTTGGTTCTGGCTCTTGGGCTTCGGCTGCGTTCGCGGCGGGGTTGGGTGTGCCTGTGTTGCTGTGGTTGCCTGCCGGGGTTGTTCCTCCTGCCTGGGGTTTCGTTGCCGGGGGTGGTGGCTGGTTTCTGCTGGCTCCGGCTTCCCAGTTGTCTTTGCTCTAGCTGTCTTTCTGTGGGGGCTTCGGCTCCCTTGTCCTTTCACTCTGAGGTTTCTGTCGTGAGTCGTTTGCCTGTTCCGTTTGAGTTTGTTGCGGGTTTGTCTGTCCAGTTCGGTGCCAGTGAGTGTTTCTGGCGGGAGTCTGAGCGCTCGTTCTCTGGCTTCGTGGCTGAGGTTTGGTTTGCTGAGTTGTCTGCCGCTGGGGGTTTTGCTCAGCGTTGGGCGGCTGTCGTTGGCGTTGGTGTTTTGGTTCGCTGTCCCTCGGCTGGTCCGGGTCGGTTTGTTGTCTCGGTTCCGTGCCAGGTTCCCTCTGGTCAGGTTGTGTTGCAGGGTGGTGTTCGGGGTGGTCGGGTTCGCTGTCAGTTGGTGCGCTAGGTTTTTGGGCGGGGCTTCGGCTCTGCCTTTTTTTCTGTGTCCTCATCAGCGCTCGCACTGAAAATTCTTACAGTTGATTGATACTTTGCGATCGCCTCGGAAAGATCCTCTATCAAGTCTGCTGGCTAATAGCGATAAGTCACCTTCCCAGCTACGCTCGGAAACAAGACACGCTCCCACCCGGCTATCGCCCGGTTCTATTTAGGTTGTGCAGATATCTCTGGGCAGGTTGTGATCGCCTAGAAAATTAAGCGGTTGCTTCGCTTTTGTTAGTTGTTGGGGCTGGCTCAGTTGTTAGTCCCGCAAAGCGGATGAGCCAGCCCCAAACCCATTGCTGCGGGGAATGCGCCAAACAATACCACGACCAATTTATCACCCGCACGAAAATTCATGTGTGTGTGCGGGTGATTGGATCGTGTTGTGTATTGTTTGGCGCAGAAGAGGTGCGGTTGCTGCGCGTTTTTCGCGTTGGGGGTAGCCCCCAAACCCCCTCGTGTGGTGGTGGTGCGGTGTGTGTGTGTTCCGGGGGGGTGGTCTTTTCCTGGGCGGGTGGGTGGGTCTTTTCCGTCGCGTTACCTAGTTGGCTGCTCGTCGGGCGGGGGTCGTTTCCCTTCGCTGTGGTTGGTCGGTCGATTGCACCCCCGCCGCTCCTCACAGCCGGGAAAGCCCCAAAGATAGAAGGCGATTTCCTTAGAATTAGGCTCAACATCTCGACTTATCAGGTTAGTGTCCTCCCTGTGCGATCAAGGGCTTTACTTTCCAGGATGAAGCGATCGCCTTTGGCGCTGCGCTCCGCGCAATCGCCTCTATGGGGTCAAAAGAACAGGTTTTGGCAGGAAACCCGTGGTCTTGGAATCTTTCGCGCCTTGCTTCGGGCTTCTGCCTCCTGCCACGGCTGCCGCTCTCAGGTTCACTTACTCAATTCCTTAACTTCTTTAATACTATCATCCTTACTAGTATATTACTAATAGTTTGCAATATTTGTTTACACGTTACCACGGTTCAGAGAACCCCATTCAGCCCAGAGGGTTTGGTAAACATCATCTGGGCATTCAAAGTTAAAAGCACAGTAGCGATCGCCCATGTGAATAGGGCTGAGAAGCTTGCAGCCATTGGCTAGCAGCCATTTACCCACCAGGAGCCTATGTTTTAAATCTATGCCCGTCAGTGCCCATCCAGCGCTCTTAGCTTTCCTGAAACGGGCACAAGGGTTAAGCCGTATGGCTTGCAGAAGTTCAGCTAAATACATAATATTTTCCCCTAGAACTACTAGTATTATACTATAAACTAATAGTATAATACTGTTAGCCTAAGAGACATCTGCCATGATTACTGCACAAAACCTAGTCTTTTCAAAAGCAGCAGCCGAGCGCATTCTGAATGCTGTATTAAAAGGAATCGTCAAAGCTGTTGAGCTTATCCGCCGACTGGCAAACGGAGCTTACCAAATAACCTATAGAACCATGTTTGGTCGGTGTTCAATTTTTATCAGCCGAGAGCTATTCAAGAAACACTTTGTTGAGCGACGTAAAGAAGAAGCTAAACACCTTTATGCAAGCAGAGTAGAAAATAATTGGTATCGCGTAGTAAACCCCAAAAAGGGCACAAGCTATAACTGCTATGCCTATAAAGATTCTATTGATTGCACCTGCGAAGATTTTTTTAATCAGGTTAATTTTCTCAGGAAAGGCTGCTGTAAACATGGCTATGCCCTTCTAAAACATCTCGGCTTTGATTATTTATCAGACTACATAGAGCATCACCGCTGGGCAAACAATGACCATGAACCACACCCCGATCCTGATGATTGGTAGCAACTAGAAGACGAGCGCTGCCGCGCTCGTTTTCCTTCCACTCTCATCACCATTTTATTGCTACATCTCTAAGCGGCTACGGGCAACGGTAGGGAAAGCGAACGGAGTAAGAGGAGGTCGCGCAGCGCCCGGAACGAGCGGAGAGAGCCAACCGTTATTGTTTCCCGTAGCCGCACTGCTTTTGTGAATCGAAGAGGAACAAAAGCGCAAACAAATTGCTTTGCAACTACTAATCTTTTTTCTAGTTAGTATTGTTAAGTTTTGCAACAAACTACTAGCAATATACTAGTAGCTTGGTATTATATAGAAGTCGAGTTAATGACATCTGCCAAATGCTTAAAACCTACCTAGATCCCATCATGGGCAAAGTTGAATTACTGGGCGCGTTAGTTGAAGAAGGGAAAGTTTACCTCTACTTTGAATCAGAACAAAAAGAGGTTTTAAAAATGCTTTCCTCTCAGTTTCAAGAATACGCTATCAGGCACGGTATCACGTTCTAAAACCTAAATATTTTCAATGCCCTGAGCATGGCTTTAAAAGGCTCAGTAAACCCCACCAAAACGAATAAATCAGATGCCTAAAACTAAGACCAAAACCAAAGCCAAAACTAAATCTTTCACTGTTCACATTGAGATGACTGTAACTGTTTACAGTTGCATCAGTGTTGAGGCAGCAACGGAAGCCGACGCAGAAGCCAAAGCTGAGGAACTAGCGAAAGATTACGTCTTGGCTGATTTCTCAGGCAATACGCAGGAAGCGCTAGACCTCTCAGGCAATGGGTCTTTTGACGTTGGAGACATCGACCTAACCACCGAAGAAGACGACTAAAAGACTGTAGGGCGATCGCTTTCAGGTCGCCCTAGACCCCACCAATAAACCCCACCAAAACAAGACATCTGCCACCATGAAAAGTTTAATTTTTGTCTCTGAGTCCGACGCTTTCAAAGTAGGAGAACAGCTTTACAAAGTGACCCAAGACGGTAGCCTGTTAATGGTTCACCACACAGATCAGCAAGCAATTGATTTGGCGATCGCTCTAGCCGGAGTGCAGCAGCCGATTGAGGTTGGCGCTTGTTCTCGCTTGCCCATGCCATACATTGATTGGGACGACGACAGACCAGCAATCTATGTTGCTTGCCTGAGTGCCTACAATAACGGACGGCTTCACGGAGCTTGGATCAACGCTGATCGGGATGAGGATGAGATCAGAGAAGATATTGATTTTATTCTCAGTTACAGCCCTGAAGACAACGCAGAGGAATGGGCGATCCACGATCACCAGGGCTTTCAAGGGGTGAGCATCGGAGAGTATGAAGACCTAGAGAAGCTTTCAGAGATTGCCCAGGCGATCGCGCAGCATGGTAGAGCTTTTGCTATCTTTTGCCAGCATCACGGCGATGAAGCCACCGTTGATAAATTCCTGGATAGGTATAGGGGATGTCATGCAAGCGAAGAAGATTTTGTTGAGCAGCAGTGGGAAGAGGACGGAACGCTGAGCCGACTAAAGGAAATCGGGATCAACCCCAGCTACATAAATTGGGAACAACTAGCCCGTGACTGGTTTATAGATGATTTCTTCTCAGCAGAAGAATCCTTCGGTGAGATTTATGTTTTCTCTCGCCACGACTAGCGCTAAGTTCTGTTAAAACCTACTAGTATAATACTGGCAATAATGTTAGTATTATACTATTAAGCAAAGTTTTAAACCCCTGTCAGACATCTGCCAAGAAGAGACAGGGGCAACCCCACCAAAAGGAGTTAAACCCATTGTGACACAACAGGATCAAGACGCAAGATTTTGGTTTATTGAAGGTGAGTTTGACGCGATCGCTTTGAAGTCTCCCCAGCATCCTGAAAACTCCTGGTATATGTCGGGCTTCCATGATGCTAAACATGAACTCTCACAAGGTCGTAACTGTTGGCGCTTCACTGAGCAAGGTGACTTTGAGCCAGTCGGGGAGGTTGAATTTTGAGAATTGTTTACAGCCTCAACGCTCCTGATATTGATTACCTGATCGAAAGGTTCAAGCCTGAGTGGAAGGAATTTTATAAAAACTCCCTAGATCGGTATCAGCGAAGAGAGGTAAAGCGATACCTCGATTACAAAAAAAGCCCAAGCCCTGAATGGAGCTTTAAACCTTCGACTGAGCAAACCTTAGCCCTGATAAACGAACAAGCCAAAGAGCTTTATTGGAGGCGGATCAGATGGACTCAGTTAACTATCCCCGGCTTATTAATCCCATCACCTAGAAGACGATGAAAGTTACCACCATTGCATTCAACTACACGCGAAAGTTTAACCTCGGAAATTTCAACAGCGTTGATCTCGGCTGCTCACTCTGGGCACAGATTGACCCAGAAGAAGATGAGGAAACTTGCATTGAGATCCTGCGTGATAAATGCCGCGAACACGTTCGGCAGGAGTATCACAAAGCTAAAAACGGCTCTCCCCCGGTTGAACTGATTTCGATCAACGGCGAGACAGCAGAACACATCGAAGACTAACCTTAGTGCCCCCGCGACACAGCGGGGGGTTCCCCTAGAAAAATGACAGACATAACCTTAGCTAATTCCCCTGATAGATATGCCACGCTCTCAAACTTTGTTCGTCAGCGCATGGTGAACGGTACGGACTACGGCGTTGTTCCAGGCACAAACAAGCCAACATTGTTGAAGCCCGGAGCCGAGAAGCTGTGCAGACTCTTTGGCTTATCCTCTGATATCACACTGATCTATTCAGTGGAAGATTTCACAGGCAAGGATCACGGTGAGCCACTGTTTTATTACCGTTATCGCTGTGTACTGACCTGGCAGCAGCAGATGATCGCAACCTGCGAGGGAAGCTGCAACAGTTGGGAGAAGAAATACAGGTATAGAGAAGAGAAGCCTGTTTGCCCTAAGTGTAGGGTTAGAGCAATTCGCAGATCAGACAAAGAGTTTTACTGTTGGCGGAAGCTTGAGGGCTGCGGTGCAACATTCCCGCTGAGCTATTCCGAGATAGCATCTCAGCCCGTTGGCAATGTACCCAACCCAGAGATTTTTGACCAGATCAACACCTTGCAAAAGATGGCACAAAAGCGATCGCTAGTCGGAGCGGTGCTAATCGCAACTGGCGCTAGTGAATTTTTTACTCAAGACCTGGATGATCGCGTTTAACTATGAATATTTTCATCTACCCAAGACCCAAGAGAGTAAGACAGAAGGCTGAGCCAGTGGAGTTTGTAGCGCTTCTGTACCCCGGTAAAGATCTTGATTGGATGTTCTACTCAGAACACACTTGCAGAGAAACAGCCGAAAGATGTATTCGCAGATGGATTGAGCTTGACGAGGAGAACAACTGGGGTGAGGTGATTATCCCCTAGAACTAAGCAGCGATCGCAGCCGACTGTGATCGCTTTACGAGTAAGATAGTTTAAAAAGACACTAATAGACTATGAACCCTGAGATTGTATTGAAGCTAGTTAAGGACAAAGCGATCGCCAAATGGGGTGAGGATTACTGGTTTGCTCAGCTAGTCCGTGGCTACACAGAAGCGGAGAACAACGCAACGGGTAAGAAGCTGAAACCCTTGCAGCGACGGTCACAGATAGAAAAACTATTCAATGACATGGCAAACCAAGACAGACTCGCACTGAAGACCGCAGCTTATTTGTTAAAGGCAGTTGGCGGAGAAATAGAGATAGTTTTTGTTTCCCGCGAGACAGCAAAACTGAGTGTATAAAAATAGCATAATACTGTTGACACTGTAAACCGTTTACAGTAAGCTAGGCACTGTAAATGATTTACAGTGTTTTTTTATGGAACCCTCTGCTTATCAACTCAGGATTCTGAATTGGCTGAAGACTGGCAAGGGACACGGCTGCTGTAACGCTGTTGCTGGCAGCGGGAAATCAACCACACTGAGACTAGCAGCGATCGCTTTGCAGGAGTCCGGTTTATCTCCCAGTGACATCAAAATAATTGTTTTCGGTAAAGCCAACAGCCTTGATCTGGTTGCCAAATTTGGCAAAGCTTGGGAGAAGTCGATCAGCACACTTCACAGCGCTGGATGGTCGATTTTAAAGCAGTACCTCAAGATCCCTAGCGAAATTTCTAGGGGATTAATCCAATCAAACAAGTATAAAAAAATCGCCCAAGACCTTGATTTAATTAAGTCACGGGCTAACCCGAGAGGCAACTTAAAAGCTGAGGGAGCGTTATCAAAAGAAGACGATTTTCTGAAGCTGCTAGACCTGATTAGGCTGACAAACCAAGAGCCGACAGCAGAAGCTATTGACGAGATCACCTCTCACTTTGAGATTGAGGGAATTTATGAGCCGAGCATTTTAGCAGCAGCGATCAAAGAGTGTTTGGTAATTGGGCAAGCCCAGGCACGGAAGCGGCAGGCTTTTGACTTTACTGATCAAATCTGGTTGCCCGTGCAGTGGAAGCTGACCAGTCAGAAATGGTTTAAGCCTTACAAGTTTGTACTGGTTGACGAGTGCCAAGATCTCAACGCTTCTCAGTTAGAACTGGCAATGGGGTTGGCAGGGCAAAACGGGCGGCTTCTATTTGTGGGCGATCCAAACCAAGCGATCATGGGATTTGCTGGAGCCGACAATAATTCCTACTACAACATTGTTGAACGCACCCAAGCAACTGAGCTACCTTTATCAATTTGCTATCGCTGCCCGAAATCACATATTGATTTAGTTAAGTGGAATTTTCCAGGGATTCCAATTGAAGCCCGTGAAGATGCAGAGAAAGGCTCAATCACACGATGCGAAGAGTCTGAGTTAAAAGACCTGCTTCAGACTGGTGACTTAGTGATCAGCCGGAAGACAGCGCCGCTGGTGTCGTTATGCATCAGACTGATCGCCCGTGGTATCGCAGCCAAGATCAAGGGCAGAGACATTGGCGAAGCACTTAAACGGGATCTGGAAGATATTGCTAGTTTGCAGGGCTTCCAATATTCAAACTTTAATGAGGCGATCGCTGAGTACAAGGCAATCAAGTTTGCAAGGTTTGAAAACTTGGACAATGCCGAGCAGCTTAGAATCAACCTCTCAGACAAGCTTGATGCTATCAAGGTTGTTTACCAGAGTCAGGTTAACGCGAAGAATATTGAGGATCTAAAAGTTTATATTGACCAGCTTTTTAGTGATGAGAAGTCAGCCGTCACTCTCAGCACTTGCCACCGTGCCAAAGGTCTAGAGGGCGATCGCATCTTCATTCACAAGGCTGAAGATATGCCAATGGAATGGCGCGATCAACTTGATTGGCAACTAGAGCAGGAGAACAACCTACTCTATGTTGCGTTGACCCGCAGCAAGTCAGAATTATTCATTGTTGGCAAGCCTGAATGGTTATTTCTAGGGGAAAAGCAAAAAACCGAGGAAGAAGCTGAGGTTGAGCCTGAAACTGAAACAGAGTTTGAATGGTTAGCCACAGAGGAAGATATTGAGATGCCCGAAGTGTTTAACGTAGGAGTGGAAGAGACTGAGAGCGATCACCCAGAGACTTATACTGATTCAACTTTGATGCATGTGGAATATGTGTCGGGCAGCGAGTCTCACGCCTCAACATATGCAGAGTTTTACGTTCACGGACTTGATCAATGGGCAGTTTGCCAAACAGATGATGAGCCAGAAGCAGACAGTAATTATAAGCACTACATCTGCTTGGATATTCCTGAGAATCAGGTATTCACTGTATTTAGAAAAGACGGAGACAAATTTGGAGTAAAGGGCTATAACTTCTTTATTTGCAAAACCTCAAAGGCGCTTGGCACAATACCTGGTAACAGAGGCAATGGCTACTGTGGAGGCGATATTGAAGTAATTTGCAAGGGTGAGGGCAAAACCAAAGCGCCGCGTCTATTTGGTTGGTGGATTGATTTCACTGGCAAGAGCGACGAGAACAAGCGCACCAATGAGCAAAAGTTAGCCTTCGCTCAGCACTGTGCAAACTTCATTAACAAGCGTGGTATTAAAGAGCTACCGCCTTTTGAGTTGCCCAAGGCAGAGGAAGGTGAACCCGAGAAGCTGGAAATCCTAGAGGCGATCGCAGCAGTGGAAGAGAAGGCGATCGCTCCTGACCCACAGCCACAGCCAGAACAGAAGTCAGTCAAGATATGGGTGCCGCTTGATAAAATCACCCTGGATGCAGGCACCCAGCCGACAACCAGGCATGATCAAAGCACGGTGGAAGAGTATGCTGATCTGATGAAGTCTGGGCAGTGGGATTGGCACAGAGAGCCATTGCCACAACTAAAGGACGATGGTGAGTTCAAATACCCCGCAGATGGACACCACCGCATCGAGGCAGCGTTTCAAGCCGGAGAAACTGACATATTCTGTGAAGTATCACCTGGCACTCTCAGAGATGCAATTTATGAAAGCCTTGGGGCTAATAGGTTCCACGGGCTGAAGAGAACTGATGCAGTTAAGTGGGAGGTTGTGCAGCGCACCCTGTCAGATGCAGAGTGGGCAAAGATGAGCGATAGAGCTATTGCTCAACATTGTGGAGTCTCAGCCCCATTTGTCGGTAAGGTTAGAACCAAGCTCGCTGAAGAAGGCACTGTAAATATTAACAGTAAGCGAGTTGATCGCCGGGGACGAGAAATCGAAACCAGCAACATAGGCACAAAGCCTAAGAGCGAAAGGGCTACGGCTAAAACTACCCAGGAAGCTGCGGCTAGTAACGGGCACCACAATCCAGAGCAGAAGCTAGCCGAGCAGGTCACAGTAGAAATAAATTCCCCAGTTCAAACAGCATCAAAGGCTGACAAGGTTTCTCAGGCTAAGGAGAACCTAGAAGCTTTATCACTATCCCTGGAGGAGTGGGAGGCGATCGCTGAATGGGTAAAAAAAAGGATCTCTTTAAAACAGGAGATTAGAGACAGATTTACTGACCCTAATGATCTTGCAAATGATACCGCGTTTGATTTTGATTTTTAATAACTGCTCTGCATACTCCACAAATAAACCGGAGTATGCAGAGTTTCCCCTAGAATTTTAAATAATAATATAGACACACCCAGCAAATTATCTTTCTCGCTCTTTGTCCTTTCGCCGTCGAGCTACAGCCGCCTCGATTATTGCAGCCACGTCAACATTAGGAGCGTTTTGAATTTGGATACAAAAGTCTGTATTGACAGCGCAGTTAGATCCACCCATCACCACAACTAAACCAGATTGACCCAACTGCTTATCAATAATTCGACTCTTGGCTTCGGCAGGAAGGTCGAAAAACATTTCTGTAATCAACTCTTCCTTATCCTCTAGAGATAGGCTCTGAGCTAAATTTTTTATGTGTTCGGCACCCATACTCTCGACAGCAAAAGATTTGCTAGTAGCGTCTAAAAATTCCATACCTAATCCATAAGCCCTATACCCCTATTAAAGAGGAATGCGGAGATCGTGAACGCTTCCACCTTCTGGCGATCGCCAACATTACTGCCTCGATTTCGTCATCAGTAGCCCGATCAACCATCTCTTCTAGGGACTCGCCCAGCTTCCTCTCTTTACCAGCCATCAAAAAACAGAAGTGTTGACGGGCACCAGGCGCGATCACTTCCATGCCCAAGACAAGCTTCCACAGCACCTCAACGCTAATCGTAGACTTGCCCCGGCGAAATTCACTTATATGGTTCTCACTTACGCCGGACTGCTCAGAAAGCTGCTTCCCCGTGATGCCGTAGTATTCCTGGGTCTTTCTAAAATATTCGGAAATCATGTTAAGTTTTGTTACCTAATACAACGTTAGGGGTATTTCTAGGGGAAAATATTTACCGATAGGCTAATCGGATTTACCTAAAAAAGTATCTAGATCAAGCCTAGCACTTTCCCCAGAAAAGGAGATTAAACCACTATGGCACACACTGATCCAGCTTGGGAATATTCCGAAATCTGGAGTGAACTTAATCAGGCAAAGACTGAGCTTGATGCGCTGTTGGGATACCTTTCAACCCGTGAGGTCAGCAGCGAGGAGAGCGATCACACTATCAAACAGAGGATGAGTCTGATCAGCGATCACATGACAGCAGCTAGGGGCGTAATGCGTAGAGCCAGCAAGGTCTAGAACCTAAAGCCCCCAAATAAATTAACCCCGTGGATCGGGCAGAAACACGGGGTCACGGAACAAATAAATAACCAGTTTAACCAATTGTGACACAAGCGCAAGAAGAAACCAAACAATACTGGGCTGTAACCATTGAAGAAGCCCAGAGACTCTACAAAAGCAAGGTCTGGGATGCAACAGCCTATCTTTTGGCGATCATTAAAACCCACGGTGCCTCTGGCTGGAAATGGGCATTCAGGGTTAAAGACTTCTGCCAACAGTGGCAGATACCAGAGCGAACGTTTTACCGAGCATTGTCAAAACTGCGATCACTCCAGCTAGTGTTCTGGGAGGCTCAGGATAGAGTCGTCGTCTGGTGGCAGGATATTCATTTGAGCGATTCAGTCGAAGCCCAGAACCTAGACACCGTATGTTCTCCGCCTACTGTGGCAGAGCCTCTGTCAGAAATGGCAGCAAGTGTGTCAGACGCGGCGGAGACTATGCCACTTATGGCAGAACCTCTGCCAGATGTGACAGACCCACTGCCAACTATGGCAGAACAAAAGCCTGAAACCGTTAATACACAAAGCGTTGAAGAATCGCCCAGATCTTCTTCATCTTCTTCTCAACTTACTTACAACTCTTCTTCATTAGAGAAGCCGAAGAAGGTTGTTTTAAGTAAGAAGGAGAAAGAGGATCTGCGGAAAGAGTGTGAATATAACTTGCGATCACTGCGGATAGACCCAGATAACGATGATGTTTTATGGGCGTTTGGGCAGTTTCCCCTAGAAACAATCAGGAGCGCGATCACTTACCTCAAGCAACAGAAGCGCCCAACAGTAGAGATTTTTGTAGATGCCTGCAAGGAAGGCAGGAAGCCTCAGCAGTGGCAATCAATTTCAAAAGAAGAAGTCAACCCAATCACTGAAGAAGCTGAGGCAGTTCTAGGGGAAGCAATCAGCAAAGGAATTTTCAAGGCACTGATCTGGAGTGATTTGCACAGTTGCCATAAAGCAGTATTTCCTACTGGACTGCAATTGCCTTGGTGGGAAGCCATTGAATACTTACAGCGAGGTCAATCATGAGTTGCCCAAAATGCGGATCAGCGGAGACTTACAGAAAAGATCCCCGTGATTGGTTGGTTATCTGTGATCGCTGCAAGTACACCTTTCACAAGCACCCAATCAAGCCAGTGCTTAAGAGTGAGGGTTACAAGCACTGCGGAACACCTAAAGGCAGGTATCAGGTAACTGTATGGTTTCATCCCTATCTCAAATTTACCTACAGCTACAGCATCAGCATTGCCGGAGGAGTTCTAGCCGGGAGTGGTCTACCTGGACATAAGACTTTATTTGGCTGCTATGGCTCACCGGAGAAGGCTTTAGAGGCAGGCTTAGAGGAGGTCAAGAATGTTTAGCGAACCTAAAGGATCAAAAGTTCTAGGGGAATTAAGGATCGGTGATCGCGTCGAAGGCTGGCACCCCAAATCCCGGCGCTGGGTAAAAATTTCAGTCACCAAGGTTTCAGCAGGTAGATTCCAGGGCATTGATAGAGAGCTTGAAGGATGGACAGGGTTAACCAAGTGGCGATCACCTTTTGTTCCCGCTCCTGTGCAAGTGTCCGATCCTGACTTGGAAGAAGAAGAATTTTACTTAGCCCAACACGCAGGCATTGATCTTTCTGGAGAAGAATGTTTACCCAAGTTGACCTCTGCTCAGGAGATGGAATCGGCTTCCTCTTCGCAGGTCTTAAACGTGGACTCAAGCTCATTGGAGTCTCAGAAACCAATCCAGACTGCTGCGAAATCCTTAGCCTCAGATACCCCGGAGTTATCAACTATGGGGATGTCAATAACTATGACTGGTACGGAGACACAACCGAGGTTGACATCATTACAGCCTCACCACCCTGTCAGCCATTCAGCCTGCAAGGAAAAAGGCTTGCAGCAGATGACAAGAGAAACTGTTTCCCTGGAGTTCTCAGGGCGATCGCCAATAAACAGCCCAAGTTCATTGCAATCGAAAACGTTAGAGGTTTACTCAACTGTCCCTATCGCCCCGGAGCTAACAGAAGTTACTTTCGGTATGTTTTACACTACCTTTCCGGCATCGGGTTCGATCTTGAATGGACGGTGTTATCAAGCGGACACTTTGGAGCGCCCTTCCTTAGAGAAAGAGTCCTTTTGGTTGGGGTCGCTAGGCGGCTTAAGCCACGGTGGGATCGGGCAAGCCCCTGGTTGGAGCAAATCAGAGTCTCAGTTGCACAAGCTAGGGGCACTGAAGCGGGGGGAGGTTATCAACCCGGACTTAGCAGAATCCGCGTATCGAGTCCCTATTGGGTGGACGAATCGACAGGTTATCACTACCGCTGGGGAGTTCCTAGCGGAGATGGGGAAGTTAGAAAGCGTCGGGCAGCGCTTGGAAACGCACTCGATCCCCGCCTTGCAGGTGTCGCGCTCGACCGCCTTTTATACCTGTCCCAGTTGTGCAAAAAGGCTTGAGTTCCTTGATTTCAGGGCTGACTGTAATTGTTTTCAGTGGTTTACTACTCTCGCCTGGAATGAGCAGGATGAATGGGATGAACCGCTAGACCCTGATGATGTGTGGAGAGTTGGCGATCGCATTCGGTGGAAATCAAACAACGTTGAGGGCACTGTTAAAGATTTACAGCAGCGGGAAATCTTAGGAGGCAAACTCAGTTATTTGATCGTGAGGTTTGATGGGGCTACCGCAGATGTGTTGCTAGCACCTGATCAAGTGTGGAAGCTTAATGGATCGCCGCTGGCAGTTCCCCTAGAAACTTTTCAGGTTGGTGACTTCGTTGAATTTGGTTGTGGTGTGGCGCAGATTGTTGGTCTAACTTCAGATCAAGCTGAACTGCTAACGGCTGAAACTAATTCAATTTGGCAAGGGCTAGACACTCTTAAACTTGCTCGAAAAGTCGAGGACAAATACGGCTGCTGGTGGCAGGTTGGGCTTAACAATAATGTTCCGATCTGGCACAATCCCCAAGCTGAAATCCTTCACCATAGCTGTGGTGAAACCTATGTTGTCCTAGAGCAGGACGATTTAGGACGGGCTTTAGTTGTTAAAAAGGGACTCCGCCCCAGGCGGCTTGATGCTCAGGATCTAGAGGGGTGGGCTATAGGGTGCAGTGATCCTTGGTGGCTCAACATTGAAGAACATTTTGCCCCAGTAAAGAGAAGGCGGGGAGGTAGAGGCAAGGATTATGCTTCGGGCTGGCTAGAGAAGTACACCAAAGAGAAGAAGCTAAAAGGCGGGGTGGTTGCTTCCTATCCCAGAGTGGCAGAGCGTGATCCTGACAACGTTGATCACTGGTATTGGGCTTTTAGATATGAGGAGAAGAAGGAGTGTGCAAAATCTGATAACGGTTATGTAACGAGGGCTGTAAGTGTCCCCCGGTCAAAGGTTGAGGCAGTCAAATTGGCGATCACTTGTCAATGGTCAGTAGAGAAAATCTTGAAATTTATCAGAGGTGAAGAAAATCAATGATTACTAAGTTTATGCTTTCAACCCAAAGTGGTGAGCGTCTTGCCAGTCGAGAAGCTTACATGATGATGCACCCGGCGCTGGATGATGATTGCACTTTGGCAGCCGGGGACATTATTGAGCTAGAAGAAGGGTTCTTTGTCCTTAATGAGGATCTCAACCCGATGGAACTAGCGACAGAGGAGCAAATCAAAAGGGCTGAGGAAAGTGTATGAGCAGGTTTGAATCAATGGACGATAGAGAGCTACTTGCTTGGGTGGCTTATTACTATGCAATAGCAACTGATTTAGGTAGGGAGAAAATTAAATCAACGCTGCGTTAATCAGGATATTAACAATAACTCAAAAATAACTATTCATCAGAAGCTATAAAATTTTTAGTTATACGATGATAAATTCTGCGTCCATTCTTAAATATAGATATTGAAACAGATCCATTTTCGCTAAGTGGATTAAAGTGAGCTACTTGATAAGTAAATTCTCCATTAGAAGCTTTAAGTAACCAGGGGTTGGCTCCATTATGCGGATTATTATTTTCGATAACTGGCAAAAATATTTGTGTATTATTCTTTCTGTTTTGACCAATATAATAATAATAAGAAGAGTTATTTATATTTCTTTTGCAGATTGCAATATTATACTCGCGTGTACTAAAACCAAGCATAGTCAAGGAATTCTTGTTTTGACACAAGATTGATTCCCCTGAAACTGGATTTGCTGATGCACAATTAGACAGCGAAATTGCATAAATGCAACTCAAAAAAGCAGAAATTAATAGTTTCATAATTAATCTACTCTGTTTTTTAAACAGGATAAGGTTAGGAATTTTCCTAAAGCTGAAATAGCATCTTGGCGTATCTGAGAGGGATATAGACAGCTAATAAACCCAATGTTGCAGAGAAGGCGCAACCACTGAGGAAAATATTAGGTACATCTGTGAATGCTCAACGCGAACCTGCCACTATCGCTGAGTTAGCTATTTTAATCATCTCAGCTTTAACTATATTAGAATTAGGATTATCTCCATTTGTATATAAATATTCTTGTAACGCAATACTATAAACAACAGATTTATATACCCATTCAATTGCTGGTGATGCTTTATAGCTTCTGGGTGTGTAATATCCGGTAATATTTCTTGCTAGGGTTACTTGTTGAGTAGCTTCATCTGAATATGGAGAACTACCACGTTCGGCAATAATGTAACCCAAAGAACAAGATGTTACTCCATTGCAGTTAGGCAAAGAGCCTAGAGCAATCCTGTAACCATTAGATTTACCACTACCGTTTATATAAATACGCTGTCTATCTGGTGTAACGGATGGTAGATTTGGCAACAAAATTGGTACTCTTGTTTGCCGCTTAATCTGGGGCAATATTGAGCGAAATAATGCAGGCACTTGCTTTTGAGAACGTGATTGTGCGTAAAGTTGTTTAGTCAGGGGGACAGTTGCAATTTTAGCTTCAGTCTGAGCTAGAACTGAGTTTGATAATTGACTAACAATTGTCAAACTCATTATTAAACCAAGTAGTGATTGTAGTTTCATTGATGCTCTCATTCCTATTCTTTATAAACTATCGATTATCGATATGCAAAAATTTATACTCCTCTACGATTGACAGGTAAACCTCGATTACTGGGAGTAAAGCAGTAAGCATTTTGATTAAGTTTTTGGCTGTACCGACGTAAAAAGCGATCGCAATTACCATCTGGAACAATGATAGTTTGGTAGAGTCTTTTTCCTGATAGGTTTTTATAGAATGGAATCCAGAGAATGCCCAGATTTTGAAATCCATTCTCGAAATGCAGAGCTTCGCCTCTTCTTTGAGCCTCACTTTCAGTTTTCCAAGCAGACTCAGCAATAACTCTGCGACTTTCAAAATCAGCACTG
>Ga0196963_10001276_pt1 | contig 17658 bp, 16 predicted proteins | sample S1_5metaG_FD_148600 | JGI IMG/M metagenome (GOLD analysis project Ga0196963, IMG submission 148600) | Soil microbial communities from Anza Borrego desert, Southern California, United States - S1_5 | ecosystem: Environmental > Terrestrial > Soil > Desert | place: USA: California | collected... | reverse complement strand
CCGCCACATCCGCGAGCTCGAGACCATGACCGACGAGCTGCAGCGCTCGAACGCCGACCTCGAGCAGTTCGCCTACATCGCGTCGCACGACCTGCAGGAGCCGCTGCGCATGGTGTCGAGCTACTGCTCGCTGCTCGCCGCGCGCTACCGCGACCGCTTCGACGAGCGCGGCCAGCAGTACCTCGACCACGCCGTGCAGGGCGCGCTGCGCATGCACGGGCTGATCCACGACCTGCTCGGCTTCTCGCGCGCCGGCAAGCGCGAGCCCGCGCGCATCACCTGCGACACCGGCGCGATCCTCAACCAGTCGCTCGAGGACCTGCGCGAGGCGATCCGCGAGGCCAATGCCGAGATCGTGCGCGGCGACTTGCCGACGATCGCCGCCGACCCGGTGCTGCTCGGCCAGCTCTTCCAGAACCTGATCGGCAACGCGCTGAAGTTCCGTCCGACCGATCGCGCGACGCGCGCCCAGGTGCGCATCGACGCGCGCCGCATCGCGAGCGGCGCCGGCGCCATGGCCGACGGCGACGAGGCGGGCTGGGAGTTCTCGATCGCCGACAACGGCATCGGCATCGACCCGGACCACCACCAGCGCATCTTCGGGGTGTTCCAGCGCCTGCACACGCGCGAGCAGTACCCGGGCACCGGCATCGGCCTGGCGCTCTGCCGCAAGGTCGCCGAGCGCCACGGCGGCCGCATCTGGGTCGACTCGCAGGTCGGCGCCGGCGCGACGTTCCGCTTCACGATCCCCGAGCGCCCGGTGGCGCAGGTCGTCGAGACCCGCGATGACGTCGACCCGGCCGCGTCGTCGGCCGCGGGCTGAGCGGCGCCGACAGGGGGGCGCCCGTCGTTCCGGACCTCGGGGCGGCAGCGTGTGCGCGCGGACGAACAGCCCGTTGCCGGATCACCCGGCGCGGTAGCCTGCGCGCCTGGAGTCCGTCATGCGCAACGCCCTCGCCACGTTCTGCTCGCTGTCGCTCGTCGCCGTCCTCGCCGCGCCGCTGTGCGCCGAAGCGACGCTCGCCGGCGTCAACCTCGGCACCCACGTCGATGGGCCGAAGGTCAGCGCCGCCGACCTCCAGGGTCGCGTCGTGCTGTTCGAGTACTGGGGCGTCAACTGCCCGCCGTGCGTCGGCAGCATCCACCACCTGACCGAGCTGCAGGCCAAGTACGGCCGCGACAACTTCGTGATCGTCGCCAACCACTGCCAGGGCGGCTCGGCCGACAACACCCGCTCGGTGTGGCGCGGCAAGGCCAGCAACGACCTGGTCACGGTGGTCGACAACGGCGCGCTGCCGGGCAGCGACGTCACCGGCATCCCGCGCTGCTTCCTGTTCGACCACGAGGGCAAGCTGGTGTTCGACGGCCGCCCGTCGCAGGTCGACAGCGCGCTGGAGCAGGCGATGCGCGACAACCCCGGCCAGCTCGTCGCCGGCCGCACCTACGCGAAGATGAAGAAGGAGGCGGCGACGCTCGGGGCGCAGAAGACGCCGCTCGCGGCGACGCTGAAGTCGTTGCGCAAGGCGGCCGAGGGCGACGACGCCGCCGCCAAGGACGAGGCCGACTTCCTGCTCGGCCGCGTCGGCGAGTGGCAGGCCGAGCAGCTCGAGAAGGCGGGCGCCGCGCGCGCCGAGGATCCCGAGCGCTGCCTGGCGCAGGTGACGAAGATGGCCGCGCTGCTCAAGGGCGACGAGCTCGGCGAGCCGTTCGCGACGCTGCAGGACGAGCTCAAGAAGGACAAGGCCTTCCAGACCGAGCTCAAGGCCGCCGCCGCGCTCGCGGCGATCCGCGCCGAGGCCGACAAGTGCAAGCTCAGCAAGGACCCCGCCGGCGCGAAGGCGCAGAAGAGCAACCAGGCCGCGATCGCGGGCATCGCCGCGAACCTCAAGGGCCTGCAGAAGAAGTTCGCCGATACCGCCGCCGCGCGACGCGCTTCGGAGCTGTCGCAGGAGTGGGGTCTGTAGAGGACTCGCAGTCGCCGTCGACCGACGAGCCCGGGGCGGATGCCTCGGGCTCGTTGCGTTCAGCGTCGAAGAAGAGGCTTCGAGCTTCGGGCTTCGGGCTTCGACTTCGGGCTTCGGGCTTCGAGCTTCGAGCTTCGACCTTTGACCTTTGAGGAGTCGCGGAGACGGCGAGCGACGGCCGGGTCGACCCGCCTACGCCTTCAGCCGCATCTCGGTGATGCGCCGGTAGATCGTCGTGCCCTCGGCGCGCGCGTTGGTCGAACCGCTGCCGGAGGCCGCGTTGCGATACAGCTCGACCGCCGCTTCGGTGATCAGGTCGAGATCGAAGCGCTCCGCGACCGTCTGCCGTCCGGCCCGGCCCAGGGTGCGCGCGCGCGCCGGATCGGCGAGCAGGCTGCGCAACGCCGCCGTGAGCGCCGCGACGTCGTCGGCGCCGACCAGCAGCCCGTTGGCGCCGTCGTGGACCAGGTCGGTGATGCCGCCGGCGGCGATGGCGACGATCGGGCGCGCCGCGGCCATGGCTTCGACCACCGCCTGCGCGACGTCGCCCTGGCGGTCGCCATGGACGAACAGGTCGATGCGGTGGACCAGGGTGCGCAGGGGCTGATCGATCAGGACCTCGACCACCCCGGTCAGGCCCGCGGCGACGAGCATCGCGCGCAGCGTGTCGCCGTCCGCCAGGGTCGCCGCGATGACGGCGCGCAGCGGCACCGCGTCGCGCTGGAGCTCCGCCAGCGCGGTGAACAGCGGCGCCAGCGCGTCGACATGGCCTTCCGGGGCGACCGCGCCGACCGTCAGGGGGCCGGGGCTGCGCGCGACGTTGGTGGTCACGGCCTCGAGATCGACGCCGTAGGGCAGGACGGTGACGCGGTCGCGCTCGAGCCCGATGCGGCTGATCGCGTGCGCGCGGTGGACCTCCGACGGCACGACCACCCAGGCGATGCGCGGATCGTGCAGCGGCCGGGTGGTGTCGTCGTCGCCGTGGACCAGTTCGTGGCAGGCGGCGATCACCGGCACGCCGAGCGGCCGCGCCATGGTCAGCGCCAGCGGCAGCATCTCGAGATCGTGGACGTGGAGCAGATCGGGGTTCCAGCGCGCCAGGCGTTCGAGCAGATCGCGGCGGCGGCTGAACCACCACGGGAAGCGGCCGCGTCGCGCATGGAAGACCGACATGCCTTCGCCCGCGAGTTCGCCGACGCGCGCGCCGCCGTGGCAGAGCACGCCGACCTCATGGCCGGAGCGGCGCAGCCGATGCAGCAAGGGTAAGGCGCCGGTCGCCGTCAGCGAATGATCGCAGCCGGCGAGGACGTGGAGCAGGCGCAGGCCGATCATCGGGTGGCGTCGTCCTCGGATGAGTCGTCGGCGAAGGCCGGTGCGCGTCCGGCGATGACATAACGGTCGGACGCCCAGGCGCCGAGATCGAGCACGCGGCAACGCGCGCAGCAGAACGGGAAGCTGTCCGGCCGCCAATCCGCCGGCGTCGGTACGTCGGTACCACAGGTCGGACAGGGGACGGCCTCGGGCATCCCCGCATTTTCCCGCCAATCCCGTCTTGGCAAGCCACGCGCTCGTCCAACAATCGCTTCCCGATGTTCCCGAGGCCTGGTACTGGAGTCGCCGTCGTTCGGCTGCTCGTCCTGGTCGTATTCGGCAATGTCCTGTGGTCACAGGACTTGTCGACCCGGCTCGAGGCCGCTCTGCGCCCGGTGCCCAACGGCGGGGTCGCCGGGGTGATGATCTACGATGTCACTCGTTCCGAGGTCGTGTACGAGCGCGACGCGCACCGGCTGATGAGCATCGCCTCGCTGACCAAGGCGTTGGTCGCCGCCGCCGCGCTGTGGGAGCTCGGCAGCGAGGTGGCCTTCCGGACCCGACTCGTCGCCCTGGGCCCGATCGTCGACGGGACGGTCGCCGGCCTGGGCGTCATCGGCGGTGGCAGCCCGTGCCTCGACGAGCACTTCAGCCAACGCGATCCAGACCGCTTCTTCACGGAGTGGGCGGCGGCGGCGCGCGCGCGCGGCGTTCAGCGCGTCGACGGCGACCTGGTGATCGACGCGCGGCTCTTCTCGGGACCGATCCGCCCAGCGACGTATCCGCAGGACGCCGACAACCTCAGCCGCTGGTACAGCGCGCCGGCCAGCGCCTTCGCCTGGAACGACAACTGCATCTCGGTCCGCGTCGTCCCGACCCGTCCGGGCGAGGCGTGCCGGATCGAGACCCGTCCGCGCTCGCCGCGCATCAGCGTGCGCAACCTGACCAAGACCGTCGGCAAGAAGGCCGACAACGGCATCCGCGTCACGCGCGCCGCGGACGACAACGCCCTGACCGTCAGCGGCACGTACAGCAAGACCACCGCCTGGTTCGACCTGGCGATCCACGCCGACCCCGACCTGCTCGCCGGCGATCACCTCAAAGCCGTGCTGGCCGATGCGGGTATCGCCGTCAGCGGAACGGTCCGCCTCGGCACCGTGACGCCGGTCGGCGAGGATCTGGTCGACCTGCGCCAGCCGCTGGTGCCGGCGCTCGCGATCCTGAACCAGCGCAGCCAGAACTTCTACGGCGAGCAGCTGCTGCGCCTGCTCGGCGCGCGGCGCGAGCACGAGGGCTCGATCGCCGCCGGCTCGCGCGCGCTGGCGACGATCCTGGCGGAGAACGTCCCCGGCGCCGTCGACGGCGCGGCGATCATCGATGGCTCGGGCCTGAGCTACGGCAATCGCGCCACGGCCGCGTTCGTCATCGCGACCCTGGCGGCGATGCACGGCTCGCCGCATCGCCGGGTGTTCTACGAGTCGCTCAAGCTCGAGGACGACGTGAAGCCGCCGGCGCGGGTGAAGACCGGCACGCTCGCGATCGCCAGCTGCCTGGCGGGATACATCGACCGCCCGGACGGCAATCGCTGGGCCTTCGCGATCCTGCTCAACAAGGGCGATGCCGGCGCGTTCGGGTGGGCGAGCGGCGTGCGCGTGGCGACGCTCAAGGCGATCGCCGCGCCGTAGCGACGCTTCGCGCTTCGCGGAGTCGCCCGCGCGTCAGCCGCCGCTGCGCTTGACCAGCACGAGCTGGTTCCGGCGCCCGTTCTCGAAGTTGTACTGGATCTCGTCCATGACGCGGCGGATCAGGAAGATGCCGAGCCCGCCGGTATGCCCGGCGGCGGCGTGCTTCTTGACGTCGACCTCGGGCAGGTTCTGCGGATCGAACGAGCGGCCATCGTCCTCGATGACGATGCGGAAGCACGCGCGGTCGGCGGACAGCGCGATGGTGATCGTGCCGCGCCCGGGCGCGACGCCCGCGTAGCCGTGCTCGATGATGTTGGTCACCGCCTCGTCGACCGCGATCTGCAGGCGGTTGAGGTAGTGCCCGGGGAAGCCGCCGCTCTCGATGCCGCGGCGCACGAGCTCGCGCACCTGCGGCAGGCACGTCAGGTCGTTGACGATCGTCAGGGTGGTGGTCGCGGCGCTCATTCGGACCTGCGCACGCTGATGATCGTGAGGTCGTCGGACTGCTCGGCGTTGCCGCGATGGCGCGAGATCTCGCCGACCAGCCCCTGGATCAGCTGCCGCGCGCCGAGCGAGCCGTTGGCGGCGACCGCCTTGTAGAAGCGCTCCTCGCCGAACTCGGCCGACTGCTCGCTCATCGCCTCGGGGAAGCCGTCGGTGTAGAGCACGAAGACGTCGCCGGGCTGGAGGCTGATGCGCGCCTCCTGCACGGTGCGGTCGAAGATCGGACCTTCGTTGAAGCCGATGGCGATGCCCTTGGTCGTCGCCAGCTCGTGGGTCCGGTCCGCGGCGCGGTAGACCACCATCGGGTTGTGGCCGGCCGATGCGTAGGTGACGACGTTCGCCTTCTGGTCGAGGATGGCGTAGAAGGCGGTGACGAACATGCCGCGCTTGATCTGCTTGGCGATCAGGCGGTTGGTCTCCTTGAGCGTCTCCGCCGCGTGCTGGCGGTGCTTGTTGGCGACCAGGCGCACGATCGTGCGGGTGATCGCCATGACCATCGAACCGGGGATGCCCTTGCCGGAGACGTCGGCGACGATGAAGCCCCACAGCCCGTCGCCGAGCGGGATGATGTCGAAGTAGTCGCCCGACACCGCCTTCGCGCCCTGGTAGAACGCGGCGCAATCGTAGCCGGCGATCTCGGGCGCTTCCGCCGGGAGCAGCTGGCGCTGCACCTCGCGCGCCAGGGACAGCTCGTACGCCGCCTTCTCCTGCTCGACGAGCGCCGACTGCGCGACCTGCAGGTTGCGCGTCATCTTGTTGAACTCGTGCGCCAGCACGCCGATCTCGTCGGTCGAGCGGGCCTTGGTCTGGTGCGCCAGGTCGCCGCGCGCCACCACGTGCATGTCGCGCAGCAGCAGGTCGAGCGGGCGGGTGATGTTCCCGGCCAGCCAGTTGGCGACCAGGATCACCACGCCGGTGCCGGCGACGACGGCGACCATGATGATGACGTAGAGGTTCGCGGTGACGTCGTTCACGCTCTTGCGGTCGATGTCGACGCGCACGCTGCTGCCCTTGCTCTTGGCGTTGCGCGTGTCGGGCAGCGCGATCTTGAAGCGGTACACCGGGCGCGGTCCGCCTTTGTACTGGATGGTCGATTCGTAGACCTCGATCCCCTCGGGCAGCTGGTAGCGGCCGATCTTCGGGATGTAGATCGAGGTGAAGGGATCCTCCTTCTGGGCGTTGCCGATCTCGCTCTCGCCGAAGTGCACGCCGCTGAGGTCGCCGGGGAAATCGAAGCTCACCGCGAGGACGTCGCTCGGCCTGGTGTCGTCGCCCCAGTCGCGCGCCTTCCTGAGATGGGCGGTGAGCAGCGTCTCGTACTTCGCCTTCAGCGCCGCGCGCTCGGTCGCATCCGCGCCGCCTTCCTGGATCTGCTCGTCGAGGCGCTTCATCTCCTCGCGCAGGTGATCCTGCACCGCGACGCCGAGCTGGCCGGCGAAGCGCGCGACCTCGACGCCGGCGTGCTGCTTCTCGCCGAACAGGAACTTCGCGGTGGTCTGCGCCATGACCACGCCGAGCAGGACCATCGCGCAGCCGGTGATGACCGACAGCACGAGCATGAACTTCGAGCGCAGGCCGAGGCCGCGCGGGCGCGCGAGTCCGGCCGGGCGCGCATGCCGTCCCGTCTGCCAGTCGCCGCTCGCGGTCGCGGCGGCGCGCTCGGGCTTGGCGCGCACGGTGCTGCTGCCCCGGCCGGCCGGAGCGGACTCGAGCCGTCGGCTCGGCTGGCGCGCGCGCATGCGACCGCTCGAAGGTTTCATCCGCTGCTCATGCAAGAGTCATGCAAGTGGTTCGAGCATAAGGATTAGCACATGATGGCCGTGGCGAGGCAGCCAGCAAGGACGCCCGCTGCCGCATCGTCAGCCATGACTCCGAACCCTCCGGGCAGCGCTTCCAGGGAACATACGGGCCAAGGCTTGGCGATGTCAAATAGACGGAAGGCGATGAAGGCCAGCAGGATGACGTGCAGCGGCTGGGCGATCAGGACGGCGGAAGGCACGACGGCCAGGGCCGCGAACTGCCCGCAGACCTCGTCGACCACCACCTGCGACGGGTCGGCGTTGCCGAGATGACGTCCGGCGCGCGTCGCCGCCGGCACGCCGACGGCGAACGCCAGGACGGCGCCGCACGCCAGCAGCGGCTGGACCACGTGCGCCGGCGCGAGGATCACGATGACGGCGGCGACCAGCGCGGTCGCCGCGCTCGCCCAGGTTCCCGGCGCCGGCCGCAGGTGGCCGATGCCGAGGACGGTCGCGATGGCCAGCGCCACGCGCGGCGCTGGCGTGGCGTCACCCATCGACGTCGAGTTCGCCGAAGCGGTCGAGGACCAGCTGCACCAGCGCCTTCACCGCGCCTTCCGCGTCGTCGCCATTGGCGCTGATCACCAGCTCCGACCCGGCCTCGGCCGCCAGCATCAGCAGTTCGAGCACGCTCTTCGCGTCGACCACCAGGCCATCCTTGGCGATCTGGATGTCCGACGCGAAGCGCCCGGCGGTGGTCGCGATCTGGGTCGAGGGCCGTGCGTGCAGCCCCATCTTGTTGACCAGCGTGACGCGCGCTTCGGCCTGTGGCATGAGTGCGTTCACGCTAACAGGCGCGCGACGGCCCCTCAAGACCTCACTCGCCGCGGAAGAGCCGTTCGGCAAAGCGCTTGTCGAGCATCTCGTGCTTCTGCACGCGGGCGGCGACGTCGGCGATGTCGTAATCGACGCGCCGGAAGTACACGGCGTCGCCTGAGAACAGCGTGTAGCAGGCGCGCGGGTCGCGGTCGCGCGGCTGGCCGACCGAGCCGACGTTGACCAGGTACTTGGCGCCGTCGGAGATGTCGTATCCGGCCGGCAGATCGGACGACGGGAGGAAGCAGTGGTCGGCGGTGAACACGCCCGGGCGATGGGTGTGGCCGACGAAGCACAGGCGCGGGAACGCCGCGAAGATCTCGTCGATCTTCGACGAGTCGGAGCCTTCCCACAGATCGCTCTCGAGGACGTACTCCATCACCGGATCGCGCGGGCTGCCGTGGACCAGGAGGGTGTCGCCGATCTCGTGGCGGATCGGCAGGTTCTGCATGAGGTCCCAGAGCGCGCGCTTGCTCGCCGTCGCGGCGGCCTTCTGCAGCACCTCGCGCGTCCAGTCGATCGCGCGCTTGGCGGCGGGATGGAAGCCGAAGGCGCCGTACAGCACCGCGTGCTCGTGGTTGCCCATCAGGATCAGCGAGCAGCGCGACGCCACGAGGTCGAAGCACTCGACGGGTTGCGGTCCATAGCCGACGACGTCGCCGAGGCAGTAGATGCGCTCGACTTCGCCGACCCGGTCGATGTCGGCAAGGACCGCCTTCAGCGCGGGCAGGTTGGCATGCAGGTCGGAGATCAGCGCGATCACGGGGGTCCTTGGGGCTGGCGAGTATACCGCCTTGCCGGGCGCTGCGCATGGCGCGGAAGCGGGGTTATGACGATACCCGATGCAACGTCTGCTGCGTTCCCGGCGTCACGCTGCCGGTACCGGTCGCGAGCATGTGACCGTGTCGAGTGCAGGCTATTGCGAATCATTCTCAACGGCAGTACGTTGGTCGCATGTCCACCAGCACCGTGATGCGTGACGCCGTGTTCGGCGATCACGGCACGCGTTCGGCCACCCTCGACCGCCTGCCCGACGGCGAGCGCGCGCGCGTCGTCGCGATCGGCGGCGAAGCGGCGGTACGCCGCCGCCTGCTCGAGATGGGGCTGTGCGCCGGCACGACGGTGACCGCGGTGCGCCGCGCGCCGCTGGCCGACCCGATCGAGTTCGAGGTGCGCGGCTACCACCTGTCCCTGCGCAGCGCGCAGGCCGCGCTGATCGTCGTCGCGCCCGAGTGACGCGATGAACGCCGTCGCCGCGCCCGCCGGGCGTCCGCTGGTCGTCGCGCTCGCCGGCAACCCGAACGCCGGCAAGACCACGCTCTTCAACGCCCTGACCGGGCTGCGCCAGAAGGTCGCGAACTACCCCGGCGTCACCGTCGAGAAGAAGTCCGGCCGCTGCCACGCGCCCGGCGGCGACGTCGACGTCATCGACCTGCCCGGCGCCTACAGCCTGGTCGCCAATTCGCCGGACGAGGCGGTCACCGCCGCGATCCTCACCGGCCAGCGCGCCGACACGCCCGCGCCGGACGCGATCGTCGCCGTGGTCGACGCGTCGAACCTCTCGCGCAACCTGTTCCTGGTCAGCCAGCTGATCGAGCTCGGCCGGCCGCTGGTCATCGCCCTGACCATGGTCGACGTCGCCGCGCGGCGCGGCCAGCCGATCGACGCGCCGGCGCTGGCGCGCGCGCTCGGCGTGCCGGTCGTGCCGGTGACCGGCCATCGCCGTCACGGCGTCGACCGGCTGCTCGTCGCCCTGCACCAGGCGGTGGTCGCGCCGACCCCGGTCTGGCCGCTGCCGGAAGCGCTGTGGGAGGAGGCGCACGAGCTGTCGCGCTCGATCGCCGACCTGCCCGAGCCGCTGCGCGTCGCGGCGGCGCGTCGCCTGCTGGCCGGCGAGAGCGGCGGCGATCTCGCCGCCGTCGAGCGCCAGCCGGCGGTGGTCGCCGCGCTGGCGCGCTCGCGCGCGCGACTGCACAACCTCGGCATCGACGCCATGCAGGCCGACATCGAGGCGCGCTACCGCTGGATCGACGGCGTCGTCGGCGGCGTGCGCGGCGAGCGGCCGGTCGGCCGCACGCTCAGCGAGCGCGTCGACGCGGTGCTGCTGCATCCGGTCGCCGGGCTGGGGGTCTTCGCGCTGATCATGTTCGCGCTGTTCATGACGCTGTTCGCCTACGTCGGCCCGCTGGTCGACGGCATCGACGCGATCGTCGGTTGGTTGCAGGCCGAGGTCGGCGACGCGATGTCCGCCGGACCGCTGCGCGACCTGGTGGTCGACGGCGTCATCGCCGGCGTCGGCTCGGTGATCGTCTTCGTGCCGCAGATCGCGCTGCTCTACCTGTTCCTCGCCGCGCTCGAGGATTCCGGCTACCTCGCCCGCGCCGCGTTCCTCATGGACCGCGTGCTGGCCGGCGTCGGCCTGCACGGCAAGAGCTTCATCCCATTGCTCAGTTCGTTCGCCTGCGCGATCCCCGGGATCATGGCGGCGCGCACGATCGAACGCGCGCGCGACCGGCTGGCGACGATCCTGGTCGCGCCGTTCATGAGCTGCAGCGCGCGCCTGCCGGTCTACCTGCTGGTGATCGGCGCGTTCCTCGCCGGCCAGAGCGCGTGGATCCAGGCGCTGGCGATGCTCGGCTGCTACGTCCTCGGCATCCTCGCCGCGGTCGGCACCGCGCTGGCGTTCAAGCTGATGGGCGCCAAGCGCGAGCGCGCCCAGGCGTTCGTGCTCGAGCTGCCGACCTACAAGGCGCCGCAGCCGTCGCTGGTCGCGCGCCAGATGTGGACCAACACCGCGCAGTTCCTGACCAAGGCGGGCACGACGATCTTCTGCCTGAGCGTGCTGCTCTGGGCGATGGCCTACTACCCGCGGGCGCCGCAGGAGCGCGTCGACGCGGCGATGGCGCGCGCCGAGGCCGAGGTGCGCGCGTCGCCGCCCGCTGATGTCGACGCCGCGGTGGAGCGCGCGCGCGAGCACGCCGCCGGCCACGCGCAGCTCGAGCACTCGGTCGCCGGGCGCATCGGCCACGCGATCGAGCCGGTGATCGCGCCGCTCGGCTTCGAGTGGAAGATCGGCGTCGGCCTGATCGGCGCGTTCGCCGCGCGCGAGGTCTTCAACGCCACGCTCGGCATCATCTACGCCGTCGGCGATCCGGGCGCGGGCGACGACGATGATGAGATCGCCGCCAACGAGGACCGCCTGGTCACCGCGCTGCGCGCCGACCGCCGCGACGACGGCTCGCCGGTGTGGACGCCGCTGGTCGCGGTCTCGCTGCTCGCGTGGTTCGTCCTGGCGATGCAGTGCATCAGCACGACCGCCGTGGTCCGCCGCGAGACCGGCGGCTGGACGGTGCCGCTGATCCAGCTCGCCTACATGAACGCGCTCGCCTGGGCGGTGTGCTTCGCGATCTACCAGGTCGGCTCGCGCATCTGGGGAGGCTGAGCATGTCGCATGCCGTCCAGACCGTGATCGTCGCGCTGATCGTCGCCGGCGCCGCCGCGCTGCTGTCGTGGCGCGTGTTCGGGCTGTTCGCGCCGCGGCGCGCGTCGGGATGCGGAAGCTGTCCGGCGAAGAAGGACTGATCGCGCAGCTCCCGCCCGACCGTCCGACCTAGTAGTCGGAACGGTTTGCGTGGCGTGTATGAGGAAGCCGGAACGGTGAGGGCTGGAGCCCGGGACGGTCCGGCTGCCCGCCGGCTAGCATCGCGCGGTGGACCTGAACCCGGCCTTCGATGTCGCTCCGGTGGTCGGCGACGACCGCACCGCGCGGTATGGGCTCCAGGACATCATCGCCAGCCGCACCGCGACCGTGCGCGCGGTTTGCGGCCGGATCCTGCGGCGGCCGAGCGACGTCGAGGACGCGGTCCAGGAGACGTTCATCAAGTTCGCGCGCAGCGCCGAACGCATCCATACCAACGTCGACGCCTGGCTGTGCGCCTGTGCCCGCACCACCGCGATGGACACCGCCAAGCGGCTGCGCGGCCGCTCGTACCGCTGCGCGGCGATGCCGGCGGCGGTCGCCGCCCCGGACGCCGACGCCCGCGTCGATGACGACAGCCTGCGCGCGCTCGACCAGTGCCTGGCCGAGCTCAGCCCGCTCGATCGACGCGTGGTCGTCGCGCACGTCGTCAACGGCCGCACCCAGGACGACATCGCCGACGAGCTGCGCGTCAGCAAGGCCGCCGTCAGCAAGCGCCTGATCAAGGCCATGGCGGCGCTGCGCGCGAAGCTCGCCCGGCGCGGCGTCGCGGCGAGCGTCGCCGCGCTGGTGGCGATGGCCTCGGCGCGCGCGCAGGCGTCGGAGGCGACGACGACGGCGGTCGCTGGCGCGCACGCGCACCGGACCGCCGCTGGCGCCGTGCGGCGTTTCATGACGACCTTCGCGATGGTTGCCGTCATCGTGGCGGCTGCGGTCGCCATGCACCGCGCGCCCCCGGCGCCCGAGCCCGCCGCTGCCGTCGCGCCGCCCGCGGCGCCGGCGCCCGAGTGGAAGCGCATCGGCGACTTCCCGGGCACGACCGGCCCGGACGGGCTGTCGCTGCGGGCCACGGCGGGGCAGCTCCCGCGCGACGATCGCGACCTGCGGCTGTCGGGCAGGTACCTCGCCGACCCGCGCGTCTGCGGACTGCGCGCCGCCGAACCGCACGTGCTCGACCGTCCGCTGCGCCTGACGTTCACGGTCAGCCTGCCCGAGGTGGCGGGCCCGCACGTCGCCGCGCTGCTCGAACTGTACCGCGCCGACGGCTCGGCGGCCGGCGCCTACATGCTCGGCATCGAAGGCGCCCAGCGCGTCCTCGGGCAGACGCTCTCCCTGGCCGAGCCCGACGAGGCGGTCGATGTCGTGGCCTCGATGCGCAGCGGCGAGGCGATCGCCGCCGGGACCCACCAGGTCGAGATCGTCGTCTCGGCGGACACGATCACCGCGACCGTCGACGGCCGCGCCCTGCCGGCGCAGCACCTGGCCGGAACCGCGGTCGCCGGGTGCTGGGCGCTCGTCTACGCCGCGTCGAATCCCGCCTGCGCCGACGGCGCCGAGGTCGCGCTCAGCGCCCTGCGCGTCGACCAGGCGCCGCCATCCCCCGCCCACTGAACTGAATGCGCGGTCGACCGCGAGCCGCCGCTCGCGACCGCTGGTTAACGTTGTTAACCATGAGCCAGATGGCCAAGCCGCGCACCCGCGACGACGACCGGCCGCTGCGCGAGCGCATCCTGGACGCCGGTCGGGCGCGCTTCGCCCGCGACGGCTTCGAGCGCCTGACCATGCGCGCGCTGGCCGGCGACCTCGGCTGCACCGCCACCGCGATCTACAAGCACTTCGCCGACAAGCTGGCGCTGATGCAGGAGATCTGCGACCACGACCTGGCCAGCCTGCAGGCCGCGTTCGCCGCCGCCGCGCGCGTCGTCGATCCGTTGGCGCGCCTCAAGGCGATCGGGCAGGGGTACGCGGCCTTCGCGCTCGCCAATCCGCACCACTACCGCCTGCTGTTCATGACGCCGCTGGCCGACGACGCCGCGCGCGCCGCGCTGGAGGTGTCGCGCACGCGGCGCGGCGATCCGGCGCAGGACGGCTACGCGGCGCTCGCCGCCACGGTCGCCGAGGCCATCGGCGCGGGCCTGTTCGCGGCGCGGTGGCGCGATCGCCATCTCGCCGCGCAGACGCTGTGGGCCGGCCTGCACGGCGCGGTCAGCCTCGAGCTCGACAAGGGCAACGATCCGTGGGTGCCGTGGCGGCCCGCGACGCGGCGCATGGCGGCGATGGTCGACCTGCTGGTCGACGGCATGCGGGGCTCGCCGTGATCCGCATCGCGCTGCGCATGCTGACCGCCGACCGCGGGCGGTTCATCGGCCTGGTGCTCGGCGTCGCCTTCGCGGCGCTGCTCATCACCCAGCAGATGGGCATCTTCCTCGGCCTGCTCGGCCGCGCCGGCGCGGCGATCCGCGACGTGCCGCAGGCGCAGCTGTGGATCATGGATCCGTCGATCGGCGCCATCGACCTCGACGACGTGCGGCCGATGCCGTCGACCGCGGCGCAGCGCGTCGCCGGCGTCGACGGCGTGGCCTGGTCGGTCGAGCACCTGCGCGTGCTCGCCGACGTCGCGCTCGGCGGCGGGGCGCGCAAGTCGGCGCTGATGGTCGGCATCGACCCCGACGGCTTCATCGGCGCCCCGCCGACCCTGGTCGCCGGCGCGTGGCGCGACCTGCGCCGGCCCGACGCGGTGATCCTCGACGCCGACGCGGTCGCGAAGCTCACCCGCCGCGCGCCGGACGGCGCGGCCATCGCGCTCGCGGTCGGCGACGAGATCGAGATCAACGACCACCGCGCGGTGGTGGTCGGGATCGCGCGCGCGACGCCGCCGATCTTCTTCACGCCGCCGATCTACACCACCGCGCCGCGCCTGCGCGCGTGGCTGCCGGCGCAGCGCCGCGACGTCACCTACGTCGCCGCGGGCGTCGTGCCCGGCGCCGATCCGCGCGCGGTGGCGGCGGCGGTGACCGCCGCGACCGGCTACAAGGCGCTGACCGCCGACGAGTTCGCCGCGGCCAGCTCGTGGTTCTTCGCCGAGAACACCGGCATCCCGATCAACTTCGGGATCGCCGTCGCGCTCGGATTCCTGGTCGGCGTCGCGGTGTGCGGACTGCTCTTCGCCCAGTTCGTGCGCGAGAACCTGCGCTACCTCGGCACGCTCAAGGCTATGGGCGCCGCCGACGGCACGCTGGTGGCGATGACCCTGGTCCAGGCGTTGACCGTCGGCGTGCTCGGCTACGGCATCGGCGTCGGAGCCGCGGCGCTGGCCGGCTGGGCGACCGGCGACGGGGCCGGCGCGCTGGCGTGGGAGCTGCCGCCGTGGCTGCTCGCCGCGGGCGCGGCCGCGGTGCTGGCGATCGTGCTGGCCGCGGGCCTGGCCGGCGTGCGCCGCGTGCTGAGCCTCGAACCCGCGACGGTGTTCCGGAGCTGACATGGGACTCGCCGCGCTCCACGCCGTGACCAAGTCGTTCCGCGCCGGCGGCGCCGAGACCGTCGCGCTGCGCGGCGTCGACCTCGCGATCGACGACGGCGAGCTGCTGATGCTGGTCGGGCCGTCCGGCTGCGGCAAGACCACGCTGCTCAGCGTGCTCGCCGGCATCCTGCGCGCCGACGGCGGCACGGTCGCGGTGCTCGGCCACGACCTGGCGACGCTGCCGTCGCGCGAGCTGCTCGCCTTCCGCCGCCGCCATCTCGGTTTCGTCTTCCAGGCCTACAACCTGATCCCGGCGCTCGACGTCGTCGAGAACGTCGCCGTGCCGCTGATCCTCGACGGCGTGCCGCGCGCCAAGGCGCTGTCGCGCGCCGCCGACCTGGTCGGCGCGCTCGGCCTCGGCGACCGCCGGCGCCATCTGCCCAACCAGCTCAGCGGGGGCCAGCAGCAGCGCGTCGCCATCGCCCGCGCGCTGGTGCACGGACCGATGCTGGTGGTGTGCGACGAGCCGACCAGCGCGCTCGACCACGCCACCGGCACGCTGGTCATGGACGTGCTGCGCGAGACCGCGGTCGGTCCCGGGCGGGGACTGGTCGTGGTCACGCACGACGCGCGCATCTTCCCGTACGCCGACCGCGTCGCGCGCATGGAGGACGGCCTGGTCACCGCCATCGAGACGCGTCACGCGTCGGAGACGTCGCCATGATGCGCTGGATCCTGCCTCCGCTGGCCCTCGCCGGCATGGTCTTCGCCGCCTGGTCGAGCGCCACGCGCGGCGGCGCCGCGCCGGTCGACGCGGCGATCGCGCCACCCGCGGCCCCGGCGTTCGCGCGGCGCATCGCCGCGATCGGCCTGGTCGAGCCGCAGGGCGAGGCGATCCACGTCTCGTCGCCGATCTCCGAACGCGTGGCGACGGTGTCGGCGCGCGTCGGCCAGCGCGTCGCCGCCGGCGACGAGCTGGCGCGGCTCGACGACCGCGAGGCCGCGGCGGCCGTCGCCGCCGCCGAGGCCCGCGTCGCGGTCGAATCGGCGCGCGTGGCCGAGCTGGCCGCGTCGCCACGCGCGGAAGACCTGCCGCCCGCCGAGGCGCGGATCGCGCGCGCGCGCGTCGCGCTCGCCGAGGCCGACGACCGCGCCGCGCGCGCCGAGGAGGCGCTCAAGCGCGCCGCGCTCTCCGCCGACGACGCCGCGGTGCGCCGCTTCGCCCGCGCCGGCGCGGCCGCCGACCTGGCCAGCGCCGAGGCCGACCTGGCCCGCCTGCGCGTCGGCGCCAGCGCCGAGCAGCTGGCCACCGCCGAGGCCGGCGTCGCCGCGGCGCGGGCCGAGGCGGCGGCGCTGCGCCAACGCCTCGATCGCCACGTCGTGCGCGCGCCGCTCGACGCCACCGTGCTCGCGGTCGAGGCCCATCCGGGCGAGCAGGCCGCCCCTGGTACGACGGTGGCGGTGATCGGCGACTGCACGCGCCTGCTGGTGCGCGCCGAGATCGACGAGCGCGACGCGCACCGCCTGCGCGACGGCGCCGCGGCGGTCGCCATCCCGCGCGGCCGGCGCGAGGCGCGCGTCGCCCTGGTCTTCGTGCGCAGCGAACCGCTGGTCAGGCCCAAGCGCGTGCTCGCCGGCGACGGCGACGAGCGCGTCGACACCCGCGTGCTCGAGGCGCTGTTCGCGCTGCCGGACGACGCCGGGCTGCGCGTCGGGCAGCAGGTGGACGTCGACATCGAGGCGGAGCAGCCGTGAGCCGCCTGGCCTGCGTCCTCGCCGTCATCGCGCTGGCCGGATGCGACGTGGGGCGCGAGCCCGTGGTCCTGGCGGCGCCGCTCGCCGACGCGTATCCGGTCGCCGTCGAGCCCGGCGACGCGGATCTTCCGCGCTGGTGGCTGGCGTTCGACGATCCCGCGGCCGGCGCCGCCGTCGACGCGGTGCTCGCCGGCAACCGCGAGCTGCGCGCCGCCGCGGCCACCCTCGATCGCCTGCTGGCGCGCCACGACGTGGTCGCCGCCGCGGCGCTGCCCACCGCCGGCGCCGGCGCGAACGTCACCTACCGCGACCCCAGCGACGAGACTCCGGAATTCGATCCGCGCGGCCGCACCTGGCACGCCGTCGGCGCGTACGCGGCGTGGGAGGTGGACCTGTGGGGCGCGGTCCGGCGCGGTCGGGAGGCCGCCGCGGCCGACGTCGCCGCCGCCGGCTGGACGCTCGCCGACCTGCGCCGCGCGCTGGCGGCCGAGGCGGTGCGCGCGGTGGTCGGCGAAGCGGTCGCGCGTCGCCGCCGCCACCTCGCCGAGCGCCGCGTCGCGACGCTCGAACGCCTCGCGGCGCTGCGCGCGGACGCGGTCGTCAGCGGCGTCGCGATCCCGGGGAACGACGCCGGGGCGCGCGCCGAGCTGTCCCGCGCGCGCGCCGATGCCGCCGCGCACGACGCCGACGCGCGCGCGCTGCGCCTGCGCCTGGCGGCGCTCGCCGGGTGGGCGCCGACCTTCGCCGTCCCGCACCTGCGCCGCCTGCCCGATCCGATGCTGCCGCCGGCGACGGTCCCGGCCGATCTCATGCGCCGGCGTCCCGACGTGCGCGCCGCCGAGCGCCGCGTCGTCGCCGCGGTGGCGCGCGTCGGCGTCGTCGCCGC
>Ga0196963_10001275_pt1 | contig 17673 bp, 30 predicted proteins | sample S1_5metaG_FD_148600 | JGI IMG/M metagenome (GOLD analysis project Ga0196963, IMG submission 148600) | Soil microbial communities from Anza Borrego desert, Southern California, United States - S1_5 | ecosystem: Environmental > Terrestrial > Soil > Desert | place: USA: California | collected... | reverse complement strand
CGCCGACGTCGTCGGACGTGTGGCGGTGCGGACATTCTCCGAGGCCGAGCACCGGCGCGCCTTCGCTTCGCTGGTTTGCATCGAGTCGCGCTTTGAGGCCGGGGCCAAGTCCCCGGTCGGCGCTGTCGGTCTGGCGCAGGTGATGCCCCAGTATGCGCAAGAGTTTGCGGCGGACTGCGGGCTTCCTCGGCTCGAGCCCGGCGACGTCGAAGATCCGCTCGTGAATCTCCAGCTGGGGGCGTGCCGCTTCCGCGCCCTGCTCAGAGAGTTCGACGGGAACGTGGCGCTGGCTCTCGCTGGCTACAACTCTGGCGCCGGCTCGAGCACGACCCGTCGCCTCGCCGCCGGCGGCAACGGGGTGGACGAGACGAACGGCTACCTCGCCCGTCATTACGTGCTGACGCAGAAGTTGTCATCCAGCGACAAGCGGGAGGACTAATGCAGACGTTGACGATCACCAAATGGGACATCGTTCGTGCGTTGGAAACCGAGCCGCTGACTTGGGGTTGCTGGGCTGAAACTGGCAAAGCTGTTAATGACCCGACTTGTAGGGTCTGCGCAGTGGGCGCCGCAGTCCGACTGGCGGCGCAATGGCGGCGGGTGAAGGCGCGGCATGATACCCACGCAGGCGTCTGCATGCGCGCCACGGACGGTCGTGCGAACCCCGGCAGTCGGGCTCCGGCTGGCAATTGGTTGTCTGCGTTGTCGATCGTCTGGGAGACGTTGAATTGTAACAACTGGGTCGACTCCGAGACGGGCAAAATCTTAGACCCGGAAGACCTGCGTCCCGATATTGTTCGATGGGCGCAAGACAACATCCCCGACTCGTACCGAGCGACAATCCCAGTCTACTGAGCGGTCGCTGGCCGACCGGCTCGATCTGCGCTACCCGCTCCTCCGAAGAAGGAGGACCCATGGGCACGCTGATTGATCTGTCCGAGTGTTTTGCGCGACTCCAAGAGGAGATCGCTGGACTCCGCGCCGAGACGGCGCCGATGCTGGAGAAGAGAGATATGCCAAAGCAGCTTCACAAGTGGGAGATTCTGGAGGTCGATCCCGGAAAAGAGCACTGGCTCGAGCGCTGCCCTGTCCCGGGCGGCTGGCTTTATCGAACCCGGGAGTACGCGGTCGACGAGTCAACCAGCACAGCCAAGCTGTGCGGCCACGACATGGTGTTTGTGCCGGACCCGGCGCTCGAAGGCAACGGTGCTTCGAGCTCGGTCTTCGCCGACAAAGACGAGTGATTGGTCGCGCGAGTCAGTCCGAGGTCTTCCGTCTAATACGGAACTGTTCGAGCTCCTCGTCTGTCGGCATCTCGTTCTTCGCTTCTTCGAGAAAGTCGGCGATTAGGCGATCCACGATCTCGCTGGCCGTTCTGCCCTGGTAATTGCAGAACGCGATGAACCGCCACGCGTTCGGCTCGGAGAGCGAGAACGTTCGGTTCGTCTTGGTGACGGGACGCCGCGGCCCGCCGCCCGCCATATCAGACAGAATCTTCCTGAGCGGATTCGCAGCCACCTTGGGGCTCCGATCGTGATGGATTGCGGATGCCCCACTCATCGGCGTGGTGGCCCTCCAACTTGAGGGCACGAGTGCCTTACGTACGGCCATACGTACCGTGGCCGTGTGGCCACACAAGAACCGTACGAGTGGCGTAAAGAGCACACCACGAATTGTTCCGGCGAACCTAGAGAAAGCTCCGGGGAATTTGGGACGAGCTAAAGCTCCGGCGATTTTCCGCGACGTTCTCAAACGTAAGGAGGGTGAGGGCAGCAAGCTGCCGCACCCACCCGAATCTAGGTAGAGGGGATCACGTTGGGCCACCGCAAAGACATCGAATGGGACTGTGGCGACAAGCCGATCTCGACCGACGGCGTCGAGATGAGAGAGGACGCCTGGTATCTGACCCGCAATGGTTGTGTCGCCGGCCCGGCCGTAAGGATGGCGGATGCCAAGGGGGAGCCTTGGCCCTGGTCGATCCCCGTGAGCACGATCTCGGGTGAGGGTGTCCGGTCGATTCGATGCACGCCGAATGGGCGGCAGCTGATGTCTACTGTCCACGATTTGGATTTGGTAGCTGGCCCGTTTGACTCCTATGACGCGGTCCACGACGTAAACAAACTCTATTCATCGGTCGCGCTGCCAAGCGTTTGCTTCTCCGGCCTCGCGGGCTCGGGGAAAGACACCGCCGCCGCCGTGCTCATCGAGGAGTTCGGCCACCGCAAGATGGCACTCGCCGATCCGCTGAAAGAGATCGCGCGTCGCGAGTTCGGTTGGGACGGAGAGAAGGACGAGAAGGGCCGCCGCCTGCTGCAAGTCCTCGGGACCGAAGCCGGCCGGGCCTACAACGAGAACCTCTGGGTCGGTCGACTGATCCAGGCCCTACCCACTGACGGGACGGCGGTCGTCACGACTGACGCCCGGTTCCCGAACGAGCTCGACGCTCTGCGTGCGCGCGGCTTCGTGGCGGTGATGGTGGTGCGTATAGGTCACGCCGGCCTCGCCGGCTCCAATGCGATGCATCCGAGCGAGACCGCGCTCGACGGGTACGGCCCATTCGACGCCGTTCTCTACAACACCGGGCCGCTCGAGTCCTTCAAGAAGAAAGTCAGCGATTGGTTCCGCGCTCTCATTGCGAGGCGCGGCCCCAAATCGGCTTGATGTAAGGGGGGATCATCCATGGAAGCCGCACTCGCGCTCGATCCGATCATCGTTCAGGCCACGCAGCCTGAGCCGATCGAAACGTACGTTGCCGAGATCGCACCTGGCGTGTTCGCCAAAGTGCGCCGCTTCTCCGAGAAGGCATCGACCTGCACGGCAGGGGCGCTCGGTGTCAAGCCGCTGCTCGGGTTCTCGTTCGCCCGCTCCGGCATCCGCCTGGTCTCGAACGGCGAGACCTCTCCGCGCCGGGAGTGGAAAGGCCGCTGCCTCCTGCACTTCGACCACGCGCATGTCGCCGAGTCGAGGGAGAAGGACGGTTCGGGTTCCGACTCGGCGAAGAAGCGAGAGCGTCTCCGCGAGCTGACTCCGCTCGACGCGATCATGGCGGAAAAGGAAGCGCTTCTCTCCGAGGGCGAAGGATGAGCCCACTACAAAAGTTCGGCGCCCTACTCTGGTTCTTTGGGACGATCATCTACGTCGTTCGCTCGATCGGCTACATCTCGGGCGAGGAGCGAGTTCCGATTTGGACCTGGCCTGCGGTCGGCGTGATGGTCTTGTTCCTGTGCGCAATCTCCGGGCTTCTCCTATTCAGCATGGGAAGCGCCGTCTGGGTACTCGCGTCACTACTTCTATCCGAGGTTCCAAAGTGAAGCGACGCATCTGGTCCTTTAGCGTCCCGTTGTGGCGCGGCGTGTACCTGACGTTCCACAACCACGAGCAGTGGGACTTAGGTGAAACCCACCCAACGTTGTGCATCCACCTCAACACCCGATACAGATCGACTCGACAGCTGGCGGTTTACCTATGAGCGACACGCCCATCAACCTCGACGAGATCCGAGCTCGGGATGCGCAGTGGCGGCCGGCTCCGGCCGGCCCGAGCAATGCCGCGATCGCCTGCTTCGATCGACGAGCCCTGCTCGCCGAGGTCGATCGATTGCGCGCGGTCGCCGACGCAGCCGCCCGGTTTGTACTCGATTGGAACAACCGTGAGCTGGTGAAATCGGCGGGACACTCAGCCGTCATTGATGTGGCAGGTCGAGCCCTCGTCAGGTCTCTACTGCGCGCTGGTTACAAACTGGAGAACCTCAAACCGTGAGCGATACACCTATCAACCTGGGTGCCATGCTGCTACAGGGCATCCTCGCCCGCGCCGAATCCGACCGCGCCAAGTCGTGGGAAGACCGGGGCCGACTGCGCGGGGGCTCCGTCGGGCTCGTGCTCGAGGACGGCACCGTCATCGGGTCGGGCTGCCCGCGCGCTGCCTACGCACGGTTCCTTGGCGCCGAGCCGCCGCGCGACCCGGTGGAGTGGGCGTACTCGCACCTTCTACTCGACGCCGGCAACGCCTCTGAGGATCTCTGGGCTGCCGACTTGAAGCTCGCCGTGCCCGAGCACATCGGCGTCCTCCAAGAGGAGGACTACCCGATCGAGTGGCGGGTCGACGACCCGAGGGGCGGGGACCCGGTGCGCGCTACCGGGCGGGAGGACATCATCCTCGCCGACCGGACGACCGGGAAACCGGTGTTGCTGGGTGAGCTGAAGCAAGTCTCGAGCTTGGCGACTGCGGTCTCCGTACTGCTCGACCGAAAGCCGAAGCTCGAACACGCGATCCAGTCGGCGAACTATGCGCTGCGCGAGCTCGTCCCGGTGCAGCTCTGGTACTCGTGCCGCGTGAAGCTGCCGTTCGCCTCGTGGCGCTGGCTCGATCCGTACCTCTACGGCGGCCCATATGAGGACCCGCGCATCGAGCCATTCCTCGAGCGCACCGGCTCGACCACTCGCTCCAAGATCAAGCAGCTGAAGCCGTTTCTGATCGGGTATCAGATTGGCTGGGACGATGACGGCTTCGCCACCGTGCAAGCTCTGCTGCCCGACGGCCCGCTCGGCGAGGAGTGGACGACGCCGATCAACCGCGAGCGCATCGACCGCTTCTACGAGTCGGTGCTCCTGCAAGAGAAGCTCGGCCGGCTGCACCCGAAGCGACCGACGGCGACCGACGCCAACGGCGACGCGCACGGGCGATTCGATCCGTGTAAGTGGTGCGCATGGAAGCCCGTCTGCGACGAGCACGAGAAGGACTTCCAGTCGTGGCGCGACGAGGTGATGAGTCACACGGCGCAGCCCAAGGCGAAAGACAAGGAGACAGCGTAGAAAAAGCGCTTCGTCGAAAGGCTCAGTCAACAACTGACCCGGACGAGTCTGTGCGGAGAGCGGCGAGGACACTCGCAGGGGCCGCACGGCGCCCGCAAGGGAGAGCCGCCCACTTACGGGTGGGGCAAGGTGTTCGTTGCGAGATGCGAGTAGACGAAGCGTTCGACCGGCGGCGGCGTGGGAGCGTCGTCATCCGTGGGGATGACGCCGACTCGGCCCGAGAGGGCCGAGAGCTGGGCGTGTGGAAGCGCCCTAGAGACACCCGTTGGCATATTGGACCGCGAAGTAACGCGGCAACGGTCTCCCAACCAGCGTGGCATTGGGAGAGGCCCGAGTAGCGACGGGCCCGCCGGTTCCCCACCGTACGAAATCGAGGCGCCAACCTCGATGACATGAGCACTGTCCTTTTCGCGTTGCGGGCGCGCTCGCTGAGCGGGCGCGCCCCACCCCCCAACCCCAAGGCGCGGACTCCCGTCCGCCAAAGTGTGTCTACATATTAGGAGCCCACGCATGACTGCCAACCGCCGTTTCACTCCGCCGCCTGCCGGCGCCAAACCCTCGACCTCGAGTCGCCCCGCGCCGGCGCAAGCCGGTGCGGCCAGCAACTCCACCAAACCCAAGACGGGCGGAGCCCGGCCGGACTTGGACTTGGTTGCATGCGACGGCGAGTTCTCCGAGGTCGAGAAGATCGAGCGCGAGATCAAGGGCAAGATGATGTCCATCTCCCGCCGCGTCGGAGCGCTCTGGCTCGGCCGTCCCTTTGAGGATGGAAGCGTCGGCGCACCGTTCGTTCGCCTCGGCGAAGAGGGCGAGGACGGCAAGAGCCAGTCCGTCGCCACGGCGAAGCTCTACAAAGAAGAGGAGGGCGAGGAGGGTGTGCAGTACACGCTCCGTCTCCTCGAGAAGAAGGGTGACAAGTCGATGCCCGTGAAGGGCATGAAGGGCGCCCTCGCCGAGGTGTGGTGGCCGGAAGGCGGCGCGCCGCAGTTCACGTTCACGGCGGCCGGCAAGAAGCTGTTCGGCGGCTCCGTCGGATTCGCTCTCGGCTTCGGCAAGAAGAAGGCGGAGTGACCCAATGGGCGACGCGACACTCAGAGCGCGCGTCCGAGAACTCTTCCACGTTGACCCGGAGTCCGGCCAACTCGTCCGAAAAATCTCGCGGGGCCCGCAATCGGCGGGCTCGGCAGCGGGAAGCCTCGGAGGCACCGGGTACCTACAAGTCGACGTGGATGGGCGGAAGTACCTCGTCCATCGTCTGATCTGGCTGCACGTTCACGGATCGCTTCCGCAACGTCTCGACCACGCGGATGGGGACAGGACTAACAACCGCATTGCTAATCTCAGACCGTGCTCGCAGTCGCAGAACTCCGCCAACCGGAAGAGGCCAAGGCGAGCCGGTCGCGGCCGGTTCAAAGGTGTGAGCTGGCACAAGAAGAGTCAGCAGTGGCGAGCGTACATCGTGATCGACGGGAAGCAGCGACATCTCGGCTTCTTCTCGAGAGAGCGTGACGCAGCCAGAGCGTACTCGAGAGCAGCCAAGGAAGCTTTCGGGTCGTTCGCCCGGAGTTCTGTGTGACAACCCCGCCAACGTTCAGAGGTACCCGCCCGGCCATCGCCTCGCTTTCCTTACGTGAATATTTTATGGGGCGGGACAAGGAATACCCGCCCACGTCGGAGATCCAGTTCTCTGCTGCTCAACTCGTCGCACGCGTCAACCACCTCTTCCAGCTCCTCCAATTCCCCGCACCCGTGTTCGTCTCCTCGGGATACAGGCCGGGCCACTTCAACAAGCCGCCATTCGCCAACGGGGCGCCCCGCTCGGGGCACCTCGTAGGCCGCGCGGTGGATCTTCGAGACCCCAACGGACGCCTCGGCCTCGCCATCATGGCGAGCGGCGGCGAGCGGATCCTGGCGGAAGCCGGGCTCTGGCTCGAGCGCCTGAGCGACACGCCCGGCTGGGTTCACCTCGACACCATCAACCGACCCCATCGCATTTTCATTCCATGAGGTAACGCATGTCGAAGAAGAACAAGCAGGCACCCGTCGAGCAGACCGTCGCCACCGTTGCGGCGGACATGGGCGCCACGGCTGCCGTCGTGAAGGACGGAGAGCTCGAGCCCATCGCGGCCGAGGAGAAGGAGGCCCAACCACAAACGGGGGAGGCGCTCGCCAACCCCGCCGCCAACGTCAACGTCTCGGACCCTAAGCACGTTCGCGTCGAACTCGAGGGGCGTGACGAGAGCCCCGAAGCTACGGTCACGCTCGGCACCGGCCCGTCCGGGACGCCTTACGTCAAACCGGACGTCGACGAAGAGGGCGCGAAGAAGTTCGTCACGCTCGAGGACGCCGTCCGCCAGCGCTGGCCGAAGCTCGACGCCGAGACTCACGCCAGCGTCGTCGACTTCTACGAGCTGCACCGCGACTCGATCGAGTCGAGTCCGGTCGAAGCGTGGAAGGTCGTTCCGTACCCGCCCATGTTGGTCAAGTGAGGGACCGCATGGACGCCGAGGCGTACGAGCTGCTGGAGCTGTTCCGGGAGGTTCTCTTCAACGGAGGGCGTCTCGTCGTGGAGAACCACAGCTGGCGCGTCGAGCGCAACGGGCGCAGCTACGACGGTTCCGGCACGCTGCGCGCCGACGTCTTTCGTCGGGCGTGGCGGGAGCTCCTCAATGCGCCGGAGACCCCCGACTCAGTGAGGTTGAGCCCATGAGCGAAGCGAGGATCAAATGTCGATGACACCGAAAGGGCGGACGATCGCTCGTTGGTCTCCGTCTGAAGCCTATCTCTCCGAGCACGATCGAATCTTCGGGCGCAAGTGCAAAGGGTGCGGCTGCCCGCTGCGTCGCGAAGGAGAGAACTTCCTGTCGTGCGACAACGTTGGGTGCGAGCACTCACCGATGCATCCGCTGCCCGATGGGTTGGAAGGCGCGCGATCGGCCTCGTCGTCGAAAGACGATGCCCAAGACTGACGAGGGCTTTCATCAATGCGTCCAGGCGGATTCAATACATACTGGAAAGCCCGAGACAGGCTGCTCCTCCAAGGGGCGACGCCGGTCGACGCACTCTCTACGACGGCCATCCCGATCGGGCGCTGGGTCGACGTCGAGGTGATCGGAGTCGAGCGCCACGGAGGTCACTCGTTCGTGGTGAGGGACTCGTCGGGCCGCACGCACCGGGCGTCCTGGATGGGACGCCGGCAGCCGTGGGTCGGGGATAAGGGCCGCTTCCGTCGTCGGCTGGAGCCCGGCTCCCCGACACTGGTGCGCCTGGCGACGGAACCCGGCTTCGCTCTCGTCGAGCCCGACGGAACCGTGTCGAGGATCGAGCCTAAGGCGGAGACGCTGCGGCCGCATGTGCGAGAGACATTCGATTTCGAGCTCGTCGAACGCGGGGCCGGTATCGGCAACGCGATGGGGTGATGGATGGGACACGAAGCACGCAAGCCATTCGCTATCCTCCGGCCCGTCCGGGTGCCGAAGCCGAGGGTCCGCCCCGAGTGGATCTTCGAGCGCGCCCCGACGGCGCCCGAGGTCATCGAGCTCGTGCGCCAGCTGCGCTCGGCCAAGGTCGTTGCGATCGACGTCGAGACGAAGGGCACGCGTCCGTGGCTGAAGGCTGACCGCATGGTCGGACTCGGCATCGCCTGGCGCCGGGCCGACGGGAAGCTGGAGGCGCGCTACTTCCAGTGGGATGTCGTTCCCCCGGAGCGTCGGCGCTCGATCTGGGCTGCGCTTGAGTCTATCCCCGAAGGCACGCCCACCATCGCCCACAACGTCTACTTCGACGCCGGCTGGTGCGCGGAGACCGCTCGTCGCGACGGCCTCGTCGACGCCCGCGCGACACGCGGTCCGATCCGCTGGACTCACTGCACGTACGGCCTGTACCGGCAGCTGGCGAGCGAGGGCTGGATCGGGCAGGAGTGGGGTCTTAAGCCGGCGCAGGAGGACTGCCTCGGCTGGGACGAGACGAATGAAAGGGAGCTCGACGAGAACCTCCTCTCCCGTGGCTTCCACAAGACGGGGCCGAAGCGTGGCAACGTCTCGCCGAAGCAGCACCTCCTCGACATTGACGCGTGGATCGCCGAGAACCCGAAGTCGCGCGACGGCAAGGTGCGGCCGGACAAGTCGCAGATGTGGCGCGCACCGACTCGGATCCTTGGCGGCTATTGCTGCCTTGACGCCCTCGCCACGGTCCAGCTCTTCGACCTCGTCCTGCTCCCCGCCCTCGAACGCTTCCCGGAATTCGCTCAATTCCACACTGGCCCGTGGATGCACGTCGCGCTCCTCCTCTCTGAGCAGACGCGTTTCGGGATTCGGGTGGACCGCCCCAAGTTCGAGGCTCGCATCGGTTGGCTCGAGTCCGAGTGCGCCGCCGCCGAGGAAGAGATACGGCGGTCCCCCCTTGGTGTTGCCATCACCTCCATCGAGAAGAAGCGACTCGACGCGGTCGTGACGGAGATGCTCGCCAAAGAGCCGCCGAGGCACAACGCCGGCGCCATCCCCAAGGAGCCGAAGCAGAAGACCAAGAAGGACGGCTCGCCCACCGCCGCCTGGCAGAAGTGGCGCGCGATCATGGACGAGATTGAGCGGGACGGCCCGCCCGTCTCCACGGCCTGGCAGAACTGGAAGGCCCGGCTCGACGACGCGCCGAACCGCTACAAGCGTTGGTCGCCGGCGTCCCCGGATCAGCTCCGTGAGGCGCTCTTCGACTTCGGCCTGATCAAGGCGTACGACGACTCGGAAGACCCCGACTGCTTCATTGTCGAAGGCATCAACGGTCCGGTCCCCATTCAGAAGACGGAGGCCGGGCTCTGGTCGGTGGGCGCCGCATTCCTTGCGCAGCTGCCGAAGGAGATCGGCGGCCCCCTCGTGCGCTTCACCGACTCCGCGACCGAACTGGAGATCGCGCGCTCCTATCTCGACCATCTTCACTGGGACGAGGCGTCTCAGACCTGGCGTCTGCACGCGTCGTGGAAGGTGCCGGGGACCAAGACCGGCCGCCTGGGCGGGAAGGATCCGAACCTCTCTGCGACCCCGAAGGCGCTGGAGTTCCTCGATCCGCTGATCCCCGATGATGGGCATGCATGGGTGGAGGAAGACGCCGCCGCGCTGGAGCCGCACGTGCTCGCCGAGCTCTCTCGCGACGAGGGCCTGCTCGCTCTCTACGGGCCGAACGCGAACCCCAACCACGACCGCTACCTCTACACCGTTGCGAAGATCAGACACCCGATGTTCGACCCGGTGCGCAAGCATTACGACCCGGTGAACCCCACGGCCGAGGGCGTGGCGGCGGCGAAGAAGGAGTGCAAGTCGCTGCGCGAGCTCGCCAAGATCCTCGTGCTCTCGGGCGACTATGGCGCCGGCGCCCGCAAGAAGTGGATGGCCTCGCTCCTGAAGGGCGTGCGTATGCCGCTCGAGGAGATGAAGGAGATTCACGAAGGGCAGGTCGAGGCGGCGGCCGGCGTCGCTCGCTTCCGCGCCGGACTCGAGGACGAGTGGCGCCGCAACGGCGGCTGGGTCCTCTCTGGCCTCGGCTTCCCGACGCCCGTCCACGAGGACTACACCCGCGACCTCGTCAACCGAGTGGTGCAGCGCACGGGCCACGACATCCACGTGATCAAGGTGTGGATCCTGTCGTCGCTGCTCGAGGCGGAGGGCATCGATGCGCGCGGCATCGTCTGGGACTACCACGACCAGGACATTTACCAGGTCCCAACCGAGCGCGCCGACGACGCTTTAAGGTGTTCCGAAAGAGCGACCGACGAACTCAACGCACTGCTCGGCGGCGTCGTCCGCATCAAGTACGGCCCGCGAATCGTTCGCTCCATGAGCGAAGCGAAGATGGGCGAGGACTGGGATAAGCGCGAGGCCGAGCGCCTCGCCGACGGAGGGGCGTATGGCGCCGCCTGATGAAGAAGAGTCGAACGTGGTCTCCCTGTACTGGTTCCGGCTCGAGAAGGGGCTGAAGGAGATCGAGGCGCAGCGGGCGCCGTCTCCGCCGGCGAAGAGCCAGGACTGGGAGCCGTTCCAGATGTTCGATCGGAAGGAGGCCGCGCCGGAGCCTCCGAAGAAAGAGAAAGCCTGGGACCACCAAGAGGCGCAGCAGCGCCTCGCCCAGGATCGCAAGTTCTACAACGAGCGGCTCGTCAAGATGATCAAGGCGGGCGTTCGACTCGGGAGATACTAGGATGGCACGGGCCCCACGACTGAAGAACCGCGCGATGGTCGCCCTCTCTCGGGGTGACATGGCGGAGTGCGTGGCGAATGGGTCGGTCCTCGTGATCGATCCCGGTTCGGGTGCGTCATCGCTCCCCGGTTACGCGGTCTTCTTCCGCGGCCATCGTGTCGAGTCGGGAGTGATCGAGGTCGGGCCGCCGTCGCGTCCACTGCGCGAGCGCCTTGCGGAGTTGAATCGAACGCTGCGCGAAGACCTGGGGCCGCCGCCGAATCCCGATGCCCCCGACGCGGACTGGGATTGTGTCATCATCGAAGACATCCCGACGAAGCGTTACGGCTCGAAGAGTGGCAAGGGCGGGCGCGAGCTGAAGACCGCCTCGATGGCGGGCCAGGTCACGCTGCATCGCGCCGTCGGCGCCATCCTCGCCGGCGTACGCACCAAGCACGAGCTGTACATCCACCCCTCCACCTGGCATGCGCACGTCGGCCCCGACTATCAGAAGTCGGACGAGGGCGACTCGATCGCGATGGGCGAGGTGGCGATCCGCATGGCTCGCTCGATCATCCAGGCGAGGCTGCAACGACGCGGAGCGCCGAACTGCCGGAAGCCGGCAAAGAAGAAGCCGAAGCCGCCGGCGCCACCGTTTCCCAAGAAGAAGGCCCAGCCGGAGGGTGCGGCATGAAGGCCCGCGAGATCGCCAAAATCATAGCCGACGCTCTCGAAGCACGGGGCCTGACGCCGGTTCGCGCCGCCGATGGGGGGCCCGCGTTTCATCGCTTCTGGCAGAGCGACCCGGAGCACGGACCGTTCGTGATCTATCTGGACCAGAGTCCGGCCGGCTCGACCGAAGTTGTTCCGTTGCGAGATGTTTCCATCACGATCGACATCACATCGCCGAGGAAACCATGACTCTCGTCGAGGCGATCAAGAGTGGCCGTCCGTTTCGTCGCCCGGATTGGGGGGCGTGGTTCTTTCAGAAGAACGGACGCCTGCGCACGACTGCGCAGTTCCATGAAGACGAAGACGTGGGCGCGTCGCTCGGCTGTGACGACATTCTCGCCGAGGACTGGCTTGTCAAACCGACGCCTGCCGAATTTTGGCTGAACCCGGTAACCATGGAAGCCTCTCGGGTATTCAATACGGACAGCCCCACTGAGTTTGCGCGTACTGGCTTCATTCGCGTTCGAGAAGTCGAGCCCGGAGTCGGCCCTCAGGCCGACGACGGTGAGGGCCGGGAGGCCCGATGAGCCGTCGCCTCCTACAATACTTCGCGGGGACTCCTCGCTCTTCGCAGAGTGAGGCGGCGCCGCACCTCGAGCGCGCGATCCGAGAGGCCGACGTCGTCTGCCTGCTCGGGCCAGTCGGCTGCGGCAAGTCGAAGCTGATCGAGGCCGCCTCGCTCTTCGCGATCGAAGAGGGGCTCGCGCCTGCCGGAGCCGTGATCTCGCTCCGCACCAACGCCCTGCTAGACCAGTTCCAGCGATCGCTCTCTCCTCGCGGTCGCTGGACCTTCCTTCGCCGCAAGGACTCCTACTCTTGCCCCGAGCTCGAGCTCTCGTGCGAGGAGCGCCACGCCGAAGTCGGTGGCTTCTGCAAGAAGGGTGGGCCCGCGACACCGCGTGGCTGCCCGTACGTGACGGCACTCCGCTCGGCCCGCATCCGCGGCGCCCGCGTCTGCACCAATTGGCATCTCCAGATGGCGCACCACCTCAAGCCGTCGATGGTCTGCATCGACGAAGCTCACGGGGTCCCCGACTTCCTGGCCGAGCTCAACTCGAAGACCTACTGGCGCCGACAATGGGGCTGGCCTCGCACCATCGAGACGATGGACGACGTCGAGCGGTGGCTCCGCGACGCCGGTGGATCGGTCGATCTCGACCCGCTTCGCGACGCAGTCTCGGGCGCCGCGACCGGAGTGAAGGTGTCGTGGGGGGAGGACGATTTCCGCGGCGAGCCGGAAGAATTCATCCGCGTCTCCCCGCTCGACGGCCGCTTGCACTCCTCTCCGCTTTGGCCCGCCTCAGTCTCCAAGATCCTGCTCGCCTCGGCCACGCTCTCCGACATCGATATCGAAGCCATGGGGCTGAGCCGCCGCAGGGTGGCGTGGGTCAAGATGCGGTCCGAGATCCCCGTCGAGAGTCGACGCCTCCTATGGTGGCCCATGATCGACGGTCGCCACGGCCGCCACACACCAGAAGACATCGGTGCCGCTATCGCCCAAGTGCTCGAGCACTACAAAGGGCAGCGCGGCATCATCCATGCCACGTACTCCCTCGCACGTCACCTCGAAACCTCTCCTGCCCTCGCTGCAAACAGGCACCGCCTCCTTTTCCACCAAGACGCACAGACAAAGACGACCGTGCTCGCCGACTTCCTTCGGGACGTCGGCGCCGGCGACAGCCGGACGCTCGTGATCTCCGGCCAGTATGAAGGGCTCGACCTTCCCGGCGATCTCGCCCGATTCCAGATTCTCACGCAGGTTCCCCGTCGATCGATCGGCGACTCCGGCTACCGCTGGCTCGCCGAGAACCGGCCCCGCGACTACGAGTGGCTCGCCGTGCGCGATCTCGCGCAGGCGTACGGCCGCGTGTGCCGCGGGCCCGACGACTTCGGGGACACCATCCTCATCGATTCCTCGGCGGGTAAGGAGCTCGACTCCGACCTCGCCCCCGACTGGCTAAAGGAGGCGGTGGTCCCGGTATGAAAGCACGTGACGTTCTCGCTCAGCTCGCTGTTTCCGGGGCGCTGCTCGCCCTCCTCGTCGGCCTGTCGCACCTCATCGTCTGGGGCCTCGGTCTCGACGAGGTGCAGGCCACCGGCTTCGGCTGTGGAGTTCAGTACGAGGGGGCACCTAATGAAGAAGGTTGATGCTAAGCGGGTGGCAAAGGCGTTCGCTCGCGCCCTCGGCACGGTCGCTCGCGCGCTGGACAAGCACGAGTCCGCCGTGACGAAGGCCGAGTTCTTCGCAAACCACGACGGAGTCGAGCCAACCGAGTGGGAGATTCGCAAGTCGGGCGGGTATACCTCGCTGCGGAACATGCTCTTCCCCCCGGACGAGTCGAATCTCGAGATCCGGTACGGGTCGAAGCTCGTCTCCCAGCACATCGCCAAGGTCGAGCGGGAGCACGGCCGCGCGATGTTCTACGAGCGCGAGCTCTTCTCCGCCGTGAAGGAGGCGCTCAAGGATCACCCGCTCGTGATCCACCCGCCGCTCCCGAAGCCGGCGGCGAGCAAGGCGCGGACCTCGCGCTCGCTCGTCGGCAAGCTGTCCGACCTGCACTTCGGCGCGAACATCTCGAAGGGCGAGATGCACGGGCTCAACGAGTTCAACTGGACGATCGCCGCTCGGCGCCTGGCGTTCTTCATGGAGCAGCTCGTCCTCTACAAGCGGGACAAGCGGAAGGATACCGACCTCGTCCTCCAGCTGAACGGCGACATCATCGCCGGCCTGATCCACAACCAAGAGTGGTTCGTCGACCTGCTCACCACGCAGTTCGTCGGGGCGCTGCACCTCCTCGCCCAGGCGATCTCTTACGTCGCCCGCCACTTCGCGAAGGTGCGGGTTGTCTGTACGGTCGGCAACCACGGCCGGAACAACGCGAAGTCAGAGAAGGGCCGGGCCACCACGAACAAGTGGGACGCGTTCGAGTCGATGCTCTACTTCGCCCTGCAAGCGGTACTGGCGGAGAAGCACCACAACGTCGAGTTCCTCATCCCGGAGGCCCCCTTCGCGCTGTACAAGGTGCAGGGGCACTGGGTCTTCCAGACGCACGGCGACACGGTGATCAACGTCGGCAACCCGGGCAAGTCGCTCAACATGGGCTCGATCGCGGACCAGATAAACCGCGTCTCGTCGTCCGAGCTGATCCCCGCGAACGAGAAGGTCGAGATCGTGACCGTGGGCCACGTCCATACGGCGACGGCGCAGCTCCTCGAGTCTGGCTGCATGCTGATGATCAACGGCTGCCTCTCGGGTACCGATCCGTTCGCGCAGTCGATCGGCATCCACGCCAGCAACCCGACGCAGATCATGTTCGAGTCGACGAAGCGGCACGCGGTCGGCGACATCCGGCTCGTGCAGCTGAAGGGCGCAGACCACGAAGCGCGCCTCGATCGCATCGTGGCAGCGAGGCCGTCTCCGTTTCCCGGGGAGGGGGTGAAAGGCGCATGACTCGCGAATTCGAGAAAGAGCTAACGGAGTTGATTAACAAACATTCGCTCGAAGGAACATGCGGCGATACGCCGGACTTCATCCTCGCTGAGTTCGTGATCAATTCGCTGCGCGCGTATTCGATCGCGAGTCGTCGAACCAAGAACTGGAACGACGGGGAGGCTCCGACGCTATGAGCCACGACGAACAAGGCGCGGGCGTACCGCCCGTTGATGGTGGGGGGTCTGACCCTCAAGAGCTTCTCCTTGCCGCTCGGAGGGCGCGGCGCCGCGCTCGCAAGCGGGCAGCGAACGCCGAGCTCGGCATGTTCGACAAGGGGACAATGCGGCCGGCGCGGAACCGTCGGGTGCACCGCTTCATCACGAACCTGGTCGAGCGCGAAGCCGCGGGCGGCAAGCTCCGGGAGAAGGAGCGAGAGCTGCTCGAGAAGGTGATGGGGGTGAATCCGGTTCTCGCCGGCGAGATCATGGACGTAGCCGATAGCCTCTCGCCCGTCGAACGCGACCCGAGCGAGCCGATCGATTTCATGCTTCAGGTGCAGCGCGCCCCGCTCGAGCCGGAGCTCCGAGAGACCGAGACCCCCGAGACACTGGGTCCGACAGACTCAGTAGCGAAGCCGACGAAGTGGACGCACGCCACACTGCACGGTGACCTTCTGCTCTTCGAACTACGAGGTGGCCGATGAGCGATCTTCTCGCCGCAGCCCGCGCGGCAATGGGCATCTCCCCGGCGGAGTCGGTCGACAAGCCGATCGAGCCGGCCGGCCAACACTTCACCGCCGACTTTTTCTGCGAGTTCCGATTCCCCGAGGGGCACCGACGGGCCGGCGAGCATCATGGCCGGTTTGCGCGGATGATCCTCAAGGAGAACCGCGGCAAGTCGTTCCCGTGCCCAGTGTGCGGGGAGTTCGCTCCGGAGGTCCCGGGCGCGCCGCGCGTGATGAACGCCTCTCGACCCGACGGAGTCAGGCCCAAGGGCTTCGAGGACCAGCTCAAGGCGAGCGATCTCGAGGTGGCCGCGATCGACTTGGATCCGTTCTCGTCCGAGCGGCAGGAGATCGAGACCGAGATCTACGAGCGCACCAAGATTGAGGATTGAAAGCATGACACCGGCCGATGCTCGCAAAGCGCTGAGCCAGCAGGGCTGGCAGTACCCGATGGACGACGAAGCGATCGAGTTTCTACGTGTCGCCAGGGTGTACGGGCCCCTCCTACTCGATCTCTGGGAAGCGTGCCTGAAGTGGGAGCCGAGCATACGTCGCACCGAGGCCGACTTCGCCATCGACCGGCTAGTTCCGTCCCCGTCCCAGAACGAGGTGCTCGGGGCCCTCGATGCGCTTCGCAAAGACCCCTACGCAGACAACGAGGAGTAATCAATGAGACCGGCACCCCAAGTAGTGCAAGCCCCGGCCGAACTCGAGGCCGTCACCGATCTCGAGCAGCTCGAGCTGCAGACGTCTCGCGAACTCGCGGACCTGCTCGCCCGCGCGCAAGCCTTGATGGGCAAGCTCACCATGATCCGAGAGCTGCGTGGCACCAACATCAACACGCTCGGCGTCGCGCTGGCGCTCGCCCGCAAGGCGCTCTCCGCGCATGCCGAGACCACAAAGGAGGCCGCGAATGGCACCCCTGATTAATGTCCTGGCGCCGATCGTGACGCGCCTATTCACCACCCGCGCGCTCGAGGTCCTGCTCCTGCGCGTCGCCCAGCGCTGCGCAGCTCGGACCGAGTCCAACGTGGACGACGAGTTCGTGCAGATGACGGCCGACCTGATCGGCGTCTCGCTGCCCCCCATCCAAGGAGACAAGCAATGACCACCCGTTGCAAGGTTCGGTGCGTCGAGTTCACGCAAGGCGAGGATGCGAACTCCGTCCGCTTCGAGGTGGTCACGAGCGGGTCGCCGGAGAACGACTCGTTCTTCCGCTGGACCCCGTCCGGAGAACTCCGGTTCAGCGTACTCCGGAAGGATCAGGTTTACGACGTCGGCAAGGAATACTACATCGACGTCACACCAGCTAACCAGTAAGCCCGCCCGTCAGTTATCCCGCCACGCCCGCCCACTGTATCCCGCCAACCTATCCCACCACACACGGGGGCTCTCGCAAGAGGGCCCCCGGCTCGTTTCTACGCTTGCCCCTGCCTCATCTTCACCATCGCCACTAATGCCCAGCACGCCGATGTGATGCCGAAGTCTACCAACTGCTGCACCGACTGGTCCGTCAGCGCCTCGTAAGCCAACATTCCGAGCGAGCCACCAAGGATCAGACCGACCCCCGACCACGGCACGTCCGCCCGCTTGGTTCTCCAGGCCCGATACGCAAATGGCACTCCCGACAGCAGGAATGCCAACGCGGCGGCCCAACCGATAACTTCCGTCATGCCCGCTCCTTCCACAGCTTGAAACCCGGAGTTCCGCACTCCAGACATTTGTGCGTTCGCACGATCACGCACCGCTCGTTCGACGCATCCTCCACCGGGCGCAGGGGCGCTTGGCACAAGTCGCAGGGAACG
>Ga0196963_10001274_pt1 | contig 17688 bp, 7 predicted proteins | sample S1_5metaG_FD_148600 | JGI IMG/M metagenome (GOLD analysis project Ga0196963, IMG submission 148600) | Soil microbial communities from Anza Borrego desert, Southern California, United States - S1_5 | ecosystem: Environmental > Terrestrial > Soil > Desert | place: USA: California | collected... | reverse complement strand
CTGCTGAGTTATCCAATCGCGGTGGGGTACGCCCCGGCATTGCTGGCTTTGGAGTTGTGCTTATGGCAACGCCGTCGTCAGCCTGTTACGGCTGGACTAAAAGACATTGCGAAGCACGCAGCGCCCCTTTGGCTGCTCACCGCTCTCATCTTTTCCATCTCGCTGGCAGCTCGCTTTTTTGTGCGGGAGGAATTTGAAGCTCCTGCCAATCTGGACGTCTTCGGAGTAACGCAACGGCTTGCTCAAGCCTGCTACATCTGGGCCCATTACCTGTGGCGGCCTTTGTGGCCAACGGATCTCTCGCCCATCTACACAACCCTGTTGCAGGTTCGCGTCGGCGACCTTCGATTCCTTTTCAGCGCGGTTCTGGTGGTGGGAATAACGCTCTTCTTCGCCCTTCGTTGGCGCAGATATCCTGGCGCTGCTGCGCTTTGGGCTGCGCATCTCCTTCTTTTGTTCCCGCACCTGGGGCTCACCGAACGGCCACATTACCCGAGTGACCGATACAGCTATTTGCAAGGCGTGGTGGTCGCCGTAGCCATGGCAGTGCCGATTCTCTACTGCAAAGCTCACCACAGTTTGGTCGCCATTGCGCTCGCTGTGAGCCTCTGCTTCGGCGCCCTAAGCTTGAAGCAAACCGCCATCTGGCACGACAGCTTCGCCTTGTTCGATCATATCCTCAGCTTGCTTGGGAACCATCCTGTTCGGGCGGATATTTACAGCCGTTACGGTGTCGTCCACGGGGAGAAGGGGAACGTGGATGAGGCGGTGAGCTGGCTGAAGAAAGCTATCGCGGTGGATCCCAGATTCGTTGATGCCCACGCGAACCTTGGCCGGACATGTCTGCTTGCGGAGAGGTACGCTGAGGCAGAGCAGGCTTACAGCACAGCCGCGAGTCTCGCCCCCGATCGCGCCGACCTGCGGAATGCTCTGGGGGATGTCCATTTCGCTGCGCGGGACTTTGCCAAAGCGGAGCGAGAATACCGGGAAGCCGCACGCCTGCGGCCCCGTGAAGCGACCTCACACAGCAATTTGGGAATCGCGTTGGCAGCTCAGAAACAGTTCCAACAAGCTGAGGCTGCGTTCATCCAAGCGCATGAGCTGGAGCCGCGGAACACCGAGCATCTGCAAAACCTCAGCACTTTGATGCGGCAAATGGGCCGCACCAACGAAGCTCAGAAATACAAAGCTGAGATCGAGGAGCTAACCCGAGGCCACGGGCACGCCCATTGATGACTTAACGGTTTAAACGCGCGCGAGTTGGGCGCCTGTCGACGCCAGGAACGCTTCGTAAGCCTGGCGCAATCCCGCTTCCAAACCCACTTGCGCTTTCCACCCCAATGCGTGGATGCGCGACGAATCCATAAGCTTCCGAGGTGTCCCGTCGGGTTTAGTCTTGTCCCAAACAATCTCTCCTTCGAAACCCACCACGCGCGACACTGTGTTCGCCAAGTCTCGAATCGTGATCTCCTCACCAGATCCAACGTTCACGAACTGCTCTTCGCTGTATCGTTCCAGGAGGAAAATGCAGGCGCGAGCCAGATCATCCGAATATAGGAATTCCCGGCGTGGGGAACCTGTCCCCCAGCAGATCACCTGGGCAGCCCCGGATTCCTTCGCTTCATGGAACTTCCGCAGGAGCGCAGGGATAACGTGCGAGTTCTCGAGATGAAAATTATCGTTAGGGCCGTAGAGATTCGTCGGCATCGCGCTGATAAAATCGCTCCCATGCTGCCGGCGGTAGGCCTGGCAAAGCTTGATGCCCGCAATTTTCGCAATCGCGTACCACTCATTGGTTGGCTCGAGCGCGCCTGTGAGCAAGGCCGTTTCCGGCATAGGTTGCGGGGCAAACTTCGGATAGATGCAGGAGCTTCCCAGGAAGAGCAGCTTTTTCACCCCAGCCACATGCGCCCCATGAATGAGGTTGGCCTCAATCATGAGATTTTCATAAATGAAATCAGCCGGACGCGAGTTGTTCGCGTGGATGCCGCCGACCTTGGCCGCCGCGACGATTACATATTCGGGGCGCTCTTTGCGGTAAAACTCGTGCACAGCTTGCTGGTTGATCAGGTCTAACTCAGCGTGTGTGCGGCCAATAAGATTGCTGTAACCCTGCAGCTCCAGTTGCCGTCAAATAGCGCTGCCCACCAGGCCGCGGTGCCCCGCGACGTAAATCTTCGACTGCTTCGGAATTTGCACTGCGGGATGAATAATGCAGGAAGGCAAGCCGTGCAAGGAAGACGCTCGACCTGAGCCTCGCTCGGGGGATGCCCTACACTAATGCCATTTCTTTTTTGACAATGGTATCAGAGTTGCTCAACATGGTAATTGCGGTTTTGGGACACGGCAATCCGTGAGCGCATGATCGGACTGAGTAAAATAACCGCCGTGCCCTTGCTCACAAACCGCAGGAGAAACAACAAATGAAGATCAACACAACACGTCGGTCGGGCTTCACGCTCGTTGAAATCATGATCGTGGTGGCCATTATCGGTTTGCTGGCCGCGATCGCGATTCCTAACTTCGTGAAAGCTCGTGCAACAGCACAGAAGAACGCCTGCATCAACAACTTGCGCCAAATTGACGGCGCCAAGGAGCAGTGGGCCCTCGAAAACAAGAAGAGCGCTGGCAGCGCCACGGTGGACACCTCCGTAAACGAATACATCAAAGGTGGCTCTCCGAAGTGCCCAGGCGGCGGAACCTACACCTACAACGTGGTGGATAGCTCCCCAACTTGCACACAGACGGGCCATACGCTGTAATTGAGCGTCACTTTTTAATCCCTTTTAATCAACTATGAAAATCAATACTACTCGTCGCTCAGGCTTCACGCTCGTTGAAATCATGATCGTGGTCGCAATCATCGGATTGCTGGCTGCTATCGCGATTCCTAACTTTGTGAAGGCTCGCGCAACCGCACAGAAGAATGCCTGCATCAACAACTTGCGCCAGATTGACGGCGCCAAGGAGCAGTGGGCTCTCGAAAACAAGAAGAGCGCTGGCAGCGCCACGGTGGACACCTCCGTTGAGGAATACATCAAAGGCGGCGCTCCGAAATGCCCAGGCGGCGGCACTTACACCTACAACGTGGTGGACAGCGCCCCGACCTGCACACAAACCGGCCACACCCTCTAAGCCCTTCTTGGTTTAGTTAATTACCGAATGGCTCGGGGGACCATTCCTCCGAGCCATTTTCCTTTCAGAACTGAAAGGACATACTATGCGTTTTTCAATTCTGCGAAAACGCGCGTTCACACTCGTCGAAATGATGATTGTGGTCGCAATCCTCGGCTTAATCGTCGCTCTCGCGATCCCCAACTTCCTCAAGAGCCGCACCCAGGCTCGCAAACAGGTCTGCATAGAGAACCTTTCCCAAATCGAGTCCGCAAAACAGCTTTGGGGCCTCGAAATGAACAAACGTGAAGGTGAAACCCCCGTGGACTCGGACATGATCGGGGATGATAAATACATCAAAAAGTCGCCAAACTGCCCAGCAGGAGGCACTTACACCTTCAACGCAATTGGCGCCAACGCCACTTGCAACATCGCCGGCCACGAGCTTGCGGCCGAGTAGTCCTAAAATCCGGTGACTTCAAACGGTTTTGAGCACAGCGACCGAGCTGCGGCCCGAAGCCGTTTTTTAGCTTGGAATGCCCCATTCTTTTGCGCCGTCCTCGCCGTCGCGATTATCTTCTGCTTCTGGGACGTCCTGCTCGGCATCCGGACCTTTGTTTTCCGAGACTACGGTCTTTTCGGCTATCCCTTAGCTGCTTACAACCGCGAGTTGTTCTGGAGAGGCGAACTCCCGCTTTGGAATCCGCTGACGAATTGCGGGCTCCCATACCTCGCCCAGTGGAACACAATGACCTTGTACCCACTCGGCATTTTTTACCTCGTCCTGCCGCTGACGTGGGCCCTCCCCGTTTTTTGCATCGGCCACCTCTTTTTGGGCGGAGTGGGGATGTTCGTTCTCGGACGGCGTTGGTGCGGTGACGCCACAGCCGCCGCCGTTGCGGGGGCTGCTTACGCGTTCAACGGGCTGACTCTCAACAGCCTCATGTGGCCGAACAACATCGCAGCCCTCGGCTGGTTGCCCTGGGTGATGTGGGCTTTGGAAGCTGCGGTGCAGGAGCGAGGGAAGAAAATTCTAATCGCCGCACTTATTGGCGCCACACAGATGCTTGCGGGCGCTCCTGAGATCATCATTTTCACTTGGGCTCTTGCCGGAATATTCGCTCTGCTTCCTGTGATCAGTCGCCGGGACTGGCGTGGCCTTCCCACGGCCTTCCTGACGCTCGGGATCGTCGTCGCTCTCACCGCCGCGTTGGCTGCAGCGCAGCTGCTCCCGTTTTTAAACCTGTTGCAAGAGTCGCATCGCTCCGCGGGGGTTGTCGGTTATGAATCCCCCATGCCGCCGTGGGGCTGGGCGAACTTTCTGGTTCCGCTGTTCCACACCTACAAGTCCCATTCCGGCGTCTATTTTCAGGCCGGGCAGGTCTGGACTTCCTCCTATTACATCTCAGTAGTCGCCATTTACCTCGGTTTGTTCGGCGCTTTTTCTCGACGACCGCGCACATGGTTGCTGCTCGGTGGAGCCGCCTTCTGCCTGATCATGGCGTTGGGCAACAGTGGTTATCTTTATTCGTGGCTGCGAGAGCGCTTTCCTCAAGTGGCAATCATGAACTTCCCTATTAAGTTCGTTGTTCCAATCATCTTCGCCGTGCCCGCGTTGGCAGCCTATGGGATGAGCCGATTCCGCGAGGACATGGTTAAGCGTGACGCTGTGCTTGTTGCGTCTGGAATCCTTGCGGGCATCGCCGCCCTCGCTTGGTGGTCCTATGCGCATCCGATGGAGCCGGGCGAGTGGCCAACAGCGGGTGTGAACGCCCTCGTGCGCGGCGTGTTTCTAATTGGGTCCGCCTTTCTCCTGCTGCACGCGCGCACAGTCGCTGCGGAGCGACGCTTCTGGCTTTCCGTCGTTTTGGTTGGGTTGATTCTCACCGACGTCGCGACGCATGTTCCCTGGCAGAACCCGACCGTCACGCCGGCCGCTTATGAGCCTGGATTGCAGCAGGTGCGGAAACTAAATCCCATTCCTTCCCATGGAGCTTCCCGCGCCATGCTTACGGGCAAAGCTTTGAACGAGTTTCGTTTTTCGATGCAGACGGATGCTTTTCGCACGTATGTCGGCCACCGGCTCGGCCTCTACGACAACTGCAACCTGCTCGAAAACCTGCCCAAAACTGATGGTTTTTATTCCTTGTACTTGCCGTATGAATCGCGCATGCGCGGCATTCTTAACACCCGAACCAACGAACCCACCGGCCTGCTGAACTTCATGGGAGTCAGTCATTCGTCCGATCCAAAAAGCATCATCAATTTCGTTCGGCGCGAAGGTTTTCTGCCCATGGTCTTAATCGGCGCGAAACCTATGTTCCTGGACGAAACAAACGCGCTCCGCAGCGTCTTCAATCCAGCTTTTGATCCCCGTGCAACTGTCTTTTTCCCAGCCAATATCAGCAATCAAGTGCCCGCCCGATCAGCCGTTTCCGCGAGCATCCTCGAATCGCAAATCGAAGCTGAGACTGTGCGCGTACGTTATGCCTCCCCGGAAGACACGATCCTGACGATTGCGCAAACCTGGCACCCTAACTGGACGGTGTTCATAGACCGCAAGAATGCTGGCCCGGTTCTTAAAGCGAATCACGCGTTTCAAGCCGTGGCGGTTCCTGCAGGGGAACATACCGTTGAACTTCGTTACTTGGACCGGCACTTCCAGACAGGCGCATGGGTTTCAGGCACTGCCCTGGCCTTGTGCTTGACCGGTTTGGCCTGGCGTCGCAAGTTGCCTCGCAATGACATGGCTCGCGCTGGCGACGGGGAACGCGCACAAGGTTGACGAAATCCGGGCAATACTTGGCCCCGCTTTCGAGTTCCACTCCCTTAAGGAATACCCAACTGCCCCGAAAACCGTGGAGGACGGCGCCACGTTCGAGGCGAACTCCACGAAGAAAGCTGTGGAACTGGCGAAGTGGCTTGCAACCCAGCCGAACGTGCCGGAGGACGCATGGGTTTTGGCGGATGATTCCGGCCTGGAAGTTGACGCTCTGAATGGCGCGCCGGGCGTTCATTCCGCGCGCTTTGCGAACGTCGGCTCCTCCAACCCTGGGAACTCCAAGGATTCGGATAACAACGCCAAGCTCCTTAAGTTGCTGGAGTCCACACCCGCAAGTAAACGAACGGCGCGTTTCCGCTGCGTTCTCGCGCTGACGCCGATCTTTCGCGAAAGCAACAGCAACCCAAACACCTGCCTGGCCGATTTATACGAAACGAGCACCCAGCTGTTTTCCGGCGCTTGCGAAGGCCGCATCTTATCTACGGCAAGGGGAGGGGATGGGTTTGGCTACGACCCTTTATTCGTGCCAAACGGCTTCGACCTAACCTTTGCCGAATTAGGAGCAGAGGAGAAGAATAAGCTGAGCCACCGTTCCAAAGCTCTCGCCCTGCTCAAAGAATTCTGGCGTAAGCGGCCAGCGGCTGCTTAACGCTTCGCCATCCGTGCCCGTGCGGCTTCAAGAATGCGCCGCTCCCGTTCAGTCAGGCTTTGGATGCCGTGCTCGGAAATTTTGTCCAGAATGGGATCCACTTCCTTGCTGATGAAATCGGGGGTGAACTCTTCAAACTCGTTGCCCGGCTTTTTCTGCAGCGGTCCGGAGCGTTGAAGCTTCGGCTGCCGCGACCTCTTGAATTTTGAGAGCCATCCAGGGGCGTCGAAGCTGAATTCAGAGTTCCGGAACCAATGGATGTAAGCCATCCCAGCAAGCAGCCCGCCCAGGTGCGCTCCTTCCGCAACACCCCCTTGTGTCGGAATCAAAATGCCTACGAACGCAATCAAGCCGCTGATGATCATCAAGACGCGCCCGGTGATGCTTACTGGCAGGATAAGGAATAGCAGCATGGTCAAACGCTCATGGGGAAAGAGCATCCCAAAAGCCGCCAGCAAACCGAACAACCCCGCCGAAGCGCCCACCACTGCTGCTCCGTAACCGCCAAAATGATCTGGCAGCGCCCACGTCCCAATCACATGGAGCAAACCGCCGATAGCGCCGCTGGTGAAGTAGAGCGTGAGAAACTTACGCTGCCCCAACGCCTCTTCAATCGCCCGGCCAAACACGTAAATGCCCCACGAATTGAAAAGAATGTGGAGCAGATTCGCATGAAGAAACTGGAAGGACAGCAGTTGCCAAACGAACCCATTGCTCAGCCCGCTTAAAGACAGCGCAAACCATCGGCTGACATCGAACAGATTGTAATACTCCAGCGCGTGATGCGCGATGAAGACGACAACGTTAATGATGAGGATCGTCACGGTTGCCGAGCGCTGGCTTTGCCAACGTGAACTCCCGCGCATGTACGACCGATCCTCCAACATCTTCGTCGAATCTAGGTTTCGCTCCTGCTCAATTCAATCCGGTTTTTCCCGTAAGCGGATGCACTAAACGGCCTACGTGCCGCTGCGTCACGACTTGGTCTTCTCAAGCTCACGCTCCAGCATCCGCGCGAGCGGTTCCACCGTTTGCGCGCTAAAATCAAATTTGCACCCCGCAGCTTCGAAGAGCTTCGGCAGCGGGAGCGATCCACCCAGGGCAAGAGCCGCCTGGTAGTCTTTGAGCGCTTTCGCTTTGTTCTTGCTTGAGTTCACCCACACCTGCAGCGCCCCCAACTGCGCAATCCCGTACTCAATATAGTAGAATGGGTGGATGAAGATATGCAGTTGCCGGTGCCAAAGGTAGGCCTGGACCTCTTCGTACCCGCGCCAATCCACATCCCCGCCGAACCGAACCATCAACCCTTCCCAGGCCGCTCGGCGTTCTTCACGAGTATGCCCCGGATGTGTGTAGATCCAATGCTGGAACGCATCCACCGTCGCGATCCAGGGGAAGATCTCGATGATGCCCTCCAGATGATCATGGCGCGCGCGCTTGGCATCTGCGCTGTCGTAGAACTCCTCGATGTGCGCATTGCCAAGCAGTTCCATGCTCATGGACGCCACCTCACAGAACTCAATGGGCGCGCTCCGATACGGGTAAAAATCCTGCCTCTGTGTGGCCAAGGCATGAAACGCATGGCCCGCCTCGTGCAGGATCGTTTCCACATCGCGTTGAACACCAACGGCGTTCATGAAGATAAACGGCAGCCGCGCCTCTGCGAGAGTGGATTGATAACCCCCGGGAGCCTTCCCTTTGCGATTTGCCAGATCCAGCAGGCGAAGATCGTTCATCTGCTTAAATCCTCGAGCCAGGTCTGCGTCGAGTTTATCGAAAATCTTTTGAGTCCGCTCAACCATGGTGTCCACCTGTTCGAACGGGCGCAGGGCAGGGCGATTTAGTGGATCCACCGCCAAATCCCAAGGGCGCAACGAGGGCAATTGCAATTGTTGCACACGCTCCGCATGCAGTCGGCGGAGTATTGGCAGAATGTGTGTCTCGATGGCGTCGTGAAAGCGGTGGCAATCCTCAGCGGTGTAATCGAGTCGCCCGCGTGCTTTGAAGGCGTAATCACGATAGTTCGAGAAGCCAGCATTTCTGGCGATTTGCTCCCGCAGCTTTATCAACTGGTCAAAGATGTCTTCGAACTTGTCGCGCTCCTGGAGACGCCGTTGCGCCATGAGATGCCACGCCTCCTCGCGCAGGGAGCGATCCGGGTCTTCAAGATAACGACCCATTTGAACGAGGGTTTTTTCTTCGCCACGGAACTGAACAGTGAGTGAGCCGCTTAACTTCTGATACTGCTGGCTCAGTTTCGCCTCTTCAGTTTCCAACGGCACGTTTTCTTGCCGGAACAGCTCCACATGAATTTTGGTGAGCTGATCAAAGACCTCGAAACCCCGCAGTTGGGAGCGGAGCGGGCACGCAAGATACAATTGCTCCAACTTAAATTGCCAGGGCTTGAGCTTCGGCTCAATTTCCTCGACGAAATGCAGGAATGCCTTCTCCGCGTCTGGGTTTTCCGTGTGGCAGGTCATCGCGATGTAGCGTTTCGATGACTCCTCATCAATAGCAGCGTTCAACTCTCCCCAGTCGAGCAGCCATTGCCGAAGTTCCCCTTCGGTTTGTAGTTCCCTCGCGCGAGCTTCCAGCTGGGCGTATAGCGGCTCGACCGCGCTCCAGTCACCAAGGTCTGCGTTTGGGGATACAAAGGCCCGCGCCTTGTATGGCTTCAGATCTGTAAAAGGAAGTAAGCTCATTTTCTCCTGCGAAGATTTTGCGTGGAGGTGTTGTTAAACGCAATGGCTCCGCGCCATTTCTCCGCAAAGGCCAGAGTTCCACCAAGTGTCACAATTTTTTACAGAAAAAATTTGACGAAGGTTGCATCTCTTTTGCAATCTGTCGCCCGTCCGATCGCCAGGTAGCCCAGATGGAAACAAAACGGGACGCATTTTCGCGCGCGTGTGAGCCTCCAAAAGGTTCACGCTTAGCCCGTTTTGACCTTGAGGCGCTTGAAGCTCGCGTTCTTCTCGCCGCTGCTCCCGTGGACGCGAACACGGAAGCCTTGCAGGGCGTCCCCGCTCCAGATCAAGCTATTGAGGTTATCTTTGAAGGCGCGGAAGTGTCCTCTGACGCTCTCTCACAGGCCGAAAACCTGACCTTCAATCCTGCTGAGATCATCGACAACATCTTCGAAGGACTTGAGCAGGATTCTCTGCTCTCAGCCTCAGACGCCTCAAGTCGGGTGGATATTTCTGCTCTGGCGGCAAACAGTTTTACGGTCACGGCGATCAGTGGCGCTTCGCAGGCTCAGGTTGATTCCTTCCTCAGCGGCGGCGGCTCCACGCCGCTGGCTTTCGTTGGAACTTTCCTCGTGCGCGGGGAGACGATCACCGGCTCATTCGTCCTACAGAATGTGACCACGACCGATGGGGATTCCGGCATCGCAGTTCAGGCTGAAGATGCGAGTGTCACGTTCGGTGGCTTCGGTGCCGGCGTCACGTTGAGCGAAGCAAGCGGCGCATTCTTCATCACTGGTGGCGGCATTGCGGGGGAGCTGTCGGGCTCCGTTAATCTCGCCGGTTTCAGTGATCTGACCTTGGCTGACAACATGAAGGTGGTGTTTAACACCACCGGTCAGCCCGTTAACGAATCCTTCAATGTAGGTGGCTCAACTACAACGCTTTCCATCGCCAATCCAAACTTCATGCAGATGGAAGGCCGCATTACTCTCGGCCTTTCTGGGTTCGCTCATCTGACCGGCGATTTCGTCCTTCCACAGGTCACGACTGACACCGTCACTCTGACCAATGGCGATACCGTCTCTGTTCTTGCCCTGAACATCAGTGGGTCGAACATCCACGCTTTCGCTGGCTTTAACGGGCCTTACTGGAACGATGTTAATAATGACGGAGTTCAGGATGCGTCCGAAATTAATGACAGCGCATTTGGCTTTGCATTAGACGGCGCCAAGTTCGGCCTGACATTGATGATGGGTGTCACTGGTCGTTTCCACGCCGCGAAAATCGAGGCGGACTCCATCAAAACCGTTGGGATGGACGAAGTCGAGATCAGCGCCTCTGACATCGTTATCCAAGTGAACGGCGGCGGCGATCCTCTCCGGAATCCACTTGCGCCGCCGGTCGTGGATTTCTCGGGAGACCCATTGATCCTTGGCTCGGCTGGCAACCCGATCAGCATCGATTTTGAAGACACCATCTTCAGCGCGAGCATCGGCAACGCCAAGCTCCTGCTCGGTGACTTCATTCATATTGAAGGGGGCTTCACCTTCCAAAAGGGAGTTCCGGTTGAGGTAAGTGTTGATGGTGACCTCAAGGAAGTTGACCTGATGAGCGTTGGCGCCAGTGGCGTCCGGGCATTTGCCGGTGTTGGTGGCTCATACTTCGAGGATCTCGATGGGAACGGTAATGGGTTCAATGATCGTTCCATTGGCTTCGTTTTGGATAACGTGAATCTTGCCATCGCCATGATGGAAGGTTCCGAGATCACCGACTTCAGTTCTTACTTCGCGGCTAAGATCGAGGCGCAGACCGCGCAGATCGTTGGCTTGGGTGATATCTTCAGCCTGAGTTTTTCTGGAATCACCTTCGGTGTAAACACGGCGGATCATCCTCTCGAAACCGCCCTTACTCCTGAAGAAGCGATCGATTTCGCTGCAACGGGCGGCCTGGCCATTCCAGCGGGTAATTCCGAGGTGGTTCTTGATTTCGATGGTGAAATCATCGAAGCCAGTGTTGATCTTGCTGAACTTAAGATTTCGCAGTTCGTTCAAATCCAGGGCAGCTTTGCTTTCCAGAACGGCGGGTCTATCGAAGCCCCGCTCGACAACGGAGACTCGGAAGAAGTCGATGTCCTGCTCGTCGGCGCTTCTCGCGTTCGCGCATTCGTCGGTGTGGGTGGGCCGTATTGGACGCCCGCCGGCACAAACAATGAGGCGATGGGCTTTGTCCTGGAAGATGTCGCCCTCGGTTTGCTCATCGGCGAGTCGAGCAGTCTCTTCGATTACAGCAGCTACTTCGCTCTGAAAGTGAGCGCGGACAGCGCGCGCGCTGTCGGGTTCGGCGATTTGTTCAAGTTGGAGATCTCGGGGATTGAACTGGGCATTAATGAGGGAAGCAACCCCACCGCCACCCGCTTTAACCCAGCGCCTGCAATTGACTTCAGCTCCATGGACGGTGGCAAGCTTGTCATCCCCACTGGCGCGAAAACTGAGATAGCTGGCGCCGGAGCAGTCACCGAAGTCGCCTTGGATTTCGAAGGAGCAATCCTCGAGGCCTCCATCGACTTCGCAAATCTCCAGATTGCTAATTTCATTCAGATCCAGGGAAGCCTCTCCATTGAAAAGGGACGCTCCATTGATGTCCCCGTGGGTGACGACACGAAGGAGGTCGAGGCGTTTCTCATTGGTGGTTCCGGCCTTCGTGTTTTTGCTGGTGTTGGCGGTCCATACTGGGATGAAAACGGTGTCGTGAACACCGATGCCCTGGGCTTCGTGCTCGACGGTGTTGATGTGGGCGTCGCGATGCTGGAGGCCACATCTCTTACCGATCCTTCCAAGTACATGGCCGTGAAGGTCAATGCCGACCACGCGGGTTTGGTTGGCTTCGGCGATATTCTCAAGGTTGAAGTCAAAGGCTTGGAAGTTGGTTTAAATCAAGTTGAAGACTGGAGCACTCCAGACTTCCTCTTGGAAGCCGTGGATTTCAGCGCGATTGAAAACGAGGACGGCTCGAACGGTCTGAAGATTAAGACCGGTGCAGTGAGCGAAGTCCCAGGCGCGGGGCCTCGTTCTGAGTTTGTGACTCTCGATTACAGTGAGGCGATCACGCGCGTTACAGTCGAGGAAGCCACTCTCCAGATTTACAAGTTCATCTACCTCACTGGCAGCTTCGCTTTCGAGAAAGGCCGCACGCTTCGTGTGCCAACCGAGGAGGGGCAGGATCCCGAAGATTGGAAGGAAGTCGAGACGCTGACCATCGGCGCAAGCGATGTTCATGCCTTCGTCGGTTGGGACGGCCCATACTGGAAGAGGAATGTCGATGGCTCGATTGTCGCCGACCCAACCAGCAAAGCGATTGGTCTAGCGCTGCAGGATCTGGATTTCGGATTGGCTATATTTGAGCCGACCAATCCTCTGGATGCTTACGAATACATGGCCATGAAAGCCACCGCGCAAAGCGTTAGCTTCGTCGGCTTGGGTGAGCATTTCCAACTCTCTGGTGAGAATATCAGCGTCAGTTTGAACCAAGGTTCGAGCCCATTGGTGCTCGATATGTTCGAAACTCCGATCTATTTCCCTGGCCTTGAAGGTGGCGGGTTTGAGGTTGAAACAGGCGGCGCTCCTGTGCTCCTCGACTTTGATGACGCTTACCTGAGCATCTCTGTTGAGCGGGCCACACTCCAGATTTCGCAATTCGTTTACCTGACCGGCAGCTTCCAATTCGAGAAGGGGAAGACGACCGAAGTTCCAGTTGGCTCTGAGGGCGACTTGGAATGGAAGGAAGTTGAAACAATGACGATCGGCGCAAGCAACGTCTATGCTTTCGTTGGTTGGGGTGGTCCATACTGGACCCGTAACAATGCCGGCGAAGTGATCGTTGACCCGAATAACGAAGCCATCGGCTTGGCATTGGAAGATCTTGATTTTGGCATGGCATTGTTCGAGCCAACCAATCCATTTGATGATGTAAGCTATCGCGCGCTGAAGGCCTCCGCTGAATCCATCGCGTTCGTCGGATTGGAAGATGATTTCGAACTCTCTGGGAAGAACATCACTCTGTCCCTCAATGAAGCCACCGCGTTAATTGAGTTGGGTGGGTTGCTCGGGCCTGATCCGATTTACTTCCCGGCCCTAAATGACGGTCTCGGCTTCGAAGTTCCAACCGGCGATGACTCTGTTTACCTTGACTATGACGACGCTTTCGTCGGGGTGTCCGTCGAGCAAGCGACCCTGAAGATTTCCAAGTTCGTTTACCTCACTGGCAGTTTTGAATTCCAGAAGGGCAAAACTGTCGAGCTGCCGACTACAGGTGGTGACATGGTCGAAGTCGAGACCATGACCATTGGTGCGAGCAACGTTTACGCCTTCGTCGGTTGGAATGGGCCATACTGGGTCCGTGATCAAAACGGCAACATTTCCGCAGACGAGGATAGCGGCGCGATCGGTTTGGCCCTGGAAGATCTCGATGTCGGTGTTGGCATTTTCGAGCCAACCAACATTTTTGATGCGACCAGTTACTTCGCGCTCTCCGCGAGCGCAGGCTCCATCGAGTTCGTTGGCCTTGGTGATGATTTCCAATTGTCAGGTCGCGGTATTACAGTTGGTCTGAACCAGGTTTCTCACCCTCTTGAAAACCCGTTGTGGGCTCCAGACGCTATCAACTTCGCCGAAGTTGATGACGGTGCAGGCTTTGCCATCCCAACGGGCCAGGATCCTGTCTATCTTAACTTCGAAGACGCAGTCATTGAAGTCGCCGTTGAACAAGCAGTGTTGGGGATTGGCGGGTTTGTTCATCTGCAAGGCAGCTTCGCGTTCACAAAGGGCAACGCTTACGACATCACTCTCTCTTCCTTCGGGTTTGCTGGCCGGGAAACCGAACTCGAGTTCCTGACCATCGGAGCTTCCGATGTTCAAGCGTTTGTCGGCGTTAATGGGCCATATCGCTCAGACACCAACAACGATGGTGTTATCAACGGTTCAGATACCGTCAATTCTTCAGCAGTAGGGTTCGTCCTGGATAACCTCGATCTCGGCGTGGCAATCATGACGCCGACGAACCCAATTGATCCTAGCCGTTACTATGCCGTTAGCATCAGCGCCGATAACGCGGGCTTGATTGGCATCGATGGCATCGAGATTTCCGCCAAGGACTTGGCCGTCGAACTGAATATTGGTAAAGTCATTGGCAACCCGCTCAATCCTCCGGTTGTTGACTTCGTCGCGAGCTTCCCTGACCCCGATGGAAACGGTCCTGAAACAGCTGGCTACAAAGTTCCAACCGGCGCCGTAACCATCGTGGACGGTATGGAGACGCCAATAACTGTGACTCTCGACATGGAGAGTCACTATATCCGTGCGGCTTCCTCCAAGGTCGTCATCGACATTCTTGGGGTGCTGAACCTGGTCGGTGGAATCGAGATCACGAAGGGCGCTGTTTACGACGTTCAACTGACGAACGGGCAGCACAAGGAAGTTACGAGCCTCACGATCGCAGGTATCGACCTGTTTGGTTTTATCGGAGCGAACGGCCCTTACTGGGCTGACCGCAACGGTGATGGCATCATTACGACAAACCCAAGCTCGCCGATCTATGATGCGCCTGATGCGGACGCGATTGGTCTCTCAATCAACGACGTCACCATCGGAGCCGCTCTTTTCATCCCAACCAACCTGCTCGACCCAGCCCGCTACCTCGCTATTAAAGGTGAAATTGGGGGCGTGGATGTTGTTGGCCTGGATTTTCTGACCGCGACCTTCCGCGACATTAAGTTGGACCTGAACCTTGGCGTTGGTCTCACCTCCGGCCTCTCCGCCATCGATTTCACCAAGGGTGATTTCGCAGCGTCCGCGAATAACGGCCAGGCTGGCCTTGTCCTCGATACGGGTGGTGACACCATTGTCATCGATTTCAGCGAAGTCTTCATCCAGGCTCAACTTGCGGGCAAAGTTGGACTTAAGATTCCTGGCACGAACACACAACTGCTGGAAATCAGTGGCGCCTTCGTGTTCTCTGTCACTACTGGCAGCATTAGTTTGTTTGCCGATGGTTCGGTGAAGCTCGGCGTTCCCGGCGGCGACGCCCTGAACCTTCATGGTCGCGCCGTCTTTGTCCTGAACGAGGAGGGCTTTGCCGCCGATGTTTCGTTAACCTTATCCTTTGGCGGTGACTTAGCCTCGACTTTCAGCAACACCTCCACAGCTCGTCTGCGGGTCAACACGAGCGGCTTAAACCAATCTGTCACGGTCCCGGCCAGCTACGTTCAATTCCTCGCCCCCGAAACGCAAGCTGCACTCATAACGAATGCGGATGGGACGAAGGCGTTCGTCATTCCGAAAGGAGCCCCGCAGCTCAACGGGTCCATCGGCGCTCCTGGCGTTTATCTCGTCATCAACGCGGCTGCTGAAATCAGCGTTGCTGGGAGTCTCGTTCTCCAGGCAAACCTTTGGTTCGAAGCCAGCGGCGAGAAGTTGGACATGATGATGGCTGCGGCCATGGGCTTGGGACCGATTGGCTCCGCCAACATCGTGGGCAATTTGCAGATTAGTTCCGAAGGTTTGGTCGCGAGCCTTGACGCGACCCTTCAAACCGCGCCGAATATTGCCGCCGCGTTAGGCATCACGATTTCGGGACGCTTTAAAGTCGAGCTGAACACGAAAGCTGCCGCAGCTGAGATTAGCCGCCCCGTGGTTAACAAACGCACAGGCACGTTCACCGACGAAATCGAAACTGTAACTATTGAAGGCCGCACTGTTCGCGTTTTCGGCGCGGGCACTCTGTCGTTTGTTAACAGCTTTGAACTCAAGACCCAGTTTGAGTTCACAGGGAATTCCAACGGGATTGTGATTGGGGTGGATGGTTATCTCAAAGTAGGCTTCATCGGTGAGATCGCTGTTCAGGCAGGGCTCGCTGTGCGGAACGACGGGATCGTGGCGCGAATCGATATCAGCGCCGGCGTGGGTAACGACTTCGGCGGCGGGGCAGGGGTGAAGATCACGGGAACTTTCACTCTCGAAATCAACACCACCGGCCATAACGCCACATTGCCAGTCGGAATGTCCCTCGGAGCGCGCGCCACGACCATCGCTCCTGGCATTCTGATTCGCATTACTGGCTCTATTGAATTCCTCGGTTTTGCGACAGCCTCCGGCAAGCTCGAGATTGCCTTCCGCAATAACGAGCTGCGCATCGATATTGACGCCACGCTGGTGCTTGGCCCCCTGGACGTTCACGTCGATGGCTTCGGCATCTTCCGCAGCGGGGGCATCGTGCTCAGTGTTAATGTTTCCGTTGAGGCAGATGTGCTTTCGATCGTTGAGTTTGAAGCCAGCGGTCAACTACGCATCAACACCACGGACTCAAGCGTCAACGGCATACCGGCCAACTCCTTCCGCCTCCACCTCAACGGTGAGCTGACCATCCTCAAGATCTTCAGCATGGACGCATCGTTCACGATGAACGTTCGCAATGGTGCCTGGAAGATCGAGTTCTCTGCCGGAATGAGCTTCTTCGGGCTTGCTACATTGGATGCGGACGGATGGATCGATTCCAACGGTCACTTCGAAGTTAATTTCTACGGTGAGATCGTCCTCGGCTCCCGCAGCAACGGCCTCGTCGGAGCAGTTAGCTTCAAAGTCTGGTTCACGGGCGACGTTGGGGAGGAAGATTTCGGCATCTGGGGCCGTGGCGAAGTGTCAGCCCGTCTCTTCGGGTTCAAGCTGGCTGGCGTAGCTCTTGAATTCGAGTTCAGCGCCAAGCGGACCAAAGGTGGCGATGAACGCATCAAAGTTGTCGCATCGGTCACGATTGAAATCGAGTTCCTGTTCTGGACCTTCCGCAAGAGCGCCAGTTTCACACTCGGTTACATCCGCATTCCAAAGCCTGTTTACCTCGGCGGCCTCGCCTCACAACCCGAAGAGTGGGTCGGCGCGGACCAAGGCGGCAACGGCACCCTTTACCTCAATGTTGGTGACCGCGCGAACTGGCGCAACCTTGAGGAAGATGACGCCAGCGAAACCTACATCATCGAGCATGTTGCAGGCAGTGCTTCCGACCCAGAGGGCGAAACCATCAATGTGACCGCCTGGGGTCGCAAGCAACGGTTCACAGGCGTCAAGAAGATCGTCGGTGATTTCAGCAATGGCGACGACTTTATCCTTGTGGGTGACGGTGTCACTGCTCCAGTCGAATTGGAAGGTGGCAGTGGTGACGACCAGTTGATCTACGAAGGAACTTCCCTCTCCGGCCGCACTTCCACCATTAGTGGCGGTTCTGGCAACGACCTGATTATCCTAACCGATGCGTTCCTGGGGAATGCTGTCATTTACGGCGGCTCCGGTGACGATCGTATCGAGGGCAGCGGCCGCGCTGACGTGATCCACGGCGATTCCGGTGACGATCAAATTTTCGGCAATGGCGGCAACGATGAGATCTACGAGTGGAGTGGAACGAACATCATCGTT
>Ga0196963_10001273_pt1 | contig 17692 bp, 31 predicted proteins | sample S1_5metaG_FD_148600 | JGI IMG/M metagenome (GOLD analysis project Ga0196963, IMG submission 148600) | Soil microbial communities from Anza Borrego desert, Southern California, United States - S1_5 | ecosystem: Environmental > Terrestrial > Soil > Desert | place: USA: California | collected... | reverse complement strand
AAGAGGCATCTTCAGTAAAAGCCGAGGTAATGTTTGAGCCGCCGTTTTTAAAGACACTTCCGCCACATATCGCAAAAACTCGGCCATCAAAATCCTTAAACGCTACTGGCGTACCGAGCTGGGCGTCATCAGCCGTTGATGATCTGAGTTTCATCTTGTTTCCTAGCCGAATCGCCCCAAAGTTATCCCGAAGGTCAATATTCCATGTTGACCACACATCGCCCAGGATTTTACTCTGGTTTGTCTGAATAATATTTTTTGTTTCTCTACGTGGTATAAAAATCATATTTTTCCAAAGTAATACTCCAATGCGCCGTTATCTACTAATATGTCAATCGGACTGCCACCTTCCGATTCTGATAGCTGGAATGTCTTAGCAGCCCTGTTGACGACGTAGTATGGAAAAGCCTCGCTTAGTCCAGTCGGTAAATCTCCGTTTCCAACAACTGCAATCCTGTCTCCATTGGAAAGCTGTGGATGACCACTGTACGAGAATACGTCAGTAGAAGTGTCTATCGTGAATCTCGTAAGGGGAACGGTGGCGTAGAGGTAGTAGCGGCTTGTCGGTATCACTTTCTCCGTTGGATCTCCTTCGTTTATGGTTACGTTGGAGTAGACATTGGGAATATCAACCCCCATGCCGAAGCCCAGTAGATCTGTAAAGAATATTGGCCCCGTCAGACTTCTGTCTTTTATAACAAGCACGCCATTTAAGAGACCTTTGCCGGTTTCGATCGCCGCTCTACTTTGAGCATCAAGTGGTTCCTTTAGTTGCTGTTTTTCAACTTGGGCCTTGTATGTCAAGAGTCTGTCAACTCTAGTCATGAGTTCATTAACAGTTGTCATGGTGTTGGTGCTGCTAAAATCCAGTATGTGTTTCCGTTCACTAAGACCTGTAGTGCAGTCGTATCAGTCAAAAGTCCGACAGGATCAACTGTCTTTCCATTTGCAACAACTAGCCTGTCCTGAACGATTCTTTTGGTTACCGCGTCCAATGGAAAACGAAGCTGCTGGCGTTCATGGTCAGCTTTCCATTTCTCAAGCTCCTCGATTTTCTTTTTTAGCTGTTCAAGTTCCATTAGCTTTTTGACTGGTTAGTGATGCTTGGCGCAGAACTTCTTGCCTGATTAGTAATATTTGGCGCTGACGCTTTTGATTGGTTAATAATGCCTGGTGCTGAACCTTTCTCCTGGTTAACTACCCGATACCGCTTAAAGAGCGTATCGAACCCAGTAAGAACATATGAGCCGACAGTAGCGCTAAGCTTATGAATAAACAAAAGAGAAGCGGCGACACCAGTAAGTGTATAAGTTCCAGTCGCAGCAGTGAGATTAAACGGCGCTCCGTCCCGTAACTGAATGTCGTCAAACATCGGATGTTGACCTGCCGCGTTTGAATCGTAAAAGAATCCAATTTTTGTTCCTGTACTTACTGCAATTCCGGTAAGAGTGAGGTTTGGTGAGCCTGGTTTTGTTGATGTAGTGGAAATGTAGGATTTTATGTTTACATTTCCACCATTCGTCTCCTCATCAAGCCAGATGTAGAACGTACCCGTTAGGGATTCAACAGTTGATGTTGATGACCCGTTATTGTTACCGGCAAGCGTAAATCCACCAGTAGTAAAGTTAAGCGAAATGTGAGTGTTTATGATGTCGGTGTCACATCTAAATCCTATTCGGGCACTTCTCGTTGCTGTGCTTGTGATTACCTTACAGCTTAGCGATATTGGCCTAGTAAGGCTCCCATGATCAAGATAGACCTTTGCCGCTGAACCGCCATTACCTAGCTCTAATTCATTACTGACAATCCGTTCATTATCAGCTGACGATCCGCCTTCAGTCCATGTTCCACCAATATCGGCCGCTCCGACAGTGTTTGAGTTAGCCCTGGTAAAGCTGTCAGAAACTACGATTGTCATTTAAGCAATAGTTAAGACTCCGTTAGTGCCGTCAAAATCAATCTGAAGCTGCTCACCATCAAGAAGGGTGATTGATGTGCCGTAGTCATAATAGGCAATGAGCTCGTCATTAGAGGCTGTGTCGTTGTAGATAACTAGGTACCGAAATGGGCCAGTTGTGCCACCTGATGATGTAAGGGTTATGTCCTGAACAACAAGCTTATAAGTCCCTGATGTCTGAGCTGAAGAACTGACAGTGAGAGTTCGTGATGAAAGATTGGTATACGTAACTTCGGTGATGTTTGCTAACACTGTATTTGATGCAGCCGGTGCAGAGTTTGTAAGTGCAATTTTAAGCGTGTCTGAGCCAAGGTTATGTACCTTCTCTGCAAGAGCTTCGACAAATGAATTAAATTTTGTGTAGGTAGCCATAGTTATTTGTTGCTTTCAACGTTAGCTCGTAATCTCGGCCGCTCATCCCATGTCCGTGATGAGAAATATTCCTCAATCTTTCCGACAATTCCAAGGCGTTTTGAGCCCTCAAGGTCGATAATTATCTTTTCTAGTTGCTGTAGATTTGCGAGACCATGAATCCGTGCATACTTATACGCAGGCTTTAGGTAAAGGTACTCATGGAAAATACCAGGTATGCCAGGCTTTTCTGTGGTATTCGTGTACGTCATGTAGTACGCCTCGCGGTTTATGAAGATCTTAATGCCGTTTGTATAGTTATAGTTTGGAATCGGGTCAAAAAATATGGAGCGCTGTGTTTTGTCATACGTAGTCGGCACTCCTCCCGTATTTCTGCCGTCTACAAATGAGGATGTCTGAGTGGTGTTGTTATCTGCATACTGCTGATCTTTCGGGTTAACATCGTGGTAAATGCCACTTGGATCCGCAACCATCACGCGAGTAAAATCGAGAATGATGTTACCTTGCTGGTCAGTCGTAAATTCATAGTCTCGTTGGCCTGAAACGAGGTTGGCGTAGATAATTGGTAACCTTGTATGGTTTGAGTCATCAAACTTCCATGTTCCGCCGGAGCGAAGCGCCAGCTCAACAAATTCATCAAGTGTTTGGTTAACATCTACAGTAAACTCTTTCAGTTTGTCAGTATCCCCTGATACAGCGGTTCTACCTTGCTGGGTTTCCCGTTCAAACAGTTGAACGAGACCTTTGTATGTACTTGTATCAGAAAATTGGATTGACATTGTTGTTATTTCCTAATCTCAAGGCTCATGAAAGCCCTGAGTTAAGAAACGACTAGTTTGATACTGTGTGGAATGTTGCCTGACAGAGACCTCCGAATGTGTATCCGTTGAGCCCTGCGCCAGCAGTTCGCACAACAACGTACTCGCTTGGACCGAGCAAGAAGTTTCGTCCTGTTGATGAACGGAAGCCATGTGTGGCTGTTCCGCCAGATAGGACAGCTTGGTTTGCTACAAGCGGTGTATCGTTTGTCGATGTTGCGTATCGAGTGGTTGAAGTTGCAATTGTAATGTTTGCAGCTGTCGATGTACCAGTGTTGACCTGGAACGTAACCGACTCGATTGTTGAGGTTCCTGTTGATGGATTCTCAAACCAGCAGAGTGTTGTGGTTGCAGTCTGCATAGGCTGGCTTGCAGCGTAGCTAGCTACACCTCCCCAGCGAAGATACGGGCTAATGATGTCCGGTGAGGACAGAGCACCGACGTTATTCACAACCGGTGTCTCAGCCTGCTTGGTGTATCCAGCAAAACCGAGGACGATTGCCAATATGATTCCGATTGTTGTTAAGATGTTTTTCATTGTTATTAGACAATTACTTCTTTACCCTTAACGATGGTGATTTCTCCCTTGAAAGAAGTCGGGATATTCTTGAATTCACCACGCGCCAATTTAGATTCATATTTGACTGGGTTTGCCAATTTGTAGTTAGCAACGAACTTTTCCCAGAGAACCTCGCGCTGGCTTTTTGAAGCTTCAACCGGTGTTTCTTTTGATGATTCTTTTGTTTTTGCCATGTGGGTTAGTTACTTCTGAGCTTGTATCTGGGGGCAGATGGTGGGGACAATGGTGGCCACCAAGGCAGCCCCCATACACCAGCCCAGAAGTGGGCTGATAATGACTAGGCGAGTGTGATGTCGACAATAAGGCTGGCTTTCTGTGTCCAGACTTTTGCGCCAACATAACCGACAACTGCGATTTCCTTTCCTGTTTTTCCAGATACATCTTTTTCCATGTACTGAATGCCACGAGGTGAAGCGTATGTACAAACATTCTTGACGCCGAATACTCGGTGGCCAGAGTTTGTAAGGTCGCTTCGTGAGCCGAGGGTTGTAGATACGAATGTTCCTGATCGGACAACGTAAATATCGACACCTGCATAATTGGTCATGAAACCGTTGTTGAGAGCCGCATCAGAGTATGAGAAGCCTGATGCAATCTGTGCCTGAAGGAATCCAGGAACATCGGTGTTTTCAATAACCAAGAAGAGGCCTCGGTACGCATCCGCAAAGCCCATAACCTTTGAAACAAGGTTAGAGACAATAACCGGAATGTTTGCTGCTGATGTAAAGCCGCCAACCGGTGTTGTGTACGTGCCTGTGCCGTCTTCTGTGAGAACGTTGAGAACGAACTTGTCGATACCGAATGCCACAGCGTATGCCATGTCATCCATACGATCTGCCATCAAGGTGTAATTGCTCATTACACGCTCGAAGTCAAATACATGCTCACCGTAGATGACTTCATCTGTAACTGTCAGAGAGTCATCGGTAATTGTGAAGGCAGAGACTGAATACGTACCAGTCAGAGCCTGAATGGCTGCTGTAGGCTGGTTTCCATATGGATTATGGATGTAGTAGCTGTCCGTGCTGTCGACTTGGCAGATTTTTTCACTGACCAAAGCGTTTCGGAGAACTTTCTGAAGGTTTGACGAGAAATATTTTGCTCGCCACGAACTTCCTAAAGTTGAAGTTCCAATAGTGTTCATTTAATGGTAATGCTAATTGATAAACCATTGTCCGGTTTACTGACTCATTACCATTGTCCAAAACCTACTTTTTCTTTCGGTTTTCCATTCGGGCACTTGTGAGCTTGTCGATTCCATCGTCGCTGTCAGGAAGTCTTCCTGAACTAGCTTGCTCAATAAGTGCATCATTTGATACTTTCGGTGCCGTCCGTGCTCCCCGTGTCTGGGTTGCGCGAGCAGTTTCCCGTTCCTCTACCCTCTCGGCAATAATTGTCTTGAGAGTCTTGTCCTTGAGTGCGTCTGCAACTGAGATATTGTTAAATTTCGCATAGCGCGTCACTGTATCAACATCTTCAAGTTCGATACTTGCCTTAGCAAGCAGCAGTGCATCCATCGAAGAAAGCACCTCGCCTTTTGGAGTTTCCTCTTTAGGCTGTGTAGACTGTTTGTACTTCTTGAGTTCCTCTTCAGCTTTTTTTGCTCGCTCGTAGTTTTGGCTACTTGCGTTCGCTCGCTTTCTAAGGTCTTCAATCTGTTCAGGTGTCAATCCCTCGTTTTCAGGTGTTTCGTCACCGCCTTCTTGATGCTGTTCGGCCTCAGTTTCAGGATTTTTTTGAGCTTCCTGCTGCTCTTCTTTATTGTCCATTGGTTTATGGGTTATCCTTCCCTAATTGTGATTAAATTATGTATCGACTTTTAACCTCAAGATTCATACTATTTCGTTGAATCTTTCTTTTCCCGCGCTTCTTTCTCCTGTGCTGTCTCTGTTTTCATATCAGCAAGGAACTTGATCTGCGCTAGTTGCTGCTCGACATGCGTAATGAGCTCATTTCGAGCCAAAAGACGTGTGTATGCAGTCTGCGGATCAAGATTGCGCACATCAATCGTCATCCAGAGATCTATGCCCTGCCCGAATGGTGCATACGGGTCATACTCCGGTAGAAAAACCTTTCGTAATACTTTAAGGAGTGCGTCATTGTCCTTAAAGGTTGACTTTATCGTTGCAAGTTCTGCATCGGTAAAGCGCATTTGCTGTCCTTTATCCATTTACGTTCTTATTATTAGCTGCTAATTGTTCCAGTGGTAACTGGTTAGGTTGAGGTTGTGTCGCAACAGGTGCAGGCATGGCAGAAAGTTCAACAGGCGACACAGTGTTCGTCATGGTCAGTATCTTTCCAAACAAAAGCTTCATGTTCGGATCCTGGAGAACACCAGGATTTGTAGCCAGAGTCTGAAGAACCGACGTCAGTGTTTGGAATACTGCTTGCTTATCGGCTTGTTCATTGGTGATGCCGACATCAAGCTTCCACTCCAAATCCTTTAAAGCTTCTGCCCACGTCACATCCCCTGGCCCAAGTGGGCGCATGTTACCCATTGAGCTTAATTCACCGGCCACCTCTGACTCGGCAACCTGCGGCATGTATGGAGAAGGGACGCCATTTGGCAAACCATTGAGAAATTCTTTTTTGACCTTGCTGTTGTATCGTCGTGCTGCTTCGCGTGGAATGTACATTGCATCGAGCCGCTTGATGTCTCGATCTTCCATGATTGCTATAATTTCTTCCTTTGTATTGAGTTTTGACTTTATGTTCGGGATGATAAACCGGCGCAGCATTTCTTCAACTGAGTTTCCCTTGTTTTCAGTCATGATTTCAAACAAGGAAAGCGACTGCGTACCAAGATATGCACCAAGCGAGTATGGTGTGCCAGACGGCAACGTATTTCCGCGAACAGCGTCAGGTGTAGAAGTAATCTCCTGTGCCATTACCCGCCATTGGTCAGCGAACGCTTTGAGGTTTGTGATGTCATGCCCTGTATTTGGCATGAGCGTAAGCGGATTGCCGGATGAGTGGATAAGAATATCTCCGTTTTCAATGTTTGTAAGCACATTTCGTCCAACAAAGTTTGTGTCCGCTGTTTGAAATACTAGTTTAGATGCCAAATCCATCTGGTCTTTCCATGCTTTCATCGTGTGGTTTGTCATCCATTGCGCGTCAAAGAGGTACTCCACAGCACCAATAGCAAGTGTTCGGCCTTCCTCTTCAATGAGGTGGGTGATCATGTACGGATCCTGCTTTTCTTTTCCACTAAAGAGCGTGTAGTCAATATCCTTGCCGTCTTTTCCTTCCTGCCACGTAATAACGTGCATCTGCTGGCGGAAGCTAGTCTTATCAGCATCAGAAACTTTCAAGCCTTTAGCTTCGTTATACGTAGCCATTGAAAGAAGTCCGTGGACTTCGTAGAGCTCGATAAACTCAGCTTGATTATCTACCTGTTCTTGGTTGAGATTCTTTCGTGTGCCTCGGTTTTCAATAAGGGACTTTACCTTTTCCATGTCGTATCCGGCATAGTCTGGATGGCCCTTTGTAGCCATGTTCATGAGCTGCGCCGGAGTCTTGTAAAACTTCTCAATGCGTGGAAGCGCGTCAAAGTTTACCGGATCAACAATAAGCCGAGACCACGGCACGACTGAGCACTTGAGTTCACCATCCTGCTCCACAAATTTAACGACTGCCGAACCATACTGGGCAAGCGTCCTGCCCCAGTGATTGAGAAAGACATTAAACTTGTTTCGCTTCATCCAGTCTTGAAGGAGCACTGTTGCAAAGAAGGCAGGAATGACGTTGCCATTTTTGTCAGGCAAGATGATCATGTCCTTTCTGTCTAAGTCAGTTGCCCTATACCAAATGTTTACTGCCGCTGTGACAATGTTGAAAAACGGCTTGTCTCTGCCAAGTGAGTCTTGAGAGCCAGTCGTATGACGAGAATTGAGGTATGCAAAAATCTTCTCGACTGTTGCATGCATCTCAAAGTCAACGTGTTCACCAAGCCGTGAGGTGCCGTGAACGTAGTTAGTCTCTGCCCGTTTGACTATCTCATGTAGGCTTTCACCATCCATGACTAGTTACTTTGTCGGTATGTAATTGTCGTTGAAGCGACGTTTGTACCTACAACTTCAACGAGAAGGCCGTAACGAAACAGTGCATCAAATGTGTATGTACCGACTGTGCCTACAGTCTGGAATTTAGCGAGAGTCGTAGTCGCAGTGTTTGTGCGGTTTGCGGCAATTGACGTTGTCGCATCATAAAAGATAAGCGAGTTGTTGCCTACTGTCGTAACAGTTACGTTACTAAGCGAACCACTGCATCCAGCTATCGGTGTTGAGATGCAGAGGTTTTTATACGTCACCGTATTAAACGTTGCATCTGTTGTCGTTGACTGGTACTCACTACCGAGTGTCACCGAGCCGATTGCTGTATCAGGCTGTCGAACATTTATAAAAACCAAATAGCCCACGATGAGAAGTGCAATAAGCACTGCCGCCACATGAGCAAAATTATTCCCTTTTGTGTTAGTCATTGCTATATAGTTAAAAACCTGTCTATACAGCAATCGTAGTATTTATTTCAACTGCCTAATTCATACTTTTCCAATCAGCCGGAAACCCGAAATAGTTGACCATTTCCTTGATTCTTGGATCATTCCCGTATCTGCGTTTAAGCTCCTCCGTTGCAAACTTTCCAGGGCTTTCACCTCGTTCATACGGAAAATCTTTGTCTGAATGCCTGAAGACATGTCCGTAGTAGGCATCCCGTGTTGTTCGACAGCGTGCGTCGTGAAGCCATGCCGCAATGCCAAGCTCCGCTGCCTGCCCACCCCAGCTACCAAGCATCTCGTCACACACGTTCCACTTCCAATAGTTTTCCCGTGAAATCATCCAGCATGAGCCCTGTAAGCACATTGTCTCCTCATTCCCGTTTTCCTGATCATACTGCATGACAAAATTCGTATCAAAGCAGTATCGCGTCGTCATCTTCTTGCCGTTTATTGCCCATGATTGAGGTGTGAGAACGCCCATTTGCGGAGCAAGGATTGTCTTCTCATCCATCTGCCTCATCATGGCTGCATCGAAACCTTGTGAGAATGAGCAGTGGCCGTCAGTCTTCATGACATACTTTGCATCAGATAATCGTGCAAGCTCATTTGTCATAGCCCGCTGGCCGAGTACCTTGCCAGTAAAGTGTTTCCTGACTCTATCGTTGTTTTCCTCGGCTATCTCCACATCATCACTGCCGTCGATACCGACAAGAATCTCTGTATCAGCTTCAATGTGCTCGATAATATCTGCAATCGTTTTCCGCACCCATTCTTCGTTTCGGGTCGGAATAAGAATTGATAGATCTCTAGTCATAGAGTGCCTTCATAGCCTCAACTGTTAAGTGTTCGATGCCATATGTGTAGGCTTCTTCAGTCTCTTCAATCAATGGCACTCTTCTTTCTCGTAACATGTAGTGGATGACATGCGAGACTTCATGAACTAACGTACCCATGTCATTTCTGAAGTTATCCTTTTTAAAATTTAGGAGCACTAAGTACCCTGACGGCAGTGAGATCATCCTACCCCGTGTAACTTTTGAGGTGGTATCCCACCCATTGAGTTCTTGTTCTAGGCATTCAATGACATCAGGCCTGTCCGATATTCTCTTAAACTTTCGCAGTACCTCGTTTTTGTCCATGTTTACAGCAAAAGCAACTTCGACTCTCCAGTACCACAGTGATATAACAAAGAACTTTTTATCGTAGTACCTCTTCATTTTGTGCTGTTCATTGACTGCCTGTGCCTGTTTTTATCAAACACTACTTCCTGCTGTTGCTTGATGTGAGTAGGTGTGACATCAAGCAGTGACTGAAATGCATAGCGAATCCCGTCCATATGGTGATCAAACCCAGGTTCAGGCTCGTTGATGATTTTCCCGTTCTTATCACGCATCCAGTTGTAGTTTCTGTATTCCTTGATGATATTGAGTGAACGCTTCGTAACAGATACACGCTCGTTTTGGACAATCTGAATGCCATTTTTAACAGAGTCTTTACCTTTCTTCGACGGGATAATTGTTATGCCATGCATAGCAATTTCATCAATGCTTTTAGGCTCTGCGCTGTCGGCAACTGTTACCGCTTGTTCAAGGTTCGATAGCACATCAGCAATTTGCTTGTTTGAAAGTCCTTTTGTGTACGCTTTCTCATCGAGAATGTACCCACCATCGTATTCATACACATCCCCAATGGCTGTAGGATCGTTTGAGTAGCCAAAATCAAGCCAGTGTCGAACAAGGCGCGCTTCGTAGGGTATTTCATCAATAAAGTTCCAGTTCTTGTAAATTCTTGTCTCTATCGCTCCAAGCTGGCCAAGGCCATAGACTGTCCACCAGTTCTTATTATTTTTGTGAGACTCAATTTCTTGGATCGTCGTTTCATCCAAGGCTTCGTTATCCTTGTACGTAAGAGTTATGAAATCAATGTCGTCTCGGTTTGGCTTCATGTCCGTGTAAAACCAAAACTCCTCTGACGGGTTCCAGTCAAGCCAGACAATCTTTCGCGTTCGAGTGATGAGCTGGTCTACGATTTCGTAACTCAGGTTATTGCACTCATTCACAAACAACACGTCACGTCGTGGGCCGTGGGCTTTGCCTGTCGTATCAACTGAAAGAAACTCTATTTTTGATCCTGTTTCAAATGTATAGGTAGGTTTAGGAGTCTTTACCCATCGCTTTTCGTCCCAATAACCTCGGTCTTTCATGATGAGCTCAAAATCAAGCATTGCACCACCGCTTAGGTGCGGATATGATTCTGACACAACGCTTATAAGCTCGTTATTGACGCTCTGGGCGTAATCGATGCACCAAATGAGGATAGAGACAGTCTTTGATGCAGATGTTCCACCGCAAACAGACCTGATGCGCTTTTTGAGCTCAAAGACTTTCCGTGTCGCTGTCGTGTCTTTAATTCTGCACGCTGTTTCCATTGTAAATTGGCACAGGAATTAAGTCCTTGCCGTCCGCACCGGTAATCTCCTGTGGAGCTTTACCAAATGCCCGATCAAACAACTCTTTTGCCGCATATGTATCGCCTTTCTTCGCTTTTTGAATGAGCGCCTCAGCTATCGGCCCTATTTCTGCTAACACCTTTTCACGCAATACTAAAATTGCCTGCTCCCTAATAAGCGTCTGCTTCTCCTTACTGTCTTTTGGCCTTCCGGCTCCTGGTCTTTTTCCTCCTCTCATGTTGTTTTGATTTGAAATCAAATAATCATTATTTTGCTTTCCTTTTAATTAAACTGTGAGCTTGATTCTTCGTAATGCCTAAGTTGTATAATGGCCCGGAAAGTACCTCAGCAAATTCATCAAGTGCCAGACGATATACCTTTTCCCGTAAGACAGCTTTCAGGGATTTGTACTGATTCGCATAGGCTTCAACCTCTTCCCACTTTCTAAACTCAGTATCAGTGCAGTATCGTAGCCACCACAGATCAGGGGTAGCAAATGACTTCTGCTGTTTTGTGTGGGTTGCCTCATGCACTTCAACGTCTGGTGGAATCTCAACTTTAAAGGGATTGTAGATTATTTGTCCGTATGCAAATATTGCCTTGTGAGCTTCAGCTGGAAAGAACTGTTTTATGTAATCGTAGTTAGGTGGGTATTCGTTTTTTACAGTAAGTTTTTCCATTTCTTCTTTCTGTTTTTTAACTCTTCAAGATATGCTCGGTAGTTTCTCTTGCCGTTGTTGATTGGTTCATAGAGGATATGGTCATAGCGGTTCTTGTGGACAATAGGTGTGAATGGCCTACCGATTGCTAACTGTACTGGCTCATATGGTTTTCCTGGAGTAACACAGTATTTCTTGCACTGGTGCGATATGGCGCTCTGATCCACCTTGTATCGGATACCTAGGCTCACAGTCTTATATCCAACGCTTCGGAGTATGAGCATTTCTGTGAGCTTGTCCGGATCATTGAATACAAAGACTTTCTGTTTTGTCATTATAGTTTCATGTCTTTTGGCCACACTTCTCACAGTACGTCTTATCACTACTCCAAATATAGACAGGTGCAAAACAGCATCCTGATCTGTAGCCGAAAAAGACTAACAACATGGTGTAGAGCTTTTTCACAAAAAATAGCGCTAAATGAGCGCCAGGAGATTTTCTATTGATTTGTAGTCACATTATATACCACTAACCTCTGCATTACCAGTGGATAACTGTAGCGCTTCGTCATGATCTGCACACTTGGTACTGTAAAAACGTCTATTGTGAATATACTTTCTGAATACAGACATCTTGCGACAGCCATAGTGCATGCACTTATAGCGGTCGGGGGTCAGTTTTTCTTTTTTTATCATCTTATGGACATTCATATTATTCTTCTCCTTTCAGGTGGGCTATATAGTTATATTATTAAGAGGGGCTAAGATAATCTATTAATCTTTTTCAGGACTTTTACAAGAAGCTTCACCTCTGCGATTGTGCTAAATAGCTTCCAGTCTCGGTTTAAGCTCTTGAGGATTTTATTTTTCATCTCAATGCGGCCGTTTTTAACTCCGACGTCATATACCTCATCTAGCTTCTTTTTCAATTCCTGTTCCATATATTATTAAGAGGATGAGGGGGTTACTCAATTTCTATCTTTAAGTCTTTTAATAATTGCTCGGCAGTCTTTTGTCCTCTGGTGATTATATCTACGTATTCCTGCTCTTTTACTGACTTCGCATATACCGTGCTCTCTTTGCGGATTTCGTATAGTAGCTTGCTCTGTAATTCAAGATTTTCTCGCCTTAGATTCTCATTCTCTCTTCGTAGAGAGCCTATACCATAATGGTCACAGCAGTATGGCGAGAACTGGAGACATCGGCAATCATTATGCAGACATCTTAAACAGCAAGGTGGCAATGATTGAGTTGAATTAACCGCTATGACTATCCATGTGATTATGAACAGAACTATTAATGTGATTATTATTGCTATTGTCATATATCTTCTTTGGTTCAAATGAGTAATGAGGGGGCTAAACAAACAAGCTCTCCGGTATATGATTAACTCTTTGTTGAGTCATTTCTACATATTCAGGATTGATGTCATAGCCCGCACATTTTCTATTAAATTTTCGACACACTACCGCCGTCGTCCCGCTTCCCATAAAAGGGTCTAGTACCGTATTGCCCTCGTTTGAGAATTTATCAATCAGTATCTCCCATAGCTCCAGAGGTTTAGGGCAAGGATGTCCTGTTTCAATGCCTCGGCTAAAGTTCATCGTATGGACCAGTAAGTAATCTTGGCCGAGTCTTTTTCCTTTAGCGATTTTTCCGTAAACAAGTATCGGCTCCCATGCGTTGAATCCTCCGAAGCGATTAAAGCTCACAGCTGCAGGTTTATGCCAGCAGATAATCCAATCAGGCTGTGGGTAGTAGCAAACATTCGCAATACCGGGCGTGAACACAAGCGTCTTACCTACCCTCCGAGCCTCCTTAAACCAATCTTGGCAGAATTTGATGTATTCCTCTTGCGGTAATTGCATTTGGCCTAAACTGTACTCTCTAGCGTTTGGACCAATATTCTTGGCATTATAGGGCGGGTCAGTAAGGACCAAGTCAAAGCTCTTGTCTGGCAGTAGCTTCATCTCTTCAATGCAATTTCCGACCTTTGTTTCCATAAGATATTAATTAGTTTTTAGTTATCTTTCTCCTTCACATCGGTATCAGGAATAGAATCAATGGGGTCAATCTTTCCTACCAAGCCGCCGAAACTTCCTCCGTGCTGGTCTAAATCAAAGATGTAATGCACCTCTCTAAAGGGAATATCCTTGCCGTTTCCTTCTAGTACATTTACCATTACTACTTTTCGCAAACCTCTAAAATGTTCTGTCATATTGTTTTAGTTAATCTTGTTTCTCTTGAGAGAGGAGGTCAAGGACATCTTCAAGAGCCTTAGCATAAGCATTAATTGCCCAATCGTGGCGCTCGTCACCATTCCTGCCTAGGTATGGATTTTCTAGTCTCCATATCTTATCCCGTAATGTTTGTTCACGTTCAGCGAGTGTGGAGCGGATAAGTTCTTCCATACTTGTAACAGCGCGTATCATCTTTTCCTCTGTCGGCTCTATATCTCCAAGCGCATACCAGAGTCTGGTGTTTATTTCTTCCTTCAATTTCTCCCAACTATGCTGTGTATGAGGGGTCATGATTCATTTTGGTTAACTTCATCATCAAGGCCGAGGGCACGCCTCCCATCAAACAACCTTGTGTCCATCAGATAATCTATGTCGTGTACAATTGTTGAAGCCAATTGTTCAGCCTTTTTTAAATAAAAATCACGTACTTCTTGGCTTCTTTCGTGGTTATTGTAAACGCTCAGAGCATGAACTATAGCCTGCGCTTTATCTTGTATGTGTCCCAAATCTATAGGATACAACGGTTCTCTTTTCATACTATTGCTTTAGGTTATTGATAGGTTCGACTCTTTTCTTTAAATCCTCTACAGCATATTCAAGCTCTGAGATATTTCCCTCAAAGTCTATGAAGTCACGGGCGGCCTTTAACCTGCCAATCTCAACAAATATCGATTCCCATGAGGGCAAGATATGCTCTGGTTCTCCATAGTCGTATTGCTTTCTCTGTTTATACCAACTAAATGCTTTGGCAAATTCCTTGCGTGTAAGCTGGTCTTGTAGAGTCAATCGTTCGTTATCATGCTTGAGTTCGGCTACTTCCTCTATCATTTCCTCTTTTGTTTTTACTTTCATTGTTTTGTTATTTACAGGTGCTTAAGCGCTTTCTGAACCGCGAGTCTTAAGTTTTCTATAGCCCACTTTTTATCCCTGCTATCCTCCTGCGGGATCTCAATCACCTCTTTTTCTTCTAATGACTTTTTCAACATATCGACCCAATCCTCACTGTGCATGACCATAAGCCATTCACCATCTGGCATGCCGTCGAAGTGGATTGCCAGATAAGGAGTTGTTTTTGAAAGTGACGAGTCGCGGTCCGTCTGTTTCCAGCATTCCTTGAGATTTATCTTCTTGCAGGTTTTGACCTCAAAGTTTGCGTTAATGTTGTTGTGGATGTCTGACTTCCAGATGTTGCCGCCGCTGCTTGAATTTTTATAGGCTTTGATGCCGTGGCTTTGTAGGAAGTTTGCAAACTTATGTTCTCCGGCGTTCCCTTTTTTCTTGGCGTTCATATCCGTTTCAGCTCCTTTAATTTCTTAATGTTCTTGTACACCGTATTTTTACTTCGGACTCCGAGATGCTTCATGATTGTGGTATACGTCGGCGGTCTCCAGTTGTTCATGTTAGTGATAAAGTCCAACGTTTTTTGTTGAGATGGTGTTAATTTCATACTTTTACTCCATACGGCTGATAATTGCTGACATATCCAAGTTCCTGCATTGTCGGGACATGGATCTCAAACTTCTTGCATTTCTCGAGTGCAAAATCTATTTGTTCCACCATGTCGCCTTTCGGAAACTTTGCCTTGTTTGATAGAGAACGTCTGACCTCGACAATTTCACCATCAATCACTACCTTTTTCGTTCCCCATTTGAGTTTCATTAATGCTTCGTGCGTTTCATCCCATGTATAGCCTGTATAATCTGCAATGAGGCCAACAAGGACCGCGTAATATCTAAGCTGCTCAGCTGAACGTGTAGGCTTTTCAAACTTCGGCTCAAAACTTCCCTTGTCACCGACCTTTGTCTTCGTATCCAAGAAATGCTGGAAGTACCGCATCGAGTTTAGGGCCATTTTCTTTTTGCCCGTTTTCTCATCGAGAACAATCTCGAAACCGAAGTTATTTTGATATTTTTTTGCCTGATCAGACTTCATACCGCTTATTTTTTGATGTTAAACTTTCTCCTAAAATCCTTGAGTATCGGATCCGACTCCTCAAGTGAGCTTAGGCAACTGGCGCATAACGTGAAGCTCGTCCGGACCCGTTTCATGTCTGCCTGGCAACGTACGCATTTTCGTGTAGTCGGTTTTTCCGATGAGCTCTGGCCGACCACTTTCGATAATTCGTTGAACATTGTTTTTTACTTCTGCGATTAAACCGACATATTCCCCACAATCCCGTGATATTTCGGCGAAGTCCTCTGGGGTAAGCTTGTAGCCGTAATTCCAGCCCTTTGCCCGGTGCCAGTCCTCGGTAATGGACATAATGTTTTTCCCGTTGACCACGCCGTTTTTAAACACTGCCTTGGAGTCGGTGAGAAAGGCGTACATCGCGACCTCAAGTTCTGTCTCGTCGATCGGTATAAAATCCTCGTCTTTGTACCCTGTTTTAATTTTGAAATATCTCATGTTAGCTGAATATTACTTTTGGCTTTTTCATCTCAAACTCGCCTTTTTTCTTGATAAGCCCCGCCTCCAATGCCGCCCATTTATCCTCAAGTTGCGCTGGTGTCGTGATGATCGGTAGGTAAGGGACTTTGTTTGTTTTCGGCAACAGCGCAATAACCCGTTTGACCTGGGGCGGTCCATGAGCAGTGAGGAGCCGCAAGATTGCCGAGCGCTGGGTTTTGTTTGCATACCACCTCCCGAAACTTGGATTGACTGGCTTAAAAAGATCAATAACTTCAACTATCTCTGCATGCGCGGAGCCCTGATCCGCAGAATTTATGTCTAATCTGTTACTGTCTACTGTTACTGTCTTATTAGATTCGACATTTTCTCGGAGTGATTCGACATTTTTGTCGGATCTATTAGATACCGCATTTTTGCGGTTTCTCTCGTTTTCAGATACCGCATTTTTGTAGAATCTCTTTTTAGCTTTGTAGACTCTGATTGATAGGCCGTACGGCGTGCGTATAAGCTTTATGTACCCCTCATCATTGAGCTTGTTAAGGTTTCGGGAAACAGTGTCGTCGGCAGTACCGAGGCCTATTTCAGAAAGCTTGACCGGCTTGCCACCAAGGACCCAGCCCATACCCTGAGAGTCGACCCGTGTTACTTTGTCGAGGCACCACATAAACTCCCAAACCGCCGTGCCCATTCGTTCCCGATGCTGAGGCGTTAGTAAGCCGTTTGAAACTGTAATGTAAAACCCGTTCACCACAATGTATTCTTAACGATCTGGCAAAGCCTTCGGGGCCTGCCGTTTGAATAAATTTTGCCGACTTCTGCAATCTCTTTTTTTGAGATAAGTTCTCTGATTCTTCCTGTGATTTGATTAATTTCAAGATCAAGCGCGTCTGCTACTTCCTTGTCTGTGTGTGGTTTACCATCCCTGAAAACTGCCAATACCTCACGTTGTCGCTTACTGAGCTCCGGTGCAATTGAAACGTAAGTTGTCAGGGAATTTTCGTGGATCACGTTAGAATGTTAAGTCGTTTACAATCTGGTTTACCTCTGCGATCACCTGCCTCTGGTATTCCAAGCATGCGTCAATTTCTGCCTGTACATCCTTTCGGTGGACTGTGAGAAAGAAAAAGTCCTTGCACGGAATACGCGGATCGTAGAAGAGCATGTACATCGTCTCTAATTTGTCGTTTACGATGAAGTACTGCATGATCTGGTACTCATACTCATCCGGGACCTTTTGCATATACCACGCCTCAATATGGCGCGCTGAGGATAGGCATTTTGCCTCGACTGCCGCATTCTCGCCTTCCACTATCCCATCCGGTGAAATAGCAATGCAGTCGTTATCCTCGCGGCACCAAATAACTAGATCCTGATTTACTTTCTTTCCCGTAGCCTTCTCGAAACACTTAATAGCTTCCTCTTCGAGTCGTGTTCCGCGGTCCATAACATTCTCGCCGTCGTGATCAACCGCAATACGTTCAGCAATGAGTTCATAGAAGCCGATCTTTTTCCCTGTACCGCGCTTTACGATAATGTCTTTTAGGCGAGATCCAGTGATTTTTCCCTTACGGGCGGCAAGCCAGCTTTCCCTGTCGTCAAAGTTAAGCGTTTTCATTTTTTTCTTCCTTGGTTACTGCGATGCTGAGCTCCTGCTTCATTTCGTCTTTCAGCGGTTCGAGCTCTTTCTTGGCTTCGACCGGCAACGATG
>Ga0196963_10001272_pt1 | contig 17706 bp, 14 predicted proteins | sample S1_5metaG_FD_148600 | JGI IMG/M metagenome (GOLD analysis project Ga0196963, IMG submission 148600) | Soil microbial communities from Anza Borrego desert, Southern California, United States - S1_5 | ecosystem: Environmental > Terrestrial > Soil > Desert | place: USA: California | collected... | reverse complement strand
GCACCCGCCAAGGAACAGGGCGGCGGAAACCGGCGCGGGCCGGGCGAAGGAGATCTTCCAGAAGATCGGCACCGCGGCGGCCAAGCCGTTCATGCCCGAGACGCGAGAGAAGATGTCGGCGCTCCGCCGCAAGCTGAGCGCGGCCGGCATCTACTCCCCAGCCGCGATCCGCACCGTCACCGGGATGAAGGTGATCTTCCTGGCGGTCGGCGTCATCGGCGGGTACGCGGTCGGGATGGTGGCGGACAACCTGATGCTCGGCCTCTCGCTCGGCGGGCTGGTCGGGTACATGGGCCCGTCGATGTGGCTCAAGATGGCGATCAAGCGGCAGCAGCGGGCGCTCGACTACGCGCTGCCCGACGCGCTGGACCTGATGGTCGTGTGCATCGAGGCCGGGCTGGCGGTGGACGCGGCGATGCAGCGGGTCGGGGCCGAGCTGTCGATCGCCCACCCCAAGCTCGCCCGCGAACTGGAGATCAGCCACGCCGAGACGCGGCTGGGCGTGAGCCGGGGCGAGTCGCTCCGCAACCTCGGCATCCGCACGGGCAACGTCGCCCTGCAGTCGCTCGCGTCGATGCTCGTCCAGGCCGAGCGGTTCGGGACGAGCATCGCCAACGCGCTCCGCGTGCACGGCGACTCGCTCCGCAACACCCGCCAGATGAAGGCCGAGGAAATGGCCGCCAAGGCGAGCGTCAAGATGAGCTTCCCGCTCGTCCTGTTCATCTTCCCGGCGACGTTCATCGTGCTCGCGGGCCCGACGGTGATCGGCCTGATGCGGTCGCCGATGTTCAACGGCGACTAAGTCCGAATTGTGTGCTCCGACTTCCGACTTCCGACTCCCGACTCCCGACTTCTGACTTCTGACTTCTGACTTCTGAGGATTGCCATGAAGAACTTCCTGCCCGCCGCCGCGTTCGCCGCCGCCCTGTTCCTTGGCGGGTGCAATTACAACTCCGAGCAGTTGGACCCGACGCTGGTCGACTTCTTCCCCAACGACAAACAGCAGGCCAAGATCACGCAGATCGCCGAGCTGCAGGCGGCCGCCGGCGCCCGGTACGACGCGATGCTGTACGGCCTCCACTTCGACGGCCCGGCCCTGAACTCGCTGGGCGAGGACAAGCTGGCGCTGATGCTTAAGGACGACGACGCGCCGGGCCCGGTGCTGGTCTACCTGAGCGTGGACGAGAAGGGCCCGACCTCGGCGGACCGCAAGGCGGCCGTCGTCACCTTCCTCAAGGACAAGGGCCTGGAGGACGGGCAGATCAAGGTCGCGTACGGCGACAACCCGGCCACGCGCACGCCCGCGGCGCGGGCGCTGGCGAACCAGTCCAAGCTCGAAGGCCAGGCGACGTCAGGCCCGGGCAGCGTGACGAGCACGACCGGCGCGAGCGGCGGCACGGCGGGTGGCGAGCCGGTCGGGGCGTCGTTCAAGTAAACCACGGCCAGGCGGGGCCGCTTCAGCGGCTCTGTCTGATGCACGAATCGATTTGGTGTCTTCCGGAGAGGAGATACGAGAACCGGCGCGGGTGATCGCAAGATCGCCCGCGCCGGTTTCATTTGCTCGTAGGGTGGGCACTGCCCACCGATCGCCTACGCCGCCTTCACGGCCTTAACGACCTTGTCCGCCGCGTCCGTCAGGTCGGTCGCCGAGATCAGCGTCGGCATCGTCGGCTTGGCCGCGTCCAGGATGACGCGCGCCTCCTTCGAGTTCGTCCCCTCGAGCCGCACGACGACCGGGACCTTGAAGCCGATCTCCCGGCCCGCGTCGACCAGCGCCTGGGCGATCAAGTCGCACTTGGCGATCCCGCCGAAGATGTTGACCAGGATGCCCTTGACGTTGGGGTCGGCCAGGATGATGCGAAAGGCCTCGGTCGCGCCCTGGGCGGTCACGCCGCCGCCGACGTCCAAGAAGTTCGCCGGCTCCCCGCCGTGCAGCTTGATGATGTCCATCGTGGCCATCGCCAGCCCGGCGCCGTTGACGAGGCACCCGATGTTGCCGTCGAGGTTGATGTAGTTCAGGTTCGCCTTCTTCGCCCGCACGTCGAGCGGGCGCTCCTGCGACTCGTCGGCGAGCACCTCGATGTCCTTGTGGCGGAAGAGCGCGTTGTCGTCGAAGCTGATCTTGGCGTCGAGCACGGTCAGCTTGCCCTCGGTCGTGATGACCAGCGGGTTGATCTCGGCCAGGTCGGCGTCGTTCTCCTTGAAGATCCGGGCGAGCGTGAGCATCAGGTTCGTGACCTGCGTGGCCATCTTGTCCTTGAACCCGAGCTGGAACGCGACGTCGCGCGCCTGGAACGCCTGCAGGCCGAGTGTCGGGTGCAGCGGGATCTTGAGGATCTTCTCGGGGTGCTTGGCGGCGACCTCCTCGATCTCCATGCCGCCCTCGGCCGACGCGATCAGCGTGACCGTGTTCCGCGCCCGGTCGATCGTCAGGCCGAGGTAGTACTCGTCGCCCGCGGGCTGACCCTTGTCGTCGACGCGGCCGGGGCGGGTCGCGATGTCGACGCCCGGCGCCACGAGCAGCACCGAAACCGGCATGCCTTCCGGCCCGGTCTGCGGGGAGACCATCTTCGTCGTCAGCATGAACTTGGCCGCGGCCCGGGCCTCGTCGGCGGTCGTCACCTTCTTCACGAACCCGGCCTTGCCGCGCCCGCCCGCGTACACCTGGGCTTTGACCATGCAGTACTGCCCGCCGAACTTCTTGAACGCGTCGGCCGCCTCGTCGGGGGTCATCGCGACCTCGGCGGGGGGGACCGGGATGCCGGCGTCGGACAACAGCTTACGGGCTTGGTATTCGTGGATCTTCATGGGCGTTTGGGGTGCGTCGGAATGTGGGGTGAGAGCGCGATCGTTGATCGGCCCGGCAGGATACGGGCGGAGCCGAAGCGAGGCAACCACTCCGACGCGCCCGATCGGCCTTCGGAGAACCGAGAACCGGGCGAGCACGCCTCGGCACGCGCGGCGGCGCGCCCCCGGGGCTCCCCCGGGATTCTCAATCCGCCTTGCGTCTGCTAGATTCGCCCGACCTGCCCCGGGAGCGTGATGAGCGACGGCGTTCGGAGGACAGAGGGCGAGACTCCCGCGGCGCGCGGGCTGGCGGAGCGCGCCCTGATCGACTCGCCGATCTGCGGGATCGTCGTCGCCGACCTCTCGGGACGGGTGCTCGACGCGAACGACGAGTTCCTGCGCATTACCGGGTACGCGCGCGACGACGTGGCGGCGGGGCGGTTCGACTGGCGCGCGCTAATCCCGCCGGACCAGGCCGCCAAGGTCGCCGGCGTGATCGACGAGATCCAGCGCACCGGCCGCCACGCCCCGTACGAGACGGAATACGTCCGCAAGGACGGGTCGCGCGTCGCCGTGCTCGTCGGCACCGCGCCGGCGCGCGACGGCGGGCCGGAGGGGACCGGCGTCGGGTTCGTCCTCGACCTCTCGCCCCACCGCGCCCTCCAGGACGCCGTCCGCCGGTCGGAAGACCAGTTCAAGCGGTTCATCGAGCAGTCGCCGCTCCCGACGATCATCGCCTCCCCGGACGGGCGCATCGCCCACGCCAACCCGGCCTGGCTCCGGATGTTCGACGCGACGATCGAGCAGACCGTCTGGTACAACGTCTTCGCCGACCCGCAGATCCAGGCGCACGGGCTGATGCCGCAGATCGAGCGCGGGTTCCGCGTCGAGCCGACCGTGATCCCGCCGTTCCGGTACGTCGCGCCCGGCGGGGGCAAGACCGGGCAGGTCATGTGGCTCGGGGCGCTGGTCTACCCGGTCAAGGACGCGGCCGGGCGGGTCGAGCAGGTGATCATCGTCGAGCAGGACGTGACCGAGCAGCGGCAGGCGCAAGAACAGGTCCGGGCCGCCCTCGACCGCCTCACGTTCGTCCTCGACGCCGCCGGCCTGGGCGACTGGTCCTGGGACGCGGCGACCGACCTCGTCACGCTCTCGCCGCGGGCGGCCGAGTTCCTCGGTGCGCCCCCCGGTACGCACCTGACCCGCGAACAGCTTAGCCAACGCGTCGACCCCGAGGACCACGCCCGGGCCCGCGCCGCCGTGAACGCCGCCACGGCGCGGGGCGACGATTACGAGGTCGAGTACCGCGTTCTCGGCACCGGGTCCGGCGGCGCGGACCGTTGGATCGTGGCCCGCGGCCGGGCCGCGTACGACGCCGCCGGCGCGATCACCGGAATGGCGGGCGTGCTCGCCGACGCGACCGCGCGCCATCGCGCCGACCAACTCCTCCGCGACGCCGAGGAGCGCCTGCGCCTCGGCCTGCTCGCCGGCAACACCGGCACGTGGGACTGGGACGTCGCGACCGGCCGGGTCACGTGGTCGGACATCCTCTACGACTTCCACGGCGTCGACCGCGACGCGTTCCCGGGCACGGTCGAGTTCTTCGCGCAGCTCGTCCACCCCGACGACCGCGACCGCGTCGGGGCGGCGATCGAACAGGCGCTGGCGACCGGCGAGCCGTACGCCGTCGAGTTCCGGATCATCCACGGCAAGACCGGCGAGGTCCACTGGCTCGCCACCCAGGGCCGGGTGACGCGCGACGCCGCGGGCCGGCCGGTGCGGATGCTCGGGGCCACGTCCGACGTCACGGCGCGCAAGCGCGCCGAGCACGAGCGCGACCGCCTGCTCGAGAGCGAACGCGCCGCCCGCGCGTTGGCCGAGCGCGCCCTCGCCCAGGCCGAGGCCGCCGGGCGCACCAAGGACGAGTTCCTCGCCACCCTGTCCCACGAGCTGCGCACCCCCCTCAGCGCCATCCTCGGGTACGCCCAGCTGCTGCTCGCGGGGGGTGCTGCGGGCAACCCGGAAGAGCTGGCGCACGGGCTGGGCGTGATCGAGCGGAACGCCCGGGCGCAGGCGCAGATCATCGAGGACCTGCTGGACATGAGCCGGATCGTCGCGGGCAAGGTCCGGCTCGAGGCCCGGCCGGTCGATTTGCGCGACGTCGTGCGCGCGGCGGTGGATACGGTGACCCCGACCGCCGACGCCAAGGGCGTCCGCCTGGTGGCCGACGTCCCGGACGCCTACACCGACCGCGTCAGCGTCTGGGGCGACCCGGCGCGGCTGCAGCAGGTCCTGTGGAACCTGCTCGCCAACGCGGTCAAGTTCACGCCCCGCGACGGGACCGTGACGGCGGCCGTCGCGGTCGGGGCGGACGGCGACGCGGTCGTCACCGTCGCCGACACCGGTAGCGGGATCGACTCCGCCTTCCTGCCCCACGTGTTCGACCGGTTCCGGCAGGCCGACGCGTCGACGACGCGCCGCCACGGCGGGCTCGGGCTCGGGCTGTCGATCGTCAAACAACTCGTCGAGATGCACGGCGGCACGATCGGCGCACAGAGCGGCGGGGCGGACCGGGGTTCGACGTTCGTCGTCCGCCTGCCGCCGTACCTCGGCCGCCCGCCCGCCGCGGAGCCCGCCGCCGCCGCCGCCGCCGTTTCGGCGCCCGCGCCCGGGCCCGAGCCGGCCGCCCGCCTCGCCGGCCTGCGCGTGCTGGTCGTCGACGACGAGCCCGACGCCCGCCACCTGGTCGTCCACGTGCTGACCGCGCGCGGCGCGGCGGTCGTCGCCGTGCCGTCCGCTCACGCCGCCCTCGCGCTGCTCGGGGCGCGGCCGTTCGACCTGCTCGTCAGCGACATCGGCATGCCCGACCTCGACGGGTACGAGCTCGTCCAGCGGCTCCGCGCGACGACCGGCGACGCCCACGGGAACGCCCGCATCCCGGCGATCGCCCTGACCGCCTTCGCCCGCACCGAGGACCGTACCCGCGCCCTGCTCGCCGGGTTCCAACTCCATCTGCCCAAGCCGGTCGAGACGCCGGAGTTGCTCGCCGCGGTCGGCGCCGTCATCGCGGCGCCAGTCGCGCGGTGAGGTGATCCGCGCCGTGAATGTCGTTGTCGAGCGCTCACGTGCACCTTCGGTGCGACCGCTCAGTACGGGCGGGGGCTTTGGAAAGTGCTCGCGCGGCGGCAGCGGCGCGCTTCACCCCCTGACAATTGACCACGGACAATGGACAATTGACCTTCATATGCGAATCCAATTCTGCGGCGCCGACCGTACCGTCACCGGGTCGTGTCACCTGATCGAGGTCAACGGGCTCCGCATCCTGCTCGACTGCGGCATGTACCAGGGGCACCGCGAGACCGCCGCCCGCCTGAACGGCTGGCTCCCGTATGACCCGGCACGGTTCGACGCGGTGATCCTGTCGCACGGCCACCTCGACCACTGCGGCAAGCTCCCCGTCCTCCTCCGCGCCGGGTACCAGGGCCCGATCTATTGCACGCCCGCCACGCACGGGGTCGCCCGGATCGTGCTGACCGACTCCGCCGAGATCCAGCAGGAGAACGCCGAGTACCTGAACCGCCGCGGCCGGGCGCCGGGCGACGAGCCGGTCACGGCGCTCTACACCGCCGCCGACATCCCGCCGCTGCTCCGCCTGTTCAAGCACGTCCCGTACGGCCAGCGCCACGACCTGGGCAGGGGGGTCGCGTTCACGTTCTACGACGCCGGCCACATCCTCGGCTCCGCCTACATTGTGCTGGAGTGGAGCGAGGGCGGCGCGGCCCGGAAGCTCTGCTTCACCGCCGACATCGGCCGGTACGATACGCCCATCCTCCGCGACCCGCACCCGCTGCCCGGACCGGTCGACGTGCTGATCACCGAGTCGACCTACGGCAACGCCCGCCACGCCCCGATCTCACAGGTCGGCCCCGACATCCTCGACGCGGTCAACTACGCGATCGCCAACCGCAGCCGCCTGCTCGTCCCCGCGTTCGCCGTCGGCCGGACGCAGACGATCCTCTGGTACCTCCAGAAGTTCATCGCCGACAAATCGATGCCGCGGATCCCGATCTTCGTCGACAGCCCGATGGGCGTGCAGGTCACGCACGTGCACGACGACCACCCCGGCGAGTACGACGAGCAGACGACCGCGATGGCCGGCGGCCGCGAACTGTTCGACGCGACCGGCGTCACGTTCGCCGTCACCGGCGACGACAGCCGCAAGATCAACCACACGGCCGGCCCGTGCGTGATCATCGCGTCGAGCCCGACGTGCGAGTTCGGCCGCATCCTCCACCACCTCAAGCTCAGCGTCGAGCGCGAGAAGGACCTGGTCCTGTTCACCGGCTTCATCCCCCACGGCACGCTCGGCCGGCGACTCCAGGAAGGCCAGAAGCGCGTCCGCATCCTCGACCGCTGGTACGACGTCCGCTGCCAGACCCGCACGGTCCACGGCCTGTCCGCCCACGCGGACTCCGAGGAGATGCTCCGCTTCCTCAAGCCCACCCTCAACCCCCAGACCACGGCCTACGTCGTCCACGGCGAGGAGCCGCAGTCCGAGACGTTCGCCGCCAAGCTCATCGCGGCGGGCGTGGGTCGGGCGCACGTCCCGGCCATGGAATCGTCGGCCCTCCACTTCGCGGCCCCTCCGGTCAAGGACGTCAGCCCGAGCACGATCAAGGGGGAGATGTGATCAGGAGGAGAGGGCGGACAGGATGATCAGGATGATCGCGATCGCCGCGCCCACGGCCAGGCCGAACGCGATGTATTGCCACGTGAGCGCCGCGACGCCGAGCGCCATCCCGACCAGCGCGAGAGGCCGCCCGCGCCGGTGCCGCCACGACAGCGCCCCCGTGACCATGCCCCCGACCGCCAGCCCCGCCGCCGCGAGCGTGAACGGCTTGGTCGGGTTGACCGGCTCGGGCTCGGCCGGCTTGGGTTGCTCGACGGGCGTCCGCTTGCCGCCGATCGTCAGGTCGACGCCCTTGATAGTCACGGTGAGCCCGCCCTTGCGCGTGGTCGGAGCGACTTCGGCGCCACGCTGCCGATCCTTGCGCTGCCAGGGGAATGGCTGGTCGTACGCGATCGCCGGAATGACGACGAGCCCGAGCGCGACCGCGCCGAGCAGCAGGGTGATCACGGACAGCACGCGCGGGGTCACCGGACCTCCCCTCGTCACACCCCGACCTTCCGCTTGTCCACCACCGCGTTCCCGCGCACCTCGAACGGGCACGACGAACACTGCACTTGCGCGACCGCCGGCGCCGCGTGGTGCTCGGGCTTGGGGACGACCACGCCCGGCTCGCCGCTCCGGATGCTCCCCCGGCACCCGTCGCACAGCAGCCCGTTCCCCACGCAGTGCGACGCCCGCTTATTGAGCAGTTCGAGGATCAGCTCGTCAATCCCCAGCGGCATCGTGACGTGGTAGCGCGTGCCCGGGTACGCCTCGGCCGCCTCGGCCGTCAGCCGCGGGATGTCCGTCGTCCAGTGCTTGCCGGGGCCCAGGAAGAACGGGCAGACGACGACGTTCGTCGCCCCGCGCGCCACGCACCGCGCGTACGCGGTCGCGATCGACGGCTCGCACAACTCCATGTGGGCCGGCTCGACGACCTCGAACGACTGCCGGAACCGCTCGCCGAACAGCGCCGCGACCTCCTCCAGCATCCGGTTGGATTCGGTCCGCCGCGAGCCGTGGTCGACGATGATGATGCCGGTCTTCATAGAGTTGCGGGATGGTATGCGCCGCGCACGCGCGGGGCAAAGTGAATTAGTCAGCTGCGACGTAACGCGTTGCCGACGCGCAATCGCCTCCGGGAGGGCGAGGCTCCGTCCGAGCCGCGGGGGCACCCCGCGCACCTCGGAAAACGGCTCGGACAGAGCCTCGCCTCCTGGACCGTTCCAACTCAGTAATCCCGTCGACAAAACACCCAGCACGCGAGCCCCAGCACCACCGCCTCGAACACGAGCGACGTCCCGATCACCCACCCGGTCGAATTCCCGCGCATCACCCGGGTCGCCTCGCGGAGCACCTCCGAGTCGCGCAGCCCGACGTCCGTCCGGTCGCGCAGGCCGCCCAACATCATCGAGTCGCGGGCGGCGGCGGCGGCGGCGTTGCGCTCGTCGATCTTCCGCAACTGCTCCTCGTCCACGCTCGTCGTGTCGACGTTCATCCACCGCACGAGCAGCCCGCCCGTGTCGGCCGGCTTGGGCAGCCCGGCGTAAATCGCTCGGAACACCGCGACGGCCGTGTCCACGTTCTCGCGCGCCGGCTCGCTCGCGACCCGCCGCGCCTCCGAGTCGACCCGCTGCCGCCGCACCGTCTCGAGCGACGCCTTGGCCGGCGCCTCGCCCGCCGCCACGCGCTGCTCGAGCGTCGCGATCTGCCGGTCGAGGTTCGCGTGTTTCGCCTCGTACGCCCGGCGCTCGATCCGCCCCGCCACCTCGGCCGTCGTCAGCCCCCCGACCGTCGTCCTGATCGCGAACGCGAGCATCCAAAACAACAGCGTCAACAGCGTCGCCGCGACCGTCGACCGCGTGAGCACGCCCAGCAGCACGCACACCGCCGACAGGTAGCTGAACACCAGCACCGTCACCGGGATCGCCAGGAAAAACTTGACGTCCCACGACCCCGTCCGCACCCCCACGCACACGAAGCACGCCGCCGAGAACACCGCGACCTGCAGCGCCGCGAACAGCAGCCCGCTGACGTACTTGGTCAAAAACAGCCGCACGCGCGACACCGGCTTGGACAGGTACAAATCGACCGACCCGCCCGCGATGAACTCGGGAAAGATCCCGCCCGTGGTGACCAGCGCCAGGGCCACCCCGATCCAGTTCAGCCACCACCCGACGCCGTATACGCCGTACACGTACTTGTAAAACATGTCTGGGCTGATCAGCCGGGCATTGAAGTTACTGCGGAACTCGAACCACAAAAGCGTGATCCCGCGGTCGCTGAGCCCGACCATCGCGAACGCCGCCACCACGATCCCGCTGAGCACCAGCGACACCCAGAACAACTTCCGCGCGTTCATCTCGCGGTACGCGTCGAGGAACAGCGCCAAGGTCTGTCGAACGATCACCGCCCACCCCCGTTCTGCGCCACGGCCTCGATGAACAGGTCCTCGAGCGTCGGCCGGACGAGCTGAACGCGCGCCAGCGTCATCCCCGCCGCCCGCAACTTGTCCAGGATCGGCTGGAGCGCCGCCGGGTCCGTCAGCCCCACGCGCACCGTCGCGTTCTCCACCTCCGCCCACGTCCCGTCCGCCAGTGCCCCGCGCAAGAACGTCCGCCCCACCGCCGGTGGCCCCCAGCCCGCCCTCGTCGGCGCCGCTGGCGTGATCGTCACCGGGGACACCTGCGCCCCGAGCACCGTCGCGATCCGCTGCGCCACCTGCGGATCCCCGCTCCACGCCACCTCCACCTCGTACCGCTGCTGGTGGCTCGTCAGGTCGGCGATCGTCCCCTGCATCGCCACCCGCCCGCTCAGCAGGATCGCCACGCGGTCGCACACCATCTCGAGCTCCGACAGCAGGTGGCTGTTCACGAACACCGTCTTCCCCTGACCCCGCAGCACGTTCAGCACGTCGCGGATGTCGCGCCGGCCCACCGGGTCCACGCCGTCCGTCGGCTCGTCCAGCAGGATCAGGGCCGGGTCGTTGATAAGCGCCTGCGCCAGCCCGATCCGCTGCGCCATGCCCTTCGAGTAGGTCGAGATCTTCCGATCCGCCGAGTCCGCCATTCCGACGAGGTCGATCAGTTCGCCCGCCCGCTTCCGCCGGGTCGGCCGGTCCACCCCCGACATCGACCCGAAAAACTCGATGATCTGCCGCCCCGTCAGGTACCGCGGGAACCGGTGATTCTCCGGCAAATACCCCACCCGCGCCAGCGTCCCCTTGTGCCCGACCGGCCGCCCCAGCACGGTCCCGTGCGCCCGCGTCGGCCGCACGATCGTCATCATGATCTTCACGAGCGTGCTCTTGCCCGCCCCGTTCGGCCCCAGCAGCCCGAAGATCTCCCCCCGCCGCACGTGCATTTCGATCCCCTTGAGCGCGTCGACCTTCCCGCGATAGCGCTTGGCCACGTCGCGCAGGTCGATCGCGAGGTCATGGGGCGCCGCGCCCGTTGCCGCGTACGAAATCGTCGATTCCATAGTCTTCGTTCCCGATCTCACCGTGCCCATCATAGCCGAGGGCGGCAGCCCACGGTTGCCCTCGCCCACCAAACCCCTTCCACCACCCCGCACTCCCTGTATCATCCTTCCCTTCGCGTTCTTCGCGCCTTGCGACCCAACCCTCTTCCCCCCACGACCATGCCCAAACCCATCGGCGTCGCCATGATCGGCTGCGGCGGCATCGCCCTCGCCAACCACATCCCCGGCCTCGCGCTCTGCCCCCAGGCCAAACTCGTCGCCCTCTGCGATTCCAATCCCGCCACCCTCGACCGCGCCAAGCAAGCCAGTGGCGTGTCGACGACCTTCTCCGACCCCGAGCAGGCGATCGCCCACCCCGACGTCGACGCGATCATCATCGCCACGCCCAATGTCGTCCACGCCCCGATCGCCCACGCCGCCATCCGCGCCGGCAAGCACGTCATGAGCGAGAAGCCGATCGCCATGAACTACCCCGAGGCCGCCGAGATGGTCCGCGCCGCCGACGCGGCCGGCGTCCGCCACCTCACCGCCTTCACCTACCGCTTCGTCCCCGCCATGCGGTACATGAGCCACCTGGTCAAGAAGGGCTTCATCGGCACGCCCTACCACTTCCGCGCCCAGCGCTTCCAGGACTGGGGCACCCGCAACCTCGCCTGGCGGCAGGTCAAGGCCCTCGCCGCCACCGGCGAGCTCGGCGACATGCTCTCCCACCGCATCGACTTCGCCCACTTCCTCATGGGCCCCATGTCCCGCCTCGTCGCCCGCCTCCGCCAGTACGTGTTCGACCGCGGCGGATCGCCTTCCGACCTCGACGACTGGGTCTCGATCATCGCCGACTTCGAAAACGGCGCCACCGGCGTCCTCGAGTCCACCAAGCTCGCCACCGGCCGCGGCGAGGGCGGCAAGTCCCCCGACGTCTGCGAGGTCAACGGGTCCGAGGGCACGCTCGTCTACCAGGTGACCAAGCCGAACCAGATCGGCATCGGCCGCAAGGGCGCCGAGACGCTGGTGATGGAAGACGTGCCCGAAGAGTTCCTCAAGCACCCCCGCTCCCCGCGCGACGTCCGCCAGGGCGACCCGGTCGTCACCTTCCGCTACGACCAGAACTTCGAGTTCATCGACGCCATCGCCAACAACCGCCCCGCCAGCCCCAGCCTCGCCGACGGCGCAAGATGCCAGGCCGTCATGGACGCCGCGGTAAAATCCGACGAAACCCGCGCCTGGGTCGACGTACCGAAAGTGTAAATGAGCTGTAGCGCCCCCCGTCATCCTGAGCGCAGCGAAGGATCTAGCCCCGAATCGTGAGAACGTGTCGATGTTGGCGCTCGCCCTCGAACGTCGATCGCCGACGTCAAACTGTCCAGTGAGCACCGGCCAGATCCTTCGCTGTGCTCAGGATGACGGTCGTCACCGTTTCCCGATGTGAATCCCATGAGCACCAAACTCGCCATCGTCACCGGCGCCTCCTCCGGCGTCGGCCGCGCCACCGCCCACGCCCTCGCCGCCGCCGGGTACGAGGTCGCCTGCCTCGCCCGCCGCCGCGAAGCGCTCGAGGCCACCGTCGCCAACGACCCCGCCCGCCTCCACGCCTACCCCTGCGACATCACCGACCGCACCGCCGTCGACGCCACGGTGGGCTCGATCCTCACCCGCTTCGCCCGCGTCGACGTCCTCGTCAACGCCGCCGGCACCAACCTCCCCGACCGCACGCTCGCCAACATGACGGACGAAAAGTTCAAGGCCGTCTTCGACGTCAACCTCTCCGGCGCCCTCTACGCGATCCAGGCCGTCCTCCCGACCATGCGCCAGCAGCAGGGGGGCACGATCGTCAACATCAACTCGATCGCCGGGCAAAACGCCTCCCTCCTGTCCGGCGCCGCCTACGTGATGAGCAAGTTCGCCCTCGCCGGCCTGACGCAAACCGTCAACCTCGAAGAGGGCAAGCACCACGTCCGCGCCACCAGCATCTTCCCCGGCGACATCCACACCGAACTGCTCGAAAAGCGCCCCGTCATCCCCGACGCCGCCGCCCGCGCCAAAATGATGCAGCCCGAGGACATCGCCGCCTGCGTCATGCTCGCGGTGAATCTGCCCCCGCGCGCCGTCGTCGAAGAACTCCGCATCGTCCCGCGCGGATAATGGCGGTAACCCCCGACCGTCATCCTGAGGCACTCCGAAGGATCTAGCCAGAGCGTGGCGGCCGCTTCGACGTTGGCGGTTCGCTCCCGCATACGCGCCAACGAAAACGCCCACGGAGCGAGCTCCGTGGGCTTTTGCGACTTCTCTCGCGTCCTCTGCGCCTCTGCGGTGAATCTTCTTACTTCACCGCCGCCGCGCCCGCCGCGGCCACCGTGTGGTCGTTCTCGACCGTCGACCCGCTCACGCCGATCGCGCCGATGATCGTCCCGTCCGCGCCCTTGATCGGCACGCCGCCCGGGAACGTGATCAGCCCGCCGTTCGACACCTCGATGTTCCACAGCGGCCCGCCCGGCTGGCTCAGCTTGCCGATCTCGCCCGTCGGCATGTCGAAGAACCGCGCGGTCTTGGCCTTCTTAATCGAGATGTCGATCGACCCGATCCACGCCCCGTCCATCCGCGCGAACGCCTTGAGGTTCCCGCCCGCGTCGACGACGGCGATGTCCATCTTCGTGTTGATCTCGGCCGCCTTCGCCGTCGCCGCCGCCAAAATCGCGTGCGCCTGGTCCAGGCTGATGTCCGTCGTCTGGATCGCCTTGGCCGGCTGCTTCGTGATCGTCTTGGGCGCGTCCCCCGCGCGCGTCGGCATCTGCCCGAGCCCCAGCGCCAGCCCCGCGGCGGCCACGAACGTTGCGACGGCGATCCGAGTCGTCTTCCGGTTCATCTGCGTCTCCTTCCGATAATGAGTAGGGTCCGTAACGTGCCGGCGTTCTCGCCCGCCGCCCCGAAGTTGTCAACGCACGTGCCCCATCGACTCCGCCCCCAAATCTGCTCCTGAACCCCGAACCCTGAACCCTGAACCCTCTCACGCGATGTGCCGATAATCCGGACAGATGCCCCCGCGCCTCTCGATCATCGTCCCCACGCTCAACGAGGCCGCCAACCTCCCCGAGCTCGTCCGCCGGATCGCGGCCGCCGTCGGATCGACGCGCCACGAGATCCTCATCGTCGACGACCAAAGCACCGACGACACCGCCGCCGTGTGCGCCACGCTCGCCCGCACCCACCCCGTCACCCTCATCTCCCGCCAGCCCAAGGACGGCCTCTCCGGCGCCGTCCTCGAAGGCCTCGCCCGCGCGCGCGGCGAATACCTCCTCGTCATGGACGCCGACCTCCAGCACCCGCCGGAAAAGATCCCCGACCTCCTCGCCCCCCTCGAACAGGACCGCGCCGATTTCGTGATCGGCTCGCGCTACGTCCCCGGCGCCACGACGCGCGAGGGCTGGGGCGCCCTCCGCAAGCTCAACTCCCGCGCCGCCACGCTCCTCGCCCGCCCCTTCGCCGGCCCCACGCGCGACCCGATGTCCGGCTTCTTCGCGCTCCGCCGTTCCACCTACGCCCGCGGCGACTGCCTCACGCCCCTCGGCTACAAGATCGCCCTCGAGCTGATGTGCAAGTGCCGGGTCGCCAAGGACCGCATCGCGGAGATCCCCATCGAGTTCGGCCTGCGCCACGCCGGCGAGTCCAAGCTCTCGATCAAGCAGCAGTTCCGCTACCTCGAGCACCTCAGCCGCCTGTACGACTTCTTCTTCCCGCGCGGCTCGCCCGTGCTCAAGTTCCTGATCGCGACCGCCGTCGCGTGGGGCGTCGGGCTCGCCGTCTACGCCGCCGCCCTCGCCAAACCCGCCGCCGACGGCCAGGTCGCCCCGCCCCCCGCGATCGCCATCGCCTACGCCGCCGCGATCATCACGACGGCCGTCTTCCACCTCCGCTACACCCGCACCCAGCGCGAGTTCATCCCCCAAAAACGCCCCTGGCGAGACTTCGGCGCCATCGCCCTCTGCGAATGGGCCGCCGCCTGCGCCACCGCCATGTTCGCGTCCCACCGCGTCATGCACGTCACCGCGGCCGAGCTGTTCCTCTGGAGCTTCGCCGCCGCCACAATCGTACGGTACGTGCTCCGCAAAGAACTCGCCCAAGACCTCCGCGGCGTCCGCAAGCGCCTGACGATCCCTCGCCCCTCGGAGGAGATCCCGCGCCGCAAGGTCGCCTGAAGCAGCTCAACATGCCGTCGTTGACGACCGGCGCTCCAACCGGCGTGCTCATTTCAGTGATGCACGAGCCGCGGAGCGGCGAAAGCGCGCCCGTCACCATCCGCGCGCTACCCCCGCACGGACTCATTCCAAAAAAATTTCCATCGATCGGACGCGACCATCCCCACCCCGTGCGCCGCGTTCGCCACGCCGACGGGACACCCCCCGTATAACGGGAACGCGCGCTCTTTGACATCCCATTCCAACCAGTCCCCGCCGGGTACCGTTTGGGTACCGAAAGGTACCGAAAAGTCCCGATTTGTACCGAAAATGCCCGGTTTTGCCCGGCCGCCGAAACGCGCAATCCCTGTCCGCGAAACGACTTGCCAATCCGCACCCGCCCCGGACGCCAAATTGCAAAACCCACCGGCCTCAGTTCTCCCCCTCCCTCACCTTCCGCGGCAATCCCAACGGGTTCGCGATCACGCCCCTCTGACAACTCGCGCACACCCGGAACTCGAACCGCCGGTGCACCTGGTCCTGCAAGTCTTCGGCGGACATCCCCTCCATCTGCTTGAGCAGGTCCGCGAGCTTCGCCTCCACGTCCATCTCCTCCAACTCGGCCGTCGACACCGGCGGCACAGCCGGGTCGGCGTACACGTCGATCCGCACCACGTACGACGCGGGCGTGTGCAGCACGGCGTTGCAGATGTCGCAGACGACGCGGTCGGGCATGCGCCCATCGTACGCACGACTGTGTGCGCAGCACACCCGCTTGCGGGTTAGCGAGCCCACCCGCCCACGCAAACCAATGCCCGCCATCGCCCCCAGCGCTCCCTCTTTTCATCCTTCAACCTTCCTCCTTCATCCTTCCCCCCGTCACACGCCGCCTTGCCTGATCGTCTACCTTCCCGGATAACCGCCCCCGTCATGCCCAAGCCCTTCTACATCACCACGCCCATCTATTACCCCAACGGCGAGCCCCACCTCGGCCACGCCTACACCACGCTCGCCGCCGACGTGATCGCCCGCTACCACCGCCTCGCCGGCGACGACACGTTCTTCCTCACCGGCACCGACGAGCACGGCATCAAGATGGTCAAGACGGCGGCCGAAAAGGGCGTCACGCCGCAGCAACTCGCCGACGAGAACGTCAAGATCTTCGAAGACCTCTGGAAAGAGCTGAAGGTCGAGAACGACGACTTCATCCGCACGAGCTCCGACCGCCACAAGACCGCCGTGCAGGAGATCGTCCGCCGATTGACCGCGACCGGCGACATTTACCTCGGCGCCTATGAGGGCTGGTACGACGAGGGCCAGGAGGAATTCGTCACCGAGACGGCTGCCAAGGACCAGGAGTTCAAGTCCGCCGTCTCCGGCCGCCCGCTCGTCCGCTACTCCGAGTCCACCTACTTCTTCAAACTGACCAAGTACACCGACCGCGTCCGCCAGGCCATCGAGTCCGACCAGATCCTCGTCCGCCCCGAGTCGCGCAAGAACGAGGTGCTCTCCAAGCTCAAGCAGGGCGTCAACGACCTCTCGATCAGCCGGGCCACGCTCACCTGGGGCATCCCGATGCCACAGGACCCGGGGCACGTGCTGTACGTCTGGATCGACGCGCTGTCGAACTACATCACCGCGCTCGGCTACCCGCCCTCCGACTCGCAACCCGCAACTCGCAACTCGCAACTCTTCTCCCGCTACTGGCCCGCCGACGTCCACCTGATCGGCAAGGAGATCCTCTGGTTCCACGTCGTCTACTGGCCCGCCATGCTCATGGCCCTGGGTGTCGACGCGCCCAAACAAGTCTTCGCCCACGGCTGGTGGACGGCCGAGGGGAAAAAGATGAGCAAGATGCTCGGGAACTACATCGACATCGATCGCCTGCGCGTCGAGATCAAGAAGTACGGCCTCGACACGCTCCAGTATTACCTGCTCCGCGCCGCCCCCTTCGGCTCCGACCTCGACTGGAAGGAGGCCGAGCTCGCCGCCGCGCATAACGAGCTGGCCAACGTCGTCGGCAATTGCCTGAACCGCTCGCTCAACATCACCAACAAGAACCGCAATGCCATCCTGCCCGCGGCGGGCGAGCTTCAAGACCTGGACCGCGCCCTGCTCGAGAAGGTCGACAAGCTCCCAGCCGACCTCGCCGCGGCGTACGAAAAACTCGAGCTCCAGCAGGCGGCGCTGCTGCCGGTGGAACTCGCCCGCGCGACCAACGGCTACATCGACGCCACCGCCCCGTGGAAGCTGGCCAAGGACCCGGCCCAGGCCGAGCGCCTGAACACCGTCCTGAACGTCGCCACCCGGGCGATCTACGCGTCGCTCGTCGGCCTGCTCCCGATCCTCCCCGAGAAGGCCGCCGAAGGCCTCAAGCAACTCGGCATCGACCCCGCCGGCAAGTCGCTCTCCGACCTGTTCGCCAACCCGCCCGCCGCGAGCCACAAGGTCGGCGTCGGCTCCCCGCTGTTCCCGAAGGCGGAATGACCGCACCCCCGAGCCCGCCCGGCGGGGCCGCTTCAGCGGCTCTGTCTCCATCATGAAATGGGGTCGATCACGCTCGTTACCAAACCGGCAGCACCCCCCCCCCCCCCCCCCCCC